>Ga0194132_10004612_pt1 | contig 23285 bp, 23 predicted proteins | sample TA2KigOf80mmetaG_FD_148612 | JGI IMG/M metagenome (GOLD analysis project Ga0194132, IMG submission 148612) | Freshwater microbial communities from Lake Tanganyika, Tanzania - TA2015054 Kigoma Offshore 80m | ecosystem: Environmental > Aquatic > Freshwater > Lake | place: Tanzania: Lake... | reverse complement strand
CAACGACCTCAACCGCCACTTCCAACGTTACCTGGTCACCTACAACACCGTGCGCCCTCACATGGGCTTGGGCATGAAAACCCCGAAGGAGGTTGTTGCCCTGTACCATAAGTCGTGAGAGATTACGCAGAGGGTGCCCTCACCAACTGCCCTACGATACAATTCGATGCACCCCCGGCCGTGGAGATTCTGACAGATGCCCCCAGACCCGATCCAGCAAGACGGAGCGAAGGCCCGAGAGTTCGAGGAGCTTGTCGAGAAGCACTCGGACATGGTCTATAACGTCGCCTACCGCATCATGGGCAACCCGCACGATGCCGAGGAGGTGGCACAGGAGGCGCTTCTGTCCGCCTACCGGGCCTGACCGATTCCGCGGCGATTCCCAAGTGAAGACGTGGCTCTACAGCATCACCGCCAACGCCGCGCTGATGCGGCTACGCAAGGAGAAACGGGCCAACGAGCTGACCCAGACCTGGATCGAGGAGATGGAACTGCCCTCCCGGGAGCCGCTGCCCGACGACCTAGCGGAGCGGCAGGAACTCGCCGAGAAGGTGAAGGCGGGCATCGCGCTGCTGCCGCCGGACTTCCGTGCGGCGGTGGTCCTGCGCGACGTCTAAGGCCTCGACAACACCGATGCCGCGGACGCGCTGGGCATCACCGTCGCCAACCTCAAATCGCGCCTGCACCGGGGCCGCTTGCTGCTGCGCAAGCACCTAGCCGACTATCTGAAGCAAACGGTGTAGTCCCAGAAACGCCAGCGCCCCGACGGTGTCGGGGCGCTGATTTTTTCGGAAGCAGTCCGAAGACTAGATGGCGTAGGTCTCGATGAGCTGGGCCGCGGTGCGGGGCTTGGCCTTCGCCGCCGCCTGCCTCACACGCTCCTCGAAGGGTGCGCGGCTCTTGTCCTGGTAGATGAGGCCGAGCGGAACGCCGCCCTTGCGGACGACCGCATAGGCCGCTTCCTTGCTGGCTACGTCGCGCCCGTCGGGGACCGGCCAGGCCTGCGGCTCGATACCCTTCTTGGGGTTGCCTTTCAGCAACTCGTACGTGTCGTTATAGGTCGTGCAAGGTGACTGGACGTGGACGATGGAGAACCCTGGGTGGTTCATCCCGTCAACAATCATCTTCGAGAGGTCCTTCACCTTCGAGGACAGTCCCGATGCCAGGTAGGTGACGCCGAGGGTGAGGTACAGTTCCAGGGGATGCACCTCGTCCTCGGCCTTGCCGTAGGGGGTCGAACTGGTAACGACGCCGATATGGGTCGTGGGCGAGCTCTGGCCTTTGGTGAGGCCGTACACGCCGTTGTCCATCACTATCGCGGTGATGTTGAGGTTGCGCGCCGCCTGGGGGGCGATGTGCTCCATGCCGATGCTGAGGAAGTCGCCGTCGCCCGCGACAACCACGATGTTGAGCTCGGGCCTGGCCATCTTGACGCCCATGGCGATCGGCAGGGCGCGGCCGTGGATGCCATGGATGCCGAAAGGTTGCGGCCCCTCCAGCAGGTGGACGAGGTTGCCAGAGCAGCCGATGCCCGCGATCACAACGTTGTTCTCCATGGGCTGCTCGGTCTCGGTGCGCCGCTGCTCCAGGGCACCCTCCAGCGCGCGCCGCACGCCGAAATCGCCGCAGCCGGGGCACCATTTGAAGTCGTATTCGGGGTTCTTCGCGCTCACGCCCTCACACCTTCTTTCCGCTCTGCCTTGACGCGCTCGCCGATGCGCCGCACGAGGTCTTTGACCTTGAACGGCAGGCCCGTGTACTGGGTGACGGCCTCGGCCTTCACACCCTGCGCCCGCAGGATGAAGGCCAGTTGCCCCTGATAGTTCAGCTCGGGAACGAGCACGAGCTTCTTCTTCCTTAGTTCGGCCAGCAGCGCCGGCGGCATGGGATGGAGGAACATGGTGTAGTACCAAGCGAGGTCGGCGCCCTTGGACATGAGTTCCTCGTAAGCCTCCCGGCCGGGGCCTTTGCTGCCGCCCCACGGCAGGATGGCGATGGAGGCGTCAGCGTTCTCGCTCTCGAAGGTGCCGTCTTCCAGCAGGTGCAGCTTGCTCCAACGCCGCTCGGTCATGTGGATGTGGCGTTCCGCGAGGTGGGTGGTGTCGCCGATGGAGTCGTGCTCGCTGCCGTTGGCGACGTAGGCGCCCGGGCCGCCGGGGAGCGGCATCGGCGACAGCTCCTTCGCCTCATACCGCTGGTAGCCATTGCTGCCGGTGTACGCCTTGCGGCTTTCGACTCTCAGCTTGCTCAGGTCGGGTTTGGCGATGTTCTGGTTGCGCTCGGAAAGGGCATGCTCGCTGAGGAGGACGACCGGCCCCTGGTAACGCTCGGCCCAGTTGATGGCGGTGGCGGCGGCGTAGAAGCACTCTTCGACGCTGCCCGGAGCGATGATGGGCAGCCGGACATCGCCATGGGCCGGGAACATGGTGGCGAACAGGTCGGATTGCTCCGTCTTGGTGGGCAGGCCCGTGGCTGGGCCACCTCGTTGCACGTCCACGATGACCAGCGGGATCTCAGCCATCCAAGCCAGGCCCAAGCCCTCACTCATGAGAGAGAATCCCGGCCCCGCTGTGGCGCTCATCGCCTTCTTGCCAGCGTAGCCGCCGCCGATGACACCGGTGATGGCTTCGATCTCAGAGGAGACCTGGTACACGAACTTGCCGGGGCCGACCAGGTTCCGCTCCATCCACACGAGGATGGAGGTGGCCGGCGAGATGGGATAGCCGATATAGAAGTCCAAGCCCGCGGCCACAGCGCCGAGGGCGATGGCCTGATTGCCGTTCAGCAGGATCTGCGGATACTTCGGCGGTATCGCCGCGTCGATCTCTCCTAGGTTGAAGCCGCTTTTGGCTGCCTCGTCACGGCCCAAGGAAAGGGCTTTGATGTTGGAAGAGATGATCTCTTGGTCTTCGGCGCGCCCTCTGGTGAAGCGCTTCTTGACGAACTCCTCCAGGATGGGCTGGGGCATGTTGACCAGATAAGCCAGCGCACCGATGACGACCATGTTGGCGGCCCTGGCATTGCCGGTGGACTTGGCCAGCTCGTCGAACTTCATCCCGAAGCTGCGGCCGTCCGGCTCGAGCTGGAAGGTCTCGGAGTTGTAAACGATGACACCACCCTGCCGGACCTCGTCCCTGTGGGTTTCGTACCCCTCTTTGTTGAAGGCGACAAGGACATCCAGCTCGTCACCTGCGCTGCGGACGGGTGTGGTGGAGATACGGGTCTGCGTCCATGTGGGGCCGCCCATGATCTGGGACGGGAATGTGGCGAAGGTCATGGCGTGGTAGCCAGTCTGGGTAGCCGCCTGCGCCAAGCCCTCAGCAGAGGTCACGACACCTTGTCCGCCTTCACCGGCGAACCGGACTATGAAGTGTTTCTTTTTCAATCAGCTCCTCCCGAAAAGCTGGGTGAAGCTAATTCCGGCCCTGAACAGCGTCCAGAATCGCTCATGCCCATGCGGTCAATCTGCCTTTGGGCACTGTGCTAAAGTCTATCAACCCATAGATATGGGTGTCAATTTCCGCCCCTTGCCCCCGCTTGCCCCTTGGCTATACTACGTGCGGCCACTTAGCCCTACGAGTTGAGGGATGCCAGGAGTCTTCCATAGCATAAAGCTGCTCGACCTCGCCTGCGACATGCCAGGCGCGTATGCCTGCATGTTGCTGGGCGATATGGGCGCGGACGTCGTCCGTATCGAGCCCCCCGCGGGGAGCGCGCTGCATACGCGGTCCGACTTTCGCCTGTGGAACCGCGGGCGGCGCAGCGTCAGCTTAGACTTGTCCTTGGCGGCGGGCCGGGAGGTCCTGGAGCGGCTGGTGGCCCGCTCCGACGTGCTGATTGCCACCACGTCGCCCCGCGCAGCCAGGCAAGGCCGCCTCGATTTCGATACTCTCCACCGCATCAACTCCCGGCTGGTGTACTGTGCCATCTCACCTTTCGGCGAGGCGCACCCGATGGCCGACCTGCCCGCCGACGATGGAGTGGTGAACGCCTACGCGGGCGTGTACGGCGACCAGGGAGGCTGGCAAGAGCCTCCCATCTACAGCCGCCTGCCCATCGCCAGCTACGCAGCCGCGTTCCTCGCGGCCCTCGGGGTCGGCGCGGCGCTGTATGCCAGGGAGTCCACCCGCAAGGGCCAGAAGGTGTACGTGTCCATGTTGGCGGCATGCCTGGCGATGCAGACAGGCAGCATCGTCGTTGGGCCGCGCGTGCGGTCGTGGGCGCGGGATGCCAGAGGCCAGCAAGGAGCGAACCCCGTTTATCGGCTATACCGGGCCAGCGACGAATGGCTGTTCATCGCGTGCGGCAACGTCACTTTTTGGAACAAGCTCTGCCTCGCCCTCGACAGGGTCGAGTGGCTCGAGGACCCGCGTTTCGAGGGTGCGCCGTGGAATATCCCACTGGAGAACCGCGACGCCCTGCGGGACATGATTGCGGACATCATGCGCACGAAAACGCGGGCCGAGTGGCTGGCACACCTTGCGGCGAACGACGTGCCATGCGCGCCCGTCCAGACCAGGGAGCAGTTCGCAAATCATCCGCAGGTGGCCCATAACGGCATCCTCTCCCAGTCGAACGACCCCGTGCTGGGCAGGATGCGGGCGATGGCTGTACCTATCAAGTTCTATGACACACCCGGCGCTCCAGGCACCGCTGCGCCACAGCCCGGCGAGCACACCGCTGAGGTCCTGAGGGAACTCGGTGATGACGCGGCGAAGACCTCGAAGGGGGCGCGCCCATGAAGCACCCACTTGACGGAGTGACGGTGGTGGACCTGACTTCGTACATCGCCGGGTCGTATGTGGCCACACTGCTAGCCGACCTTGGCGCTAGAGTGGTCAAGGTGGAGTCCCCAACCGGCGACGGCTTCCGCGTGATGGCTGGCTCGTTCCAGGGCTGGAACCGCGGCAAGCGCGCCATCATCGTTGACCTCACCAAGCAAGAGGGGCGCGACCTCCTCTACCGCATGGTGGCTGAAGCGGACGTGGTGCTGGAGAACTACCGGCCCGGCGTGGCAAAGAAGCTTGGCGTGGACCACGAGACCATCCGCGCCATCACGCCCGACATCGTCTACTGTTCGGTGACCGCCTACGGCCAGACGGGGCCGTACATCCAGTCGCCAGGGTTCGACCCGCTGATGCAGGCGCAGAGCGGCGCGATGCACGCCCAGGGCGGCGAAGGGAATCCGCCGGTGTTCCTGCGCGTCGCCATCACCGACTATGCCGCGGCCATCCTCGGCGCCGTCGGAATCGCGGCGGCCCTTGCGAACCGCGCCCGCACGGGCCTCGGCCAGCGGCTGGAGACCTCCCTGGTCAACTCCGCTATCGCAGTGCAGGCCGCCGAGTTCCTGGACTACGGCGCCAAACCCGAGCCGCGACGCATGGGTGACTACGGGGTGGACGCGGCCTACCGGCTGTACCAGGCCAGCGACGGCTGGCTGTTCCTGTCCTGCCAGGACGACGAGTCGTGGGCAAAGGCGTGCGCCGCCCTGGACCGGCCTGAACTGGCGCGGCGCTACCCCGATATGACGTCGCGGCTCAAACACGACGGCGAAATCGCCGCCGAGCTGGAAAGGCTCTTCGCAAGAGGCGAGCGGCAAAAGTGGCTGAACAAGCTCCAGCAGGCGGGGGTGCGGTGTGGTCCCTCGCGGGTGATGACCGATTTCCATGACGACTCCTGGGCCGTCCAGTCTGGCCTCACCGTGTCGGCGGAATCGCCCGACGCCGGCCCTGTCCGCCAGATGGGCGTCGCCATCGGGTTCTCTGACACCCCTGGCGTCGTATGGAGGCCAGCGCCCTCCCACGGGCAGCACACCGACGAGGTGCTAGGCGAGATAGGGTATTCAGACAAAGACATAGCCAGGCTGCGCCAGAACGGCGTCGTCGGTTAGCTAATTTGCGATTAGGATATTGCCACAAATCTGGGAACAGGAGTGGTCATGAGTCCCAAGGGTATGTCCGGAAAGGTACAGACGGTCCTCGGCCCCATCGAGCCGGACAGGCTGGGCATCACACTGACCCACGAGCACCTGCTGATAGACCTGCGCTGCTACTTTCTGATGCCGGAAGAGGCGAGCAAGCGGTACTACGTGGATAAGCCGCTGACGATGGATATGCTGGGCGTGGCCTGGAGGGGCTTCTTCTCCATGAAGGACCAGGAGGTCCTCCTGGATGAGAAGGCTGCCACCGAGGAGGTGCTCAAGTACAGGCACGCGGGCGGGCAATCGCTGGTGGACACGACGAGCATCGGCATCGCGCGGGACCCGCTGGCGCTGGCGCGCATCTCGCGGGCGGCCGGGCTGAACATCATCATGGGCGGCAGCCACTATGTGCCGGTGGCCCACCCGAAGGACATGGACAAGCGGAGCGAGGAGGAAATCGCCACGCAGATCATAAACGACGTGACGGTCGGAGTGGGCGACACAGGCGTCAAGACGGGCGTCATCGGCGAGATAGGCAACTTCTACCCGCTGTCGGAGAACGAGAAGAAGGTCTTACGGGCATCGGCTTACGCACAAAAGCGGACGGGGGCGCCCATCCTGGTGCACCCTGGGATACACCCCAAGGCGATCCTGGAAATCATGGACATCCTGACGAAGGCCGGGGCCGACCCGCGCCACGTCATTATGGGCCACCTGGACCCGATCCGTCCGATGTCGGCCATCAAGGAGCTGGCGCAGTCTGGGTGCTTCGTCGAGTACGACCGGTTCGGCTCGGAGGACTCGTCGTTCGACTACGACATCGGCGAGGCCAGGTCCGACCCGGTCAACGATGTGCAGCGGATGGAGTCGCTGGAGTACCTCATCTCCGAGGGGCTCGGAGACAGGATCGTCATCGCCCACGACGTGTGTACGAAGGCGGACACCACGCGGCATGGCGGCAAGGGGTACGCCCACATCCTGGAGAACATCGTACCGAGGATGCGCAAGCGCGGCTTCACCCAGAAGCAGCTAGACGCCATCCTCATCCACAACCCTGCAAAGGCGCTGGCCTTCGCGTAGGGCAGGCCGATCGCGGGGGGCTATTTGGGGCGGGCGATGATGGACCGCATCGAGATAGACCCGGCGATGACCTCGTCGTTGAAGTGCTCGATGTGGTCGCGGTCGGTCCGGAGCCCCAGGGCGTAGATGAGCGGCAGGAAGTGGTCATGGGTCGGATGGGCCAGCTTGGCTAAGGTTCCAAGACTGAGAAAATCCACCACCTTAGCATCGTCGCGCGTATCCATCAGGGACTTCATCGTCTGGTCGAACTCGATGGCCCAGTCGTACAGGGTCCCGTCCAGATTGATGGTCCTTAGGTTGTGGACGATGTTCCCGCTGCCGAGTATCAATACCCCCTTGTTCCTAAGTTCATTCAGGTCGCGGGCCAGTTCGTAGTGGTAGCGGGGCTCTTTGGCGTAGTCGATGCTCAGCTGATAGACCGGCACGTCGGCCTTGGGGAACATCTTGAGGAGGACCGACCACGTCCCATGGTCGAGGCCCCACTCGTAGTCAGCGATGACTTCGGCCTTGCGGATGAGCTCGATGGTCTTCCGGGCATAGTCCGGCGCGCCGGGCGCGGCGTACTGCTGGTCGAAGAGCTTCTTCGGAAACCCTCCGAAGTCGTGGATCGTCCGGGGCATGTCCATCGCCGTGACCTGGGTGGACCCAGGCGTCAGCCAGTGGGCCGATATGCACAGAATCGCACTCGGCCTGGGCACCTGCTCGCCCATCGCGGCCCAATTCCGGCTGAATGCGTTGTCCGTTATCGCGTTCATGGGACTGCCATGGCCCACGAACATGAACGGCATCGTCTCGGTTTCCGGGAGGGCCGATAACGTCTTGAAGTGTTGTGGAGAGGGGTTGGTCTTCACTCACTGCTCCTTTTCAAGGCACACGAAGCGCCGCGGAAAGCTCTGACTCTTGCGGCGTAGGAACCTTCCCCTTCATCTTACCAATGCTTCGAGACGTTCATCTCCTCTTTGGTCATCACCTCGATGACGGCGGGCTGGCCCTTCTTGGTTGCGGCGATGCCGCGCTTGATGGCGGCAGCGACCTTGTCGGGCGCTTCGATACGTTCGGCGTAGGCACCCAGTGCCTCGCTCACCTTGGCATAGTTGCCGCCAAGCTGGTTGCTGCCGTAGGCGTCGGCGGCGTGGGGCATGTACTTCTTGGCATAGCCCGTCATCACTCCGTTGTTGAGGACGATGGTGAGGGTGCCTATCTTGTTGCGGGCGGCCGTCTCGATGTCGAGGCCCGACATGCCGAAGGCGGCGTCGCCCATGAAGTTGATGACGGTCTTCTCCGGCGCGGCCATCTTGGCGCCCAGCGCCAAGCCGAGGCCGTAGCCAAGCTGTGTGGACTTGCCCCAGCCGATGTAGCCATTAGGCTTGACCGGCTTCCAGAAGGGGACCAACTGGTCACGGGGGTAGCCTGAGTCGTGGGTAACGATGGTGTCGGCCACGTTGACCGACTTCTCCAGCTCGCGGAAGACACGGTAGGGGTTGATGGGCACCTCGTCGGTGACGAAGCGGGGCTCCCACTCGCGCATCCACTCGGCGCGGACCTTCGCGATCTCGTCGGCCACGCCGGTGGTATCGGCGCGCCCCTTCTGCCCTGCCTGGCGCTTCACCTCTTCGATGATTTGCTTGAGCACGACCTTGGCATCGCCGACGGCCCCGTAGGAGGCCCGGTAGTCCTTGTTGATATCCTCGGCGGAGACGGTCACCTGGGCCAATGGCACGCCCTTGGGCATGGGCGCGTTGAAGGTGGAGACGGTGAAGCTAGTGCCGATACCCAGGACGAAGTCCGACTTCTTGAGGAAGTAGCTGACCATCAGCGTGCCGCTGTGGCCCCCCGTGCCGATGGAGAGCCTGTGGGTCTCTGGGAAGGCGCTCTTGCCCGCCAGCGTGGTCATCACGGGCGCATTGACGAGGTCGGCGAGTTGGAGCAGTTCGTCACTGGCCTGGGCATACAAGACGCCCTGCCCGGCGCAGATGACCGGCGTCTTCGCCTTGAGGAACGCCGTGACCATCTCGCGCACGGCGTCCGGATCGCCGGCGGACCGAAACGGCTTCACCGGCTGGTAGGCGGTGGCCTCGTCGGGCACCTCCTCCGCGGCAACATCGGCGGGGATCTCGACGAGCACCGGGCCTGGCTTGCCCATCCTGAGCTGGCTGAAGGCGCGGCGCATCATCTCAGAGATGCGGTCGGAGAAGTTGATGTGGCCCGCCCACTTGGTGACGCCGCGGTAGTGGGGAACGGCCTCGAAGTTCGGGGGCACGCTCATCCGATGGCGGGGCACGCCGCCGGGCAGGAGCAGCAGGGGCACCGAGTCGGCGAAGGCTTGGGCCACGCCCGCAAAGGCATTCTCTGCACCCGGCCCGTACTGCATGGTGAACACGCCGATCTTCCGGCCACTGTTGATGCGGCTAAAACCGTCGGCCATGTTCACGCCCGCCCGCTCCTGGCGGCAGATGATGGGGCGGATGCCCTCTCTGGACGCGATGTCTATGAGCGATTGATGCGGGAAGGCGCCGAGCCATTCGACGCCCTCTGCCTTGAGGATCCTACAAATGAGTGTGTCACCGTTCACCTAACCTTCTCCTTCTCGCAGCTATTTCCTGATGAACTTCTGGACGCGCTTGCCCTCCAGCACCTCGCCCACGTACACGTCGCCATGGGAGTCCACGGCGACGGTGTGCGGCGCGACGAAGCGGCCGGGCTCATGGCTGCTCTCGCCGCCCCAGTTAGCCAGGATGCGACCCTCCAGGTCCACCACCGACACCCGGTGCCGTAGCTCCGCGACGAACACGAGCCCGTCGGGGCTGACGGTGAGGCTGCATGGAAGGCGGAAGCCTGTCCACATGGCGAGGAACTTGCCGTGCTGGTCGAGAACCTGGATGCGGTCGCTCTCGCGGTCGCACACCAGCAGGCGGCCGCGAGGGTCTATCGCCAGGCCATGCGGCAAGTGGAACTCCAGCGGCCACGCCTTGCCGGGGATGCCCCACGACGCAAGCAGGCGGCCCTCGGCGTTGAACTTGTGGACGCGGCAGTTGCCGTAGCCGTCGGAGGCGAAGATGTCGCCGTTCTGGGCAACAGCGACGCCCGTCACCATGTTGAAGGGGATGCCAGGCCACTGCACGAGGAAGTCCCGGACGTTTCCCGTGTCTGAGGGCTTGCCCTTCGTCCCGATGGTTAACAGATGGCGGCCGTCGGGCGTGTACTTATGGACGACGTGGGCGCCGGTGTCGGCCAGATAGACGTTCCCATCCGGCCCGACACAGATACCGTGGGGTGTGGTGAACTCGTCCTTCCACGCCGACAGGAAACGCCCCTCGCGGTCGAAGACCATGAGCTTGTGCGCACTGCGGTTGTACAGGTACACCCTGTCCTGCTTGTCCACCGCGACGCCCGCAACCTGGTGGAACTCGTGGCCCTCTGGGAGTTTGCCCCAGCTCTCGTCGAGTTCATACGTGCGCGAGTCAACCTGATAACGCATGACGATACCTCAACTCTGTCTGCCGGACTGCTCTATCAACCACCAAGGGTGTCCAGCGTCTGCCCGATGGGCATCTGGATACAGGTGAAGATGGGCGTGTCACGCAGGGTGTACTTCCTCGCCTCGGAGTGCCGTAACTCCATGACAAGCTCAAGGAAGTCGGACGGGCTGTCGGACTCGAAGGCGACCATGAACTCGGGGTCGTCCAGGCCGAAGGAGTAGCTGGTGTTAATCTTGACGGACGGGTATTTGTGGCCGATGCGGAAGTGCTCGCTCATCATCCGTTGGCGGTCTTCCGCCGGGAGCATGTACCACTCGGTGGTCTTCACGAAGGGATAGACGAAGAAATATTTCGCCTGGCCCGGGGTGACCTTGAGCCGCGTGCCCTCCTGGCCTTCGTGTCGGTGCTGGGCGACGTACTGCGAGCGGCGCGTCATGGCGAGGAAGGAGTGGGGCGTGGAAAGATAATGGCCCAAATGGGTTGAGACAAGCCGCGTGGCGACCTGCTGGACATCCTCCAGAGTGTCGGCCCCTTGCCACAGCATGAAATCGGCATCGCCGCGCATCCCGACGAGGCTATAGCTTCGCAGCACCATGCTGCCGGAGAACTCATCGACAACAGCGGCGAACTCGCGTTTGCCATCGGCCCGCTCGGCTTCAGGCAGCCTCCGCCACTGCGGGTCAACCTTATAGAAGGTGTACTTAACGAACTGACGGGTTTCCTGCTCGGCCATCGCATCTCCTCGGGCGGCGGCCATTATAGCACGGTGTCTGGCGCGGCCCGGGTTGTCGTTCTTGACACTATCTTCGCCTTTTCATACGATGCTTTCAGAGCATTCACCAAGTTCCATGCACCGCTTGGTGTCGCGGTCAACGAGGGGGCGCCTGTTCCAAGCAGGGCCTTGTGGGCATGCCTGAGAAGTACAAACAAGAGATAGAGGACATACTGCAGCAGGCGGGCGAGTGGACAACTCCCGAGCGGGTCCGCAAGCGGCGGCAGAGTGTCTGGAAACTGGCCTGGCATCAGGTCAGGGAGTTGCTGAAGGGCAAGGCATGGGCCGTGACGCCCGGCCGGGTGATGCTGGCTGCAGTGCTCGTTGTCCTGGCAGCGCTCATCATCTACGCGGCAGCGCCCAACCTCGGCCTCGCAGGGCCCCTGGCCGTCGCGGGACTTGTGCTGTTCGTGGTCGCCTACGGCCTCTTTTTCGTACGGAAACCAGGGGCGTACGAGAAACGATGGCGCGGTCGTTCAGTGGGCGTCAAATGGGTGCGCGGACAGGCCAGCCCCATCATCGGGGCGTACGAGAAACGATGGCGCGGTCGTTCAGTGGACGAGAGCTGGTTATCGCCTAGCCAGAAGCGATGGCGCGGCATGCCCGTCGAAGACAGCGAACCCTCGTGGTGGGACAGGTTCCGTTCTCGCCTGAGGCACTAGCCGACACGAAGAATGCAAAGAGGCCCAGCGACTGCTGGGCCTCTTCGTCTCCGCCATGAACCCCTACGGGTCTATACCGCGCACTCGCCTTCGCCGCGCTCCAGTTTATAGATGACCGTCTTGTCCCAGTCTATGTAGTTCTGGATGGTCTGGCGATTCAGCTCAGGTACGTCTTTGAACTCGGCTAGCAGTTCCTCGAAGGGCTCCACGCCCTTGCGGACCACGAAGTCCTTGAACTTCTCCCCCTCGAGCCGGTTGTCCGTGTAGAACCTCACGACCTTGCGGAAGGCTTCCGGCGCGCGCTTGGATGGGATGCGGGTCTTGATGCGGACGCCGAAGCGCGGGTCGCCGGTGTCGTAGCTCCCACCCAGGAATAGCTCGTAGGCAGGCACCTGGCCGCCAGGCGCCTTGACCGCGGCGCCGTGGAAACCGATGTCGGCGATGTGGTGCTGGCCACAGCCATTGGGGCAGCCGCTCATCTTCACGTGCATCTGCTTGACCAACGGGTCGGAGGTATCCATCGCCGCGATGGTCTCCGAGATGGCGCGGCCCAAGCCCATAGATGAGGTGATGCCTAGCTTGCAGCTATCGGTGCCTGGGCACGACACCACGTCGGTGATCTCGTTTGCCCCGGACTCGCCGAGGCCGATGGCCTTGAGTTGCTCCCACAGCTCGTACAGCGCCTTCTCCGGCACCCAGCGAAAGGCCATATTCTGTTGGTGGGTGATGCGCGCACGGCCGCCGGCGTACTTACGGGAGAGGTCGGCGAGCTGGTGGAACTGCTTGTCGGAAACGTCGCCCAGCGGCAGCTTGATGGTAGCGACGTTGTACCCCGCCTGGCGCTGCGGGGCCACGTTGGTAGCACGCCAGCGCTGGAAGTCGGTGGTGTGGCCGTTGGTGTGATAAGTCCCTGACAGCAGTGGGGCGTCCGCCGACTCGTCCTCTAGGAACAGGAGCGGCGCTGGGTCGAAGGACTTCTGCGTCCACTCCTGCTTCAGTTCCTCGTCCACCAACTTGCGGAACTCGTCCATGCCGATGCGGTCTATCAGGAACTTGATGCGCGCTTTCATGCGGTTCTTCCGCAGTTCGTCCGAGCGGTGGAAGATGCGGATGACGGCCTCGGTGACCCTGAGGTACTCCTCGACGGGGACGAACTCGTAGAGGGTGGGAGCTATACGCGGCATGATGGACGTGCCACCGCCAGTCACCATCTTGAAGCCCCGCTTGCCGTCAACAACCTTGGGCAAGAAGCCCATATCGTGGATGGGCGTGATGGCGCAGTCCTTGTCGCAGCCGGAGAACGCGGTCTTGAACTTGCGGGGCAGCGTCTGGGTGAAGGGATGTCGCACGAAAAAGCGCGCATACGCCGCCGCATAGGGGGTTACATCGAACGGCTCCCTCGAGCAGACGCCTGCCATGGGGCAGCCCGTCACGTTGCGCACGGTATTGCCACACGCCTCACGGGTTGAAAGGCCCACATCGCCTAGGAGACGCAGACCAGCGGCAGCGTTTTCCAGCTTGACATGGTGGTACTGGACGTTCTCCCTCGTGGTGACGTGTCCTTTGTGGAGTGGCGCGTAGCGGGCAGCGAAATCGCCGAACGCATCGAGTTGGTCGGCTGTCAGGCCGCCGAATGGCGCTTTCACACGGACCATCTGGGCATCGGGTTGCCTCTGGCCGTACACGCCCTGCTTCAAGCGGAAAACGGTAAACTTCGTCGGGTCCCACTCGCCGGCCCGAAACCGCTTCACCTGAAGCTCGAACTCGTCCAGCTCTTCAGGGATGATTGGAATCACGCGTTGGATTCGGGGTGTCCATTTCGTTTGAGTCATGGCTGACTCCTTTTCCTATGCCTAACTACCGATGCACCAATCACATTCGCCAAGAACAGCACGCCCCGCACAGCTTGTTGCTTGAGCGGGGCGAGACATGGATGGACGACAACAACTCCCGGCCCCTATGGGCCGCACCTACACGCGCAGACCTGATGGAAGGCTGTATGAGCCATATGTGGCTAATCTAACAGTCTCCACCTACACTGTCAACAATCCAAAGGGTATTTGCAGCCTAATAAGCTAGATGATACGGAAATCACAGAGATTCGGCCCCAAGATATGGGACACTCTCTCAATCCGCGGTGTTTGAGTGCACGTAGAACAATATGAACACCATGCCAGCGCATCCCGAGTCCTATAATGACAGTGCCCAGACATGATTGACGTGCCTTTGGTATTCGCCTTCTCCGCGGGCCTTGTGGCGGCATTCAACCCATGCGGCGCCGCTATGTTCCCAGCCTACGTGGGCTACCAACTCGACACCAAGATCGAGAACAACCCCCTGCTTTCGGCGCTGCGTGGCCTCTCACTCGGCTTGGCCGCCACGGGAGGATTCATCGTCGTCTTCGGCATCGTTGGGGTGGTGTTGGCCCTGGGCGGGAGAGCCATCGGCCAGTTCTTGCCGTTCGCAGGGCTGGCTGTTGGCGTCGCCATCACCTGCCTGGGGCTGTGGCTGCTCATCTCGCGGCGCAAGATCGGCCTCATGGCCGCAAGCCGGGTGAACCTAGGCCAAGGCCGGGGACTGCGGCACGTGTTCCTGTTCGGCATCGCGTACGCCATCGCGTCGCTGAGCTGCGCTCTGCCCATCTTCCTGGCCGCAGTCGGTATCGTCGCCGGGCAGACCCTCTCGGCGGGCAGCCTCCTGGAAACCGTCATCGGCGCCCTGAGCTATGGCCTAGGCATGGGCGCCATCATGGTCGCCGCCGCCCTCGGAGTCGTCTTCTTCAAAGGTTTCGCCCAGAGGATCATCCGCTCCGTCTTCCCCTTCATCGAACCCATCGGCAACCTGGCCATGGTCGGCGCGGGGGCCTACCTTATCTACTATTGGACCGCAGGGAAGGGCGGTGAACTCCTTGCTCTCCGAGCCGGTGAACTGTTCTAGGCCAACCCCGGACCTCTCAGCGGCCCCTGTGTATCTAAAGCCTGCATCCGACTCACGCATGCCTAGATGGTACAATCGCGCCCTAGGACTCCACTGTAGGCGGGCAGGATGAAGATAGGGCTGGTCATCTTCCTTACAGACTACTCGATCGACGTCGGTGTGTTGGCAAAGCGGGCCGAAGAGATGGGGTTCGAGTCTCTCTGGCTTCCCGAGCACCCTATCATCCCAGTCGAGTTCAAGACGCCGGTGACCTTCACGGCCGACAACAAGCTGCCAAAGTACTACTACGACACCGTTGACCCATTCGTGGCGCTGGGCAAGGCGGCCGGCGTCACCACGACGATGAAGCTGGCGACAGGGGTCTGTCTCCTACCAGAACGCAATCCCCTCCTCCTGGCCAAAGAGGTCGCGACGCTCGATCTCATCTCCGGCGGGCGGTTCCTCTTCGGCATCGGCGCTGGGTGGCTCAAAGAGGAAACAGAGATCATGGGCGGCGACTTCGAGCACCGCTGGACACAGACCAAAGAGTCTGTCATGGCGATGAAGGAGCTGTGGGGAAAGACCCGTAGCGAACACCACGGCAAGTACTACAACTTCCCACCCGTGTACTCGTTCCCGCGTCCAGTCCAGCGCCCGCATCCGCCCATCATCTTGGGCGGATCGGCTCCGCGCGTCATCGAGCGCGTCGTCGCGTGGGGAGACGGATGGATACCGACACAAGCCACGCCCGAGCGGATCCAGGAGGGGCGTGAGAAGATTGACCGGCTCGCGAAAGCCACCGGACGCGACCCTGCCTCGATCGAGCTATCTGCGTTCTGGCAACCGCCGGACCGCGACCTCATCCGCCGCCTGGAACAGGCCGGAGCCGTGCGGGTTGTCATACCTCTGAGTTCAATCCCCGAGAAGGAATCTCTCGCCCAACTAGACAGCATCGCCAAGGCAGTTTTGTAACCCGAATCACTGCTTCAGCTTGGGAGAGCTAGAGGGAATTGGGTTCTAGTACGGGCCGGCTGGGCAGACCAAGGTTGATGTCATCTGCCTAGCCTTGCCGGTCGTATACCAGCAGTAGTAGTACTTGGTGGGGTTGTTGCGGAGGTACTGGCTCAGCGCGCCCTCGACCGGTAGCGCCCCGAAGTTATTCGTCGCGCTGCTGGCGGTCGTGGAGTCGCGTGCGGTCACCGCAATCAGGGCATTATCGGCCATGATGGAGTCGAAGGCCGCTCGTCCGCCTCCGGCAGCTAGACACGGTAAACTATCCATCGTTACCTACCCACAAGGAGGTCCGATGAGCGGGAAAGGACTGGAGCCTTGGCAGGTCAAAGAGTCGGACTTCCCAGGGCGCGGCAACACCCAAGATAGGCTGCGTTTTCTGCTCCGTTATGCCATCCTTGCGCCCTCCGGCCACAACAGCCAGCCCTGGGTGTTCCGGATACAGGACGATGCCATCGAGCTGGCCGCTGACGTACGGCGCGACCTGCCGGTCGTGGACCCAAACCGTCGCGAGTTGGTCATCAGTTGTGGCGCCGCTCTCGGCTTCCTTCGCATCGCCGCCCACCGCTTCGGCTACCACGCCAAGGTAGTGCCCTTTCCTGACTCCCCGACCCTAGACCTTCCCCGACAGACTCCAGGGTCGAGGGGTTGGGGATCGGGGGCGGCGCTCGCTCGCGTCAGCTTCCGGCAAGGCGTATTGCCCTCATCCGACGACCAGGCACTCTTCAAAGCCACCACGCTACGGCGAACCAACCGGATGCCCTACGATGAGCGCCTCTTACCGCCGTCGCTTCTCCAGGGCCTCGCGCAGGCGGCCTCTGCGGAAGGGGCCTGGCTCCAATTCGTGCCGAAGGGCGAGAGGCGCGACCGGATTGCCGAGATGGTTGAACAGGGCAGCCGGGCCCTGGCTGGTGACCCCAAGTTCCGGCGCGAGTTGGCGGCCTGGATCCGCTCCAACTGGAGCGGCAAGCGCGACGGGATGCCCGGCTATGCCTTCGGGGCGGGCATGCCGCGCTCATTCGCGATGCCCTTCCTCATCCGCACTTTCGACTGGGGCAAGACCCAGGGCACCGCCGCGATGGACCTTGCCCTGGCAGCGCCGGAGTTGGCGGTCCTGGGTACTCCTTCTGACACGCCCCAGGACTGGCTCAAGACAGGTCAGGCACTGTCGCAGGTCCTGCTGAGAGCCAGAGCCGCAGATGTCTCCGCCCACTTCCTCAACCAGCCGGTCCAGGTGCCCGACCTGCGCGCTCGCCTACCCGATCTGCTGGGCCGGCTATCTGCAGGGTGTCCCCAACTCGTCTTCCGCATGGGTTTCGCCCGCGAAGTCCGGCCCACGCCGCGCCGTCGGCTGGACGAGGTGCTGGCCAAGGAGTAGACACTCCAGCCACAGCCCGACGTGGTACCATTCGAGCCGACTTCTGCTTACGGAGGTAGACCTTGCTCAACCTCCTCATTAAGAACGGCCTCATCCTCGACGGCTGCGGCAACCCCGGCTTCTTCGGCACTGTCGCTGTCGAGGGCGACTCAATACACATCCTTCGCGGCGACGCCTCGGACCTTCGAACTAAGCGAACGATAGACGCCACTGGCAAGGTCGTCTCCCCTGGCTTCATAGACGTCCATTCTCACTCAGCCCTTACCATCCTCGCCGACCCGCGCCACGAGCCGAAGGTCCACCAAGGCGTCACCACCGAGCTTATCGGCATAGACGGCAATTCCTACGCGCCGTTCCCGTCAGAGAAGGAGTTCCGGCGGTTCCTCCGGTATAACTCTGGGCTGGACGGCGACCCGGATGTCAAAGTGAGCTGGTCAAGCGTCTCCGACTACCTGGCGATGTACGACAAGAAGGTGGCGGTGAACATCGCCTACATCGTCGGCAACTCACCCCTGCGCATCGGCGCCGTCGGCTGGCAGAAGAAGCAAGCCACCAAGGCCCAACTCCAGAACATGAAGGCCCTGCTCCGCGAGGCGATGGAGGACGGCGCCTTCGGTATGTCCACCGGACTCGACTACCCGCCCGGCCGGTTCGCCGACACCGACGAACTAGTGGCGCTGAGCGGCGAGGTCACCCGCCTCGGCGGCTTCTACCATACCCACTCCCGCTACTGGTACGGCGACCGCTACCTCGACCCGTTCAAGGAGGCCATCGAGATTGGGCGGCGCAGCGGCGTGCCCGTCCACATCACTCACATGTTCCGCCGCGTCACCAACCCCGGCGGTGCCCGCCCCATCCTGGGCCTGGTGGAGAGCGCCAGGGACGAGGGGCTGGACGTGACTTTCGACTGCTTCCCCTACGCCTACGGCGGCACTCGCATCATCATCGTGTTTCCCGAATGGGCGCAGAACGAAGGGCCGGAGAAACTACTCGACGTGCTGCGATCACCCGACGCGCGGGAGCGGCTGCGCAACGAGGTCAAGCCGCGCGGCCTCACCTGGGATGAGATGTGGCTCACCTATTTCAAGCGGCCAAAGAACAAGAAGTACGAAGGGAAGTCTGTTTCTCAGGTCGCTGAGATGCGCAAGCAGCACCCCGTGGATGCCTTATGTGACCTGCTCGTCGAGGAGGAACTGCGGGTCTCCTACTTCGCCGCTGTCATAGACCCGCTCACTATCAACGACTTCGTCACCCACCCGCTGTTCATGGTTGGCAGCGACGCTCTTCTACTCGGTGACTTCCCACCGCCCATGGCCTACGGCTGCTATCCCGTCATCCTCGGCGAGATCGTCCGCGAGGAGAAGAAGCTCAGCCTGCCCGACGCAGTCCGCCGCATGACCTCCTACCCTGCCCAGCGGCTGGGCCTGCGCGACCGGGGCGTTCTGCGTGACGGCATGAAGGCCGACCTCGTCGTCTTCGACCCCAGAACCATCAAGGCGAACGCCGCGCGGTCTAACACCAGGCAACGCTCCACCGGCGTCGAATACGTCGTCATCAACGGCCAGGTGGTTATAGACAACGGCCAGCACACCGGCGCCCTGCCAGGCCGTGCCCTAAAACGGGGCAGAGTGTCCGCTAGGCCGTAGGCGACTGCGCCACCGTGGCGCCCGCCCGTAGCTCCTTGCCGCGCAGCAGCACCGCCGCCGGGAGGAATCCCGCGACCGCGAACCCTAGGGCGACCCAGAACGCCAGCCGGCACCCGTCCGTGAACGCCACAGGAGGCGGCGTGCCGGTCTCGAGTAGGCCGTTGGCCCGGGTCGTCGCCACTGTGATGAGGATGGCCAGCCCCAGTGCGCCGCCGACCTGCTGCGTCGTGTTGATGAACCCGGACGCCAGTTCCGCCTGACGGTCCTCCACGCCCGAAAGCGCTGCGATGGAGATGGGGATGAAAGAGAACCCAAGGCCGATGCCAACCAGGATGAAGCCCGGGAAAAGGTCGCCGAAGTACGAGCCGTCCGGCGAGATCCAGTTGAAATACAAGAGTCCCACGCTCAGCAGCACGAGCCCGGTCATCAGCACCGGCCTCACACCCAGCCTGGTCACCAGCGCCTGCGATACGCCCGCGATGACGATGATGGTGAGCGCGATGCCGAGGTAGCCGACACCCGTCTTCAGCGGCGAGAAGCCGAGAACCTGCTGCATGTAGAGGGAGAGGAGGAAAAACATCCCGAAGATGGCCGTGCCTAAGATGAGGCCAAGCGTGTTCGCGCCGGTTATGGTGCGCCGCCTGAAGATGCCGAGCAGGACGAGAGGCGACTTGGACTTGGACTTGGACTCAACGAACAGGAATACGGCCATCAGCACAGCCGAACCCACAAGGAAGCCTATCGTCTGGCCAGACCCACAGCCCTTCGGCCACCGCGCGGAGCGCAGTCGCGAGCCTCGGCGCCGTCACCTCCCTCAACAAGACGCCATGCGCTCCGGCAGCCCTCGCCTCCGCAGCCTGCGCCCCAGCCGCCACCAGCACGACCACCGGCGGAAGCTCGCTCCTAAGGTCGGCGAGTCGCTCCAGCACAACGGCTGGCTCCCAGCCCGTGTCCCAGACCAGCGCATCGGGGCGGTACACCTGCGCATCGGTCGCCAGCTCGGGGTGGCCCGCCGCCTGGCCCACTACCTCAATATCAGGCCGTTGCGCCAGCAGTGCCGCCAGCCCAGCCCGCGCCAGCGGGTCGTCCTCCACAACCTTGACCCGAAGCACTTTCGACACGGTCGCGCTAGCTTCCTGCCTGGGCGATGGTGTGTCCGAGCCACACTCCAAACAGTCCTAGGCCAACTTGGAGGGCGATATATCCCGCAGCCACCGCGACCCGGCCGTCGCGCAAGAACGCGATGGTCTCGTTCCCGAATGCGGAGAAGGTCGTGAACCCACCCAGGATGCCTATAGAAAGGAAAGACCGCGCCTCTATGCTCAAGACGTCCCGCGTCTGAACCACACCCGCCACGACGCCGATACCCAAGCAACCCGCCACGTTCACCGCCAGTGTCCCGTAGGGATACCCGGGACTCCCCAACAGCGCCTGCACCCATCCACTCATGCCATACCTGGCTATCGCTCCAAGGAACCCGCCTGCACCTATGAGCAGCACTTTCAGCATGGTAGCCTCCGCCACTCCGAAGATGTCCTACTATGGTAGCAGCACCCCTGCCTCGCGCTGTCTTCACGGCATCTTCACAGACGACTCCCGCTCCATCACGTGCTCTTTCAGCCAGTTGTCATATGCTATCTCTAGCCCGCAGTAAGATGTCATCGCGGACGGATTGTTTCGCCTTCTATGAGAGGGGGCACGCCCCGGAGGTAGAGCGCTGTGAAACCTTCCATCCGGCTCGGACGCATCGCCGGTATCGAAATCGGCGTGCACTACACATGGCTCTTCGCCTTCGCCCTCATCGTGTGGTCACTGGCTGAAAGCTTCTTCCCAGACCAGTTCCCTGGCTGGAGCCGGACAACCTACTGGGTCACCGGCATCATCGGCGCCCTCTTGCTTTTCGCCTCCGTCCTCGTCCACGAGCTTGCCCACTCCCTGGTGGCACTGACCCGCGGCCTGCCCGTCCGCAGTATCACCCTCTTCATCCTCGGCGGTGTAAGGAGCATAGGGGCAGAGGCTAACAAGGCGAAGGACGAGTTCGCCATCGCTGTCGTCGGCCCTCTGACCAGCTTCATCCTGGCGAGTGTGTCCTGGCTGCTGCGCCTAGATGATAAGCGACGAGACTGGGCCTGTGTTCGGTATCTTCACCTATCTCGCCTACATCAACGCCCTCCTAGGTGCGTTCAACCTCCTGCCTGGCTTCCCTCTAGACGGCGGACGCGTGCTGCGGGCCATCCTCTGGCGGACGACAGGCGACCCCCAGCGAGCGACGCGTACCGCCGCGCTGGTAGGCCAGGCCTTCGGCTGGGCACTCATCGGCCTCGGTCTGTACCAAGTGCTCGCCGGCAACTACCTGGGCGGCTTGTGGATGGCCTTCCTCGGCTGGTTCCTGAACAGTGCCGCGGACACTCAACGGCGCGAGAGTATCCTGGCCGAGACGTTTAAGCATGTGCCGGTGGGGCAACTCATGAACACCAGTCCCGAAGTCGTCCCTCCAGAGATGCCAATGGACGAGTTGGTGCGGGCAAGGTTCCTCGGCAAGGGCAGGCGCGTCGCGGCGGTATGCGAAGGCCAGCGGCCGGCCGGTATCGTTTCCCTTTCCAACGTGAGGGGCATCCCTGAAGGGCAATGGCCGGCGAAACAGTTGGCCGACGTCATGACACGGAACCCCCTGCACGGCATCAGCCCCGAGGCCGACGTCACGGAGGCCTTACGGATGCTGGGGGAACACGACGTGAACCAGGTGGCGGTACTCAAGAACGGAGCGCTGGTCGGCATGCTTAGCCGTGCCGATGTGGTCCGCTACCTCCAGTTGCGCGAGGAGCTGGGACCGCCGATGCAGGCGCCGAAGCAGTCGGAACGATAGCCGATAAGGAAAGGGTGATGACAGACCGGAGACGGGTGGTGGTGTTCGCGCTTGGTGGGCACGCCCTTCTCCCTAAGACAGGCCGCCCCTCCGTCGGACGCCAATTCATTTCCACCCGTCGCGCCATGCGCCAGGTGGTGGCTTCCCTCCAAGAGAGCTGGGGGCTAGTCATCACCCATGGCAACGGCCCTCAGGTCGGCCACATCCTCATCAGGTCGGAGACCGCCGCCGGCAAAGCCTACGCCATCCCCCTGTCAGTCGCCGTGGCCGAATCTGAGGGCGAGATAGGCTATGTCATCCAACAGAGTCTGTACAACGAATTGGCTGCCGCGCGGCTACCGCGTCGCCGTGCTGCGCCACCCCATGCCCTACGGCGACCTCGATGCCGCCAATGTCACCATCGAGGAACTGGAGGAGTACGAGCCCTATGTCCGCATGGGTGTGCCAGTCTTTGCTGGCGTGGACTACGCCCGCATCTTGGCCCACGCAGAGAAGGAGGCTCAGGTCGTCCTCTGGGATGGAGGCAAGAACGACTTCCCCTTCATCCGGCCTGACCTCCACATCGTCGTCGTGGACCCCCTCCGGGCAGGCCACGAAGTCGCCTACCACCCCGGCGAGACCAACCTCCGCATGGCCGACGCCTATGTCATCAGCAAGGCCGACTCTCCGACGCCCGAGCAACTCGCCGAAGTCAAACGCAACATCCGGGCGGCGAACCCCAAAGCGCCTATCGCCGTGGCGCAGCTAACCCTCACCGTCCAGCCAGAAGGCTCGATAAAGGGCAAACGCGTCGTTATCGTCGGCGACGGCCCAACCCTGACCCACGGTGGCCTTGGCTTCGGCGCGGGCACCCTGGCAGCCCGGCGCTTCCGCGCGGCCAAGGTCGTGAATCCGCGCCCCTATGCCGTGGGCGAATTGCGTGCAACCTTCAAGGCCTTCCCACACCTCCAGCACGAGATCCCTGCCATGGGCTACAGCCCCCATCAGATCGCCAGCCTGGAAGCCACTCTCGAAGCCACACCAGCCGACATCGTCATAGACGCCACGCCCGTTGAACTGTCGCGCCTCGTCAAGATCGCCAAGCCTATCTTGAACGTGGAATACCGCTTCGAGGAGCGCGGAACGGTCCTCGCCCGGCTCCTCGAACGCTTCGAACGCGGATGGCTCATCTCCCGGTGAACCGATAGACCCTCGTTAACTCTTCCTTCACCTGCTGCTAACCCGCTATTGACCTCTACCGCGGGACCATCCAGGCCTCCTCGGCAGACACCACGCCATCGCCCACTGTCAACCTCATGGTCGTTAAGGCGATGCAGGAGAAGGGCATGGCCCTTTCGAGAGTCACACCAACACTCCTCACCCAGGAGATGATAGACCGCACCGAACGCCTCATCACCACGGGCTGCTCGGTCGAGGAGCTATGCTTGGTCGGTGCGCTCACTGCAATGGGCCACCAGGTCCACCTCCAGGAACCCTGGCCGCTGGTCGTCCCACTCGGCGAAGGTCCGGATCGAGATCGCCGCCTTCAGCAAGGAGCCAGGCTTGGTGGTGCTGA
>Ga0194132_10004611_pt1 | contig 23286 bp, 24 predicted proteins | sample TA2KigOf80mmetaG_FD_148612 | JGI IMG/M metagenome (GOLD analysis project Ga0194132, IMG submission 148612) | Freshwater microbial communities from Lake Tanganyika, Tanzania - TA2015054 Kigoma Offshore 80m | ecosystem: Environmental > Aquatic > Freshwater > Lake | place: Tanzania: Lake... | reverse complement strand
GAACGAGAGCTGAAAGGGCTGGTTTTGTTTGTCACCCATTGGGTGCTGTCCTCCGCAGGGGTCTTCGCTGCCTTCAAACCCCTATCGATATTGATGCGGACGAGCATCCAGGAGATTCGCACGCGCGACTCAAAACGGAAATGTGGGCTGAAAGCTGAGATGGCTGAACTGCAGGGTGTTGTCTGCCCGGTCCACCAGGAGACCTGCTTTCTTGAGCAGCCATGGGAGAAACCTTTCGCGCTGGGCGGGAGGCCAGGATTCCGGAAGGCCTGCTAGCATCTCCGTCGCACTGACGGCAATCTCCTTCCCACGATCCTTTCGCCGGGACTGCATCCAGAAGGCAAGGTGTGTCACTGCCCGCAGCCGATCATTTTCATCCTCGGGGCGCCACTCGTCCGGCGAGGGCTCGCGGCGCTTCAGGAGATGATCGATGCATTTCTCGTAGAGCCGATGACGGCGGTCGGGCAGGGGTTGGCTATCGCCGATGGCGAGCATCATGGTGAGCAGCAGGGGGCGGCCGGCTAGCACGCGTGCTTCCGGTGAGTTGTCGAGGGATTCGCGGAAGCCGCGATCCAAGGACTCGCGGCGCGGGTCATCGCCGTAGCACATGCGCCAGTAGCGGGCTGCGAATTTCTCCTGCTCCTGCACGGAGAGCTCTTGAACGAAGCGGTGTTCGAAGTTGTCGTGGGTGGGTTTGCTATCGGCCTGTGGCCGCGAGGTGACGATGGCCGTGACGCGCTTGTGGACGTTCAGGAAACCGATGAGCTTCCGCCGGAAGTCATCGCCACTAGTGCCCAGCTCATCCCAGCCGTCGATGAGGAGCACGGGCAGTGGTCCGTCTTCGGCGCTGAGAGCGTTGGCCAAGCCTTCGGATGGGCAGTTAGACTCGTCGAGCAGCAACTCCAGGTGCCTGATGATCTGCGTGTCACGCAGGGCTCGAAGTTCGATGTGGAACGGCAGGACATCGGGGCGCGCGAGCAGGGCTTGAAAGCGATGATCCACCCAGGTGGTCTTGCCGCAGCCGGCGGGGCCTTCGAGCAAAAGCCTGCGTCCGGGCCGGGCGGCGATTTCGTCCGGCAGGATGGGTTGGGCTTGGTCGTCGCTGGGGCTCCGCCCGATGCGGAGTTCCTGATACATCTCGTCGAGCTTCGCGTCCGGTTTCGTGGCTGTCGCCGGCCGGTCGAAGGCCTGCCAGCGGGGCATCACGCCAAAGATGGAGCGGTAGAGGCCAGGATTGAATTGCTTCGCGAGCTCGACCCGAACGCCGGAAGGGGGCAGAATCACGCGCTTCAGGTCACGGAGCCTGAGTTCCAGTTGGTCATCACTCTCGAATTCGGTCACCAGGCCCGAGTAGTCCTCGCAGAGCTCATTCACACCCTGGAGTTGCCGGCCAGCTTCGCGGTCCAACTTCGGGGGCAATGGTGTGATCTTCCGAAGAACCACAAGCTGCGTGCGCGGATGATTTTCCTGCGCCTTCCTGATTTCATGCTCCAGGTTGCCGCTACCGATTCGCTTCCACAGGATGGCGATGGCGACATCCACGGTCGTCATATCCATCTGGACATCAATGCCGGCCTGAATGCCCCTTGGGTCGTAGACCCGGTCCGCGTCCACCTCATAGCGCCACACATCGATGTTCTCGCCGTCCTCGCGCATTGAGTCCTGGCTCATCTTCATGAGCGCCGCGGCGATCAGGTCCCGCTCGGGCTGCACATCCGACGGGGAGATGATGACGACGCGCTTCACACGCCCTCCTCGGCCAGCCATTCCGGCCAGGCGTAGCTTCCGGGTTTGAACACCACCTGCACGCCGCTCTCATCGGGCATCAGGCGCACGACGCCAGGCGCGAGTTCGGTTGCCGTCTTGAACCGATTCCAGGCCAGGGCTTCGACAATCGCCTGGGCTGTGGCTCCGCCTTCCACCCAGAGCTCGGCTAGTTGAAGTTCCCGCACCGCCCAACGCACCTCTCGCGCCAGGGCGTTGGTGAGGCTTGCCGCTTCCTCCGGGTGGACCTGCGCGGGCAGCGTGAGGATGGCCCGGCCAGATTGCTTGAGCGCCCGTGCCAGCTGCTCTCGGCCCTGGCGTGGGATCTCCATCACGGGGGCTCCGCGATGGGCCAGGGCCGCGATCTGGCGGCGGGATTCCGGGGACGCGCTCCCCAGCACCATGAGCAGCGGCAGGGCCAACTCTCGTGGGGGCGCGGGGCGCGGCTGGCCGCCGAGGACGGCGCGGAAGAAGTCGGCGGCGCCCGCCGGCAGGGTGTCCGGGGTGATGGCTTGGGCCCAGTGCTCGATATCGGCTTGCGTGGACGCCTCACCGATGACCAGGCCGCAATCGGGCAGGGGCTGGCCGGGGGCGATGGACTGCGCGCCCAGAAGTTCGAGCACGTGCGAGGACGGGTTGGGATGCAGAGGATCGGCGGCGAAGGCGGTTTCGTGGATGGGCACGCCCCGGATTCGATAGATGCCATCGCACAGCGTGCGGCCGAGCGAGGGATTGGCGGGGACCAGCAGCACACGCCGCAAGCCCGCCGCTTCGGCTATCGCCGCGCATTCGGCGGCGATGTTGCCGCGCAGGGCGGAGTCCACTTTGTGGAACAACGGGACGCCGCGCAGGCCGGCGGCCAGTTCCGCCATGCGGCGCGCGGCTTCCGGTGCATTGAGGATGCGCGTGTTGGCGTCGGCTACGACCAGGACACCGGGCTCCGGCCGCGCGGCGCCGGTGTGTACTTCCGATGGATGGCCCAGGCGCCAGGCCACACCGCCGATTTCAGCCGCGCCGGTGAGGTCGTCAGCCAAAACCAGCGCGGGGGTCATTGGGCGGTAGACCCCAGTCTCGCCGACCCCAGTCTTGCCGACCAAAGCACGGCTTCGATCAAGCTGGTGACGTTGGCCTTGCCCTGCCAGGCGATATCGAACGCCGTGCCGTGATCCACCGAGACGCGGGTGATGGGCAGGCCGAGGGTGATATTGACTCCGGTATCAAAGGCGAGCATCTTGAACGGTATGTGGCCCTGATCATGATACATGCAGACGATGGCGTCCAGGTGGGCGCGGTGGCGGTCGACGAAGGCGGTGTCGGGCGGGATGGGTCCCTCGACGTCCACGCCGCGGGCGCGCGCGGCTTCGATGGCGGGGACGATGGCGCGTTCTTCTTCGCCGCCGCCGAAGAGTCCGTTTTCGCCGGCGTGAGGATTCAGGCCGCAGACGCCCAGGCGCGGGGGCCGGCCATGGACGCGGCGCATGGCATCGGCGGTGAGGTGGATCACCTCTTCGACGCGGGCCGGGGTGAGTTTGCCGGGCACGTCGCGGAGGCCGATGTGGGTGGTGACCATGCTCACCGTGAGCACGTCCGAGGCGAGCATCATGCAGACGCGCGGGCTGCCGGTGAGGTCCGCCAGAATTTCGGTGTGGCCGGGCTGGGTGACGCCGGCGAGGCGAATGGCTTCCTTGTTGATGGGGGCGGTGGCGATGCAGTCCACTTCGCGGGCCATGGCTTTGCGGACGGCGTGCTCGATGTAGAGGTAAGACGCGCGGCCGCAGGCCTGCTGGACGCGGCCGGGGAGGACGGCGTCGGCATCGAGCGTGGCGCAGTCGATGACGGCGGGCGTTGTGGGGACGGGCTGGTGGAGCGCGGCGATGAGCGGGGGGCGCGGGAGGCCGGTGGCGCTGGCGACGCGTTCAAGGATGGCGGCATCGCCGAAGATGACGGGGTTGGCGTGGGCGAGCACCTGAGGCTCACCGAGGATGCGGAGGCAGAGTTCGGGGCCGATGCCAGCGGGGTCGCCCATGGTGACGGCGACGGTGGGGAGCCGGTTCGCCATGGGTTACCAGGAGAGCTTTTCGAGGTACTGATAGCTTTGGCGCAGGCTGTCGAGGGGGTTGCCGGGGCACTGGTCCTGTTCGACGAAGAAGTGCTTGACGCCGGCGCCGGAGGCGGCTTTGAGGATGGCGGGAACGTTCAAATCGCCGCCGCCCACTTCCTTGAATGCCGTGCGGGGGACGGTCTCCTTGTACATTTGGGGAGTGCCGGCGGCACGGTCCTTGATGTGCATCAGGGCGATGCGGCCCTTGTGCTGTTTGAAGAACGCGGCGGGGTCGGCGCCGCCGATGGCCACCCAGAACATGTCGGCTTCGAGGGAGACGAGCTTCCTGTCCCAGCCTTCGAGCAGGACTTTCAGGGGTGAGGAGCCTTCCATGGGCTCAAATTCGAAGGCGTGGTTGTGATAGCAGAGGGTGAGGCCGGCTTTGCGGAAGAGCTCGCCGCCTTTGTTCATCTCGGCGGCCATTCTGCGATAGACGTCGAGGCCGCCGCGTTCATTGGGCATGACGTAGGGGATGACACCGTAGCGGATGCCATGGCTGGTGAGGGTTTCGGCGGTCTTTTCCCAGGCGCCGTCGCCAGCTTTACCGAAGGCGAGGCGCATGTCGATGTGGAGGCTCACGATTTTGAGCCCGGCTTCCTTGATGAGCGGGGCCAACTGGTCGAAGCCGGCCCAGACGCCCTCCACCTCTTTGTAGCCGATGGCGGCGAGTTGCTGCAGGATCTCCTTGGGGGACTTGGGGAGCTGTTCGCGCAGGGTGTAGAGCTGGGCTCCGATGGGCTTCCTGGCGGCCTGGAGCGCGAGGGGGGCGAGTGGCAGGGTGACGAGAGTACGGCGGGTCATCAGATACAGTATGTCGCAGAATGACGGTTGGGGAGAACCAAACGGGCCGCGCATTCGTCTAACTTGAAATCATGCGCAACCTGATCCCGGATGTTCGATTCGCTTTGCGGGCCATGCGGCGGAGCCCTTTGTTCACGGCGGTGGCGATTCTGTCGCTGGCTTTGGGAATCGGGGCGAACACAGCGATCTTCACGATTCTGGATCAGTTGATGCTGCGGTCGTTGCCGGTGCGGGATCCGGAGAATCTGGTGATGCTCTTCCAGCGCGGCGCGCACAACGGCAGCAACATGGGCGGGCGGATGCACTCGTATCCCATCTACCAGGATTTTCAGCAGAAGGCGGCGCCGCTGGCGGAGGTGCTGTGCCGGCGGCTGGCGGACACCTCGATTTCGGTGGATCAGCAAACGGAGCGCGTGCGGACGGAGTTGGTGAGCGGAAACTACTTCAGCATGCTGGGCGTGAAACCGGCACTGGGCCGCGTGTTCAGTTCGCAGGAGGATGACCGGGTGTTTCAGGGCCATCCGGTGGTGGTGCTGGGGTACGACTACTGGCAGAGCCGGTTTGGCGGATCGCGCGATGTGATCGGGAAGAAGATCCTGGTGAACAACTACCCGATGACCATTGTGGGCGTGTCCGCGGCCGGGTTCGCGGGCATCGATCCGGCGCGGGCGGCGCAGATCCGGGTGCCGGTGCTGATGCACAAGGTGGTGACGCCGGAGTGGACCTGGGTGCACATGTCGGACCGGCGGACGCGGTGGGTGCAGGTGTTCGCGCGGCTGAAGCCGGGGTACACGGCGGAGACGGCGCGGCCGGGGATGCAGGTGTTGTTCCGGCAGATTCGCGAGATGGAGGCGGGGATGCCGGCGGCGGCGAAGTGGTCGCCATTTGCGCGGCAGCGTTTTCTTGAGGGGTCGATTCATGTGGAGAAGGCGGGGACCGGGTATTCGGAGCTTCGGAACAGCTTTTCGAATGCGCTGGTGGTGCTGATGGCGATGGTGGGACTGGTGCTGCTGATTGCCTGCGCGAACGTGGCGAATCTGCTGATTGCGCGGGCGTTCGCGCGGCAGAAGGAGATCGCGGTGCGGCTGTCGCTGGGTGCGTCGCGGGGGCAGTTGGTGCGGCAGTTGCTGGTGGAGAGCATGATGCTGGCGGCGGCGGGCGGGGCGCTGGGCGTGGGGCTGGCGTCGTTGTTGACACGGAGCCTGTTGGCGTTCATTCCGCAGGATGGGGACGTGCTGCTGATTCAGGCTGAGCCGGACGGGCGCGTGCTGGCGTTCACGCTGGGTGTGACGCTGTTGACGGGGCTGGTGTTCGGGTTGATGCCGGCGCTGCGGGCCAGCCGGCCGGATTTGTGGGGTTCGTTGAAGGACGCGGTGGGGGCGATCGCGGGGGGCGGCGGGTCCCTGGTGGTGCGCAAGGGATTGGTGTCGGCGCAGGTGGCGCTGAGTTTTCTGCTGCTGTTCGGCGCGGGGCTGTTTGTGCGGAGCCTGCAGAATCTGCGGAACATGGACACCGGGTATGAGGAGTTGGACAACGTGATCACGTTCGGGGTGGCGCCGGCGTTGAACGGGTACACGGAGGAACGGGCGAATCCGTTTTACCGCAGCCTGACGGATTCGTTGAATGCGACAACGGGGTTCCGGTCCGCGGCGGCGGCGGCGGTGGGTGTGCTGGCGGGCGATGAGTGGGACAGTTCGATGTCGGTGGAGGGGCACAAGGCGAAGGATGGCGAGGACATGCAGGCGTTCATGAACTCGTTCACGCCGGGGTATTTCAAGACGATGGGGATCCGGGTGCTGGAGGGGCGCGATTTCGAGTGGAGGGATGCGGCGGGACAGTCGAAGGTGGCGATTGTGAATGAGAAGTTCGCGCGGCACTTCTTCGGGCAAAGGTCGGCGATTGGGCGCAGGCTGGGGTGGGGCGGCGGGCCGGATGCGAAGCTGGATATCGAGATTGTGGGGGTGGTGGAGGATTCGCTTCAGGAGGGTCCGCGGGAGGGCGGGCGGCGGCAGGTTTTTCTGCCCAAGTCGGGCAATGGCCGGGCGGCTTACTATGTGCGTGCGAACGTGGCCTCAACGGCGGCGTATTCGGCGATCCGGGCGGAGATGAAGCGATTGGATCCGGCAATGCCGGTGTATGACCTGCGGACGCTGTCCAACCAGTTGGACCAGACGCTGCTGACGGAGCGGCTGGTGGCGATGTTGTCGGCGGGGTTCGGGCTGCTGGCGACGCTGCTGGCGGCGGTGGGGTTGTACGGTGTGATGGCTTTCGTGGTGACCCGGCGCACGAAGGAACTGGGGCTGCGGATGGCGTTGGGCGCGGCGCCGGACGGTGTGATCTGGCTGGTGATGCGCGAGGTGATGCTGCTGCTGGGCATCGGGCTGGCGATTGGGGTGCCGGCGGCGCTGGGACTGGGGCGGTATGTGGCGGCGCAACTGTACGGGATCAAGCCGGCGGATCCGGGTGTGATCGCGGTGACGGTGGTGGTGCTGCTGGTGGTGTCGGGCCTGGCGGGGTTTGTGCCGGCGCGGCGAGCGAGCCGGATTGACCCGATCATCGCACTCCGGTACGAGTAGTCCGGGCTGGTACATCGGGGGGCTTGCGCGGGCCGCCTGAGGGCGCATAATGAGGGCGGGGCCGATATGATCGAGTTCTTCTCACTTGTGTTGTTCAGCGGCTCGTTGTTCGGGCTGCTGCTGGCGCGGGACTGGTGGGCGGCGGTGCGGGACCGCAGGGTGTTGAGGCGAGCGGGGGCGATGCTGGAGCGGCTGCGAGGGGGTCCCGTGGCGGGGGCGACAGGGGCATTTGGGGAGCCGAGTGAGATTGTGTCCGGGACGACGGGGGCCAGCCTCTACATCTGGAATCCAGCGGTGGCGCGGGCGCTGGAGGCGGCGAGTGTTCCGGTGGTGGTGGCGATGACGGTGGACCCGGAGGGGCGGGTGGCGGCGGCTACGGCTCGGCTACGATGATGGGGTGGGGGAGCGACCGGGAAGCATTCAACCGATCGCAGATTCGCGGACATGAACCAACTGGCCAGCCTTGACCGTTGCAACCGCGTCCAGAAGCTGCGGGAAGAGAGGCCGGTAGAAGCCGATCTTGTTACGCGTGACATGAACGACCACGATCCCGAACGGTAGAGATCTGAGGTTATGTTCGTGTTCAAATCCGCGATCGGCGGTGACGGACACGTCACATTCCAGCTGTTTCACCAGCACGTTATCTTTCAGGTGCTGCCAGCCGAGATCAAAGAGTGTCCGGACATCTTCTCCAGGGAACGCCTCCACCAGGCGAGGATCAATAGACGCGTCTATGATGACGCGCATACCAACTGGTCGAACGCAATGTCGCGGCTCAGTTCGAGAAAGGAGAAAACGTGCTGCCTGGGTATCGAGGGGTAGACGGCCAGAAAATCGTTGATGGTCTCGCCGGTCTCGAGAAAGTCGATCAGCGTTTGCACCGGTACGCGAGTATTCGCGAAGCAGGGCGTCCCGTGCAGGACATCCTTGTCGATGGTCACTACGCCGGCCAGAGCGCTTCTTTGCTCCACGGTCATCACTGTCTCTATGATACGGGAACCTCCGCCCCAGGGAAACCCCGGGACCGCTGGGTTCCGCTTGCAGGCGAGACGAGGCGCAAAGCGATAAGATTGTCAGCAATGCGGAGCGTGTTGTGCATGCTTGTGGCTGCGGGCGCCGTCGCCGCCCAGACGCCTGGCGCGGCGGAGCGGATTCTGCGCGCGCGGTGTCATGGGTGCCATGGGGAATCGCAGCAACTGGGCGGGTTGCGGCTGGATTCGCGTGAGGCCGTTTTGCGCGGTGGCAAGACGGGCGCGGCGGTGGTTGCGGGTGCTCCAGGCAGGAGCCGGCTGATTGCGGCGGTGACTACGGGCGTCGCATCGGGCAGCAAGACCATGGTGATGCCGCCAGTGGGGAAACCGCTGCCGCCCGAAGAGGTGGATACACTGCGGCGGTGGGTGGCGGCGGGGGCTCCATTTACGGGCTCCGTGAGGCATTGGGCGTTTCAGCCGGTGGCGAACCCGGCGCCGCCGGTGGTGCGCGGCGCGGCGTGGGTGCGTGGGCCCATCGACCGGTTCGTTCTGGCCCGGCTGGAGCGTGAGGGGATTGCCCCTTCGGGCGAGGCCTCACAGCGGACTCTGCTGCGCCGGCTGTACCTGGATCTGACTGGTCTGCTTCCCACACCGGAAGAGCAGGCGGCGTTTCTGGCGGACACCCGCAACGATTCCTACGAGCGGCTGGTGGCGAAGCTGCTGGAATCGCCGCACTACGGCGAGAAGTGGGCGCGGCCATGGCTGGACCTGGTGCGTTACGCCGACAGCGAAGGCGGCATCCAGGATTATCCGCGGCCATTCGCGTGGCGGTATCGCGAGTGGGTGATCGGCGCGTTGAACCAGGACATGGGGTACGACCGGTTCACGGTGGAGCAGTTGGCGGGGGATCTGCTGCCGGCGCGGGGCCTGGCGCAGAGGATCGCGGCGGGGTACAACCGGCAGACCATCACCAGCCGCGAGGGCGGGATCGATCTTGAGCGGCTGCGGTTTGAGCAGCTTGTGGATCGCGCGGCGACGACGAGCACGGTCTGGCTTGGGTTGACGGCGGGCTGCGCGCAGTGCCACGACCACAAGTACGACCCCATCACCCAACGCGACTTCTACGGCCTGATGGCCTTCTTTCAGGATGGGCAGGAGGTGGACGCCGAGGCTCCACTGCCGGGTGAAATCGGTGCGTATCTGAAGACGGTGAACGAGTATCGCGGCGAGCGGGCGCGGCTGCTTGAGAGCCACTGCGTGGCCGCCGAACAGGCGGGGTGGGAAGAGAAGCTGCGGTCTGCCCACGCCCATCCCGGCGAACATGTGGATTGGGATGTCGCCTTCGATTCCTATTCGAAGATTGTGGATCACGGCGTGCGCATCCTGCTGACGGCGCCGGAGAAGCGTTCGACGCGTGAGCAGGACACGATTACCGACCACTTTGTGCGCAACAGCGCGCGTCTCATCGGGCAGAAGCGCTGGGAGGCGCTGGGGTATCGGGATCTTGGCGCGCAGTTGGAGAAGCTGGCCGCGAAGTACCCGGCCTTGAGCTTGATCAACACGTTTGAGGACGACGGGGCCGGGCGGCCGACGCACATCGCGTTGCGCGGGAATTACAAGGAGCGCGGAGACCGGGTGGAGGCATCAACGCCCACGTTCCTGGGCGGGGCGGCGCGCGGCACCCGGCTGGACCTTGCCCGGTGGATGGTTTCACGTGCAAATCCACTGGCGGCGCGTGTGGCGGTGAATCGCGTGTGGCAGGAGTTGTTCGGGCAAGGGCTCTCGCCGACCCCGGAGGATTTCGGGCGGCAGGGTGAACCGCCGTCGCATCCGGAACTGCTGGACTGGCTGGCCACGGGGTTCATGGAGCATCGCTGGAGCTTCAAGTGGCTGATTCGTGAGGTTGTGCTGTCGGCGGCCTACAGGCAGCGGTCCGACATCCGGCCCGAACTGGCGGTGCGGGACCCCGGTAACACGCTGTTGGCCAGGCAATCGCGCCCGCGGTTGCCCGCGGAGCTGATTCGGGACGTGGCGCTGGGGGCGAGCGGCCTGCTCAATACGGCGGTGGGCGGTGAGAGCGTGCGTCCCCCGCAGCCGGATGGCGTGACCGATCTGGCGTACAGCATGAAGTGGACCGAAACGGCGGGCGCGGCGGTCTACAAACGAGGCATCTATGTGCAGTTGCAGCGGACGGCGCATTACCCGCTGCTGATGAACTTCGACGCACCGGACCGTACGGCGGCGTGCGCGCGGCGCGAACGGTCAAACACGCCGCTGCAGGCACTGAACCTGATGAATGACCCGGTGTTTGTGGAGGCCGCGCAGGCGCTGGCGGCTCGCCTGATGCGCGAGAAACAGACCGAGGCTGCGCGCATCGGGCATGCCTTCGAGTTGTGCTTCCAACGCCCGCCTTCCGCCACGGAAGCGGATCTGGTGGCGAGCCATCTGGCGCGCCGGCGCGAGTTGGCGAAGAAGGATCCGGCGTCCATTGCCGCGCTTCCAGTGGCCAGCCTTCCGGGTGTGGCCCCGGAAGAGATGGCGGCGTGGTTCGGTGTGAGCCGCGGACTTCTGGCTTCAAGTGAAATGGTGACACGCGAATGATGGGACCGGATCAAGTGCGGCGGGCGGCGATGGGGCGGCGCGATTTTCTGGCGCGCGCGGCGGCAGGCGTGGGTATGACGGCGTTCTCCCAGCTGGCGGCGGCCGAGGGCCGGGCGCCGGGGACACACTTTGCAGGCACGGCTCGCAATGTGATCTTCCTCTACATGGAGGGCGCACCCAGCCAGATCGATCTTTTCGACCCCAAGCCGGAGCTGGTGAAGCGCCATGGGGCGCCGCTGCCGCCGTCGATGACGAAGGATCTGGGGCTGGCGTTCATAAAGCCGAACGCGAAGGTGCTGGGGTCGCCGAGGAAGTTCGCGCGGTATGGCCAGTCGGGCGCGGAGTTCAGCGACTTGCTGGGCGAGGCGTGGCGCGGCATCGCCGACGAGATGTGCATTGTGCGATCGATGCACACGGAGGCGTTCAATCATCAGCCGGCGGATTATCTGCTGCACACGGGCCATATGCTGCAGGGGCGGCCCGCGATGGGCTCCTGGGTGTTGTACGGGCTGGGTAGCGAATCGCGCGACCTGCCGGGTTTCGTCGTGCTGAGCACCGGACGGTCGAACATGAGCCAGGCAGCGCAGTGGACTCCGGGCTTCCTGCCGTCGAGCTATCAGGGCGTGATGTTCCGCCGCAAGGGCGACCCGGTGTTGTATCTTTCAAACCCGGCCAGCGCGGGCCAGGCCGAGCAGCGCGCCGATTTCGATTTCGTGGCGGGGCTGGATCGCGCACGGTATCAGAGCACGGGCGATGCGGAGATCCTGGCGCGCATGGAAAGCTACGAAATGGCGTTCCGCATGCAGATGAGTACGCCGGAGCTGCTGGCCGTGCAGGGCGAGCCGGCGCACGTGCGAACGCTGTATGGGCTGGAGAACGAAACCACGAAAGCCTTCGGGACCAACTGCCTGCTGGCCCGGCGGATGGTGGAGCGCGGCGTGCGGTTCGTGATGGTGACGCACTCTTCTTGGGATCAGCATTCGCAGTTGAACAAGGAGCTGAAAAACAACTGTGACATCACGGCGGGGCCGGTGGCGGCGCTGATCCGCGATTTGAAACAGCGCGGGCTGCTGGATTCGACGCTGGTGGTGTGGGCGGGCGAGTTCGGGCGCACACCGCTGGGCGAGTATCGCCGCGAGGAGGACCTGGAGTTCGCCGGCCGCGACCATCACGCGCGGGCGTTTACCGTTTGGCTGGCGGGCGGCGGGATCAGGCCGGGCGTCACCATTGGCCGAACCGACGACTTGTGCATGAACATCACCGAAGACCCGGTGCATGTCAACGACCTGCAGGCCACCATTCTGCACTGCCTGGGCCTGGACCATACACGGCTCACCTATCGCCACATGGGGCGCGACTTCCGGCTGACCGACGTGCGCGGCGTGGTGGTGAAAAAGATGTTGGCCTGACGCACCGGCTTGGGGTATCGTAGGCCTATGTCATACCGGATCGGTATCGTGGGCCTGGGCTGGGTGGCCGGGGCGCACATTGAAACATTCAAGAAGGTGAATGGCGGCAAGGTGACCGCGGTCTGTTCGCGCCGGGCGCTGGACCCGGCGGAGCTGGAGCGGCAGTACGGCACGCCGCTCAAGGCGTACACCGATTTCGCGGCCATGGTGAAGGATCCCGGGATCGATGTGATCGACGTGTGCACGCCGCACCCGCTGCACCCGGACCAGGTGGTGGCGGCGGCCAAGGCGGGCAAGCATCTCATCATCGAAAAGCCGCTGGGCATCGACTGGCCGAACGTGGTGCGGATGCGCAAGGCGATCGAGAAAGCCAAGGTGCAGGCGATGGTGTGCTTTGAAGTGCGCTACAGCCGGCAGGCGATGGCGATTCGCGATGCGATCGACAAGGATCTGCTGGGCCGCGTGCACTACGGCGAGGTGGACTACTTCCACGGCATCGGCCCGTGGTATGGGCAGTACGCGTGGAACATCAGGAAGGAGTTTGGCGGATCGAGCCTGCTGACGGCGGGGTGCCATGCGCTGGATCTGCTGCTGCATTACATGAAGGGCCCGGTGGACGAGGTGACCAGCTACGCCACCGGATCGGAGAGTGAGTACTTCAAGCCCTACGAGTACAAGACGACATCGGTGACCATTCTGCGATTCAAGGACGGCCGCGTGGGCAAGGTGGCGTCGGTCACCGACTGCCTGCAGCCGTACTACTTCCACCAGCACCTTGTGGGGAGCCATGGCAGTGTGCTGGACGACAAGTTCACCAGCTTCCGCTGGAACGGCATGTACAAGGATCGCTGGGCGAACCTGGGCGTGCCGGTGGTGGATTCAGGCGATGTGGCGGACCACCCGTATCAGCCTCAGTTTCAGGCGTTCGTCGATGCTCTGAAGAAGAATGAACCAATGCCGTACACGGACTTTGCGACGGCGTTCGAAACGCACCGCGTGGTGTTCGCGGCGGATCTTTCGGCGCGCGAGGGACGGCCGGTGAAGATCCGCGAGATGAAGGGGTAAGCGTTGCCGCTGAGCCTGAGCGCGGGGCTGATGCTGCTGCTGGCGCAGGCTCCCGGCGGGGAGGCCTACCGGCGCGGCACCCAGTTGTTCGACCAGGGCCGGTTCGGCGAGGCGGCCACGTCTTACGCGGAGGCGCTGCGCCTGAATCCCGCCGATGCGCAATACGCCAAGGCTCTGGGCGTGGCGCTGGCGGCGGGGCGTGAATACCGGGCGGCACTGGGTCCGCTGAAGCAGGCATGCCGGGCGCGGCCGGCGCCGGAAGATGCGTGTTACTTCTATGCGCGGGCGTTGTATGGCGCGGACTTCCACGAAGAGTCGCGTGTTGAGATGGAGCGGCTGCTGGAGGGGGATCGCGCTCCGGGCCGCGTGGAGCTGGCTCTGGGGCAGGCGCTGGAGGCACTGGGGCGATACGGCGAGGCGGAGAGCTGGTATCAGCGGGCGATGGCTCGGCCGGGCGGTGCGCAGCGATTGGCGTATGGGCGGTTCCTGATCAGGCAGGGGCGGGCCACGGAGGCGATTCCCGTGTTGAAGGGGGCGGCGCCGGCGCCGGATGTCCACTTTGAACTGGGACGGGCGCTGGCGGAGACGGGCCGGCTGGGCGAGGCGGTGGCGGAGTTGGATCGCGCTCTGGCGCTTGAGCCGGGTCACGAAGCGGCTCGGGTGCTTCGGCGGCGCCTGGAGGCGCGCCGGGCGGCTTCGGGGGCTGCGGCAAGATAGGGGAGTCTCCCCCGCGTGACCATGGCGCCGGAGTGGCTCCGAATCCTTTTCCCCTGAGATCGCATCCGAAATAGCAGGAGTCAACAAACAAGCATGCTTGGAGTTGGACAACAGTTCCCCGCCTACAGTCTGCAAGCCACGGTGAGCACGGATCTGAGGACGGCTTTCACCACGATTACGAATGAGGATTATGCCGGCAATTGGAAGGTCTACTTTTTCTGGCCTCTGGATTTCACGTTCGTCTGCCCGACAGAGATCGCGGCTTTCGGCAAGTTGAACACCGCGTTCGCGGACCGCGATGCCCAGGTGCTTGGCGGCAGCGTGGATTCACACTTCGTGCACCTGGCCTGGCGCAAGGATCATCCGGATCTGCGCGATCTTCCGTTCCCGATGCTGGCGGACCTGAAGCATGAGCTGTGCAACGCGCTCGGTATCCTGGATCCGAATCTGGGCACGGCGCAGCGGGCCACATTCGTGGTGGACCCGAATGGCATCATCCGGTTCGTTTCGGTGACCGACCTTTCAGTGGGCCGCAACCCCGAAGAGGTGCTGCGGGTGCTGGACGCGCTGCAGACAGAACAACTCTGCCCCTGCAACTGGAAGAAGGGCGAGGACACCATTAAGGTCTGACCGATGACGGTTGAGGCATTGCTGGCGGCATTACCTGACTACGCGAGGGATCTCCGGCTGAACCTGGGCAATCTGCTCAAGCAGCCGGAGCTCACCGCGCGGCAGGCCTGGGGAACGGCGGTGGCGGCGGCCATCGCGTCCCGGAACACCACGCTGACACGTGTGGTGACGGATGAGGCTGTGGCGAACGGCCTGGATCCGGAAGCCCTCAAAGGCGCCCGTGCGGCGGCGGCGATCATGGCGATGAACAACGTCTACTACCGGTTCCTGCACCTGACGCCGAACGAGGCCTACTCGACGATTCCGGCACGGCTGCGGATGCAGGTGATCCGGACGCATGGAACGGATCCGGTGGATTTCGAGTTGTGGTGCACGGCGGTGTCGGCGATCAATAACTGCCGGGACTGCGTGGCGGCACATGAGAAGAATGTGATTGAGAAGGGCATGAAGCCGGAAACGGTGCTGGCTTCGGTGCGGATCGCGGCGGTGATCCACGCCGTAGCCACCGTGCTGGACGCGGAGGGCGGATCGGCGTAGTGGCTCGCCTGGATCCGGTCAGCGGTTCGGAAAGGCGGCCCTTTCGTTGACCGGATCCCAGTCGAACGTTACCGGCGAAACGCCAGAATCAGAGCTACCGCCATTGCCACGGCCAGCCATGTCGCTGGTTCAGGTACGGGATTGAAGGTCTTCAAGGACGTCGCTCCCCCTTCGACATAGAAACCGTCCATCACACCGTCTATGCCTTTGGCGACACCGATCTTACCCATGTAGGCCTTGACCTGCGCGCCCGTCATGTCGGCAAGCATCTGGAGAAAGGCCGGGCCGGTTCCGGAGGCCACGCAGCAGCCGAACAGGGTGAGCATGTTGACCTTACCCCGGACCGCCGCTGCGAAGTTGGCTTTCGTCGCGCCATCAAGCAGGTCAGCACCACCCAATTGAATGGCGCCTGGGCCGCCGTGCCCGACCAGGACAATGTCCACCTTGCGCATGGCCGTCATGAAAGTGTCCATGATCATCATGGTCACGTCACCCAGCCCGGTTCCACGCATCGCGCCGCCGAGGAGCATGGCGGCGTTGTCAAGAGGGCCGTCTGCTGCTGCCAGACGCGCCACTTTGACCAGATCGCCGGTGGGATTGGCCAGTTTGTTCGCGGCGATGGCAGTACAGGGTGCGCATCCGGGCCCACCGCCGAGATCGAGGTCATCAAGTACCTCCGGCCAGGGCCGAATTAGACAATAGAAGCAGGCTGAACAGGAGGATGGTGATCATCCTGGTCGAAATTCGTTGAAAAGAGATAGCAATGCATCCCTTAATTAGATTGCCCGATGATTAGATTGCCCGAATACCGAGCGAAGCGACGGGGCAACGAGTGCGGCTACTGGGCGCACTTTGACGCGCGGGATCCAGGTGCCCTTGTTTGGAGCACAGGTGAAAATGGATTACAAGGGGTAGATTTGTCACTTTGGGTTGGAGACCGCCTCTTCACTCCATGCCTGATCCGTCCGGCACACTCAATTCCGCCGCCAGAATAGCCGCGATCTGACCCCGCAAGACTGGGCACCGATTCGCGGCAGCACGCCACACTACATCCCAGTCAATGCTGAAGTACGCGTGGATGAGGATGTTCCGGAAGGCCACAATCTGGGGCCACGGCACCTCCGGATGGCGGTCCGTCAGGTTCGCCGAAATCCGCCCAGCAGCTTCTCCGATCACACCCAGTTTCTGGACCACCGCGCTACGCAGCATCTCGGATTCCTGAAACGCCTGGAAGTTCGTACCAGCTATGAATTCGGCGATGTGGTCGGCGGCCTCAACGATGTCGTTGAGGTAAAGAGTCTCATGCCGCATACAGGAGCCGGGCTTCTTCAAGCACGGCGGCCCTGATCAGAGGTTTCAGCCCGTTCTTTGATACCAGATCCACTTTCCGGCCCAGGAGCCGCGACAGGTCCAACATCAATCCCGCGTAATCCACCAGATCCACTTGCGCCTGCGGCAGGAATTCAACGAGAAGGTCAAGGTCACTGTCGGGTCGCATCTGGTTCCGTACGGCCGATCCAAACAGCGAGAGTTCCCGCACTTCATACCGCCGGCAGAGATCCGCCAGGGTGGACTCTTCCACCTGCGTGCAACCCAATTGGAGCGTCTGGCTCATGGATTCCCCCACCATTATGCCTGAGTCCGCGTCGTAAAGGGCCGGTAAGGAGAGGCGCGGACCCCATAGGCCGCGCCTCGCACTCAACGAATCAGATAGGGCCACGTGGGCACAAGCTTGAACCCAAACTTGGCCACCGCCAGCCACACCGTTCCGGCAGCCAGGCCGAACAGCACCAGCACGATCCCCAGCACGAAGACCCACGGGAACTTCCGGCCTTCGCGGCTTAGATCAAGCAGATACGCAGCGAAGACGCCGACGAAGTAGAGCAGGCACATCGGCACCGAGAAGATCATCAGGTTCACCACGTCCGGCGTGGGTGTGATGAGCGCCGCCGCCAGAACAATGAGCAGGATGGCGTAGCGCGAATTGCGGATGAGGAACCCGGGCGTCACCAGCCGCAGCAGCGACAGGAAGAAGATCAGCACCGGGAGCTCGAAAACCAGCCCGACGCCGAGCATGACGTTCACGAAGAGGTCGAAGTACTCGACAATCGAGACCACCGGTTTGACGTTCAGGTCCTTGCCAATACCCAACAGGAACGTCAGACCGAAGCGGAAAGCGACAAAGTAAGCGAACACGCCGCCCAGGATGAACAGTCCGGCGGAGGTCAACACAAAGGGAGCCGCCATGTGCCGCTCACGTTTGTAAAGGCCCGGGGCAATGAATGCCCAAACCTGCCACAGGGTCCAGGGTGAAGCGAGGAAGAGTGCCGTCAGCAGGGGCAGCTTCACATAGATGATGGTGAAGGCATCCATGGGTGTGATCTGCGCCAGATTCGGATCGTACCCCAGCGACTTCAAGGCGGACGCCGCCGGTTCGCTCACCAGCAGCCAGAGTTCGTTGGCGAAGACCAGCGAGGCCAGGAACGCCACCAGCAGACCCAGCACCACCCGAATCAGGCGCGCGCGGAGTTCTTCCAGATGATCGAGGAAGGACATGCGGAGCATGCCCTCGTCCTCCTGATCCTCTTCATCGGGCGGGCTGGAGGGAGGCGGCTCGCTGGACCCGCCCCCGGTAGCGGCCGGAACCAGCGCGTTGCCGTCACCCGAAGTGGTCTCGGTGGGCGCGGCGGGGCTGGCGTAATCGGTGTTGTAGTAGGGGTCGTCGTGGTAGCCGTAGGCGTCGTCGGTGCGCTGTTCGTAACTCACCACGGGGCTCGCCGGTTCGCCGGCGGCGCCGTCCGGGGAGGTTTCAGGCGCCAGGTCTGTCCGCACCGGTTCCGTGCCTTCCGGCCGGTTGACAACGGGCCGCTCGGGATCGGGCGGAGTGCCGCCCGTGCGTTCTTCGTCAGCCATCTTCTTTGATACGGCCCCTAGCTATGCACCGCCGGCTTGACGGGTTCGGAGGCAGGCGTGGCGGGAGCCGCAGCAGGCGCCGGATCGACAGTGGCATCCGGGGCGGGCGCCGCGCCGTTCGCGGCTACCTCCGCACCTGGGACCGGATCCGGGGCCGCGCTCGACGCAGCTTCCTCAGTGCCTTGCGTACCAGTGCCCTCAACCGCGGACGCACTGGGTGTTGACGAATTCGTGGCGGTGGCGTCCGTGGTGACGGACTGGCCGGTGTAGTTTTCCGAATCGTAGTAGTTGTAGTCGTAGCCGGAATAGGTGGAGTTCAAATCACCCGTCACCTGATTGGCCGTTTCCTTCAACGATTCGGTTTCCCGCTCGATGGAGCTCATCTCGCGGTTGAAGGTGTCCTTCAACTCGCTTGATGCGCGACGGAACTCGGTCAAAGCCTTGCCAATGTTCTTTCCCAACTCTGGCAATTTCTTCGGACCGAAGATGAGAAGGGCAAGTACGAAGATGAACAACGTCTCTTGCCAGCCCAACGGACCCATCGTAATCCTCCCTGCAAGTGACCACGCGAGTGTACCGGCACGGCGCCGGACCGCGAGGATACCTCATTGTATCGCACGGCCGGATTGTGGTGTACTCGACTTGATGTCCACCCCACGCTTCGCCCCCTGCCTGCTCGCCTCCCTCTGGGCCGCCCTGATCCCCGGGCTTCCGGGCCAGGTCAAGATCACGCCTTCGGACGGCCGGGTTGCGGTCGAGATCGACGGCAAGCCGTTCACCACGCTTTTTCACGGGCCAGGCGAACCGAAGCCGTATCTGCACCCGCTGCGGGCGGCCTCCGGCACCATCGTCAGCCGTAGCTTTCCCATGGAGAATGTCGAGGGCGAAAAGCGCGACCACCCGCACCACCGCGGCCTCTGGTTCACGCACGGCGACGTCAACGGCTGGGATTTCTGGGCCAATGAAAAGGATCAGAAAGGTGTGGGCAAGGGCAAGGGCCTGGTGACCACCCGCAAGATCACCGCGGCCAAGGGCGGCCGCAAGTCGGGCTCAGTCTCGGGCGTTTTCGAGTGGAAGGATGGCAACGGGACCCTGCTGCTCACCGAGACTCGCACCATGACCTTCCACGCCGGCGGACCGGACCGGGTGATCGACTTCGACATCACCCTTACCGCGGTCGAAAAATCCGTGTTCGGCGATACCAAGGAAGGCGTCTTCGCCATTCGTCTGGCGCGGGAACTTGAGGAAGAACGCACCGGCACCATGCTGGCCGCCGAGGGGAACAGCAAGGAGAAGAACGTCTGGGGCAAACGGTCGCCGTGGGTGGACTACTCCGGGTCCATCCAGGGAGAGCAGCTTGGCATCGCGATCCTCGACCATCCCGGCAACCCCAAGCACCCAACGTACTGGCACTCGCGCGCCTACGGCCTGTTTGCCGCCAACATCTTCGGCGAACATGACTTCTATCGCGACAAGTCGAAGAACGGCGGCATGACGCTCGAACCCGGAAAGTCGATGCGATTCCGGTACCGTGTGGTGATCCACGCGGGCGATACCGCGGCGGCGGGCATCGCGGAGAAGTACAAGGCCTTTAGCGCCGGGAAGTAGCCGGCTTTCCGGGCCACGCGCGCAACCTTCCGGATGGGGCTGCGTCATAATAGAGGGAGGAAGCCCCAATTCCCTATGAACGCGATTAAGACGACGCTCCTGCTGGGCCTGCTGAGTGGCATGCTCTTGCTGGGAGGCCAGGCGATCGGCGGCCGCCGGGGCCTGTTCATCGGCCTGATCATGGCCGTTCTGATGAACTTTTTCAGCTACTTCTTCTCCGAGAAGATGGCGCTTTCGATGTATCAGGCGCAGCCGGTGACGGAGCAGGAGAACACCCAAGTCTGGCGCCGGGTGGGGCCCATGACCAGGCAGTTGTGCCAGCGTATGGGCCTGCCGATGCCGCGCCTGTGGGTGATCCCCGATCATTCTCCGAACGCCTTCGCCACCGGGCGAAACCCGGAGCACTCCTCCGTCGCTTTCACGGTTGGCGTCCTGGAACTGATGGACGACCGTGAGCTGGAAGGCGTCATCGCTCACGAACTGGGCCACATCAAGCATCGCGACATTCTTATCAGCTCCGTCGCCGCCACCATCGGCGCGGCCATCACGTACATGGCCCAGATGGCCATATTCTTCGGCGGATCGCGGTCGGAAGACGATGAAGAGGGGTCGAATCCGCTGGCGGGCATCCTGATGCTGTTTCTCGCCCCCATCGCCGCCACCCTGATCCAGATGGCCATCTCGCGCACACGCGAGTACTCGGCCGACGACGCCGCGGCCCGCTACACGGGCAGCCCCGATGGTCTGATCTCCGGGCTGCGGAAGCTTGAATCCTGGTCGAAGCGGATACCCATGGACGCTTCGCCGGCCACGGCCCACATGTTCATCATCAAGCCGCTTTCGGGCCAGGGAATGATGCGTCTTTTTTCGACGCACCCCGCCACAGAGGAGCGCATTGCCCGGCTGATGGCTCTGCGCGGTGCTCCGGCGGCGTTTTGACCCCTCGCGTCCGCGTGAGCGCGCGCGGCCTTGCACGCCTGCGGAACGGCCACCCGTGGATCTATTCGAGCGACGTTGAGGACCGGGGTTCCGCCGCGCCTGGAGACGTGGTGGAGATTGCCGGGGCGCGTGGGCACTCGGCTGGAATCGCCCACTACAGTTCCACGTCGCAGATTACGCTTCGGCTGCTTTCGTCTGAGCCAGCCACGGTGGATCGCGCCTTCCTGGCACGCCGGTTGAGAGCGGCCGCTTCTCTCCGCCAGCGGCTGGTGGAAAACAGCGAGGCGTGCCGTCTGGTGTACGCCGAAGCCGACCTGCTGCCGGGGTTGATCGTCGATCGTTATGGCCCGCATCTTTCGGTTCAGTTCCTCACCCAGGGCATGGAGCGGCTGAAGCCCCAGATCACCGGTCTTCTGGGCGAACTTTTCACCCCGGCCAGTATCGTCGAACGCAGCGATTCGCCGTCGCGCCGGCACGAAGGGTTGGAGCCCGCCGCAGGCGTTCTGGAAGGCGAATGCCCCACCGATGTGGCCTTTCGCATGAACGGCCTGGTTTGGCACTCGAACCCGCTCACCGGCCAGAAGACGGGCGCCTACCTGGATCAGCGTGAGAACTATGCGGCGGCCGCCCGCTACGCACACGGCGAAGCGCTCGACTGCTTCACCTGCCACGGCGGCTTCGCTCTGCACATGGCGGGCCGGTGCGCGAATGTCGAGGCCGTGGACAGTTCGGCCGCCGCGCTGGCGTTGGCTGAACAGAACCGCCGCGCCAACGGCGTGGAGAACGTGCGGTTCACGGAAGCGAATGTCTTCGACCTGCTGAGCGGCTATGAGGCGCGGCGCCGCCGCTTCGATACCATCGTGCTCGATCCGCCGGCGTTCGCCAAGTCGAAGAGCGCTATCGATGGCGCTCTGCGCGGGTACAAGGAGATCAACCTCCGGGCGCTGAAGATGCTGGGGCCGAACGGTGTGTTGGTAACATGCTCCTGTTCCCATCACGTCTCGGAGGCGATGCTGTTGGAGTTGCTGGCCGCGGCGTCGCTGGATGCGGGGCGGACGCTGCGGGTGCTGGAACGCCGGTCGCAGAGCAGCGATCATCCCGTGCTACTCACGGTGCCCGAAACCCTGTACCTGAAGTGCCTGATCGTTGAGGTGGTCTAGAATGGATTTTTTCCTTTCCCTCAATGACCAACTCTGAACTGAACCAGGAACTCACCAGCCTTCTCGGCCTCACTCTCCCGCCGGTAGGCTTGGCCTTCGTCGATGGCGCGCCCGGCGGACTGACCGTATTCGATGGCGTGGCGCCGTCTGCCTGCTCCTTCTGGACCCGGGCCCAATCCGGCGTCTTTTACGCGCCCGCCGCTGCCCATCACAACTGCCCGATCGGCGCCATGACCATGGGATTCCAGCTTCCCGCGGACGTGATGTCGATGCTGCAGGACGTGGTGGGCATGATGGCCCGCTGCGAGTACATTGACCCGGCGGAAGCCGGCCGTCTCATTGGCGTCAGCAAGCAGAAGACGGGGATCGTCTATGGGCCTCTGGGCGCGCTACCCGTGGCCCCCGACCTCGCCGTGCTGTGGCTCACGCCGCGCCAGGCGATGCTGGCAGGCGAAGCCACCGGGGCCTGCCGCTGGAATGGCGACAACGCGCCCGCGGTCTGGGGCCGCCCCGGCTGCGCGATTCTTCCCATCGCCCATGAGATGGACCGCGCGATGCTCTCCTTCGGCTGCGCCGGCATGCGAACATTCACGGCCATTCCGGATGACCGCATTCTGGTCGCCGTGCCAGGGCGCGGGCTGGCGAAGTTCGCTGGTCAGGTGCGGAAGGCAGTTGAGGCGAACGCCGTCATGCAAAGCTTCTACGACAGCCGCCTTCATCCATAGTCTGGGAAAGCCGCCACAACCGAAAACGCCGTCGTCAAACTCTCGCATGAGCTTGCCCAGCGTGGACTCCGGACGGTCAGCCAACACGCCTTCTTGTCGGGGACAGCATCACCCGTATGGTCAATGGCCTGGAAAATCGTCTCGCGCCAAGCCGCCAAGGCGCCCGGAAGAAGGGCCAGGCTAGAAGGTCAACCTCAACGCGAGTTGCACCAGCCTCGGGTCAAACGTGCTGGCGAACCGCCCGAACGACGGGCTGTTGCGATTCGAAACGTCACGGCCCAGGATCTGGAAATTCGTTCGATTGGTGAGGTTGAAGAACTCAGCGCGGAACTGGAGCGCGGTGGATTCGCGCGGCAGCGTAAAGTCCTTCGTAATGGCCAGATCGTGTTGGAAGAATGCCGGCAGACGCACCGTGTTGCGGCCCGCGTTGCCGAACGGATAGTTGCCCGTGGGCAGGACCACCGTGGCCGGGTTCAGGTACTGGTCGGGTCTGCGCTGGCCTTTGGGCATCAGCGGGTCGCCGGTGATGTTGGGCCGGAACCACGGCGCGCCGCGCCAGTCGGGGCCGATGGAGGACACCAGATACGCCCCGCCCAGGTTGTGGTTCAGCCGGGATTTCCATTTTGGGTCTCCCGGACCCCGACAGTATACACCAACGCCTCACTCCCGGGCCGGATTTGATCAGAATCCCCTTTCCGAGGGCGGGCCAGTGCCTGCGGATGGCTTCTTTCGACCATCGCACAAAAACGAAAACTGACAACATGCCTGT
>Ga0194132_10004608_pt1 | contig 23292 bp, 23 predicted proteins | sample TA2KigOf80mmetaG_FD_148612 | JGI IMG/M metagenome (GOLD analysis project Ga0194132, IMG submission 148612) | Freshwater microbial communities from Lake Tanganyika, Tanzania - TA2015054 Kigoma Offshore 80m | ecosystem: Environmental > Aquatic > Freshwater > Lake | place: Tanzania: Lake... | reverse complement strand
CGATGAGCGGGCCGCCAGTCTCGAGAGCGATAGCCGGGTGCGCATCGAGGCGGCTGGCCGCGGGCTCGAACGCCGGGCCGAGACGGTGCGGGCGTGGCGCGCGATGCTGGCGGGGCTGGGCGAGGGGACGCCCGAGCGGTTCGTCGACTGGTTGGCCTTGAGCCGGCGCGGCGGCCGCGACTTCGATGTCGGCATGCATCGCCACTGGATCGACCCGACGATCCCGTTCGCCGAAGCGGTGCTCATGCGCTGCCACGGAGCGCTGATCACATCGGCGACGCTGCGCGACCACAGCTCGGCCCTAAGCGAGGACTGGCGCAGCGCCGAGGTGCGCACCGGCGCCCTGCATTTGCCGCTACCGGCGCATCGGGTCAGCTTGCCCTCGCCGTTCGACTACGTGACCCAGACCCGCATCATCGTCATCCGCGACGTTCGGCGCGACGACTTGGCTCAGGTGGCCGCGGCCTATCGCGAGCTGTTCATTGCCGCCGGCGGCGGCGCGCTCGGTCTGTTCACGGCGATCCACCGGCTGCGCCGGGTGTACGGGCGCATCGCGCCGGCGCTCGATGCCGCCGGGCTGACGCTGCTGGCCCAGCACGTCGATGACATCGACACCGCGACCCTGGTCGATATCTTCCGTGCCGAGCCGGATTCGTGCCTCCTCGGCACCGATGCGCTGCGCGATGGCGTCGATGTCCCGGGGCCGGCGCTGCGCCTCATCGTGTTCGACCGGGTGCCGTGGCCCCGCCCGGACATCCTGCACCGCGCCCGCAGGGCGGCCTTCGGCGGCCCAGCCTATGACGACATGATGGCGCGGCTCCGGATCAAGCAGGCCTATGGGCGCATGGTCCGCCGCGCCGACGACCGCGGCGTGTTCGTGATGCTCGATCCGGCGTTCCCCTCGCGGCTCCACGCCGCGTTCCCGCCCGGCGTTCCGGTGCGGCGGCTGGGACTTGCCGAGGCGATCGCCGAAACCCGCCGCCTCGTCGCCGGCGCACCGGCCGAATAGCGTTTGCCGCCACGGGCCGGCTTTCCCATGGTCTGCGCGCATCCGACGCAGCGACGGCGTGGCGGGGCGGGGCGAGGACGGGCATGACCGAACACGCGGCGCTGATCTACATAATGGTGCTGGTCGCGGCGGCCGACGCCAACATGACCGACCGCGAGCTCCTGACGATCGGCAACATCATCCGCACCCTGCCGGTGTTCCGCGACTTCGATGAGGAGCAGCTGCCCAAGACGGCGGAAAGCTGCGCCGATATCCTGGGCCAGGAACGCGGCCTCGATACCGTGCTCCAGTTGGTCAAGGGAGCGCTGCCCAAGACCTTGCGCGAGACCGCGTACGCGCTGGCGTGCGACATCACGGCCGCTGATGGCCGGGTGTCGAACGAGGAATCGCGCATGCTCAACCTGCTACGCGTCGGCCTCGGCGTCGGCCGGCTGCCCGCCGCAGCGATCGACCGCGGCGCCCGCGCCCGCTGGGCCCGCGGCTGACTCGCTGCTAGCGGTCGCGCGCAGCCCGTTCGCAGCGCAACGCCCCAGGAAGCTGGAGGTGCGCTTGCGGCAAAACCAGAGAACGTGCCCGGCGTCGGCCGGGTGGCGATCATCGAGGATCCAGCGGGTGCGCGGATTGCCCTCATCAAGTGCGAGAATCCGGGGTCTTGATCGGAGCAGGGCGATCGATCGCGAAGTCCGTCGCGATCGATCGCTGCCTGCCGCGTCGACGGAGGAAGCGCCGGTGCCCTACGATGAAGCCCTCGCGACGCGGCTGCGGCACGCGCTGAGCGGGGTCGCGGGCGTCTCCGAGCGGTCGATGTTCGGCGGGCTCTGCTTTCTGCTCGACGGCAACATGCTGTGCGGTGTCGAGAAGACCCGCTACATGTTCCGGGTCGGCAAGGAGAAGGAGGCGGCGGCGCTGGCCCGACCGGGCGCGGCGCCGATGGATTTCACGGGCCGCCCGCTGGGCGGGATGGTGTGGGTCGATGCCGCCGAGTGCCGCGGTTGGCGCCTCGCCGGATGGCTCTCTTTGGCCCGCGCGTTCGTCGGCAAGCTGCCGAAGAAGTAGGGTCTAGTCTAGCGCGGCAGGGCGTTGACGAACGCGGCGATCGCGGCGATCGCCTCGTTCCAGTTGTCCTGGGCGGTGCGGCCAGAGGCGCGGCGCGGCTTGAAGCCGTGGTCGCCGTCCTCGAGCCAGTGCACGCGGATGGCCGGCGAGCGTGCATAGCCCGACACCTCCTCGCGATTGCCGAGCAGATCGCGCGTCCCCTGCAGGACGAGGGTCGGGGTCTTCAGCGTCTTGAGGTGCTCGGTCCGCAGCGCGTTGGGCCCTCCCGGCGGGTGGAACGGATAGCCAAGGCACACCAGCCCGGCAGCCGCCATATCATCCGCGATCATGCTCGCCATGCGCCCGCCGAGCGATTTGCCGCCGATCACAAGTCCGTGCCCACCGAGCGCAGCCATGACGCTGCGCCAGCAGGCGAGCAGCACCGGCTGCGGATCGGGGGTGCGCGAGCGCGCCTTGCGCCGGCACGCCTCCATGTACGGGAACTCGAAGCGCGCGACCCGGAATCCCTGGTCCGCCAGGCCGCGCGCGAAGTAGGTCATGAACGGACTGTCCATCGGCGCACCGGCACCATGCGCGAGCGCGATGGTGCGTGCTGCCATCTCGGGGCCGTCCATCAATAGTGGGGGAGCTTCCATACCTTCACGACAATGTCAGGGACGCCACATTCCGGCGATGAGAACCCATCGGCTACGATCGGGCGTGCTCCCAGACACGGCAAGCGCCATGGCGGCCCCGGCCGGGGTCGGCGGACCGGCGCGTTGGTAGCGGCGATGCCCCGCCAGCCGCACCGCCATCGTTTCTTCCGCATCGCGCTCGCGGTGGTGCTCGCGGCGTTCATGGCCGCTGTGGTGTGGCGCCACCACGACTACGACATCGGCGCCTTGCAGGCGAGCGTGCAGCTCTATGGCTGGTGGGGCTGGCTTGCCTTCATCCTGATCTACGCCATGTGCGCGCCGATCGGCGTGCCGGGCCTCGCCCTCACCGTCGCGGGCGGGCTCCTGTTCGGACCGCTGTGGGGCACGCTCTACAACCTGACCGGCGCCACCCTCGGCGCCGTGCTCGCCTTCCTTGCGGCGCGCTACATCGGCGGCGATTGGGTCGCCGGCCATATCGGCGGCCGCTTCAAGCGCGTCGTCGCAGGCATCGAGAGCGAGGGCTGGCGGTTCGTCCTCTTCATGCGCCTGGTGCCGTTGTTCCCCTACAACCTGCTGAACTACGCGCTGGGATTAACGCGGATTCCGCTGGCCCATTATGCGCTCGCCTCGCTGGTCGGCATGGCGCCGGGCGCCGCCGCCTACACCTATCTCGGCCACGTGGGCGGCGAGCTCGCGGCGGGCGACGAGCGCGCCGTGCGCCATGGCCTGATCGGCCTCGGCGTCCTCGCCGCGGCGGTGTTCATCCCGCTGTTCATCCGCCGCTGGCATGGCCAGCGCCCGCCGACCGGATTGGCACCGCCACCGCCGCCGTGCCCACCAACTTAGCTGTTGGGCACGTCCTGGCGGCGCGGTAAGGTTGCCGATCGCGCAGCACAGGAGTGGCCATGGCCGCCAAGCTCCCGCACTTCGGGCTCATGGTCCCGAACGCTGACAGCCGATCTCCCGACCACGAGGTGAGGGCGCCCTATGACCGCAGCGCGATCGCCACCGCCGCGACCGCCGACGCGGCGGTGGTGGAGACGGCGCTGGCCACAGCGTACCGGCTGTATCGCGATCGCGATGGCTGGCTCAGCGGCGCGCGCCGCGTCGAGATCCTGGAGAAGACCGCCGAGATCATGACGACGCGGGCGGAGACGCTCGCACTCGAGGCGGCGCGCGAGGGCGGCAAGCCGCTGATCGACTCGCGCGTCGAGGTGGCGCGGGCGATCGATGGCGTCAAGCTTTGCATCGAGGGCCTGCGCACCCAGTCGGGCACCGAAGTGCCGATGGGTGTCACCGCCTCCTCGCTCATCCGGCTCGCCTTCACCCGGCACGAACCGATCGGGGTCGTGGTCGCCGTGAGCGCGTTCAACCACCCGCTCAACCTCATCGTCCATCAGGTCGCCCCGGCGGTGGTGGTCGGCTGTCCGGTCGTGGTGAAGCCCGCGGCGGATACGCCGCTGAGTTGCCTCCGCTTCGTCGGCATCCTGCGCGAGGCCGGGCTGCCGCCAGAGTGGTGCCAAGCCGTGATCACCCATGGCCGCGACGTCGCGGAGAGGCTGGTGACCGATGGCCGCGTCGGCTTCTTCAGTTTCATAGGCAGCCCGAAGGTCGGCTGGGCGTTGCGCGCCAAGCTCGCACCGGGGACGCGCTGCGCGCTCGAGCACGGTGGCGCGGCGCCGGTCATCGTGGCGGCCGATGCCGACCTGGACGACGTGGTGCCGCTGCTCGTCAAGGGCGGGTTCTATCACGCGGGCCAGGTGTGCGTGTCGGTGCAGCGCGTTTTCGCCGATGCGCGCATCGCGCGCGTGGTCGCCACACGTATGGCGGCGGGGGCCGGTAAGCTCGTGGTGGGCGATCCGACACGGGCCGAGACCGACATCGGCCCGTTGATCCGCCCGGCCGAGGTCGAGCGCGTGCACGAGTGGGTCGGCGAGGCGGTCAAAGGCGGAGCCGAGCTCCTCGCTGGCGGCAAGCCCATCTCGGCCACCTGCTACGCCTGCACCGTGCTCTACGACCCGCCGCCTGCAGCGCGCGTCAGCACCGAGGAGGTGTTCGGGCCGGTCGTCTGCGTCTACCCCTACACCGACATCGACGAGGCGATCGCGCGGGCCAACGCGCTGCCGGTCGCGTTCCAGGCGGCGGTGTGCACGCGCGATCTCGCGACGGCGCTCCGCGCCTATCGCCGGCTCGACGCCAGCGCGGTCATGGTCAACGACCACACCGCCTTCCGGGTCGACTGGATGCCGTTTGCCGGCCTGCGCCAATCCGGCCACGGCGTCGGCGGCATCCATCACACGATGAAGGACATGCAAATCGAGAAGATGCTGGTCGTACGCTCGAAGGAGCTATGAGCGCCAAGGGGGGCGAGCGGGCATGAGCACGAGCGAGCGTCGTCTGCGCAGCAGCGCGTGGTTCGGCATGGCCGACCGCGACGGCTTCATCCACCGCAGCTGGATGAAGAACCAGGGCCTGCCGCACCACGTTTTCGATGGCCGTCCGGCGATCGGCATCTGTAACTCATGGTCCGAACTCACCCCCTGCAACGCCCACTTCCGCCGTCTGGCCGAGGCGGTGAAGCGCGGGGTGTGGGAGGGCGGCGGCTTCCCGCTCGAGTTCCCCACCATCTCGCTCGGCGAGACGCTGATGCGGCCGACCACGATGCTGTTCCGCAACCTGATGAGCATGGACGTCGAGGAGTGCATCCGCGCCAATCCGATCGACGGCGTGGTGCTCCTCGCGGGTTGCGACAAAACGACGCCGGCCCAGATCATGGGCGCGGCGAGCGTCGATCTGCCGACGATCATGGTCTCGGGCGGGCCGATGCTGAACGGCAAGTTCCAAGGCCGCGACATCGGCTCTGGCACCGATGTGTGGCGGTTCAGCGAAGAGGTGCGCGGCGGCAAGATGAGCCTGGCCACCTTCCTGGAGGCAGAATCGTGCATGTCGCGCTCGAACGGCCACTGCATGACGATGGGCACGGCCTCGACCATGGCCAGCATGGTCGAGTCGCTCGGCCTCACCCTGCCGACCGGCGCCGCGATCCCGGCCGCCGACTCGCGGCGCTACGTGCTAGCCCACATGGCCGGGCGCCGCATTGTCGAGATGGTGCACGAGGACCTGCGCCTGTCGCGGGTGCTCACGCGCCCGGCGTTCGAGAACGCGATCCGGGTCAACGCCGCGATCGGCGGCTCAACCAACTTCGTGGTCCACCTCCTGGCCATCGCCGGGCGCGTCGGCGTACCGCTCGGTCTCGATGATTTCGACCGGCTGGGTCACGACATGCCGCTCCTGGTGAACCTCATGCCATCGGGCGAGTTCCTGATGGAGGACTTCTATTACGCCGGTGGCATTCCGGTCGTCGTCAAGGCACTCGGCGATCTGATCCATCGCGACACGCCGACGGCGAATGGACGAACCATCGGCGCGAACGTGGCCGATGCGGTCTGCTACAACGACGAGGTGATCCGCCCGCTCGACCGCCCGCTCAAGGAGCGCTCGGGGATCGCTGTGCTGCGCGGCAACCTGTGCCCCAACGGCGCCATCATCAAGCCCTCGGCGGCGACCCCCGCGCTGATGCGCCACCGTGGGCCGGCCGTGGTGTTCGAGACCTCGGAGGAGATGCGCGAGCGGATCGACGATCCCACCCTCGAAGTGAGCGAGAACTCGGTACTTGTGCTCAAGGGCACAGGCCCGCGTGGCTATCCGGGGATGCCCGAACTCGGCAACATGCCGATGCCGAAGCGGCTGATCGAGCGCGGCATTACCGACATGGTGCGCATCTCCGACGCGCGCATGAGCGGCACCGCCTACGGCACCGTGGTGCTGCACACCGCACCGGAATCGGCGGTCGGCGGTCCGCTGGCTCTGGTGCGAACCGGTGATTCCGTTGAGCTCGACGTCGAGCGCCGCCGGCTGCACCTGCATGTCTCTGACACCGATCTTGCGGCGCGGCGGGCCGCTTGGTCGCCGCCGGCCCCGACGCACGAGCGGGGGTACGCCAACCTCTACGTCCAACACGTGCTGCAGGCCGACCGGGGCTGCGACTTCGATTTCCTCGTCGGCGGCAGCGGCGCGCCGGTGCCACGCGAGTCGCACTGAACCGGGGTCCCGCTGTGTTGCCGGTTCCCTCGTCGTGGTGTTAGGCGTTCCGCTCCTCTGGTCGCCGTTCCGCCGCGTGCTCTGGCGCGGGCTCGCCGCGCTCCTGATCGCGCTGCTCGCGGCGACGGGATCGGTTGCCGCTTCTTCTGACAAGGAGGCGGCACCCGAGGGCCCGCAGGTGGTCAAGATGAACCCGATCAGGGTCCCCGTGTTCCGGAACGGCGCGCTCACAGGCGAGATCACTGTCGGGCTCAACCTGGCCATCGCCGACGGTGGCGACCTCCCCAGAGTGAACCAGCAGCTGCCGCGATTCGAGGCGGCGGCGCTCAACTACCTCTTGCGCTATGCGAACGCACTCGGTGACAACCGGAATCTCCTGCCGCTCGCGTCGTTCCTCGATCGCTTCCAGAAGATGTGGGATCCGCTCGTCGGAAAGAGCGTGGTCAAGGTGCTGGTCTACACGGCCACCTACCTCGGCAAGAGCTAGTCGCGCGCGGCACTCGCCGAGTGGCAGCGCGCCGAGGGCGTTCCGGTGTCGCCCTGGCCGACCAAGCGCTACCGTGACGAGCTGACGAAGTACGGCCTCGACATGCGGATCGCTCAGGACGTGACCGACGAGTTCTGCGAAATGGTGACCAGTGCCTGGTGGCAGTGCCAGAACGAGATCCGCGCTCTCAAGCAGGCCGGCCGCGTCGATCACGCCTTCCTGTGGGCCATGGCCGCCGAAGGCGATCTCTGGCTCCACCGCACCAACGCGGTGAAGAGCGGCGCGCTCCGCCTCTGCCGCTTTCACGCCCTGAAACCGACGACCGCACGATAATCGGCCGACGGTCAGCCCCAGGAGCCGCGGCGGGGACGGCCGCTGCCGCCCTGTCGCCACGGCCCGGCCGCGCGCCCGCGATCGAGGAGCGCGACGCCTGGCCGCCTGAACGCCAGGATCAGCACCAGCCCGGCCAGGAAACCCCCGATATGGGCCCAGTAGGCGACACCGCCGCCCGCCGCCGTCGGCTGCGCCGAACTGATGAGCTGCAGCACGATCCACAAGCCGAGCACGACATATGCCGGCACGCGCAGCATCTGGGAGAAGAATCCGAGTGGGACGAAGACGAGGATACGGGCGCGCGGATACAGGAGGAGATAGGCGCCGAGCACACCACCGATCGCCCCGCTCGCGCCCACCATCGGTACGGTCGAGCTGGGATCCTGGAACGCCTGGGCGAGCGCGGCTGCCACCCCGCACAGGAGATAGAACGCGACGAAGCGGATATGCCCCATCGCGTCCTCGACGTTGTTCCCGAAGATCCACAGGTAGAGCATGTTGCCGCCGATGTGCAGCAGCCCGCCGTGCATGAACATCGAGGTGATGACGGTGGCTTCGGGCGGCACCCAGGCGAGCTCGGCCGGCAGCTTGGCGGTGCCGAACAGCACCGCCGGCACGAGCCCGAGCGCATAGTAGGCACCCTCGGCTGCGCGCTCGGGCAGGGTGAGCTGCCACAGGAACACCAGCACCGCCAAGCCGATCACCGCGTAGGTGACCAGGGGGCGGATCGTCGTCGGGTTATCGTCGTGCAGCGGGATCACGGCCGCCGCCCGACCCTCACTCGGCGGGGGAAGGTGGTGGAGCCGAGGGGGATCGAACCCCTGACCTTCGCATTGCGAACGCGACGCTCTCCCAGCTGAGCTACGGCCCCACGCGGCGCAGCCCCGGCCGCGCGGCGCCCACCATGGCTCCAGCCCGCGCGCCCTGTCAAGGTCGGGCGATCGGCCCGCCCGCCCGCCGGGGCAGGCTGGCGCGCGGAGGCATCATGCTATAGTCGGGCCGCTTTTGGGCCCCTTGCCAGCGCCGTTCAATGACCGCCGTCGCCAATCTAATCGACTCGATCATTACCCTCTACATCTGCTTGGTCATCGCCTCGGCGGTGCTGACCTGGCTGGTGACGTTCAACGTCATCAACCCCCGCAACCGGATCGTCTATGCCATCGGCGATTTCCTGGACCGGGTGAGCGAGCCGGCGCTCGCGCCGATCCGTCGCATCCTGCCGAGCATCGCCGGCATCGATCTGTCGCCGGTCGTGCTCATCATCGCGCTCTTCTTCGTGCGCGACCTGCTGCACTACATGCTGCTCTAGGTGCCGGCGCGTGCCTCCGTGGGCGGTGGTGGCGGGATGGGTGATCGTCGCCGTCCGGGTTGCCCCAAAGGCCCGCGGCGCGGGCCTCGATGGGGTGCGGACCGATGGCTCCGGCGCCGCCTTCGTCATCGCCCGGGTCAACGCTCCCGCCGAGGGCGGCAAAGCTAACGCCGCGCTCCTCGCCCTGCTTGCTCGCGCCTGACGCATGCCGAAGAGCCGCCTTTCGCTCCGCGCCGGCGGCCACCGCAGGCAGAAATCGGTGCTGATCGCGGGCGCGGGCAGCGAGACCATCGCACGCCTCGAGCAATGGGTGAAACGCCATGGCTGAGCTGGCCCGCGTGATCGACGGCAAGGCCTTCGCCGAGCGGCTTCGCGCCCGTGTCGCAGCGCAGGTCGCGGCGCTCCAGCGCACGCACGGACTGACCCCGGGGCTTGCCGTCGTCCTGGTCGGCGAGAACCCGGCGAGCCAGGTCTATGTGCGGAGCAAGGCCAAGCAGACCCGCGAGTCCGGCATGGCGGCCTTCGACCACCACCTTCCGGCCGACGCGAGCCACGCCAGCGTGCTCGCCCAGGTGGAGGCACTCAACGCCGACCCGGCGGTGCACGGCATCCTGGTGCAGCTGCCGCTGCCGCCCCAGGTTGGCGAGGCCGAGATCATCGCTGCCATCGACCCGGCCAAGGACGCCGACGGCTTCCACCCGGTCAACGCCGGCCGGCTGTGGGCCGGGCAGGAGGGACTCGTGCCGTGCACGCCGCTCGGCTGCCTCTTGATGCTGAAGGAGACGCTCGGCGATCTCGCGGGCCGGCGCGCGATCGTCCTCGGCCGCTCCAACATCGTCGGCAAGCCGATGGCGGCGCTGCTGTTGCGCGAGAGCTGTACGGTGACGATCGTCCACTCGCGCACCCGCGACCTCGCCGCCGAGTGCCGCCGAGCTGAGATCGTCGTGGCCGCGGTCGGCCGCGCCGAGATGGTGCGGGGCGATTGGATCGCGCCGGGCGCCACGGTGATCGACGTCGGCATCAACCGCATCGACGCCGGTGCCGGCAAGACGAGGCTGGTGGGAGATGTCGCCTACGCCGAGGCGGCCGCGGTGGCCGGGGCGATCACCCCGGTTCCCGGCGGCGTCGGGCCGATGACCATCGCCTGCTTGCTTGCCAACACCGTCACCGCCGCGTGCCGCCAGCACGGCATCGCCGTGCCCGGGACTTGAGGCGGTGTATTACGTTTGCTCGGCGGTCGGAGGCACGTTAGGATACTAAGATCAACCGGTTGATCTTAGTTCAAGAACGTGCGACCTGTCAGCGAAACCGCCATCCAGGGCCGCCTCGCGTTCGACAATCCGTGGTGGCGGGAAGGCCGCGACTATCGGCCGGAGTTCACGCGGCGCCGCTCCTACTTCGAGCCGTTCTTCAAGCTCGCGGCAGAGCGAAGTGTCCGACGCGCCGTGATCCTGATGGGGCCACGGCGCGTCGGCAAGACGGTTATGCTCCAGCAGATGGTGGCGGAGCTTATCGCCGGCGGTGCCGACCCGAAGACCATCCTCTATGCTTCCCTCGATACCCCGGTCTATCTGGACCTTAGGCTGGAGGATTTTGTCCGTCTGTTCCGCGAGGTACACGGCCATCCGGTCAGGCGACGGCTCTTCGTTCTGTTCGACGAGGTCCAGTATTTCGCGGGCTGGGAGATCCACCTCAAGTCGCTCGTGGACTCCTACCCCAGTATCCGCTTCGTCGCCTCTGGATCGGCCGCCGCAGCGCTCCGCATGAAGACCCGCGAGTCGGGGTCCGGGCGTTTCACGGATTTCACCCTGCCGCCCCTGAGCTTCGCCGAGTACCTCCGCTTTATCGGCCGTGAAGAAGAGCTGATCCGCAAGGCTGATCCCGGCGAAATCGTCACCTTCGCGACCACCGATATAGAAGCGCTGAACGCGGAGTTCGTGAATTACCTCAACTACGGCGGTTACCCCGAAAGCGTCCTGATTCCCGAGGTTCGGCGAGACGCACCCCGTTACATCGGCGGGGACATCATTGACAAGGTGATGCTCCGCGATTTGCCGACGCTTTATGGGATCGCTGATGTGCGCGAGCTCTACCGCTTGTTCACGACGCTGGCCCACAACACGTCCAGCGAGGTCAGCGTCCAGGGACTGGCGCAGGCCTCGGGCGTCGCCAAGAACACCCTCCGCAAGTACCTCGAGTACCTCGACGCGGCGTTTCTCATAATCCGGCTGACGCGCATCGCCGACACGGGAAGGCGATTCCGGCGCGAGCTGTCCTTCAAGGTCCACCTGACCAACCCCTCGCTCTACGCGGCCCTGTTCGGGAGCGTGACGGCCGATCACGAAGCCATGGGTCGGCTCGCCGAGACAGCAACAGTGGCGCAATGGCAGAATCCCCACGGGTATATGGCGCCAATTCGCTACGCCCGCTGGAAGCACGGAGAAGTCGACATCGTCTACAATCACGTGCGTGAGCAGAGTCCGTTGTGGGCTACCGAGGTGAAGTGGTCGGACCGAGCGTTTCATCGACCGAACGAAGAGTTGGCCGGGTTAGTCGTCTTCTGCAAGGCCAACCCGTCGCTGTTGCGGCCGCCCTTCGTCACTACGCGAACGCAAGCGGGTGACCAAACGGTGGACGGTATCGTGGTCCGCTACGTGCCGACCAGCTTGCATTGCTATGCTATCGGAAGAACGCTCGTGTTCGAGGGGCCCCGGTAGGATGAGACCCGCAGACTACCGCCGGTGGGCGCGGTTGAGGATGCGCAGCCGCAGCGCGTTCAGCCGGATGAAGCCCTCGGCGTCGCGCTGGTCGTAGACCGAGTCCTGCTCGAAGGTGACGTGGGCCAGGCTGTAGAGGCTGTGCGGCGAGGTGCGCCCGACGACCTGGATGCCCCCCTTGTAGAGCTTCAGCCGGACGCTGCCCGTGACGTAGCGCTGCGAGTGGTCGATCGCCGCCTGCAGCATCTCGCGCTCGGGCGCGAACCAGAATCCGTTATAGATCAGCTCGGCGTAACGCGGCATCAGCTCATCCTTGAGGTGGGCCGAGCCGCGGTCCAGCGTGATGCTTTCGATCGCCCGGTGCGCGGCATGGAGGATCGTGCCGCCGGGCGCCTCATAGACGCCGCGCGACTTCATGCCGACATAGCGGTTTTCGACCAGATCGAGCCGCCCGACCCCGTTGGCGCCGCCAAGGTCGTTGAGCCGCCCGAGCAGTGCCGCGGGCGACAACGCGTGGCCATCGACGCTGATCGGATCGCCATGCTCGAAGCCGATCTCGACATAGGTGGGGCGGTCGGGCGCATCCTCGGGCGCAATGGTGCGGTTGAAGATGTAGGTCTCGGGCTCGTGGCCCGGGTCTTCCAGCGCCTTGCCCTCCTAGGAGGTGTGCAGGAGGTTGGCATCGACCGAGAACGGCGCGTCGCCGCGGCGGTCGCGCGGGATCGGGATCTGGTGGCGCTCGGCGTAGGCGACGAGCGCCTCGCGCGAGCCGAGATCCCACTCGCGCCACGGCGCGATCACCCGGATGTCGGGGTTGAGCGCGTAGTAGGCGAGTTCGAAGCGCACCTGATCGTTGCCCTTGCCCGTCGCGCCGTGGGCCACCGCGTCCGCCCCGGTCGCCTGGGCGATCTCGATCTGGCGCTTGGCAATCAGTGGCCGCGCGATCGAGGTGCCGAGGAGATACGCCCCCTCGTAGAGCGCGTTGGCGCGGAACATCGGGAAGACGTAGTCGCGCACGAACGTCTCGCGCAGGTCCTCGACGAAGATCTCGCGCGCCCCCATCAGCTCGGCCTTGGCCTTGGCAGGGCCAAGCTCCTCGCCTTGTCCGAGGTCGGCCGTGAAGGTGACGACCTCGCAGCCGTAGGTTTCCTGCAGCCAGCGCAGGATGATCGAGGTGTCGAGCCCGCCCGAGTAGGCGAGGACGACCTTCTTCACGTCGCTCCTGGTTGCACGGACCATGCGCTCTCTTCATGGTGCCGGATGGTGTCGTCAACCGGCGGCGCAGTATAGGCGATGGCCGCAGGCTCGCAACCGCGGCAGGGCCGACCCGCCGTGCATGGGGTTGTGGCGGGGGACCGAGTCGCGCTAACTGTTGTCTTTCCCGCGCTTCGCCGACGGAGACAGCATGGAAACCGCAGCCGTCCGACAGGCCCGCGTCGATCTCGCCGCGGCGTTCCGCCTTGCCGTCCGCTTCGGGCTGCACGAGGGCATCTGCAACCACTTCACGCTGCGCGTGCCCGGTACGGTGGATCAGTACTTCCTCAACCCCTTCGGCCTGCACTGGTCCGAGGTGACGGCCTCGAACCTGATGATCGTCGATGACGACGGCAACAGGGTGGCGGGCGAGGGTGAGATCGAGCGCACCGCCATGGTGCTGCACGGCGGCATCCACCGGGCGCACGACCGCGCCGCCTGCGTGCTGCACACCCACATGCCCTACGCGACGGCGCTCACCTGTCTCGAGGGCGAGCGGCTCGAGCCGATCACCATCGCCGGCCTGCGGTTTCTCAACCAGGTCGCCTATGACGACGACTTCGCGGGCGTGGCACTCGACCTCGCCGAGGGCGAGAGGGTCGCCGGCAAGCTCGGCGAGCGTTCCGTGCTCATGATGGCCAATCACGGGGTCATGGTCACCGGTCCGACCGTGGCGACGGCGTTCGATCGGCTGTACTTCCTCGAGCGCGCGGCCGAGTCGCAGGTGCTGGCGCGCTCGACCGGCCGGGCGCTCCGCCGCATCCGCCAGGACGTGCTGAGCGTGGCGGAGGAGCAGTTCAAGGGCCTCGACTGGCTGGCCGAGCGACACTTCGAGGCGCTGAAGCGCGTGCTCGATCGCGAGGAGCCGGACTACAAGCAGTGACCCAGTTGGCCGTGGAGCACGAGCTGCGGGAGGAACTTGCCGCGGCTCACCGGGTGCTCGCGGCCGAAAGGCTGGACGGTGGCTTCGGCGCGAGCCTGAGCGCACGACAGAGGGGGTCGGCGTTCCTGCTCAGTCCGCCCGGGCTCGGCTTCGCCGAGGTGACAGCGGCGGGCCTATACCGGTGTGGGGCTGCCGGAACGGAAGACGCCCGCGGGCTGTCGGCGCTCTTCCCTGAGGTGCACGCGGCGCTCTACCGCGCTCAGCCGGCGACGCGCTGCGTCTTCGTCGGCCACCCGGCCCGGGCGCAGGCTCTGGCGCAGCTCGAAGACGGCCGGCTCGAGGTCTCGACGATCAGCGGACTGCGCTTCTACGACGACGTCGCGTATCTCGAGGCACCGTCGGAGCAAGACCGGGAGATGGCGGTGCGGCAGCTGGTCGCCGCGCTCGGCTCGCGCACCGTGCTGCTCCGCGCCGACGGTCTGGTGGCGCTGACCGCGCCCACCATCGCGCTAGCGGTGCGTAAGCTCTATCTGCTCGACCGGGCGCTGAACAGCCAGCGCCTCGTGGCCGCCGCGCGGGGCCGGCCGCGCCGCGTCGCCGGCGAGGTCGTCGGCATCGCCGAGGGCGACTCGCCGAGACGCCTGCACCAAGCCGAGCTGCATTTCGCCGCGCTCAGGCGCCGCCTCGACCGAGCGCCGCGCGGCCCGACATGAACGCTGTCAGACGACCTGGTGGAGGAGCGGCTCGCCCGCCGCGAGACGGCGGCAGTTCTCGACTGCCACCACCAGGCTGCGCGCGAGCGTTTCGGGCGTCAGCCAGGCCACGTGGGGGCTCAGCACGACGTTGTCGAGCGTGAGCAGCGGCTCGTCGCCAGGCACCGGCTCGGCGGCGAAGACATCGAGCCCCGCCGCGCGCAGCTTGCCCGAGCGCAATGCCGCGACCAGCGCCGCCTGATCGATGAGGCCGCCGCGCGCGGTGTTGACCAGGATCGCGCCATCCTTCATGCGCGCCAGCGCGGCGCCGTCGATGAGGCGGGCCGTCGCGGCCGTTAGCGGGACGTGCAGCGATACGATGTCGGACTCGGTGAGCAGATCGGGCAGCGTCCGCCACGCGGCGAGCGCGCCGGTGATGGGCGCGAGGTCGGTGTAAAGGACACGGGCCTCCATGGCCACGAGAATGGGCGCGAGCAGGCGCGGCACCGCGCCGTAGCCCACCAGCCCCACCGTGCGCCCCGCGATCTCGCCGAACGCGTCCTGCAGCGCGGGCGGCAGGCTCCACCCGCGACCGGCGCGGGTCGCCCGGTCGTAGACGCCGAGCCCGCGGGCCGCGGCGAGCATGAGCATCAGCGCCTGCTCGGCGACCGCGCGGCTGTTCGTTCCTGGCATGTTGCAGACGCGGACGCCCCTGGCCCTGGCCGCTTCGAGGTCGATGGTGTTGACGCCGATGCCGATCTTCTGGATCAGGCGCAGCTTGGGCGCGGCGGCGATATCCGCCGCGCTGACGGGGCGCAGGCAGTGCCACAGCACGACCGCCTCGCGCATCAGCGCGGTGAAGCGCGCATCGTCGCTCTCGCCGCATGGATCGACCGCGAGCCCATGCCGTTCCAGGGCTCGGAGCTGGCCGAGCAACGCCGGGCTCGCGTCGTAGTGGAACACCACCTTCATGCTGCTCCTCCGCGGCGGCGCCGCCACGTGGTTCAAGCCACAGGGATACCGATGGCACCAAGCCAGGAGTCGCGCTTGGCGGTGAGGTGGCTCGTCCGCCACATGATGTAGCCGGACGCCGGTGCGACCACGGTGCCGGTCGGCCGGCCGAACCAGTCGCGACACTCGAACAAGACCTGCCCCCGCCCCACCCGATCGCACGGTTCGATGCGGGGGTAGAAGAAGCCATCGGCTGGTGCCCGCAAGAAGGCGTAGTCCGCGACGGCACGCGGCTCGCGCCGGGACGGCGTCGGATCGCCGCCGATCATGCCGAGCGCGCGCGCGACGTTCAGCGCACCATCGACATGGTGCTGCGCATGGGCTTCATCGAACTTTGCCTCGCTGCCGCCCTCGACGACGAGGGCCAGGCGACCCCGTTTCGCCGCGGCGGTGCAGCAGCGGCCCGGCCGTTCCATGACCGATTCGGGCAGCGTGACGATGAAATCGGTGTCGAAGCAGCGCGCGAGCGCTGCGTTGCTGGCATCAAGCGCGGCGTCGCCGGAGCGCTGCCATACGACATAGCGCGAGAACTTCTCGTGCAGGTCGCCACCGTGCAGGTCGATCAGCGCCGAGGCGTCGTCCGCCCACTCATGGAAGATCGCGTGCGCCAGCGCCTGGCTGAAACTGCCCTTCGGGTCGCCAGGGTATTGCCAGTGAATGCTCAAGCCGTCCACCGGGCAGAGATCCCTCGTGTGCTCATAAAGGGCCGGCACGTTCACCGCCGGCAGGATGCTGACCCGGCCCGCCAGGCGCTCGGGCGCAAACGCGCGGCCGAGCCGGATCGCAGCCTCCAGGCTCGACAGCTCGTTGACGTGCGTACCGCCGGTGATGCAGAGCCGCGGGCCGGGCGCCGCGCCCGTGATCTCGATCACCGGCCAGCGATAGCCCGCCAGCACGGGATTGTCGAAGGCGAGAAGTCCGCGCGCGATTCCGGGTTCGCTCGCCGCCGCATCGTGCTCCACCCGCATGGTGGCTACACCGATACCGTCTTGAGGCGTGCCGCTCCGGCAGCGGCGAAGGTGCGCTCGAGGGCCGCGAACAGCCGGTCGACATCGTCCGCGTCGTTGAACACATGCACGCCGATGCGGATCGCATCGCCGCGTACGCTGACGTGCACACCCTCGGCCCCGAGCCGATCGGCGAGCCCGGGGGGAAGGCCGGCCGGCGCACGCAGCCCGATCATGTGCCCGACGCGCCGGCCCTCGGGCGGGACGGGCAGCCCAAGCGCCGCCGCGCGCTCGCCGATCGCGCGCATGAGCGGCGCCACGGTCTCGGCGATATTGGCCGCGCCCCATGCCAGCATTTGGCGCAGCGCGGCGATCGCCATCGGGACGGTGACGAAGTTGCCGCGCTCGCCGACGTCGAAGCGCCGGGCGCCGGGCTGATAATCGTCGCGGTAGTTGACAAGGCGCGAATAGTCCTCCGACCCCGCCCGGTTGACCCAGTTGTGCTCGAGCGGGCGGCCGCCGTGATGCTGCGGCGCGACGTAGAGGAGCGCCATGCCATAAGGGCCGAGCAACCATTTGTACAGCACGTTGACCAGAAAGTCGGGCTGGATCGCTTTGACCTCGAGCGGCCGCATCCCGAGCGACTGCGAGGTGTCGAGCACCAGCGGCACGCCGAGTGCGCGGCAGCGCGCTCCGACCGCGACGAGATCGACCATACTGCCGTCGGTCCAGTGGCACTGGGGCAGGGCGACGACCGCGGTAGTGCGGTCGATCCGCTCGAGCACCGCCGTGGTCCAGTCGAGGTCGGCCGGACGCGGCACGGTGACGACGCGGGCGCCGCGCTCAGCAGCCACAGCGCGCCACGGATACACGTTCGAGGGGAACTGCTCGGCGAGCACGACGATGCCCTGGTCCGCCGCGACCGGCAGGTTGGCTGCCGCGGTGCCGATGCCGTAGCTCGCCGAGGGGACGACGGCGATGTCCTCGGCGCTCGCACCGATCAGTTGGGCGAATAGGCCGCGCAGCGTATCGACATCGGTGAAGTACTGCTGGTGCCCGAGCAGCCAGGGATGGCGCTTGCGCTTGAGCCCGGCGATCCCCGCCGCCTCGACCGCCAAGAGGCTCGGCGCCATGGCGGCGGAACGGAAGAAGGCAACGTCGCGCGGCAGGTCGAACAGACGGCGCTGGCACGGGATCATGTCGGGGCTCGCACGACGGGGCGGCGGAGTATAGCGCACCCGGTCCCGTCCTGGTTCCTTGTCGCGTGCGGGGGTTTGGCCTACGTTCCCTGCCATGACCGAAACCGCGCGGCTGTGCGCCCTGGTGCGCGAGCGGTCGCTGATCCAGTTGCCCGCCGGGCAGGAGATACGGCTCGCCTCGGGACGCATGGGCCGTTTCTATTTCAACATGAAGGCAACGATCTTCCACCCTGAGGGTGCGTATCTGATCGCCAGTCTGATCGTCGAGCGCCTGCGCGGGGCCGGGGTGGATGCCGTCGGCGGGCTCGAGATGGGCGCCGTGCCGGTCGTCGCCGCGGTGGCGCTCCGCAGCCATGAGATGGGGGTGCCGGTCGCCGGCTTCTTCGTCCGCAAGCAGCCAAAGGCGCATGGCACGAAGGAGAGGATCGAGGGCATCCTCAGCCCTGGTGAGCGCGTCGCGCTGCTCGAGGACGTCACCACCACCGGCGGTTCGGTGCTCAAGGCGGTCGCGGCGGTGCGCGAGATCGGCTGCACCGTCGCCCGCGTCATCACCCTGGTCGATCGCCAGGAGGGGGCGGCCGAAACGCTCGCGGCGCATGGGCTCACGCTCGAAGCGCTGCTGACCGCCGATGACATCGGCGTCGTCCGCTAGCGCCGGTCGTAGCTACCGGTCCAGACGCTAGTCGTGCTGGAGGAGCTGGGCGAACAGCGAGCCTTCGCGGTTGAGCTCGTCGTACGTACCCTTCTCGACGATACGGCCGTCCCGCATCAGGAGCACGATGTCGAACTGCCGCGCCAGGGATGCGCGGTGGAGCATCCAGACCACGCCGAAGGGCTCGTTGCGGCGCAAGAGCCCGTCCATGACCTTTTTCTGCGCGCCGCCCTCGAGCGTGGCCGTAGCCTCATCGAGCACGAACAGGTCGGGCCGCTTGAGCAGCGCGCGCGCCAGTGCGATCTTCTGCCGCTGCGGCCCCGATAGCCGCGTGCCGCCGACCCCCACCGAGTACTCGAGGCCCGCCCTGACCACGTCGTCGCGCAACCCGGCCTCCTCGAGCAGCTCGGCGACCAGCGCCTGCACCCGGCTGTTCGCGTCAGCGAGCCCGATGGCGACCTTGCCGAACAGGATGTTGTCGAGCAGCGGCGCCGCACCGCTGTACTGCTCGGCGTCGTAGAACGCGACGGTGCCCTGGAGCTCGGCCGGCAGGTCGCGCTTGAACACGTGGCGCGCGGCGACGATGCGCGCCTGCATCGGTTCTTCGAGCCCGCCCAGGCGGTGGGCCGGCAGCAGCTTGAACGAGAGCGAGGTCAGACGGGCCCGGTCATCGGCCGAGAGCTTGTCGAGGCCGACCGCCTCGGCGCGGCTCAGGAGCGCCTTGAAGACCGCCAGGTCCTCGTACCGGATGAAGCTGTACCGCTCGAAGAACTCATGCCCCGGCGACAGGCCGGCAAACAACTCGACCATCGTCGCCGCGACGTTGCGGCCGAGGTCCAAGAGGTCGCGGCTCAGGCCCGCCCTCTCCAGCACGGTCTGAACGTATGGATTCTGCGCCAGGCTTTCGGTGTTGAAGGCGCTGTTGACCGGAACGCCGAACAACAGGTTCTCGCCGAGCGTCGCGTTGGCGTTGTAGCGCTCCCAGTCGAACGGCTCGACCAGACCGGCCAGCCGGGGGTCCTCGAGCTGGCGGCGCACCATCTGGCGCATGCGCAGCACCGCGGCGGCGAGGCCGGGGTGTACGGCCGGGTCGACCACTCCGCGCAGGCCTAGCTCGTAAACGTCGCGCTCGAACTCGACCTCCTGCAACACGCCGAGAAGCCGCGCGTCGAGCTCTTCGGCGCTCGCCACGCCGGCCGATTCGTAGTCCACCCAATCTGCCCGGACGTCGAGCACCATGTTGCCGGTGCGCTTCGCCTCGGCGATCTGCCAGGCGACCGCGCGCCGCTCCTCCTCCGGGTATTCGCGCTCCCGGGTCGGCTCGTGCCAGAGGCTGTACATCAGGTTCTGGCGCAGGGTCAGCGGGAACAGGTAGGTGTCCGGACCGACGTAGCCGATCCCCCGCCCGGTGACGCCCTCGGCGGCACGGCCGAGATCGAGCGAGTCGATGGTCAGCATCCCACCCGTCGGTCTGATCAGCCCGCCGAGCAGCATCGCAAGCTCGCGCTTCCCCGAACCCGGCCCGCCGACCACCGCCACCTTGTCGCGCACGGCGACGCGGAAACTCAGAGCGTCGATCAGCTTGACGCCGCCCTCGTCGGCGTAAGTGACGTTGCTCGCCACGAGATCACCGCTCAGCCGCTCGGGCCGCGCCAGGCCAGTCTGCTGCGCCTCTTCCGGCAGCATGCGGTCCGGTTGGAACTGCTCGATCACCTGCTCGTACTTGATCTGGACGTCCTGGCGCTGCTGGTCCCAGTCGATCAGCTCCTTGAGCGGCCCGGGCATGTCCTTGTAGGCGGCGATCACGGCGACGAGCGCACCGATGTCGAGATCGCCCATGATCGCGAAGTAGCCGCCGACCGAGTAGAAAACGAAGGGCGTGACCTGCGCCAGCAGGTTGTTGAGCATCTTGGTCGCGAACTTGCGCTGATAGAGCTCGAACCGGATCTTGAAGATCAGGCCGAGACGATCGGCGATATCGGCACGCTCGTAGTTCGAGGTGTCGTTGGCGTGGATCTCGCGTGCGCCATCGACGCACTCGGCGACCCGACCGGCCAGAGCGCGGGCGGTGAGTTGGCGTTGGCGGCCGAGCCTGAGGATGCGCTTGCGCAGCCGTGGAATGATGATCGCCTGGGCGAGCACGACGGCGAGCGCCACCGAGCCCAGCGCCACGCTCTGCATCATGATGAAGAGCATCGCCGTCAGTGCCTGCCCGCCGAGGAACGCCGGGGTCACGAAGGCGTCGCCGATGAAGCCGCCGAGTGGCTCCACCTCGTCCTTGATCATCGTCGCGAGCTCCGCCCCCTTCACCTTGCGGAAGTGCGGTAGCGGAAAGCGCATGATGCGGTCGAAGAGCTGATAGCGCAGACGGCGGAGCATGCGCTCGCCGAGGCGCCCCTTCGTGGTGTTGATGTAGTACTTGAGGCCGTTGTTGATCAGCACCATGCCGAGGAACGAGAAGCTCAGCGCCATCAGGTAGCCGATGCGATCGAGCGGCACACCGGGGAACAGCTCGACTTCGCCGCCCCCCAGGAACGCCGGTACGCCGACGACGGTATGGAGGAACGGGGCTTCCGTTTCGGCCGTTGGGAAGCTGTTGCCCTGGATCGCCTCGTTGACGATGGTCTTCGGCAAGTTCAGGGCGAGGTAGTAGAACAGCATCGACACCAGCACGATGAACAGGATGTACCCCTGCTCGCGCTTGCTGTGCCTCAGGATGTAGCGAAAGACGCTTGTTTCCATCACCATCGCCGGCGCCACATTGACCACTCCGCGCGCGGCGCGGCACTCCAACGCCCAGGGCGCACCGGGGCGCGGGCGGGAAGATTGTCGCCGCGATTGCCGCGAAGGCAAGCGTTTCCTTGCTGGCGCCGCGATTCGCCCTGGGGACGGCCCGCCGGCCGCCACGGCCCGGTGGCCAGCCATCCGTCAACCGGCTTTACATCGGTTGAAATGGCGGTTCTCGAGGCCGAAACCGCGGAACCGTGCGATTCCGGGCGCGGCCACCATGGCCGAGTCCGGCCCCCCCTCTGTCGGGGCACTTTACAAGTGTGCCGTTGAGTGCACTAGGCAGGGCAGCTAAGTCGTTGCCGCGGCGAGACAACCTCTGTGGCACGCTTGTTGCTTAACATTCGTAGATCGAGCGCCGTGAGGCAAGCCAGCCGTACTGGGGGCGGGGCGGTGTATTGCTTGCTCCAGCGAGGTCGACGGTCAGTGTACGAGGGTCCCAGCCCGCTCAAGCGACGCGGTCTCGCTGGCGTCGCTGTACTCCTTTGCTGGCTGGTGCTGGCGCCGGCGCCGACCGCGGTCGCAGACACGGGCGCTGCGCTCGAAGCGTTATCGACCGGCGCCTACGCCCGCGCCCATCGCCTGCTGGCTGCGGAGCCGGCCGCCGGCAGTAGCGAGGCCGCCTATTGGCTGGCGACGATGTACGACCGCGGCCAATGCGTCGTGATGGATCGGGCCGCCGCCCTGTCGTGGTACCGGAAGGCCGCCGAAGGCGGCATCGCCCGAGCCGAAACGGCGCTCGGTCTCGCATACGAGACTGGCGACGGCGTGTCGCAGAGCTACGACGCAGCGGCCGAATGGTACGGGCGCGCCGCAGCCCAGAAGGAGCCCGTGGCGCTGCGCCACCTCGGCCAGTTCCATCGCGATGGCAGCGGCGTGCGCATCGATCCGGAGAAGGCGGCGAGGCTGTTCACGGAGTCGGCGGAACTCGGCGACGTCGAAGCGAACCGCCACCTCGCCTACCTCTACTACTTCGGCTCCGGCGTCACCCGCGACCTCGGGCAAGCGGCGGAGCTGTTCCGGCGCGCGATCTCCTTGGGCTCGATCGAGGCCGAGTTCGATCTCGGACGCCTCTACTATCGCGGTCAAGGCGTCGAGCGCGAGCCGGCGGCAGCCTTGAACCACATCGAGATCGCGGCCCGAGGCGGCTTCACGCGCGCTCAGGTCTTCCTCGCCCACATGTATGCGCGTGGCGAGGGCGGTCCGCCGAATTCGGAACGGGCCTACTACTGGCTCCTGGTAGCGCTTCGGGACAACGCCGAGGCGCAACTCCATCGCGACTCCGTGCGCGGCATGCTGACCGCGGAACAGATCGACGCGGTCGAACAGGAAGCTGCCGAGTTCGTGCCCCAGGGCGCTGGGGAGCCAGGTGCCGTCGCGCCGGCGGCTGGCCCGACCGCGGCGGCGCAAGAGGGCTGTCCGCCCGGCGGCTGATGGAGGGCTGCGCTACCCGAGGGCGGCGCGAATCAGCGACTGGAAGTAGTGCACGCCGGCCTCGTGGCGCGGCGACAGGCGGCCACGCTCGTAGACCCCGGCGGCGAGGTTGCGCTGGACGGCCTCGCAGATCGCCTGATCCTCGGCGGTCACCGCGCGCGACATCACGGTCGTCGCCGCGCGCTGCTCCGCCCCCGCCTCGTCGGTCGCGGCGAACAGATAGAGATAATCGAGCCGCATGGTCGTCGGGCCGAGCGGCCAGGCACACTCGATGCTGGCGCCGCTGCCGTAGACGTTGATCGCGGCGTTGGGCGCGATCCACGCCCACAGGCCGGCGTAGACGGCGCTACCGCGCGCGTCCTCGCGCAGCGGTGCGATGTGGCGCACGCAGCGCCACCCCACCTCGACCCGGTACTCGGCCATCGCGATCTCACGATTGAGCCGCGGATGCACGACCGGGATGTGGTAGCCCTCGAGGTAGTTCTCGATGTAGGTCTTCCAGTTGCATGCGAACGCGTGCGTTGCGGTGCTGTCGAGGACGAACCGCTCGAGCGGTACGGCCGCCGCCAACTCGGCGAAGTCGGCGATGGTGTCCTCGAGCGGCGCCGCCGCCACGTCGAGACAGATGAACACCAGTCCGCGCCAGCTCGCCGTGCGCACCGGGGAGAGCGCGAAGTCATCGCGGACGAAGTCCTCGGCCGGGCCGAAATCGGGCGTGCGCCGGAGCCGGCCCTCGCCATCGTAGACCCAGCCGTGATAGCGGCAGCGCAGCACATCGCAGCGCCC
>Ga0194132_10004606_pt1 | contig 23301 bp, 23 predicted proteins | sample TA2KigOf80mmetaG_FD_148612 | JGI IMG/M metagenome (GOLD analysis project Ga0194132, IMG submission 148612) | Freshwater microbial communities from Lake Tanganyika, Tanzania - TA2015054 Kigoma Offshore 80m | ecosystem: Environmental > Aquatic > Freshwater > Lake | place: Tanzania: Lake... | reverse complement strand
TCCACTACACCCGAAGTGATTCGAGACGCACTGGCGACGGTTTCTACCACACAAGTCCGGCAGTGGTGCCAGCAGCACCTGGGGCCGTCGCTCCAGGCCCAACGCCAACAGGCCTTCCGCCAGCTCACGCTAGCGGAAGAAAAGCAGGTCCACTTTCAACAGGCAGCGTGAGGCGTCTTTGCACCAGGCCAGCACTCTCCTGCCCAACGAGCCCACCGTACGTTAGCTCAACAATCTGCCGCTGAAGATACTCCGCAATCATGCTTACGAGCGCAGGTCAGGCTTCATCACAAAGCTTACTCTACAAATCTCCCTCTCACAAAGAGTAGAAGCACTACTCCAACAACTACCGCCCATAGCATGCCTACCCCTCTACTTATGTTCAAACGTTACTTTGTAGAGAAAATCAGCACTGTCACCCTGAACAAGCGCTGTCTCTAAGTCCAGTCGTGCGCCACCAGGAGCTATACGTGCTTCGGTCTTGAGTTGCTTGACTCCACCACGTCCACGCTCTGGGGCAGTGATCCAATCTGCCAGTGCTCGTTGGCTGCCTTGTTCACTTGCGGTTAGCAGCAAAGACTCTAGCTCCTCTTCGCGCTGCGGTGACGCGGCTACCAGGATGACCTCACGCCCGGTGTTCTTATCCAGATAAAACCAGTGCTTCTCATCCTGCGGTACCCACACCTCTTTGCCACCAGGTACAGGATTCTCTTGCGCCGCCACTTTTGGATCAGGAAAGAGAATATCGATCTTACCTGTCGCATCTTGTTGGAAGATGTACACGTAGCTTTCTTTTTCTGGCTCAAAAAAGACGCCGTAGTAGTCGCCGGAGTTCATGCTCTCGCCATCCTTTAGCACCGATACGGTATTGCCACGTCGTTTCATCACAGCTAAGCGCAGGGCCAGTGGTGCATTCGCGGTTTTTTCTATCGTAGAATCAACAGTTTGTGGAGTCCCACTAATAGTCCACCAACCGACCAGGACCAGCAGTAACCCAAGGCCAACGACGAGACTTGCAACAGCAACACGCCACGAGAGCCTGGATCGTGAAACCGCGAGTGCTGGCCTTGGAGTCGGTTGTGGTGAGGCTTCGTGTAGACGTGTCCCTTGCTCTGCCTGATTGCTTGGCTGGCTACTGCTGGGTGTCGGATGATGTGCCGATCTATTCAGGATTTCCGTCGAGCGTTCCTCTTCGCCACGGAGAATTGCTGCCAGAGCGTTTTGCACTTGTGCCGCAGAATCAGGGCGATCTTGTGACGCTTTGGCCAGAAGACGCTAAATAAGGGCACGTAAGTTCGCGGGAACAGTCGCAGGTAACGGTGGAGGAGGCATGGTCAAGTGCTGGTGCATCAAGGCCTCGACGGAACTGGAGGCAAACGGTGGCCTGCCGGTGAGCATCTCATACATGATGACCCCCAATGCATAGAGGTCTGTACGTCCGTCTTCTCCGGCCCCTCGCCATTGCTCAGGCGCCATGTACGATGGTGTTCCCGACGAAGACTGCCCAGCTTGCGTCAGTCCCATTGTGTGTTCACTGAGAATCTTGGCAATACCAAAGTCACCGATCTTCACCCAATCCTTTCCCTGCCGTTGCTCGACGAAAATGTTGGGGGGTTTGAGGTCCCGATGTACGACCGGATCTGGAAGACTATGCGCCTCTATTAATGCTTCACAGATCTGGCTGGCAACGTGAATAACACGTTCGATCGGTAAAGGACTGTGTTGGCGTAGCACCTGACGCAACGTGGGACCGTTGATGTACTCCATGATAAAGTACAGCTGGCCATCTTCACCTTGACCGGAATCGTGGACCATGACGGTATGGGGGCTGCGCAGTTGCGTGGCGATCCGCACCTCACGCAAAAAGCGTTTGGCGAACGCTGGATCGGCAGACAATTCCCGCCGCATAGTTTTGAGGGCAACCTGTCGCAGGACCCGCCCTTCAACATCGAGTTGCTCGGCGAGGGAAACTGTCCCCATCGCCCCCTCACCAAGTTTGGCCAGGAGGCGATACTTGCCATTGACGACCTTGCGTTGAACCTGGTCTGCCATTGCTATTTTCTTCTACGATTCTTTTGCACCTGTGGTTTGCCTCTGAGCAAGATTTTGACAGAAGTTACGCCTTCGGCGCATTAGCGAGAATCATCGTTGCTGCACCACTGAAAATGCCACCTGGACCGTGACACAGTGCGACTTCGGCATCCTTCACTTGCCGTTCGCCACATTCACCGCGTACTTGCCGCACGGCTTCGATAATCGTGAACATGCCGTACATGCCGGTATGCGTGTATGAGAGTCCGCCACCATTGGTGTTCATGGGGAAGTCACCACCAGGCGCCGTGCGTTGCCCTGACACGAACGCTCCACCTTCACCTTTCTTACAGAAGCCGAGGTCTTCGAGTGCAAGAATCGGCACAATGGTGAATGCGTCATACAGCATCGCCACATCGATATCTTTAGGCGTCACGCCTGCCATGGCAAATGCTTGTGGTCCGGAAATCTGTGCGCCAGTCGCGGCGGTAAAATCAGGCATTTGATTGACCCAACAATGCCCTGTACCTTCGCCAGTGCCAAGAATATACGCAGGCTTCTTCTTGAGATTCTTGGCGCGCTCGGCTGACGTGATCACTGCGGCACCCCCCGCATCAGTGACTAAGCAGCAGTCGAGCACATGAAACGGCCAAGCGATAATTGGAGACTTCATCACATCAGCAACTGAGAGTTCTCCACGCTGCGCCGCTTTCGGGTTCAGCCGTGCCCAGGCACGCGTGGCAACCGCGACCTCCGCCAGTTGCTCTTGCGTAGTACCGTATTCATGCATATGGCGCGTAGCGATAAACCCGTAGCTGGTAAACGGAAAGACGATGCCGTAGGGCACTTCAAACTGCCACATCAGCGAGTCTTTTTCCGACTTCATCGCCGGCATCCCTAACCGAGAACGGCCAGATTCACCGTGAGTGATTAACACGATTTCGCACAATCCTGCGTTGATCGCCGCTATGGCGTGCTGACAATGCTGAATAAACGAACAGCCACCAACGGAGGTGCCGTCGATATAGCGCGGACGGATGCCAAGGTACTCAGCCGTTTCGGTAGAAAATATGCGTCCAGCGCTGAACACGGCATCGACATCATTTTTAGTGAGGCCAGCGTCAGCAATGGCATTGCGTGCAGCTTCGGCATGGAGTTGCAACGCCGATTTATTCGGGACCGTACCCATCTCGTCGGATTCCGCGACGCCAACGATAGCGAATTTGCCTGAGAGATCTTTGTAGTTACTCATAAGACTGTTCCTTCATGCAATGAACGTTTTGAAAGACGTAAAACGTAAAGCGTAAACCGTAAAAGGAGGAGGGGTGGTTACGTTTTACGTATGACGTTTTACGCTGCCTTCGTCGGCCTAAACTTCGGCAAACTTATTGTGTCTGTCAGATCATCAAACACAACTTCGACTTCCATGTCACAGCGGATCTTTTTCGGATCGGGATCGATACCGATGAGGTTGGTAGCGATACGTGGGCCTTCGTCAAGTTGGACAATGGCCGTCACAAATGGACCAGGAATGCCCATGATCGAGCGTTGCGGAATCGCAAAGGTATGCAATTTACCTTTGCCACTCGCCTTGATCCATTCAAGATCATTAGACCAACAATACGGGCAAACACCGCGCGGATAGAAGTGACACTTGCCACAGCTCTTACAGCGCGGCAGCATCAACTCATGTCGTTTCGCACCTTCCCAGAACGGTTTGGTCTCTGGTGTTGGGGTCGGCGCAAGATGCGCCAGTTTTCCTGGTTCAGCCATACAGTCCCTCCCTCAAGACAATTAAAAATGAAGAATGAAAAATGTAAAATTCACAAAGCGACACGTCTCTCTTCATTTCTTGCGCATCACTCTTCACTCAGTTAGAGAAAAGTGTCAATGGACTATGAGCAGATGATCTGTACACTTCGAGATCGCGCGCTGGCGCTATTGCAACGCCGACAGATCTCCTATGACCATTGGCAGTTTCACTTGCTGCCAGAATGGGTAGCTGAGAGCCTTCCTCCTGGCGCCGCAGAGGGGTTCGTTGACTTCATACGAGAACACAAAGACTACAGCTTCGCGTACTATGATGCCTTTGGTAAAGTGTGTGGCAAGCCACGAGAGGTCGCGGCCTACGTGCTCACCGAACTCATCGAGGAACTGGTGGAGGAGCGACAACAAGAAAGCTAGTAGTCAGTCCATTTAATTTTGAGGGATAGGGTTTCGTCATGCCCGCACAGGCGGGCATCCAGGGAAATTCAGCCGTGGCCTGTAGTTAAGCCGCCAGGATTCCCGCATTCGCGGGAATGACGTCCCTTGAGTTATCCATCAAAACTTTCTGGACTATCTACTAGGCTTGTGTCGATAGCTTTTCCTCTGTACGCTTAAGTGTACAAAGAGGGAGCTATGGATCGCTATCTTACCGCCAGCCAAGCCCGTCATGAATTTCTTGCATTAGTGGATGCTGCCCAACAGGGAGAACGCGTAATCGTCACCAAAAGAGGGGTCCCTGCTGCTGCCGTTGTTGGCTTTGAAGAGTTGGAAACCTTGCGTGCCCTTGCACGGCTCTGGCAAGACCCGACCGCCCTGGCTGCCATGCGACGTTCACTAGATGAAGCTCGCCAAGGGAAAATGATTACGGTCAAGGGACCATTGTCCGTTAAGCAACTCGCTGCACTCGGGCGGCGTTTAACCAAAACACGTCGCCGTGGCTGACTTCCGGTTCGCGCCCAATTGCCTCGCTGAGATCACGCAGATCGAAGCTTCTTGTTCACCTCGCGAAGCTACGCTGCTTGATGAAGCGCTTGCCAAGATCACCACTGACCCAGCTCTTCCAGGTCGGTTTCCCTCATTCTATGACCCAGCAAAACCGTCGTTCTTATATCGTGCTGACCCCTTCATGATTCATTTTTGCATTAACGATGATAGTAGCGTTGAATTTCTCAACGTCTTCTGGCAGCAAGTGTGACATGCAGGCGTTTACCTCTGCTTACTACACGGTCTCGCTCGGTCACCACTCCTATCCAATGGATAAGTATCAGCTGGTGCCAGAACGCTTGCTGCAGGATGCAACCTTGTCACAAGAAGAGCTAATCGAACCCGTAGCCGCAACGATCGACGATGTCTTACGAGTCCATACGCCAGAGTATGTCCACGCCTTCATCAACGGTACCCTGGAGCGAAAAGCGCAACTCCGCCTGGGCTTACCGTGGTCGCCAGAGTTAGCTCGTCGTGCGTTTGCGGTGATTGGCGGAACGTATGGCGCCGCGTGTGCAGCCTTGCATGACGGAGTTGCCGCGAATCTCGCTGGCGGCACTCACCATTCGTTTGCTGATCATGGCGAAGGCTACTGCATCTTCAACGACCATGTCATTGTCCTACGAAGACTACGCCACGAACGTCTCGCACAGCGGTTCCTCATCGTTGATCTCGATGTCCATCAAGGAAACGGGACCGCCGTTCTTTGCCAAGATGATCCTAACGTCTTTACCTTTTCTATGCACAGCGAAACCAATTATCCTGCACGCAAAGAGCGCAGTTCGTGGGATATTGGGCTTCCTGATGGCACGACCGACGAGCAATACCTCAGCATTCTTGCCAGCGCCTTGCCACAACTCTTACAACAGTTCAGTCCGGATCTGATTTTGTACCAGGCTGGGGTGGATGTTTTGGCCGGTGACCGTTTCGGCAAGCTAGCGCTGACGATGTCAGGAATTGGTGAGCGTGATCGTCTGGTTTGTGAATTTGCTCACCGTGCCGGTATCCCACTCGTTGTGACACTTGGTGGTGGGTATGCACGCGATATCAATCAGATCGTTGAAGCGCATTGTCAGACTATACGGCAGGCGAAAGGCTAGCATTTAGCTGTCAGCGATCAGCTTTTCTAGAAAATTTTCCGCTCCTCATCTTGTGGCTGAGAGCTGATAACTGATAGCTGAACGCTCGCGAGGAAAGTACCACCCCGACAAACCGCCCCCATTCCCTCCTGCAACCTTTCTCTTGCACCTTGCATGTTTTTTCTTTCATTTTTTCACCTCACTTCCGCCTAACCCGTCGACAAATCGTCATACTGCTCGCTGGTGTGGCTGGCATTGGCTTTGCTTCTTCTTAGGTGCAGGAACACACAACGCAACAAGGGGGAACAACACCATGCAGCATGTACAGAAGATCCATTCATTAACCGGACAGCACACCGCGCTCGCTCCTCTACGGGTAACGACGGTTCAGCTGTCACGTTGGGAACGGATGGCGACACGAGTAAAAGCAACAGGAATGATGGAAACTGTCACGGAAGGGGTGCTTACCACCACGACCTTCTTGATGATGAGTGGGCTCCTCTTCGCCCTGTATCGTGCGCTTGAACAGTACACCATCGTACCACTTCCATAACTATCAGTTCTTTTCGGAGAACGTATGTACGATTTTTTCCTCACGATACACCCATAGGAGGTGAAAGCATGATCTCTTGGACACCACTCCTTGGCGTTCCGCTCTTGATCTGCGTCGGTTGTGGTAGCATTTCGCGCTCGTTCATGAATGCAAGCTGGCGCGACCGTTGGCAACAACCGGACGTCGTCATCCAGTCGCTTTCCCTACAGCCGGGGAACCAAGTTGCTGACCTCGGTGCTGGTGGCGGATATTTCACATTTCGTTTGGCAGACGCCGTTGGCCCAACTGGAAAGGTGTATGCTGTCGATATCGACAAAGGCAACCTCGAATACATCGCCAAGCAAGCAGCGAAACGCGGATACCCGAATATCGAAACGATCCTGGCTAAGCCGGATGATCCATTGTTGCCAGCAACAGGTGTCGATCTGATCTTTACGTGTAACACCTATCACCACCTGACCGAGCGTACTGCCTATTTCCAATCCGCAACGCGTTATCTAAAACCAGGCGGTCGCGTGGCCATTATCGATCTCGCGGGAAAGAGTTGGATTTTCCGCATCCTCGGGCATTGGACCCCGAAGGAAACCAGTCAGCGCGAAATGGAAGCGGCGGGGTATTCGTTGCAGAAGGATTTCAACTTTCTTGATAGGCAAATGTTCCAGGTGTTTCAGAAAAACTCATGAAGCCTCAACATCTTGATCAATGCGGCGAAGGAGCGCATAGAATAACAACAGAGCATGGATGCCATTTTCCTCATCGCCACATTTGCCTTCTTCGTCACATGCTGTATCTACGGACTGCTGGCCCAACTCGTCTGGTACAAACGGACCAAGAGTGAACAGGATTGGGTTTTCCTCGCTACCATGGTGGCGTGCGCCTATTGGTGTCTCAGTAATGCACTTGCTTCTTCGGCAGCCACAACGCTAGAGAAACCGACGAGCGCGTTGGGAACATTTCTTTTTCAAACCAGTTATCCAGTTCTCTATCTGGTTCCTTCGTTGATCCGTCATTGTCTGGTGTTAAGTCGTCTTTCCCTGCACGGATGGCGACGTTGGGCACATCTGACACTCAACTACCTTGGTATCTTACCAATCGTCTATCATCTGTACGCCTCACCTCGCCCGCTACCAGAGCACTATGGACCGGCATTTTTGGGCCTGTTGTTCCTCTATCTTCCACTCACCATCGCCGAAGTCAAAATGAGAGCTGAACTACGTGCTCGCCATCTGCTCAAGCCGGAGTCGCGATTGATTGTCTACGCTGGCCTCGGCGGGGTCCTCTTGATGTGTGCCGTCTCAGACTTTTTCTGCCGCCTGTATCCTGACAAGGCCTCGATTCTTTCTCTCATTCCCAAACTTTCTCCACTCCCACCAGCCCTAGCGATGGGTTACAGCGTACTGCGCTATCGTTTCATGGACATGGTATTCACCCGCAGCCTGCTGTATTCCGCACTCGGGGTATTGTTCCTCGGCTTTGCGCTGCTTGTGGCCTACTATGGAGGCGGATGGCTTTTCCCCGGCCAGAATTTTCGTCCGGTCGCGTTCGCTGTTCGTCTGTTGTTGATCCTTTTCGCCTTTCATTTCCTCTTTCATGTTCTGCGTGACGGTCTGCAAAAGTCGATTGAGCGCTCGTTCTTCCGCCATCGAGTGCGCAGCGCCGAGTTGCTCAAACAGTTCACACAAATGCTGACTTCGTGGTCAGATCTCGAAGGATTATGTCGCGATGCGGTCGAGAAATTCACTGGTAGTTTAGATCTCACTTCCGCGACGATTCTGTTTGCCGATGGAACAGTGTATGACCACACCACTCCCGTAAAGACACATTCCTCGGTTCTCCTACTACTGCTTCAGCAAACGAAAGATCCAATCATTGTCGTTGAAGAATTGCTCGACAGCCCACTGAAGACTGCGTGTGGAGAGGCGCAGATTGGTGTCATTCTGACCCTTCCCTGCCGTGAGCAACGTGGATGGTTACTCTTAGGAGAGAAGCATTCTGGCCGACCATTTTTCAGTCAAGAACTGTCACTCCTCGAAGCCGCCGGTGGGCAATTGGCAATGGCTATCGACAACCTCGTACTGGTGCGGTCAAAGCTCGCACTCGAACGCGAGATGCAGCATCGTGAGAAGCTTGCAGCAATTGGTCAACTTGCCGCTACCGTGGCGCATGAAATCCGCAATCCGATCACTGGCGCCAAATGCCTACTGCAACAAGTCGACGAAGAACTGAACAGCAATACGCCAGGAAAGGAATACGTCTCCCTGGCACTCGAAGACTTGAATCGTGTAGAACAAAGTGTGAGTCAACTTCTCGCATATGCTCGTAAAGAGGAGTTTCAATTCTCTGACTGTGACCTCAATGGATTGGTGAGCGCTACCATTCAGCGTTTCTCCTCTCCTCCGTCAGAAAAACGCGTCATCGTACATTTTCAGGAACAACCTTCGGTATGGGCGGTCATTGATGAAGAAAAAATGCGGCGGACGATTCTCAATCTCCTGATCAATGCACGCGATGCGGTTGACCACGACGGGGTCATCACGGTTGAACTTCTTGCCACTGGACCAGAGGTGCAAATTCGCGTGAGCGATAACGGCCAAGGCTTATCCATCGAAGATCAGAATCGTATCTTCGAGCCATTTTTCACCACTAAAGAGAAAGGCACCGGGCTCGGGTTAGCTATCGCCCAGAAAATTATTGAAGGTCATGGCGGACAGATTGCTGTCGCCAGCACCTTAGGGAAAGGCACCACATTCACCCTCACCATTCCACGACAACGGCCCGAGACAAGGTCAGCGGCATGAAGCAAACGATCCTGGTTGTTGATGACGAGCGCTCGATCCGCATCGGCCTCAAAGGGTTGCTAACCAAAGAGGGCTACGAGGTCACTATTGTTGAGAATGGGAACGAGGCGTTACGAGAGCTTGCTCGTCAAGCATATAACCTTGTGCTCTCGGATTTACGCATGGCCGGTCTCGATGAACTCAGCTTGTTGAAGAAGATCAAAGAGCAGCATCCTGAGACCTCCGTTATCCTGATGACCGCGTACGGTTCCGAAAAGATCGCTGTCGAAGCGATGAAAGCTGGCGCACGCGATTACCTGATCAAGCCGTTTGATAACGATGAGGTGAAGATTCTTGTTCACCAAGCCTTCGAACAACAGGCGCTGCAACGGCAAGTGCAGCATTGCATGAGCGACTCGACGCCTCATTTCGTTTCGAAAATATCCTTGGTACGAGCCCGACAATGCAGCGGGTATTCGATGTCATCAAGAGAGTGGCCCCAACGGACTTGACCGTTCTGGTTACCGGGGAGAGTGGCACTGGCAAAGAGTTGATCGCCAATGCTGTCCATCACAACAGCCCCCGCAAGAACGGGCCGTTTATCAAGGTAAACTGTGCTGCAATGGCACGAGAGTTAGTTGAGTCAGAACTCTTCGGTCATGAAAAAGGTGCCTTTACCGGTGCCACTGCAGCGCGCGAGGGGAAATTCGAAGCTGCTGATCACGGCAGTATTTTTCTCGACGAGATCGGTGATATGCCGCTCGAAACGCAAGCAAAAGTGCTGCGCATCCTGCAAGAACGAGAATGCGAACGGGTGGGTGGCAATCGGACGATCGCCGTTGATGTTCGCGTGATCGCCGCAACCAACAAGAATCTCCAGCAGATGGTGCACGAAGGAAAATTCCGTGAAGATTTATTCTTTCGTCTGAACGTCGTTCCCCTAACGCTCCCCTCGCTTCGCGATCGACGTGAGGACATCCCTCTCCTTGCCACACATTTTCTCAAAGAAGTCACTACTCGTTATGGGCGGGGACCCATATCCTTCTCTGCCGATGCCTATAGCGCGTTATTGAGCGCACCGTGGCCTGGCAATGTGCGTGAACTAAAAAATGTGATCGAGGCATCTGCCGTATTAACCAATGGACAAGAAATCTACGTATCCGACCTGCGCCTCAATCAACCGGTGGCATCACTGGAACCAAACAGTACGGCAACGTTCAAAGAGGCCAAACAGCAGGTGATCGATGCCTTTGAACGTGATTTCATTACACGCGCGCTGCAGCGTCATCACGGCAACGTGACCAAGGCTGCTGCAGAAATGGGCATGCTCAGACAACAGCTACAACAAAAGATTCGTGAGTTGGGACTGAAAAGTAATCAGGAAGAGGAGTGAATTCGGGAACTCACTCCTTCGTTTTCTTGAGCGGATTTGCGTGTTTCCACTCCACTGCAACCTGGCTCATAGTTTTAAACGTCACTCCCTCGTGGCCTTTCAAGTACTCTATGATTCGTTCCAGCATCAGAATACGGTGACCACGACCGATGACTTGTGGGTGCATGGTAAGAATAAACACGCCCTCACCTATGCGTTGGTAGAGAAAGTCGAAGTCAGATTTCCAAATCGTTTCCACTTCTTCAGGTGTTCGCAGCCCGACGTGATGGGCAGGCCAGTGCAGCCCAAAATACGGCCAATCATCGAGACTCCAGTCCATCGGCAATTCCACCAGATCAGCTTCTTTGCCGAACACATACGGCCCGTCCGTACGCAACTCGTCACCGATCCGACAGTAATATGGCGTAAAATCATTGGCCATCATGCTGGAGTCATAGAGAAACCCATACTCTACTAATAAACTCACAGACTGTGGGCTCAAGTCTGCGGCTGGCGAGCGATAGCCGATCGGTGTTTTGCCAGTCACGCGCCGAATGCACTCAATGCCACGTTCTAAGATGCGACGTTCTTCATCAGGCTTCACCGAGGCTGGATTCTCATGGCAATACCCGTGATGGCCGATTTCGTGCCCGGCCTGAGCAATACGTGTCACGAGATCAGGAAACGTATCAATCGTGTGGCCGGGAATGAACCATGACGACAGCACCTGGCTACGTCGTAGGGTCTCAAGTAAGCGCTCAGTACCAACCTTACCGAACTCACCACGAGACACGGTACTCAGCGACCGCGAGCGCATCGTCGTCAGCCATACAGACATCGCGTCAAAATCGAAGGAAAGACAGACGGAAATGTTCTTTGCCATGAGGTCTCCCTCTACAGTTTTACAAATAAGTCTTTCACTCCCTCACTCGTTAGCTGCGAGACGGTCGAAATCTTGTCACTAAACTCCTTGAGCACTCCCATCGAACTTGATCCGCCGACATCAATCAAAATCGAGAAGAGCGAGAATCCCATTTCTTCCTTGTCCGCACGAAACTCTTCAGCCCATTCGCGCTTCACATCACATTCACCATCAGTGATAAAGACGATATCGCCACGCTTGAAACGCGACTGACGAATACACTCCCGTGCAGCATTGAGCGGAGTCTCAAAGTCAGTGCCGCCGCCAGGAAAATACTCCGCCAGTTCCATCACGGTGCCCATTTCAACGTCGTAACGCTCACGGGGATTGAGATCAAAGATCTGCAGTGGGGTATCGGCAGACGAGAAACATATCGCGCGAAACAGACGACGCTGACGGCGGGCAATTTCGAGCAGGGTCAGCGTGAGCGCTTTGGCCCACACTTCCTTATCGCCGATCATCGACGAGCTGCCGTCGAGACACACAACCACCGGCCCCTTGCCTTTTTCTTCAATGCCACGCAGTGAGTACAAAAGTAGTTCATTGTCGACAAAACGGCGGGTGAAGTCTTTACGGAGGATCGGATGATGAAGGGTCATGAGTTCAGTCGGCAATAGACGGCTGACTTCCGCACCTATGCCAACCTCAAAGAGTTCTTCATATGTCCGTTCAAAAATCTTGCGGCGCAGCGCAAGCGCATGCTCTTTCATACGACCGACCATCTTCGCCAGCTTTTTGAGTTTCTCGTTCCCGGCAAGATGTTTACCGAGTTCGATTTGTCGACCAGGGGAGGATTTGTGACCGCCACCAAGCGCCACACCCCATGATTCCGCCTCTTGCGCTGCATCCTCGATGTTCTGCGTAACTTTGATCGCTTCTTTGCGAAAGCGCGTTTCGGCTTCCTGTTGCGCACGAGACAGATCTTCTTGCAGTTGCTTCGCTTGTTGTCGCAACCGTGCTTCTTCGGCCCGCGCTTCGCTCGCGAGTTTGTTGGCTGCTTGTTCGAGGAGTTCTTTCGCCTCTTTCGACAACTCGCCCTGTTTGGCGAGATCTTTACTCAGCTCTTTGGCATTGTTGGCCTCATCAATTTTCTCTTGCACGGTCTCTTCTTGTTTTTGCATGTTCCACAGATCAAGAAGATCACGCCGGGTGAGGGGCTTCTCAGCTTTGAGCAACTTCAGGGCTCCTTCTCCCAATAAGACTGTTGCCAGGCCAGCCTTCCCTTCATCGAGCAATGTGGCTTCACGTAACAGCTTGGCAAGATCACCCTGATGCAGAGCAGATAACAGCACCCGGTTCAACGATGCACTGGGCAGTACCTCTGAGTCTTTCAAGAACAGGACATTCATTTTGAACAATGCTGAGAAGAGATCCTGCAGTAGCGCATCAAACCGCGGAGTCAGCGCAATGCCGTTTTCTTCTAACGCCTGCAGCGAAGGCGATTCGTCGCGTAACTTCTTATAGACAGCACGATCATACGAATCGCTTTCAATCCAACACGTCTGCTGAGGAATTGGCGGTGGTGGAGGCAGAACGAACTGTGATTTTTTCTTTATCGGTGTGCGACGGGGCATAATCTTTAGCTTTCAGCTACCAGCAGTCAGCTTTCAGCGGGAAAGATCGAAATTTTTACAGACAATAACTCCTAGCTCCTTTTCAAGCTGACGGCTGAAGGCTGAGAGCTGAGAGCTTTTTCCAACTGCTGTTGAATCGTCTGAATCTCACTCTTAATCGTTTCGACTTTATCCAGAGGCCGACCGGCGTCGCTTACTTTTTCACTGATCTCATTCACTTTCGCTAAGATGTGACGGATCTTGGTATGCGCCTCAATCACTGCACGGGCTTGTTGTTCTTTACTTTCCCAGTCGCGCTCAGCGTAGTCGCGCAGTTCACGAGTCTGGAATAACAACTCCTGTACTTCATCTTCATAGCCATGAATCAACCCCTGAATCACGTTATGCACCTCACCTCGTTCACCGGGATCTTTCCAGAGAACGTGCTCCAGGAAAAAGAGATCAGACTCGACTACACTCGTGCGACCACTGATATAGGCGAGCGCTTGCAGCAAGCTTAAACTCTGGCGATAGCGACGATCCGAAGCCACGATATTTTTCTTCGAGAGCTCACGGCGAATGTCTGCCAGTCCTTGAAGGACTCGTGCCGGGACAGCGACAGCACGAGTCTCAGTTTGCAGGTGGAGTAGATCATCAAGCGTCAGCGTCGTTCGCTCGCTTGGCTCTTTGCTTTGCAGCATCTTAAGGAAACGAAAATCTTCGTTGATATATCCCACAACAAAGCGGACTAAAAACCGGTCATACAACGCCAGCAGTTCATCATCTTCCGGCAACTCGTTACTTGCGCCGAAGAGCGTCAACAACGGCACGGGGGTTACTTGGCGCCCATTATGAAAGAGACGTTCGTTAATAATCGTCAGAATCGCATTAAGAATTGACGAGCTAGCTTTGAACACTTCATCAAGGAATGCGATATGCGCTTCTGGCAGCTTGTGCGCGGTCACACGTCGATAGTCATCGGCTTCCAACGCCTTTAAGCTGACGGCGCCGAACAACTCTTCAGGGGTGGTGAATTTTGTCAGTAGCCATTGGAAATACGATGCTCCCTCAATCCGCCGACAAAGCTCGTCAGCAAGCATCGACTTCGCCGTCCCCGGCGGACCGACAATCATCACATGCTGTGCAGACAACAGCGCTGCAAGCGCACCATCGATCAGCTCAGCCCGTTCGAGGAACATCTGTTGCAGTTCCTCGCGAATTTTCCGTAATTTTTCTCGGGGAGTCATAGTGTGCGGATTAGCAGATCGGCACGTTACGAACAATTGCAGCGTTTTGAAGCCGGATTAAAACGGAGAACCCTGAAACTTGAATCGGAGAATCGGGGAATCGGAGAGAGAAGACGAATGGGCGACGGGGCGATCAGGGACCAAGAGTGGCGAGTGGTCACCGGTTCTCCCCTTCACCCGTTCTCCCGTTCCTTTTCTATGAGTCTCCGATTCTCCCCGTCTCCGTTTCACCGATTCTTTCTCGGTACCACACTAGCCTCCGCGTGGGTTGCTAGTCTATAAAGACCAACGAAACACACATTCGCAACAGAGGAGGGAGCCATGGCCGGAGCACTCGACGGAATCAAAGTTCTGGAACTCACCCGCGTGGGGCCAGGAGCGTTTTGCACGATGATGTTGGCAGATATGGGCGCTGAAGTGTTGAAGATTGAAGCGCCACCGTCAGATAAACTCGCTGGGTCCGGTGCCTCTCCTGGTCCCAAAGATGCCAAGAAACTCGCCACCAGCTTTACGAACCGTAATAAGAAAAGTTTGACCCTTAATCTCAAAGAGCCTGCCGGGCAAGCCGTGCTGCAAGATCTGGCGAAGAGTTACGATGTGCTCGTCGAAGGCTATCGCCCAGGTGTGATGAAGCGCCTCGGCGGTGACTATGACACCCTCAAGAAGCTCAACCCACGATTGATTTACTGCGCGCTGAGCGGCTTCGGCCAGGATGGGCCATATCGCGACTATCCAGCACACGACCTGAACTATCTGTCACTCGCTGGCGTTGCCGATTTGATTGGCCCGACTGAAGGCCCGCCGTCGATTCCACTTAACATCATTGCTGACTACGCCGGTGCCTCGATGCATGGTGTCACTGGCATCATGTTCGCTTTGTTCGCCCGCGAGCGCACGGGCAAAGGACAGTTTGTCGATATTTCGTATCTCGATACAACGCTCTCTTTGCTCGCCGCCACACCAAATGTGAGGGACTACTTCGCTGATGATGTCATGCCTGGTCGTGGCAACGGCGTCTTCGGCGGCGGCCACGCCTACTACAGCTTCTACAACACCAAAGACGGCAAGATGATTACCATCGGCTGCACTGAACCGTGGTTGTTCCACAATCTATGCGATGCGTTGAATCGCCCAGACCTCAAAGATTGCGCGATGAAGGCCGGTGATTTCTCCGGCCCTCCTCATGAACGTCATGCCCACGCTCGTGCTGAACTGCAGAAAATCTTCCTTACCAAAACGCGTGAGGAATGGTTTGAGTTTCTTACCAAAGCCGATGTCTGTGTTGGTAAAGTGTATAGCGTCCCCGAAGCATTTAACGACCCGCAGATTCGTCATCGTCAAATGGCAGTCGAACTCGATCATCCTGTGGCGGGAAAAGTTGTCCAAGCTGGTGTGGCCGTAAAACTATCTGATACTCCAGGCTCGATTCGTTCGTTTGCTCCAGCGATTGGCGAACATTCAGACGAAGTTTTACGCGGCTTGGGTTACAGCGCAGCGAAGATTGCCGAGTTGCGCGAAAAAAGGGTGGTATAAAGCTACCGATGAAACGGAGAACCGGAGACGGGGAGAAACAGAGAAGAATTTTCTCTCACCGATTCTCCGATTCCTTCCCCATGCGTTTGTCTTTTGACTTAGGTACCCTCGTCCTCCACGACCCACCTCCCGGCTTTCAACCTCCGCCTCACTTTCAGTGGGATGGTCGCGTCGACCGTTGGCGCACGCAGGCATTGCATTATCGCGCGACCATTGAGCAGTTTAAGCAGGACAGGGTTACCTATGACAACACCGCTCCAGCATACCCGACCCTCAAGGTTGCCAGCCGCTTAACGCAGGCTCCCCATCCCTTTCAGACTGAAGCTTTGGATGCCTGGAAGTCGGCTGGCCGACGTGGTGTCGTTGTTCTCCCCACTGGTGCGGGAAAAAGCTATGTCGGTCAGATGGTCATCGAAACCGTGCAACGCGGAACACTGGTGGTCGCGCCGACTATTGATCTGATGAATCAATGGTATGACTTATTGTGCGCTGCGTTTGGTGAACAAATCGGTTTGATTGGTGGTGGCTATTACGAAATTCAAGCCATCACTGTCACAACCTATGATAGCGCCTACAGCCACATGGATCGCCTCGGCAATCGCTGGGGATTGATCATCTTCGATGAATGTCACCATCTCCCAGGTGAAATGTATAGTCATGCCGCTGAGATGTGTCTCGCTCCCTATCGTCTTGGGTTAACTGCTACTCCAGAACGAAGCGATGGACGCCATGCGCTCCTCGATACGCTCATTGGTCCACAAGTGTACGCCAAAGGTATCAAGGAGTTAGCTGGCGACTATCTTGCCGATTATGTGATCGAGCGGATTAAAGTCACGCTCACGCCACAAGAAGAAGAAGAGTACCGCCGTGCGCGCAGCACGTTCTCTAACTTCCTCATCGATCACGGCATTGTCTTGGATGGTTTAGCAGGATGGCATCGCTTCATCCGCGAAAGTGCCACCAGTCGCAAAGGCCGCCAAGCCATGCTCGCGCATCAACGTTCAAAGAAACTCGCGCTCGGCACGTCAGCCAAGTTGCGTACGCTTGATTTCCTCTTAAAGAAACATGCACGTGAGCGAACCATTATCTTCACGAGTGATAACGATACAGGCTATGCAATCTCCGCAGCGTTTCTGATTCCGGTAATCACGCATCAAACGCCAACCAAAGAGCGCAAAGCCATTCTCGAAAGTTTTAATCGTGGCGAGTATCTCGCACTAGCAACATCCAAGGTTTTGAATGAAGGCGTGAATGTGCCAGAAGCCAGTGTGGCGGTGATTCTTTCGGGCTCAGGTTCAACGCGAGAACACGTCCAGCGTTTAGGCCGGGTGCTGCGTAAACGCGAAGGCAAACAAGCAATTCTGTATGAAGTCATCACCGCTGGTACGGTGGAAGAGAACATCAGCCAGCGCCGGCGGCAGCATGATGCGTATCAGTAACGAGCGCTGCCCGTGACACCTGAAACCCACATTTTGGCTGCACTCTCTTTCAGCAGTTCATCCTGACTTCTGCAGCTACAGAATGTCCGCAACCGCGAGGCTCACGCCGCCTGGCAGTAGCAACGTATCGCCGGGAACGACGGACCGCCCTTGGCGATATTGTTGAGCCGCAGGATCAGGATCACTGAACACTTCGATACGACGGTCGACGAGGTTCACAATCCAATACTCAGGAATACTACTACCAGCATACGCCGCGACTTTCCGCCCACGGTCGTAACCGAGCGTCGATTCTGCGATCTCGATCACAAGGAAAATCTCATCTGCGCGAGGGTGCCGAGATACGTAATCATTCGGGTCTAAGACACAAACCGCGGCATCAGGTTCCGGTTCGCTCCAGTCATCCAAAACAATTGGAGTCTGAAGACGGATAGAAAATGTCGTTCCCAGTAAACGGAACAAAAGGGCGCCAAGCCGATTCGTCTTTCCCGCATGTGGTGGATTCTGCGGCGGCATAGTAATGATTTCTCCGTCGAGCAACTCCACTCGTTCGTCAGCGAAGAGTCCAGCTTCGCCCATGCGGTAATATTCGTCACGGGTGAAACGATGCGGGGTTGGTACAGCAACCATGGCAGGATACTAGATCAGTACCATGCATCAAGCAAGACAAAAAAATCGGGGGCACGAAGTTTCGTGCCCCGCCAAGAGCGGTCATTTTTCATCAGTGCTGATCACTGAGCACCATCTCCTTCGCCCGACCAAAGAGGAAGGGAATCGAGGGCGCAATCACTTCCCATTCAGGATCGTGGCGTTTGCCACGGCGGTGTAGCATCACATTGAAGCAACTGATCGCTCCGAAACGATAGCCTGCCAGCGCCCGGAACCATGCAACGTTCTTTGCTTTACGCTGCATGCCTTCTTCATACCAGGCGACTATTTGTTCTGCTGATGGTGCAGAGGAAATGGGCGAACATGGGCCTGTCCAACTGGCTGGATCAGCGAAGGCAATCAGCCAGCCAAGATCAAGCAGTTGCCCACCGATACCAGAAATCTCCCAATCCAATACCGCATTCAGCGTATCGCCATCAAACAAGAAGTTTGTCCCTTGAAAGTCACCATGAAGCAAACCAATCGATGCATCTGCAGGAATGGATTGGAGCAAGAGATTGCGCACTTCTTCACCTTGTGTGATCCATCCTTGCTCAGCGCCTTTGGACAAGATGGGGTCCCAGAAGCGAATCTCCGCCTCAAGCGCGCGTGGCGTTTCCCAGCCAGGCAGATCTTTCTGCCAATCGAGCTGATGGGTCTTGGCCAACGCACCGACAATTTGCTGAAAACGCGGTGCAACAGCCTGCGCACTCAGATCAAAAGACGGGTCGGGGGTAGAGAAAGAAAACGTCCGGCCCGGCAAGCGTCCGACCATCATATACGGCACTTCAAACCAACGCAGGTCATCCCCAGACCACCGCACCGTCGCCACCGGCACGCCATGACGCTTTAATGCATTGAGCAACGGGACCTGGCGCAACACATCGGTGTTACCACTCTGTCGCACGCCTTTAGGTGGCATACGCATCACCAAGGACTCGTTTTTTGCCTGACCACCTTCTTGATAATCAACGCGAAAGCCAAAGCTCAGACCTGCATGCCCGGGCATGACTTCGACATTACTTACTACCGCCTCTTTGCCGTAATGAGCAACGGCAAACTCCTGCAATTGGCGTTGCAACCCATCAAGTTCGACAGCCATTAGCGCGACTCCTGTTTGACCAGCATAATAAAACCGCCCTGACCATAGCGTACTGAAATCACTTCTAAAAGAGAGAGTCTTTTCACGCTCTACGGGGATGCATTTACTCCATATCAAACAACTTATCCCGCCGCGGTTTTGGAGCGGCTTTCTTGGTGACTGGCGGGCGGGCAGTGACCGGTGGTGCTTGGCGCACTCGTGACTTGCGACGTGGCGATGTTGCATCCTCGACAATCACGTCTTGTTTTCGTGCCCTTCCTGGTTGACGGTTGCTGCGCGACCTTGGCTCATCAATCCATTCGCTACTCGACCATCGCCCCCGTCGTCGTCGCGCGCGCGGTGCGGCGTCGTTTTCTATCGCTTGATTACGTTGCGACTGCATTTTCAGCCCCTGCTCCAAGGCTTGAGCAAGCGTTTCTGCCGTTGGCGTTCCAGCTAACGGAACCCCCTCAGCAATAAATGCCGGCGGCGCCTCAAAGCCAAGTGTCCGCGCATCAGCTGTATCACGTTCAATCGCTTTGTAGACATCCGTTCCCAAGCATTCGAGAAATTCTGTTCGCTTCTTGACCCGCAACCGGCGCAGAAGCTGTGGCAGGTCGCTCTCCTTATACCACCGCTGTCCGAAATTCGGCGTTTCACGGCTCAAGAGTTCTTGACGCATACGAGCAAAGACTCCCCACTGCGCAGCACAGCGAGTGAGATATGCCGCTTCAGTCGCGATCGGGTCGAAACCAGGAACGAAGTCGTGAAAGATAACGCGAAGCTTTTTGTCTTGACTGAGGAGAGTGTCGACCTCTTGTTGCACGGTCCGGCAGGCCGGGCAGCGATAATTGGTATACACTACCAGTCGTTTGCCTCTTTTTGCTCCTAAAACAGCAAAGCCTGTATCGGCAATAGGAAAGTGGGGAATCGGCGGCTCTTTCAAGAAAATCTTTATGGGGATCGTTTCCCGGAGTTTCTTCAGCAACGCCTGGCGTCGATCATAGGCCTTGCGGAACTCTAAATACGTCTGCGTCCGTTCCGCCGATGGTACTGGTCGTCCGGCTTCTTGTTCTGCAGTGATGAACGCGCGCATTTCCTCTTCACTGACTGATTCTTTGGCTGACAATTCGGCATGCAAGGCTTCTACGCCAATCCCGCGTCGTCGCGCTTCGTTGCTGAACAGCACATTTTCAATGACCGGTTCCAGGTTCCGTCGCCGCTCCTGATAGATCTCGGCACGCAACTGATAGAGTCGCCATGCTGCCGCTTGTTCAAACTCCGCCGCTCGGATCCAGATCGAATCAACCTGGGCAATCTGGCGTTCTTGGGTTACAGGCGTTTCCAACTCGTGCGGGCGGGGAAGGGACAAGCGAATCACATGTCCATGCCGAAGACGTTGGCGAATGTGTGCCTCTGCCGCTTCGCGCGCTTTCTGCTCAAGATAATACCGCAGTAGGGCACGCTGTTCCCCACTCTCGCTCGTAGCGCCTTCACTCATTCCCGGCATGTCCTTTTGGTGTGTCGCTCGGTAGGATTCCACTTCCTCATCTGTCACTGGTGGCGTAACTGGAAGTTGAGAAAGCTCAGCAAGTGTCTCTGGCGGAGTTAATGAACGCACTCGTTCATCGATCAAACGGTCTACCGTGCGAGCTAATAGTCCAGCGAGGGTATCATGAATCTTAGAGAGCTGAATGCTCGACAAAGCATCGATCTCACGCATGAGGATCGGCTGACCATCGACTGTGGCCACAACGTCAGTCGGCGCAGCAGCGGTAGAACAGACAAAGGGAGGGAACAAGAGTACAAGCAGGAGCGTACACAGCCCTTCAAGCCGTTGCATGCACCACCGCCAACTCCACCACCGCATTCGCACTCTCGTGAATATTCCGCTCACAGGGAAACGTTCATTCCTCGCTTCTCTGTTCATTGAGGAAAATCGTGCGGGCGTCAAGGACTGTCCAGGAAGGTGCTTGCCCTCTCAGATAAAAACCTCCACACTCGGAGAGGCAACAACACTACCCAGCCAAGGAGGTTCAGCCATGAAACGCAGCTTCAAAAGCGTCCGCGTTCGTGAAGTCATGACGACCACACTCGTGACCGTCAGCCCTGAAGATTCGCTGCAACATGCACTGAAGCTCCTAGAAAAGTACCACGTTCATGAACTGCCAGTCGTCACTCCACAAGGTCATCTCATTGGCATCGTGACCGATGGCGATCTCAAGCTTATGACTCCTGTATACCCCTTGTTGCCTGACCACGAAGAGATTCGTCAAGCTTTACGAGATCTGAAAGTCGCTGTGGCAATGACAGTAGAGCCCGTGGTGATCAGTCCCAACGCAACCCTTCTTGAGGCAACAAAACAGTTATTTGAGCACAGCATCGGTGCATTACTGGTCGCTGAGGAAGAGAAGCTTCTCGGGATGCTCTCCGTCAGTGACGTGCTGCGGATCATCATCGAGCAGCAGGAAGCGTAGCACGAGCGATGGGACACGGAGCACGTCATACGCAACACGCAACATACAGCACGTGCTACGTGTTACGTGCTGCGTGATCTAGAACAGAGCATCTCAGTGCTAACGTCCAATCTTCTACAAACCCGCAGCGAAGGCCCCTACCTTTACCCTCGCTACATTAAGGTTGATGCGCGGCGGTTCATTACCATGGCGGAAGAGTTGATCGCCATTTATGCTGAGCATGAGGGAAAAACGCGGCGCGAACTCACTGATGCGCTCGACCGGTACGCAGACGATAGTACCGATTACCGCATCCAACGAGGGCTCGCCAAATTGCTCAGTGATGACCGCTGTGAGTTTACCGAGCGCACAATCGCCCCTTCCGTTGAGATTCGCCAACGTTTATTTGCCTTAGCCCGCGAAAATCATCCCGTCGTCCTCCAACCGGACCTGATTCATCCGGTCACCAAAGATGAGCTCTTAGCCGAGGTCGCCCGTGAGTATAAAACTGATCCAGAGCAAATCGCCTGGTCATTGTATGCCGACCTGAGTGAAAATCACATTTTGACACGCTTCGATGCCCCAACTCCGGAGTGGCTATTACAACGGTACAATGTCGCCCTCGCGCAAGCGATGCTCTATCGCTGTGTTCAGGTAAAATTATCCGTCTTCCGCAACATTCCGAGCCGCTACAAGCAGCTATTCAAGTTCATCAAGTTCTATCAACTGGTGCATGCGATTCAGGGCGACCTTGATAGTGGCTACGAAATCCTGCTCGATGGACCAGTCAGTATGTTTCGCATGTCGCAGAAATATGGACTCCAGCTTGCCGTGTTTCTGCCCGCGTTGTTGCTCTGTACCCGTTGGAAAATGGAAGCGGAGATTGTTACAGCTGATGGTTCGCATCGCTTCTTTCCGCTTGATGAAACTTCCGGGCTGGTTTCCCACTATAAAGACAGCACGATGTACGACTCACTGCTCGAACGGACCTTTGCCGAACGGTTTGCTGAAGTCGATAGCGGCTGGGACATTGAGCGAGAGGTTGCACTGATCAATTTGAAGGATACGGTTTTCATTCCAGACTTTGCTTTTCGTCACAAAGATGGACGTACGGCATTATTAGAAATTGTCGGGTTCTGGCGACCGGATTATCTGGAAAAGAAGATCATGAAGCTCAGGCGTTCAGGGCGGACCGATATGGTTGTCGCCGTTTCCGCGGGCCTCAACGTCAGCGAAGAAGACTTCAAAGATGTGCCAGGTAGTGTGTTCTTTTTCAAGAATCGCATCAACCCACAAGAAGTGATTACGCGGCTAGAACAGGTCGGACGCGATGCCTCATTAGAGACTTGAGGCTATCATGACTATGAAACGCGTCCCTCTTATCAAGCCCCAAGTCCCTAGCCCCATAGAAAAAGGAGGGAGCATGCCAGCCATTCTCTACGAGAAACGCAACCGTATCGCCTATGTCACTATCAATCGCCCTGAGGCAATGAATGCCTTAGGAATCGATCAGAGTCACGAGATGGCACAAATCTGGACTGATTTTCGCGATGATCCAGATGTATGGGTCGCGATTCTCACTGGCACTGGTGACAAAGCCTTTTGCGCCGGCGCGGATTTAAAAACCTACACGCCAAGCCTTGCCCAACGCGATACGTACGATGTGCGGCAGGACGCCAATCGTTTTGGTTTCGGCGGTATCACTCGCGGTTTGGAAGTCTGGAAACCTCTCAGAGAGTGTTTTGAAAAAGGGATTGGTAAGCTTGAGGGATGAATACACTGCCGCGAGTTTATCCAACGGACCTGACCATGACCGAATGGACACAATTGAAGAGCTTCTTTCCCCCGGCCTCTCGCCG
>Ga0194132_10004602_pt1 | contig 23307 bp, 26 predicted proteins | sample TA2KigOf80mmetaG_FD_148612 | JGI IMG/M metagenome (GOLD analysis project Ga0194132, IMG submission 148612) | Freshwater microbial communities from Lake Tanganyika, Tanzania - TA2015054 Kigoma Offshore 80m | ecosystem: Environmental > Aquatic > Freshwater > Lake | place: Tanzania: Lake... | reverse complement strand
GGCTACCGCAGTCTGTGTGTTCGTATCGAAACCAGAGTCCTTACCTGCCAAGCACGCTAAATTTTTGCCAGTTGCTACCTTTTTGAGTTGATTCATCAACCCGCCTCCACCTGTACCCCCCCCCCCCGAGCGCAACGCCCAGAAAACTGTCTGAGGCGCGCGAATTCGGGGGGGGTACATCGCAGCCTCCCTAAAGGCCACAAACACCCTGCTATTGCTTCAAAATTATTATGACAATTATACCTTCCCCATTGCTTACCGACAATGTTTACTGGTAGGCATGTTTACTGGTAGGCGCTGGCTGGTTCGCACAAACGACTAAAGACCCCGCCTTCACCGGCTCTCAAGAGGGAGGCAGATGAAGACGGGTCTATAGATTGCGTTTGCTGCAGTCACTGGAGTGGCCTATCTGGGCACGCCACGCTACTTGTCGAAGCTGCGGGCGCCGGCGTAGCCGAGGAGGCTGGCACAGGAGAGGAATGATGCCTCCGCCTCTCGCCGTACGACAAGCCCTGGCAGCGCATTCCCGCCGCCATAGATCCAGCGCCGCAGCTCCGTTGCTGCGGCAGGCCAGTCTCGCTGGTTGACCCGCCGCCGCAGCGTCGAAGTCTGCAGCCGCCCAGCGCCGAGGTTGAACGTGAAATCCACGATGGCCGCTAGGCGTTCTTCCGGCTCGGTGGCCAAAACCGGGCAGTAGCGCAGGGCTGCGGAGAGTGCTGTTTGCAGATCGCGCGCCAGATACACCTCGGCTTCGGCCTCCGTGATCGGCGGATGCTTGGGATCGCAGAGATGGCCGTAACCAATCGTCCAAAAGCCTGCGGGGCAGATATAAGGGACGGCAGTGATCTCGATTCCGCGTCTCACCTTGCGCTCGAACCCCTCGAAGTGCTTGGCCAGCTCGATGGCCGCTTTCGGCACCTCGATCACGGTCGCACCCGGTCGAACACGCGCCCGAGGAACCAGAAGTTCAGTACCCCGGCCCATAGGGCTTGGTCTGCTTCCGTCCATGCATACAGGATGGCAACGCCACAGCCTGCACCCCCAGTCACGGCTGCTGCGACGGTTGCCGTCTTGGCGGCGCAGTACAGCGCCATGAACCAGTAGGTGATGACCGGACGGACACTGGAACTCAGTGCATCGGCCCAGCGCACGCCGGTCTTCTCGCCTTGGGAGCGAACGGCTTCGCGCAGGGTTTCGATGGCCCCGACATTCCACGCGGCGTCGGCACCCGCGCCGATTTCCGACATCCGTTGCGCGCCGCGAATCTTCTCGAACTCCAGCGCCTTGTCCTGCATCGCCAGTTCGTGGCCGCGCTCGCCCTTGCGGTCGAGCCATTTGAGGATTTCAGGCGCAAGACGGAACGCCCCGCCGAGGAGGCCACCAAGTAGTGTCTCGATCATTGCGGGCCTCCCATCAGTTTGAGTTTGATAGCGGCACCGACCAGCAGCGCGGCCAGGATGCCGGTGGTGATGACCTTGACGGTGGTTTGCCACGCGGTGCGCCGGGCGTCACGCCAGGCTTCCAGCAGGTCGCGCAGTTCGCGGATGTCGCGGGCGGCATGGCCGTTTTCCAGCCCGAGGTGGGCCAGAACCCGTTCGGCTCCACGCTCAGCGGCGTGGGCCAGCAGTTCGTCGAAGTCCTCGCGTCGCAAGAGCAGCATGTTCTCTACGTGCGCAGGCTGTTGTTGTTCGGGTTCGGTCATTGGCGTTCTCCAGAAATGCGAAACCCGCCTCGTGGGCGGGTTTCTGGTTGGTGCAAAGGAAGGGAAATCAGATGGCGAGACCTGCGCTCCAGCCGGTGGACTTGTAGGCCGAGAGCTTGGCCTCGTCCTCGATGTAGCAAAGCCAGCCGATCTTGGGCGAGTGGTACTCCCAGGCATCGGCAATGCGCACCGCGATCTGGTTGGTTTTGCCTGCCCACACGCCCGTGGCAGCGGCAGGAATGAGGTAGCGGTCGCCGTTGGTGGGGCTGGCCGGTGGCGTGGTCAGGTCGCGGTCTTTTACGGACAGACCCACCACAGCGCCGAGGCGCTTGAGGTTGGTGTCCATGCCGGTGTCCCAGTGTGGGAGTGATGCTTTATCAGGCTTCCTCAGCTACTCTCTTCATTGTGGTGAAAACGACTTTTTTTGCTTGCTGTCTTCTTTTGCTTGGGACATTGCCAACGTCGCTCGCTTCTTCGTATGTTGTTCATATTGAGAACCAGACGTCTCCCACACCAACAGTAGAAGATTGGTTATCGACTCTTGGGACGGCTCTTGGACCCACGCTTGCCGATGCGATTCGTCGTGGCCGAGACCAGGCGCATCCTCGCGCACAAGCTATCCCTCCAGCAATCCGCCAGAAACTCGCTCCCTTTTTTTCAGCTGCGATACTGAAGAAAGTCCGCTATTCCACTGACTGGCAGAACGTCACGTCCGATGGCGCCTTGTATAGTCTGCTCCTTGCCACCGGTGCAGAGGCTGTGACCTTGGGAGAGGTGGTCATCTTTCGTGACGCAGCGAATGCGGCAGATCCTCTCTTGTGGGCACACGAGCTGACCCATGTTGAACAATACACGCGACTTGGTATTGCAGCGTTTGCTACACAGTATCTACAACAAGGTTGGCAGATGGAAGAGGAGGCCAAGGCAAAGGCCAGGAAGATTCAACAACAGCTCTCTCCTCCTCGTATTCAGTAATGGGACCTGCGCGTACGCTGAAACTCTCTCTCAATTCTCAGGTCTTCCCTGTCAGTAGTGTCGACGTTGTGAAATTCACAAATTGATAAATCTCATGCATCTTCCACGGGCGTTAGGATTTCGTAGTCTGGTCGCGCTGACCTTCTTTTGTGTCGCTGGTGGTCCCTATGGCATCGAAGATGCCGTTGGGTCGGCGGGACCCATGCTGGCACTCGGTGGCATCTTCCTGATTCCCTGGCTTTGGAGTCTTCCTACTGCATTAATGACTGCGGAGTTATCCTCTTCGATGCCCGAAGATGGAGGATATGTTGTCTGGGTTCAACGGGCCTTTGGCCGTTTTTGGGCATTTCAAGAAGGATGGTGGAGCTGGCTTTATAGCTTCGCCGATATTGCGTTGTATCCGGTGATGTTCGTTGACTATCTGTCGTATCTCTATGGGCCGATGACAAGGGCCGAACGATGGATGTGGGGAATGGGGGTCATTGCCAGTATGGCGTGGTTGAACATTCGGGGAGTGCAGTTAGTCGGACGGATGGCGGTGTTGTTCACACTGCTTGTCCTCGCCCCGTTTGTGGTCATGGCTGTAGTAGGAGCACCTCAAGTTAACGTAGCTTCGTGGACAGTTCGGCCAGATACCGTGGAATGGGGAGTGTTTCTCAGCGTATTACTGTGGAATACCTGCGGATGGGATAATGCAGGATGCTGTGCCGGTGAAGTAGAAAATCCGGAACTGACCTATCCCCGTGCGATGATCGTAGCAGTCCTGCTAGTGACACTTGCGTACCTTGTACCATTAGCAGTCGGGGTGGGGGTCAATACCCAGTGGGGAGAGTGGAAAGAAGGATACTTTCCCACCGTTGCCTCACAAATTGGTGGGCCGTGGTTGGGAGCCTGGATGACGCTTGCTGGACTCATCAGTGCTGTGGGGTTGTTTAGTAGCCTACTCTGTACGGCAGCACGGGTGCCGTATGCGATGGCGGTCCGTAGCATGCTCCCGGCTCCGTTGGCAACTTTGCATCCTCGCTATGGTACGCCATGGGTCAGCATCGTGCTGCAGAGTGCAATCGTCTCGTTGCTGATTACTTTTTCGTTTCAGGAATTGTTAGAAATGGATGTGTTCTTATACGCGTTCGCGTTAATTCCTGAATTTGCTGCCCTCGTGTGGTTGCGGATCAAAGAGCCCGATCTGATCCGCCCCTATCGTGTGCCAGGTGGGGTACTCGGGACACTAACCTTGAGTCTTCCACCGGTAGTGCTGTGTCTGTTGACGATGAGCCTCGCCGAGCCCCGTACCAAAATTATTGGCGGTGGCGCTGTTCTGTCTGGGCTGATCCTTGCCGGGATCATGGTGTACCGCGAACGACAACGTGTCGCGTCACCCGTAGAGACGCTGTAACTGCCAGGTGCAAGTGGTCCGCTGCCAGCGGATTCCAGGGATTCCGATAGTGCTATGTTTCTAGCAATAGCCACGAGTGAGAGTCCTGAGAGGCCAACCGTAGCTTCAAGGGAACACTGCTCGTATCCACTGGCATGGTACGCGAGTCGCGACTACTGAAGAATTTCTCTGAATCCGTACAGGTCGATTCGTTTTCCGTCGTCTCGCAATGCGCCGCTGATGATTGACATTACTTGCTCAACGCGAATACCCACAACACGCCACCTTGCGGAACGAATGTCTTGGTGTTGGCGGCTTTATCGAGTAACTCTTGTTTGCGTTGCGCATCAACACCCCAGCCGGCTTGGACAGCAACGTATTGCACGCCATCGACTTGATACGTGCTCGGTACGCCAGTTACACCTGAGTTCGTGCGTTGTTGCCACAAGAGTTTACCCGTCTTGGCATCGAAGGCGCGGAAATAACGGTCGTTGGTCCCGCCCTGAAAAACCAGGCCGCCACCGGTCGTGAGTATCGGACCCCAATTGTGCGACTTGAACGTTTGCGTCCACACCTTCTTGCCGGCATTCATATCCCATGCCTGAAGTTCGCCGATATGATCCTTGGCGCTGGGCTGTGGCAGTAATTCAATATCGGCGATGCCGAGACCGATATAGAGCTGCCCAGGAGCGTACGTTACGGGCTTTCCCTTCATCGCACTGCACAGGTTCTCGTTGGCAGGGATATACAGATAGCCGGTCTGTGGATTGTACCCTGCAGGCGGCCAGTCCTTACCACCCCAGATTGATGGACAAAACTCGGCGCGTTTGTCGATGCCTGGAATGCGCGCGGCATCGTAGGTTGGTCGTCCAGTTTCTGGATCTACCTTGGCAAATACATTTTGCTTCACAAATGGTTCTGCATGCACAAAAGCAATCTTGTCAGCACTCCGCTCAAGTAACCACAAGTACCCGTTACGCGCGGGATGCACCAACGCTTTAATCACCCGCCCGTTGCGGTTGACGTCGATGAGGATCGGTGCTGACACTTCGTCCCAATCCCATGAATCGTTCCAGTGATACTGATGATGCGCTTTGAGTTTGCCGGTATCGGCATCTAAGGCGATCACAGAATTGGCGTAGAGGTTATCGCCTTTGCGGACTTCTCCCATGAATGGGCCAGGGTTGCCCGTGCCCCAGAATGTGAGATTCAGTTGAGGATCATAACTCCCTGTGATCCAAATCGGTACTGCGCCGTTTTTCCAGGTTTCACCGGGCCAGCTGTCGTTGCCCGGCTCACCTGGGCCAGGCACGGTATACGTTTTCCATACCGGCTTGCCAGTTTCAGCATCGAACGCTTGAACAAAGCCACGGATGCCTAACTCACCACCAGACACGCCGACCATGACCTTATCGCGTGCCACTAATGGGGCAAGCGTCATATAATAGCCAGTGGAATAATTCTCCACAGTTTGATCCCAAACTACGTCACCGGTCCGTGCGTTCAGTGCGACCAGATGTGCATCAACCGTCGCCAGATATACTTTGTCTCCGTACAGTGCGACTCCGCGATTGGTTGGGTGCAGTTGTACGAGGTCCTCCGGCAACTCGCGTTTGTACCGCCACAGCAGGTCTCCGGTTTTCGCATGCAAAGCGAGCACCTGGTTTTGTGGAGTCGTGATGAACATGATGCCATTATTGACAATGGGTGGGGATTGATGGCCTTCACCAACACCAGTGGAAAAGGTCCAGGCCGGGACGAGCTTGCGAACGTTCTTGCTGTTGATCTGATTGAGTGGGCTGTATCCCCAACTATCATACGTGCCGCGATACATGAGCCAGTTTTGCGGTTCTGGATGGAGGAGTCGTTCGTTGGTTACTGGCTGGTATTTTTCAAGCGATTGTGCGGATACCAGCGCAGCGTTCAGGCTAAGGATAAAAACGCAAAGAAAGATAACACTCTGAGACATGCAATTCCCTCACTTCTGTTCAGCGCCGACTCGACCGGAGAATGGTCCAGCGACAGAAAGCTGTCCATCGACAACGCGCAACGGGAGCGCTGCGAGTGCCTTCGGTGCTGGACCACTGACTACACGGGCACGATCTTTGGCATCAAAAGTTGAAGTATGACACGGACAAACCAGGTGTTGGGTGGCGTCTTCCCAGCCAACGACATCACATCCTGTGTGTGTGCAAACCGCAGAATAGCCAACGATCCCATCAGCAGATGTCGCACGCGTCTGTTCAGTCAGTGTTTCCGGAGCTAGCCGCACCAGCAGCACGCGATTGAGACGTGAGCCGTCGCGTACGACCTGCGTCGTCGGGTCTTTGGCGTAGGCAGTTACTGGTGGGCTACCAAGTGGCACATCTCGCGGGGAGATTAGTTGTCCCTGACGATCTCCCATAGCAAAAACAAGCGAGTCTCCGGCTTGTGGGCGAGCTTTCTTGGGGTCGGTCTGGGCATGGGCTACTTGCCCGACTGCGGCAACGGTGAGACTTACCCCAAGAGCGGACTTTAAGAGACTCCTGCGGGTTAGCTGACGATCAGCCCTAGGACATTGGTCGCAGGGAAGCGAATCTTTCTGACTTTCGGACATACCTTTCGGACGATCCACGTAAAAACTCCTTTCGGTCCGCACTCTTCTATGGGTGGAGAGCGATGAAGTCAATTGTGCGCAACTCTCGCACGCAACCTCTTTCATCCTGTTGTGTTTCTTGTTTTCAGAAGGAGGTCCCTATGCATACACGCTTCAAGAAGTTGTTGTTCCTCATCATCCCGCTTCTAGGAATTGCCCTCTGCACCTCACCGGCCTTCGCCAAGAAAAAACACTGCAAACCACGCTACAACCAGTCTTATTACGACCGCTACGGTTATGACCGTGGCTCCTATGATCCTTACTACGGTCGTGGACGTTACAACGACCGTTACTATGATCGTTATGATGATGATGACGATTACTATCGTCGCCGCACTTACAGCCGTCCACGTTATAATGATGGTTACTACGGCGGTTCGTACTATCCTCCGGGTGGCAGTATCCCCTGGTGGGACATCTTCATTCCCCGCTACTAACCCCTTTCCCTCCACAAAAGCTGGGGAGTTGTTCTCGTCGTCTGCACGGGACAACTCCCCGCCCCGTTGTTGATTTCACTCCTGTGTTCTTTCCCTTCGGGTCCTACTCTTGTGCTCTTTTCAGTCGCGTAGTAAGCGGCAAGGCTGAAAGGGGAAATTCCAATGGCAACAGTTGGGTTTATTGGCCTCGGGAATATGGGATTGCCCTCTGGCACCCACTAGACCTGTTCATTCCTCTCCCTTAAAGGAGTGGCATGGCAAAAAAAGCGACGGCTTATAAAGGACCATTGCTCGGCGCGCATATGTCGATCGCTGGTGGCGTCGACAACGCGATTCTCCAAGGAAAAGAGGTCGGCTGTGATACCGTGCAGCTCTTCACCAAGTCCTCACGGCAGTGGGTGAGTAAGCCGCTTGGTGAAGAAGAGATCGCTCGTTTTCATCGCGCGAAAAAGGAAACTGGCCTGACGAAAGTCGTTGCTCATGACTCTTATCTTTACAACTTTGCCGCCGTTGATGATGCCTTACGGAAGAAGTCGGTCGCTGGCCTCATCGATGAGATGGAACGTTGCGAAGCGCTGGGAATCGTCTACCTCATTGCCCATCCTGGAGCGCATGTCGGTGCCGGAGAAGAAGCTGGGATTCAAACCATTGCCAAGTCAATTGATGAAATGCACAAGGCCTGTCCTGGCTATGATACGAAACTGGCGATCGAAATTACCGCCGGGCAGGGATCAAACTTAGGCTATCGCTTTGAGCAGGTGCGACAGATTATTGATGCAAGCAAAAATCCTGATCGACTTCGCGTATGCTTTGATACCGAGCATGCCTTTGCTGCAGGCTACGACTTGCGTACCAAAGAAGGCTACGAACGGACTTTCGCTGAGTTTGATGAAATCATTGGCCTTGATCTTCTGGTCGCCTTTCATCTCAACGATGCGAAGAAAGACCTTGGTTGTCGCGTCGATCGTCACGAACACATTGGCAAGGGCTTTATTGGCCTAGAGGCGTTTCGGCTGTTGATGAATGACAAACGATTCTGGGGATTGCCCATGTGTTTGGAAACTCCCAAAAGTGACGACTGTCATGAAGATCGTGAGAACCTCGCTACCCTGCGCGACCTTCTGCATTGATTGGTGGAAATGACTGCATCCCCTAGCGAGCGCGTGCAGGCCAATCGTCACAAGCGGCGGTTGTTCCTGAACATCGTTTCTGGTCTGCTTGGCATCGGGCTCCTCGGCTTCCTGGTGTGGGAAGTCGGTATCAATGAAGTGCTCGGGTATGTGCAACGCATTGGTTGGTTAGCACCTCTGCTCCTGTTGCCATCAGTGGTGATTGCTTTGTGTGACGCCAAAGGTTGGGCCTGTGCACTGCCGACAACTATTTCGCTCCCTCACATTCCGTTATGGCGTTGGTCGCTGGCACGCTTAGCTGGTGAGGCAGTGAACAATCTGACACCCACTGCTAACCTTGGTGGCGAGCCGGTGAAAGTGTATATGCTCCGCGCCCACGGGCTGCCGACGGAAGCGGGATTGGCTTCGGTGGTGGTTGCGAAAACGGCACTGACCGTATCACAGGTTGTGTTTATTCTGCTGGGGATTCCGTTCTTTCTCCACCGTTTAGGATGGATTCAGCAAAGTTGGTGGGTGCTTGGGCCATTGTTGTTGTTGGCGTACGGTTTTACGTTGTTGCTCATTCGCTGGCAGCGGCGTGGATTGATGGGAGTGAGTGTTCGCTTCTTACGCCGCCTCCTCCCTCGCTGGCAGCGTCTCGTACGTTGGGAAGAGCGTGCCAAAGAAATTGATGCCCACCTCTTACATTTTTACGAGGGCAACACCCGTGGGTTCGTTACGTCGACTTGTTACCATTTTGGTGGGTGGATATTTGGTGCCATTGAACTGCTGGTGTTTCTTTTTTTGATGGGAGTCCCGGCGGCTCCTACGGATGCGCTTATTATCGAAACAATGATTCAGCCATTGACCGTGGCAGCACTGGTTATTCCAGGTGCGTTAGGCGTGCAGGAGGCTGGGGGCGTCTTTCTGTGTCGATTACTTGGCATCGATGATGCTGCTGGACTGACATTGATGGCGCTGAGACGAGCACGGGAGACGGTTCACAATGGTATTGGCCTCGCTGCGCTCATGCAAATGGGGCGTGGTCTCTTGCCGCAAAAAGCTCACTAAAATCTCCATTGCCTTATATTTCTTTCCGCCCCCACACGTTTGTGAGCGCACCAAAGCGACCCGCGCGAAACAAGAGCCAGGCTAAGAATATCCAGAACACATGTGCCCCAAGTGCAGCGCCCCACAGAAACCAGTGAAGTTTCCCGATGAGCGCGCTCGCAACGATTACGACAGAAAAATCTCGGGTTGTGAGGCTTGCGAGTATTTTTTTTATGGTGTGATCTTCCCACCCGTTGCGCTGTTCTCCCGTTGCTTCGGTCTTCTCAGCGAGGGTGACAAAAGGGAACGACAATGCACCGCCAATGGCCAGCAGACTGGCGAGCAACAACGCATGTTGTGTTGTTCCATCGTGCCACACCGCCACGCCGATGCCGAGGAAAATAGCAATACTGACGATCGTGTCACAAACAATATCTAACCAATCTCCTAGCGGAGATTCCATGAACTTGACCCGCGCGATCTCTCCATCGCAACAATCCAGGACAACAGAGAACTGTAAGAGCAGTGCACCCAACACTGGGCCCCAATATCCACCAGGAAAAAAACAGAGCGCTCCGAGTATGCCAACCAGACAAGAGAGAACCGTCACTTGATTAGGAGTGAGCGGCGTGCGCAACAACCAACGGGTTATATGCCGAGAGACTTTACGGTTCATGTACGTATCAACCTGTCCATCGCGTGGATTCTCAAGAGACAGGAGTAAATTGTGTTCAGTCTCGGGAATGAGCGTTGCCGGTGTCAGTCGTTGCAGAAACAAACCTCGACCTACAGGAGGAGGAACTTGCATGCTCTGATACGCTGGTGTCGTTTTGTCCCACGCCTTTCCTTGTTGCAGTTCGGTGAGGATCAAGGGAAGCTCTGCGGTCGGAATGAGAGCAAGCAATGGTGATGCTGAAGCTTCAGCGACCCTGATCGTTTGCCCATCGTAGCGCCGCACGAGTTCCTGAATAGTCGGATGACGAAAGACTATGTCAGTTGCCACGACCAGACATTGTCCCTGGTCCTGTACCTGCGGTATCCGGTTTTGGATGGAGGAGGGCCAAAGAAGCTGGCTCGTAATCCGTGGATCATGACGCAGCTCCTGTTGGAATGCTGCTTCGTGCTCTTGAGGACAGCTGAGATAACACGTTGCGGCTCCAGCTTTCTGAGCCGTGAGTACCGCTCGTTTAATGAGAGAGAGTCCGCCAAACTGTGTCAGCGGAGCAACCGCTCCTTCTCCAGGGGCGACAATGACAGCCACCACAATCATAGGCGGGGCAAACCATAGCGACTGAAATAGGGGCATTCAAGAGCGTGATGAACCAAACCGCGCCAATGGTGTTGACCACGGGTAGAAAACATAGACCGGGAGAAGGCCGCAGGCCGTTGCTAGCGTGCTCGTGTCGGCAACGCTGCGTGTATTCCGACCTCTAGTGGAGGAGAAAAGAAGGAAAAAGCAAGCCCTGTAGCGCCTTTCTTTCTCACAAAGTGCGGGTATAATAGCCACTTTCCATAGACTGAGGAGTGAGAAGGAGAAGGGAATGCGGACGTTGTTTTTAAACCCGCCTGCATATGAGAATTTTGACGGGGGTGCGGGGTCTCGTTATCAAGCCACACGCGAAGTGTGGTCGTTCTGGTACCCAACCTGGCTGTGTTACCCAGCCGGGATGATTAAAGATAGCCGCGTGCTTGATGCGCCACCGGAAAAACTGAACCAAGTGCAAACCGTGGCGATCGCGAAGGAGTATGACTTCGTTGTGCTCCACACGAGTACTCCATCGTTTAAGATGGATGTCCGCACAGCGGAAATGATCAAGGCGGAAAACTCAAACTGTGTCATCGCCTTTGTCGGTGGTCACGCTACGGCCATGCCTGAGCAAACGTTGAAAGCTTCGCCAGCAGTCGACATCGCGGCGCGCAAAGAGTTTGACTTTTCAATGAAGGAAGTCGCCGAAGGATGGGATTGGGCGAAAATTCAGGGCATCAGCTACCAAAAGGATGGCAAGATCCACCACAACCTCGATCGTGCCCCGTTACTGAGTGAAGACTTAGACAAACTTCCCTTCGTGACCCAAATCTACGATCGTGACCTCGACTTTCGTAAATACAACAGCCCGTATTGTCAGTATCCTTATGTTTCTCTCTATACCGGTCGCGGCTGCCCGGCTCGCTGCACTTTCTGTTTGTGGCCGCAAGTGACCACCGGTCATTCTTATCGTACCCGGTCGGTGGACAACGTGATCGAAGAAGTCAAAGAAATGAAGCGCCTCTTTCCGGGCATGAAAGAAATCTTCTTTGATGATGATACCTTCACTGCTGATCGCAAGCGGGCACAAGAAATTGCCCAGAAATTGAAGCCGCTGGGTTTATGTTGGTCTACCAATTCACGCGCCAATGTCGATTACGAGACGCTCAAGATCATGAAAGATGGTGGGTTGCGTCTATTCGTGATCGGCTACGAGTCTGGTAACGCCGATATTCTCAAGAATATCAAGAAAGGCGTTGCGCTTGAGACTGCCCGTCGCTTCACGCAAGATTGCCACAAGTTAGGTATTTTGATTCACGGCACCTTTATTCTCGGCTTGCCTGGTGAGACGCGCGAAACGATTCAAGAGACGATGCGTTTTGCCAAAGAGATGAACCCTGAAACCATTCAGGTCTCGTTGGCGTCTCCGTATCCAGGCACCGCCTTTTACGATTACGCGATCGAGCACGGCTATATCAAACCCGAGGATATGGTTGATGAGACTGGCTATCAACGTTGTGTCATCAATTATCCAGGTTTGTCAGGGGACGAGATTTATCAAGCGGTCGAGAAGTTCTATAAGTCGTATTACTTACGTCCTCGCTATATTTTCAAATCGCTCAAGAAAATGGCTCTCCATGCCGACGAGCGCAAGCGCATGTGGCAAGAAGGCAAAGACTTCTTCCGCACGATGCGCAAACGTCGCGAGGTTATTGCCGCAAAGCCGCAGGTTGCTTCGTCGTCGGCGGCTTAAGTCGTGCGAAATCAGAAGTCGAAGCAGTGGGCCATAGACAACAGAAACTCCCGGCAGTGTCATTCTGAGCATAGCGAAGAATCTCTTTGCGAGACCCTTCACTGCGTTCAGGGTGACAAATTCCGGCACGTTAGTCCTTAGGGCACGGCGCACCGTGCCCCTACGTTTTTTCCCTCCGTTGTATGAGCACCGTTGGTTTCTTTCTTCTTGTCCTTCTACTCCTGATCGCTTGTGCTTATTCCCTCTTTACAATCTACGCTGCCTGGCGATTTTTCCGCTCCGGTCCACCAGAGGCCACTTCTCTCCCGCCAGCTTCTCTCTTTAAACCACTGAAGGGCGCATCAGAGGATCTCTACGATAATCTCGCGAGTTTCTGTCGGCTCGATTATCCGTCCTATCAGCTTCTGTGTGGGGTACGGGACCCACGCGACCCCGCCGTCGCAGTAGTTGAGCGCTTACAACGCGACTTCCCCTCGCACGACATCGTGCTGATTGTAAAGCCAGACACGATCGGCAGTAACCCCAAGGTCGACACACTGCATCGCTTGGCCGCGGCAGCGACATACGACATTTTTGTCATCAGTGATGGGGATGTGTCGGTGGCACCGAGCTACCTCAGTGCCATCATTCCACCATTGACTGATGCACGAGTTGGACTCGTGACCTGTCCGTATCGAGGCGGAGCGGCAACCCCATTCCCGGCGTTATTCGAGTCGCTTATCATCAATACGGCTTTCTCACCACAAGTGATCGTGGCACGCCTGGTTGAGCAAGCGACCTACGCGTTTGGTGCGACGATGGCTGTCAAACGACAGTGTGTTGACGCAATTGGTGGGTTCCCAGCTATAGCTGATTATCTTGCTGATGATTATTACCTTGGCCATCTCGTTAGCAAAGCTGGCTATGACATACAGATTGTTCCGCACGTGGTCGAAACGCACCCTGGGGTTGCCTCGATCCGAGAGCTATTGCACCACCAACTCCGCTGGGCTCGGACACAGCGCAACTGTCGTCCTAGTGGGTACTTCGGAACAGTGGTCACGTTTGGTACGGTTTGGGGCATCCTGAGCTTGGTGTTGTTTGGTGCGTCTGCGTGGATGTCGTTGCTGGTGTACCTGACTTTCGTTCTCCGTTTGCTCTCTGTCTGTGTCGTGAGTGGAATTGTCTTGCGCTCTTTTCTTACCCTGAAGGCGTTGTGGCTTGTTCCGTTTGCTGATCTCTTTTCTTTTTTCATCTGGGGAGCGAGTTTGTGGGGAAATACCGTGCAGTGGGGAGAGGATACTTTCCGGGTGCAACGGAACGGAAAAATGGTACGTGTTGGCGAGAGACATGGGAGCAATTAAGGGAAGGTTCGTTCCTGCCGATACCCTCTAGGAACCGGGATTTTTGGCCGGGATCTGAGAGGGATTATGGTGACAGTACCGCCGTCTTTTTCTTCAGCGAGTTTTGCGCACGACGAGGCAGATGATGAACTCGTCAGAACGCGCGAAGAGCGAGTTGAGGTTTCTCTCCCTGCGCGGCTTATTCGCCCTGTGGCTGGAATGAATGATGAAGTGATTCCTGTCATCCTGACGAACGTGAGTGCATCAGGATTACAAATTGTGACAGATCAACGCTTTTCCTTGCACCTGCCCCCGTTCCTGGGTGCGCGCTTCACTATTGAATTCTTCTTCGACTCCATAGAAATTCGCCATGTGAATGTAGAAATTGTCAGAAGTGAGAAACGGCAAGGATACCGGGTACTCCTGGGCTGTAAATTTACTACCCTTCCCACTCAGGCACGTTTGGCCTTACGGGCGGCCGTTGCTGCTCGCCGCGCCTCCGCTGGTCACGTCTGACGTGCTGAAGTCAGCAGCATCCCTGGTAAGTCGCGATAACTGATGAGTTGTACGCTGCGCGCTTCGAGGGCATTCCGGACTGATCGTCTGGTCAGTGCGTCAAGCTCAACCTCACGGCGATAGGTGGGCGTCCATCGTTGAACCTCGGGACAGGGCAGAAACGCTGGATGGCAATAGAGTTCAGTTACTCCCGGCGTCAGCTGGGGAATGAGGCGAAGCAAATAACTCTCGGTGATTTCTCCACTTTGATGCAAGCCAAACAAGGTCGAGGGAAAAATAACTCTCGCCATCAGTAATTTTTTTCTTGCTCGCGCTGCGAGACGAGTGAAAATCAACGACTCCCAGCGTTTGCGTACGCCAGAACGGGAATCAAGTGAGAGGCTCAACGCCACAGGTTCATCTGTCATGCGCATGGCTGGAATGTTGTACTCCCGCAACAATGGCAGCAAAATGTCCAATACCGTGGGATGCATGTGGATATTGAGATGTCCATCAATATGAGCCAACGGAAGCCCAGTCGAGAGGAACTTCTCAATCTGTGCCCGACATTCATCGCGTACCTGCTCACGGACTCGCGGGAGAAAAAAATAGCGTAACCCGGCGTGAGTAGGATTATCGAGAAAATTCCCGGCAAAATCGGTGAGTGCTGAGGTGAAATGGGGTGGCAGAGTTGCGCGCCCTTGGACCAGGGTCAAATGTAGCCCCACACTCAAACTGGGTGTCTCTTTGGCACGAGCAACAGCATCTTGCCACGCTGGGCCAGAGACCATCAAGCTGGTGTTGGTGAGAATGCCGTGCTGGTGTGTGTGAATGATCCCCGCATTGACTTGCGAAGAGAGGCCAAAGTCATCGCCGTTAACGATCAAATAGCGCTGCGAAGTCATGAGCTATATCTTCAATGGGAAACAGAGGATGTTGTGTTTGTTTGCCTAGTGAGTGGATGATCGTGGTGTTGTCTGTTTACGAATACGTAAGACGAGTGCAAGAAGCCCGATGATTCCCAGTGCGATGAACCAGCGTATTGAGTACTGCCAGTTAGCTGTCCAACCACGTGCGACCACTCCCTCATACACCTGTAACAACATAACGCCAGCGAACCAGCCGCAACACGATTCATACTCTTTGCGCCAGGCAAGTCCCCAACCAAAAGGGCGTGTCGTAGCAAAAGCCGCTTGCAGATTGCCCAGAGCGGGAAGAAAGCGCGGGACCGCATCTTTTCGATACTCCTGGTAGTCGTTGCTGAATCGGCGGCGCAAGCGTTGTTCTTCCATGGTGGTGATGCTGTGGTACAGATACGCAAACGGCAACAGGAGCAGTGGATATGCCCAAGGATTATGGAAGACAATGACAAGGCCTGCGACGATGAGAAAGTTTCCCGCATAGAGTGGATGACGCATGAGCTGATACGGACCGCGATCTCGTACTCCCCATTTTCCGACCGAGGCGTTACTTCCCCACGCCCACATCCGTAGCCATTGTCCAAGAGCACAGATGGCAACACCGAAGATATCACTCACTGTGTCTAGAAGAGGGCTTCCAAAGGGAACCGTCGGCTGCAACCACAGAAGAGTTAACAGCACGAGCGGAATTGGCAGATACCGTCGGTAGCGACGCAGCCAAATGACAACTGGTGATGCATCGGGCGGATGTGGCGGATGGCGCACCCCAGCATAAGCTTCACTCTGAGCATTGTTACTGGTGGTAACGATCCCCTGTTCGCTTTCTTTCGATACCATACTCCTCCGCGATCATGGTCAACGATTTATCTTTGCCGCAGAAGGCTGTCTAGTCGGGAAGACGGTGGATCAGTGCCAAACGTGCCTCAGCGTCTGGACCAGCAGAAATGTTGCTATCAAGGAGCAACTGCGCAGGGCCAGAAGTTTGGACTTTCTGCCAGTGAGGAAAGCGCATGAGATAATATCCTGGTTCACAGCGACTCAGGTCTGGTTGCTCGGCGCATGGAGCTAACGGCACATGGCGGCCGAGATAAAAATACACTTGCGAGAATTCATCGAACTCGGAGGAGTAGGGGAGGGGAGTGTAGAAACGTAAAGGCTGAGTGGAAGGAACTGCTTCTGCAATTGCGGCAGCAAAGCCCGTAAAGGATTTGAATTCTTTTGAGTACGCACGGGTAAATGGATAGATCCCCGCAGTCGAAAGCAGGAGCGAACAAAGCAGACTCCACAGCGCGCTCTGCCAGCGACCCGCAGTGGCAAGAACAACTGTCCACGTGAGAGTGCCGCACAATACTGCGAACACGATGGTCCCGTACACTGGTTGCTCGGCAAAGAAGCGAATGTAGAGCGCAACGTTACTCCATTTGTCGTCGCCAACAAATGTGTCGATCCACGGCGTATCGATCGTTATATTTCCCGACGCAGTAGCCCATGCGGCAATAGCTGCGAGTCCGCACATAATTCCGGCCACGAGGCGGAGTGGAACGCGCAACAATATCGGCCACGGCTGAGATGCCACTGGCACTGTCGACCATCCCCATTCGGCGGCAAACAACGCCATGGCTGGATACACGGGTAAGAGATAGATGCTGCGTTTCCCGGCAGCGATGGCAAAGAACATGACAATGGAAAACAGCCACACCAAGGGAAACACGCCGCGCTCTCGTACGGGTGCCTGCTGAGATAGTCGCCAGAGGCCGAGACCGAACAACAAGCTCCATGGCAAACCTTCGACAATGAAGGGGAAGAAGAAGAAAGACGCTGACGGAATGCGTTTGCCAGAACCGGCAGTGAAGCGAACGAGATTCTCCTGCCAAATCTGTTTGTGAACGAACGTCCAGCCTTGCTGTGAGAAGGCCAACAGATACCAGCACAATGGCAGGCTAATGGCGATGAGGATACCAGGAAGAAAGAGGAGGAGTCGCAGTCGTTGGAGTTGTCGTTGAATCGCGAGATACGACACAATGGCGACGAGCGGCAGAATATAACCGATCGGTCCTTTGCTCAGTACCGCGCCGGCAAGAGAAAGATAGAATGCCCAGATTTTCCAATCGTGCCACTCTTCATTTTCATACATGAACGTAAAGCTGGTGAGCGCAGAGAGCACAAAAAACGACAATGCGGGATCTACCCACCCTTCGCGAGCCATCTCCACGACCGCGGGAGTTGTGAACAACAGCAATGCCGCCAGCACGCCGACTTCCCGACCTGCGAGACGACAGCCGAGCAAGCACGTGAGGGCAATGGTGAGTGCAGAGAAGAAAGCGTTAGGAAGGCGCACACTCCAGGGCGAGACACTTCCAGTGAGACTCGCAATCAGCACACCGCACCAATGAAAGAACGGTGGTTTTGAAGGAATGGTCTCGCCATTGCGGAGTGGTAAAATCCAATTGCCGGTGTTGGCAATTTCTTGCATCACCAATGCCTCACGGCCTTCCATGGTACGGTAAATCGGCCCTTCGCCAATACGCCAGGAAAACGCTACGAAGGAGAAAATAAACAGTAGCGCCGAGAGTGTGAGTGGAGAAAGGCGATTGAGCCGAGCAAGCGATGAAGGAAGCATACAACCGTTCAAAGGTAATCTCTATGTTGATACAGGAAAGTGACGAAAGATATACATTGGGTTTACGGAGGAGTTAAGCGAGGGGTTTGCAGAGGGCAAGGTTTGCAGCGATCTGAAAGAGTCCCGCTTACTGGTCGTCTTTAGGTTTCAAGGCGAAAAGCGCTTCCAATTCGTAAAGTGCTCTGAGATCCTTGGGTCTACCGGCCGCTCGCTTCGCACGAATCAATCCTTCTAAGGTCAGCACGAGACAAGAGAGTCCATACAATTCCACCTCCTCTGACACGACTTGGACAGACTCGTATCCTCCCAATCCTAAAACCTCTCCAAGAAGATCAAGATCTCCGACGTCCGTTGTCAGAGTGAAATTGAGACCAGCACGAAGAGTAGGGGTATCAAGACAAAACGGAAGGTCAGGTGGTGCCCCCCGTAAGCGAGGATGAAAAGGCGCAAGTGCTTGCGATAAGCGTTCAAGATTGTCAGGGTCTCGTGCGTAGCAAATATCGACATCGCCGGTTACGGTTGCCGCTCCATGCGCGATTGCGGCCAGTCCGCCGATAAGAACGAACTTACTCCCGGCGCTGTGAAGGATTTGCAGGAGTTGCTCGAATCCGCCGTTCACGATTAGCCTTTCGCAGTGCTTCAACTGCTTCTAGCGCTCGCCGGTGATTTTCCAAACGCTCGGTTGGTGTCCGCCGCAGATTTTCTTGAAGCAAAGTCAAATCAACTCCGTACCACACGGCTCGTTCAAGAGGGTCTGTCGGGATATTGCTAAAGTCAAGCTCGAGCGCAGTTTCTACTTGAGACATGAAGCGCAAAGTAACAAGAAGGGCATTTCTCCACAAGGGATATTCTCAGGCCCGAACTCATCAAATTGCTCAGCTGGACCGATGTACACCCCTGATCGTGCCGTCCAACGCCATAATGCGTGGCAACACTTCTTGCTCTGCTCGCTGTAGATCTTCAGGAAAATCGATTTCTGTCCACGGCAAGTCATCAACCCGCTCGAAACCGACGAAACGTTGGGAGAGAAAAATGGGATACGCTTCTTCGTGTTCAATGGTGTCACGACCCTTGGCTACGAGATCGTCAAGAATTGATCGCAAGAGTAAGGCATCACTACGAGAGACTTTCAGAAAACCGACTGACTCACCAACAACGTCGAAATCTCCCGATCCGCCACGGACGATATTTACCACGCGACCGCCGCGCGTCAGCAGCATCTGTTCTTCGCCGGTGTTTTCAGCGCTGCCATCAAGTAGGAAACAATTCGCGTGTGGCGAGCGAATCAACCGGTCAATCATGGCAACCGGAAAGAGCACATCAGCATCCATGATGAGAATATCATCGTTGAACTCTTCACCGGCACTTAACAACGAGAGAATCGCCCCTTTCTCGTACTGTGGATTGTTGACGTAGGTAACACAGACTCCACCGCAACTCGCACCAATCTGCTGCTTGATCATCTCGCCACGATAACCAATCACGACAATGGCCTGTGAAACGCCTGCTGCACCGAGTGTCGTGAGGGTCCGTTCGAGCAGTGTTTTGCCTTGAATGTCGATCAAACACTTTGGACGATGATCTGTAACCTCCTTAAAGCGTTTGCCAACACCCGCGGCAAGAATAATCGCTTTCATTCTCGCTACTCAGTCGCCAATTCTCGCACTAACGCTTCATTCGACACGGCTTTCTCAAAGAGTGAGAGAATCAGTTTTGTTCCTTCGACAGGAGTGAGGTCAGCGATACGGCGGCGCATTACATGTGAGGCTTTGAGTTCTGCAGGGTTGAGTAATTGGTCTTCGCGGCGGGTGCCAGATTTAGGGATGTCGAGCGCGGGAAAGATGCGGCGGTCAGCCAGACGACGATCAAGCACGATCTCCAAATTGCCCGTGCCCTTGAACTCTTGTGCAATTACATCATCCATCACGCTGCCGGTATCGATCAACGCCGTTGCCACAATCGTCAGTGAGCCGCCGTTTTCTATTTGTCGCGCTGTGCCAAAGAAACGCTTCGGCATCTCTAATGCCTGCGCATCAATACCACCACTCATGGTCCGGCCAGTCCGGGTATTCAAATTGTGTGCGCGAGATAGCCGCGTCAGCGAATCGATGACCACTACGACGTCGTGTCCGGCGAGGGCATCAGCCACGACACGTTCGAGGCAAGCGCTGGCTGTTTCTAGATGTTCTTCGAGCGAGCGATCATTAGAAGAAGCGAACACTTCGGCTTTGACCGAGCGGCGAAAATCGGTGACTTCTTCTGGTCGTTCATCAACCAGCAGGCAATACAGTTTCGCGTGCGGTGCGCTGGTAGAGACACCATTACAAATATCTTTGAGGAACGTGGTCTTGCCGGTTTTCGGCGGGGCGAGAATAAGTGCACGCTGACCAAAGCCGATGGGGCAGAGGAGGTCAATCACACGAAGCGTCAGTGGTGCACCAGAACTCGCGAGTGGAATGCGCCTTGTCGGAGCAAGCGCAACGTGTGTTTGAAACTCGCGCAGGAGATCGGATGCGGCCTGGGTCTTTTGCGAGGGTCGTTGTTGCTGTCTTGAATATTGCTGTCGCCGCCTCCCACCTGCACCGCGTCGAGGATGTTGCATGGATTTTTTCCTTACTCCCACATTGACCAGAGTAGTTCCATTGTACCCTACTTTTGCCCCTGGATACTACGTCTCTTAGTCGATTGTTCGATAGCTGACAGTTGAGTCGCCTCTCAGCTATAGTGCGCTTCATGACGCGACATACATATCGGGTTGGAGTCGACATCGGTGGTACTTTTACCGATATCTTTCTTTTGTCTCATGACGGTAGCGAGGTCGCTATTGGGAAAGTGCTGACAACTCCACAAGATCCAGCGGCTGCGGTGGTTAACGGTCTGCACACGTTGCTGGCTGAACGTAATATCCCTCCTGCGTCTGTGACCCACTTAGTACATGGCACCACCCTTATTACCAATGCCATCATCGAACGGAAAGGGGCGAAGACTGGTCTGATCACGACCAAAGGATTTCGTGACGCGTTAGAAATTGGCCGTGAGCGTCGCTATGACATCTACGATATCTCGTTGGAGAACCCCGAGCCGTTAGTGCCCCGTTTCTTACGGTGTGAGGTCAACGAGCGCCTGGATAATACCGGCCACGTGATGGTGTCGCTCGACCCAGAAAAGGCGTTAGCGGTGATCCGAGGGCTGGTACGCGATGGGGTCGATGCCATTGCTGTCTGTCTCCTCCACTCATTTCGTAACCCGATTCATGAGCAGTTGATAAAACGTCTGGTGACTGAGCACTACCCGCACCTCTTTTGCTCGCTGTCGAGTGAGGTCATGCCGGAGATTCGCGAGTACGAACGTACCTCGACGACCGTGGCCAACGTGTACGTCAAACCACTAGCGCAACAGTATCTCAATAAACTCAATGCCGATCTGCGTGCACTCGGGTTGCCACGTGATATTTTCATTATGTTGTCGAATGGCGGTATCACCAGTTGTGGGGTCGCCGGTGAGTACCCCATTCGTCTGATCGAGTCTGGCCCGGCAGCTGGTGCCCTGGCTGCGGTTTTCTACAGCACTCATCGACAACTGCAACGAGTGATTTCTTTTGACATGGGTGGGACTACAGCCAAGATCTGCTTGATCGATCATGGCAAGCCGCTGTTAACGACAGACTTTGAAGCGGCGCGAGTCTACCGCTTCAAGAAAGGAAGTGGGCTGCCGCTCAAAGTGCCAGTGATTGAGATGATTGAGATCGGTGCAGGTGGCGGAAGTATCGCCCGAGTTGATTCCCTTGGCTTATTGAAAGTCGGTCCCGATAGCGCAGGGTCTGAACCCGGACCAGCATGCTACGGACGTGGTGGCGAAGAGCCTACGGTAACTGATGCTGACCTGGTGCTTGGTTATCTTAGTCCTGACTACTTCCTGGGTGGGAAAATGCGTCTGGATATTGATAAAGCGCGACGTGCGATCGAGGAGAAGATTGCTAAACCGTTGAAGGTCGACTTGCTACGCGCAGCATGGGGTATCCATCAGGTCGTCAATGAGAATATGGCGAATGCGGCACGTATTCATCTGGTTGAAAAGGGACGTGATCCACGTGATTACAATCTTATTGCGTTCGGTGGCGCCGGGCCGGTACACGCCTATCGTGTGGCTGAACGCCTCAAATTGAAGACCTTGGTGTGTCCACTGGCAGCAGGGGTTACCTCGGCGTTTGGCATGCTCACCGCACCATTGGCGTTCGACTTCGTGCAGAGCTACGTCACATCACTCAGTGAGATCGATTTTACTGTACTAGAGCGCTTGTATGCAGATATGGAAGCGCGTGGACGTGAATTGTTGACTGCAGCTGGTGTGGAAGGGGAGGTCACGCTCACACGTTCAGCTGATATGCGCTATTTACATCAGGGCTTTGAGATCCGCGTGTCGTTACCAGTTGGACGACTGACAACAGACGATCTCCCCGCATTGCGACGTGCGTTTGCCGAAGAATATGAACGTCTCTATAAGCGATTGAATCCTGGCGTTGAAGTCGAGGTAGTGAACTGGCGACTGGTTGCCTCAGGACCACAGCCTCACATTCTGTTGCCAACCCCACCAGCGAATGGCCGCGGTCTCACTGCTGCGCTGAAAGGCGAACGACCGGTCTATCTACCTGAGCGGGGTGAGTACGCTCCCTGTCGTGCGTATGATCGTTATTTGTTGCCGGTGGGTGAGTCTTTTACTGGTCCGGCAGTGGTTGAAGAGCGAGAATGTACAGTAGTTATTGGGCCTGCTGCGATAGCGGCCATTGATGAAGAGCAGAATTTAGTGATTACCTTGAACGCCAACTAGTTCAGACAGTTTAATTTTGAGGAGTTCAAGTTCGTCATGCCCGCGCAGGCGGGCATCCAGGATCTTCCAGCAGGTGTCTCCGGTTATGCCCCCTGGATTCCCGCATTCGCGGGAATGACGTCTCGTCTTTTCTCAGCGTAAAGCCTACCCCTAAAAGCTGGTGGGCGTCCGTCCGCTGCCTCTTCGCCGTACCGACAGGTGTTTTCCTGAAACAAGATCCAGACTTGCAGGCGATTCATCCCTACCGCAAGCACTATAAACCACGTATGATCCCCTGACACAAGTTGTAGGAAGGCAACGGGTACCAGCCCGCGGCGAACGGAGGCCATAATGCACACGGTCGAAGAATTGATCCATCACGCCTGTCAACTCTCGCCCCAAGAACGCCAACGTCTGGTTGCTGCCCTTGAAGCTTCGCTGAGTCCCGCGCAGCCACCCACACCAGAAGCGTCTCCTGCCACCCGGGAGGAGTTTGCGCAGCGCTATCAGATGACCATTGATGCCGACCTCTGGGCGTTGGTGGGCAATCAGCCTGCCACTCCCGTTGAAGACGACAAAGCCCTGATTCGCGACGCAGTTGCGCGGAGATATGCAGAATGAGGGTGCTAGTCGATGTCAATGTGTTCCTCGACGTACTGACTCGTCGCCGGGACTGGGTGAGCAGTTTACAAGTCCTGCATCTGCTGCGCCACGTGCCTGCGCTAGAGGGCTGGACCCACTGCTGTAAAGGTCATTGGGAAGAGGGTTTCACTCTTTGTTTGTTATACGCAGCTACGAGGCGGTAGACTGAGGTCTGATTTCCCCGAATCGGTATGCGTGGTACGGGGACTTTGCGCTTCTT
>Ga0194132_10004601_pt1 | contig 23310 bp, 18 predicted proteins | sample TA2KigOf80mmetaG_FD_148612 | JGI IMG/M metagenome (GOLD analysis project Ga0194132, IMG submission 148612) | Freshwater microbial communities from Lake Tanganyika, Tanzania - TA2015054 Kigoma Offshore 80m | ecosystem: Environmental > Aquatic > Freshwater > Lake | place: Tanzania: Lake... | reverse complement strand
CAGTTCGTCTTCGACTACGATTCTGGAGGCCGTACTGCTGGGACGCCGGGCGATTTCCGTCAATTTGTCGGGAGAGCCGGACTGGTATCCCTATGTCCAGGATGGCGGAGCGCTGCCGGCTCGCACGGTTGAGGAACTGGAAACGAGCCTCGGCCACTCCTTGAATGATCCAATGTCCCCGCTGGAACAGCAGCGTCGCCGCGAGTTTCTCGCGCGTCACGCCGGGCCCGCGGCCGAGGGCAAAGCCGCCGACACGCTGGCAAAAAGGATCCTGGAACTTTGCGTGGAACGGAGCGACGAGCGGGACTCGCATGCCACCGCTCGTGGAAGTCGTAGCGATCACAAGCTGCATGCTATTGCTACAGCGAAACCTGTGCGGAATCGTGGCAAGGTCGGAGAAGAGGTCGATAGTCCGCCCTCCGAAGCGGGCGGCTGTGCAGGAGCACTCCCCAGTGCTCGGGTATTTTCCCTCAAGAAAGTCTTCGACACGATTGTAGGATATTAGAATGTGCGGATTTTTTGGGGTCTGGCATAGGAACGGGGCGGCAGTGGATTTGACAAGTCTGGAGCTGGCCACCCAGACATTGGGGCACCGCGGGCCGGACGATGAGGGGTATCTGCTGATCAACACCGTCACAGGAGAAGCGACCCCTTGCAGCGGCTCCGATACCATGTTGGGACTGAATCTGCCCTTGCTGGCCACACAATTTGACCGGCCATTTGATTTGGCATTGGGCTTCAGGCGTCTCTCCATTCTCGACCTTTCCGCAGCGGGGCACCAGCCGATGTGCAGCCACGATGGGCGGCTGTGGATCGTTTTCAACGGCGAAATATTTAACTTCGTCGAACTGCGAGATGAACTTGTTGCGGCCGGCTATCGCTTCCGGACCGGTACCGACACGGAAGTGATTCTGGCTGCCTACCGGCACTGGGACGAAGGTTGCGTTCGTCGATTCAACGGAATGTGGGCCTTTGCGATCTGGGATGTGGACCGCAAGCGACTGTTTCTGGCCCGTGACCGGATGGGGATCAAGCCCCTCTACACCACGCCCACCGAGACGGGGACGCTGGCGTTCGCCTCTGAGATCAAGAGTCTCCTGGCTTCCGGGCTGGTGGCTTTTCAGCCGCGAGTCGAGTGTGTGGCGCGATTCATTGCCACCAGTGCATTTCCGTCCCAGCGCCTAGGCGACTCGTTTTTTGAGAATGTGAAGGTATTTCCCCAGGGTCACACGGCCATCGTCGACCGCAATCGTTTCGCATCGCGAGAGTACTGGTCGATTCCAGAACCACGACTACGGGACGCCTTGACGGACGCGGACGCCATCGAAACCTATCGCCGCTTGTTCTGCGACGCCGTAAGACTCCGCCTGCAGGGAGACGTTCCTGTGGGCACCTGCCTTTCGGGTGGTTTGGATTCATCAACGATTGTGGCTGTGCTGGCGGATCTTTACCGCACCCATCACGACGAAGCGGTCACTCACCTGGGGGCAATTCAAAAGACTTTCAGTGCGGTTTACGAGACGGTCGGACCCTGGAACGAACGCCGATACATCGACCGAGTCCTGGATAAGTACACGGTAACTCCGTTTTTCGTGTATCCCACGTCCGAGAACCTGTGGAATGAAGCGGAGACCATGGCATGGCACTTGGAAGAGCCCTGCTGGAGCACAAGCATGTTTGCCCAATGGGCTGTGCTGAAAGAGGTCCGCAAGCAGGGGGTGACCATTGTGATCAATGGTCAGGGATCGGATGAACTGCTTGCCGGATACCAGCCTGGCGTGTTTCGGGTCTTGTTGCGCGAATTGTTTTGCCACGGGAAATATGTGGAGGCCTGGAAAAACGCCAGCGAAATCAGCGATCTGCATGATCTCAGTGCCTGGCGACTGTTTTCGCAAGCGGCCGATGAACGGACTCGCATGTGGTTGCGCTCGTGTCTTTCCGTTTTCCGGAGCGGCTTCCTGTCAGGCAGGGCATTTCGTCGTTCGGTTTGCAATTCTGGAGTTTCCGCAGAGCTGCAGGATGTCTTGTGCAAAGATGATCGGACGTTCGAACTGGAACTGGCCGAGCAGGAAACGATGCATGAATTCCTGAAGTATTCATTCCTGGAAACGCCCTTACAGCCGATCCTGCGCTATGAAGACCGCCTGTCAATGGCTCATTCCCTGGAATCCCGCTTGCCGTTTCTCGACCACCGGCTGGTGGAGTTCGTGTTTCAAAACGCATCCACCTTGCGCATTCGCAACGGATGGACGAAATGGATCCATCGCCAGGCATTTTCCGATTTTCTGCCGAGGGGAATCACCTGGCGGCGAGACAAAGTGGGGTTTGATACGCCCTTGCAGCAATGGCTGACGGACGGGCGCGACTTCATTCGCGATCTGTTATTGGCGGATACCGTCCGGACCTATTTGGATCCGGCCCAGGTGGAGGCGCAGCTCAAGACAACAAATCCTACGATGGCGGGTGCGAAAAGAATATGGCGGTGGGTAAGCGTTGCGCTGTGGTTGAACACCTACCGTCGCGAGGCCTCTCAATGGACGCGTGCTCCGATGATCAGTCACCATTGATATTGTGCCGCGTTCTCCTGATGAAGACGGAGTTTCGGACTTCCCCCGAGGAATGCTGCAACAACTGCCAATGACGCCGTTGTCCCAATTGGTGACGCTGACGCAGCAATGCCGCCTTGCTCATTACAGTTGGAGTAGGACAACGCTGTTCGTTCTGGGGCGATTCCTTTTGAAGATGCCCATGGTCGGTCCGCTGCTGCTGGCCGCTGCACCCAGGTGCTGGGCCCGCGCTCTGAACTGTTATGTCAAGTGTAAACCTTCCGTGGGTGACCAGGCTGTGGAGCTTCTTCCACCGCGCCGGATCGTCGCTACCGAATCAGAAATGAAGCTGCTGGAACTCAAACAAGCTCTGACCGGCCGTGCAGCGGATGATTACCGAAACGGCTTTGTCGCACCAGCCTATCGACTGATTCAACTGTAGGACGCAACCCTGTTAGGGCATGCCGGCGGCGTCTGCACGCAAGATGGGTTCATCAACCTGGAATCTGTGTTCGACAAAGCGCGGTTCAAGCGGGCGCAAGATCTTTATCATCAGTCTCGCCCCCTGCGCACCGCCAGGACGAACCATTCCTTTTGCACATCGGTTGTACACTATCCGTTTAACCGCCAGAATATTTATCACTGGTGGATCGACAGTCTGCCCAGACTGTTCTTCTTGTCACGGTTGGCGCAGCTCGGTATTGACTCCCTGGCGATCCTGGTGGCCAAGGACTCCCCGAAGTATCAAATCGACTCTCTGGACGCGCTGGTGGGTGACAACAAGAATTGTGTCTCGCTTGAGCTGATTAGCGAGAATGAAAAATGGCGTTGTCCTCGTTTCATTGTGCCGACGTTCGTCACCGGACATCAAAACGGATTTCTTCATCCTGAGATAGTCGATTACATCCGCGAACGACTTTTCCACTACTATTCCATTGTTCCACGTGGCGGCAAGCGAATTTACATCAGCCGCCAGCGGGCCAGGAGGATGCGCGTCGTCAATGAAGAAGAGCTGCTACCGATACTGAAGCGCTTCGACGTGGACATGGTGACGGCCGAGGACCTGCCCTATTCCGACCAGATAGCCTTATTTGCGTCGGCCGACCTTGTTATTGGCGCCCATGGGGCGGGACTGAACAACGTGCTTTTTTGCCCTCCCGGCGCGTGCCTGTTCGAACTACACTCCGCGGATCAGATTCGCTCACACTACTTGTTCCTGAGCAAGTCGCTGGACATGGAATATCGTTGGCTGGTCGCAGGTCTTCAACAGGAGCAAGGTTTTGTCGTTGACCCGGAAATGTTTGCAGGGAAACTCGCGGAATGCGTCGGTGGGAGCAGGTTAGCCGGCGCCGGTGGCGGCTGACGCACAACGAGTTCACGTCATGGCACTTTCATCCGTACGATCACGCCTCCGTCGCTCCGTGAACAGACTCATGCAGCGCTTCGGATATGAAATAGCGGACTATCCTCATGCGGCAAGTCTCGATGCCACGTTAAAGAAGGTTCTGCGCGCGTATTGCGTCGACGGGGTCGTGGACGTCGGTGCCCGCCGAGGCGATTTCGGGGTCCTTTTGCGACAAGCCGGGTTTGGTGGTCCGATTCTATCATTCGAACCCGTTACGGAAAGCTTTGAAGAATTGGCACAACGTGCACAAGGCGATCGTGACTGGCGATGTTTCAACTGCGCTTTGGGTTCCAAAAACGAATCCAGCACCATCCACGTCACCAACCGCACCAACTTGTGCTCCATTCGCCGGCCCAACGATTTCGGAGTTGATCGTTTTGGCGAAGGCGTTGCCGTCAACCATGAGCAGGCGATTGAAATCCGGCGTCTGGACACTTTTCTCCAGACAGATGCCGCGGACTTTCCGGCTGGACGATTGCTGCTAAAAACAGACACCCAGGGCTGGGACATGGAAGTCGTGCATGGTGCGGCGGGGGTTTTGGACCGTGTGGTCGCCCTGTTGTCGGAGATGGCCATCCGCTCCACTACGAGGCGGCGCCCGAGTTTGTGGAACAGCTCAACGATTACCGATCTTTGGGTTTTGAGCCGTGCGGAATGTACCCCGTCAACCGAGACCGTGATCTTTCGCTTGTGGAAATCGACTGCCTCCTGGTCAAGCGGGGCAAATGCCTGGTCATGAGAGCCTGACCTTGCGAAACGTTTTGATCGTATCGTATTATTTCCCGCCCGCGGGCGAAGTGGGCGTTCACCGGATACTGCGGTTCCTGCGCAACTTGCCGGAATTTGGCTGGCGCGGCATCGTGCTGACTGCCGGCAACGCAAAAGTTCAGCAGTTCGAACCCGCGCTCGTCGAAAAAGTGCCGGCCGATGTGATCGTGCACCGTTCATCGTCTTTCGAGTCGCTCAATTACGGACAGTCATTGAATAACCAGGCGCCGACACCACGTTCTTCTTCGCACTTCCTGCGGCTGGCCGAGCTTCCCAAAGACCTTTGGCGTTACCTGGCCATTCCGGACGACAAGATCGGTTGGGTTCCGTCGGCCGTCCGTGCCGGCGCACGACTGATCAAGGAACACGACATTCAGGCAATCCTCGTTTCGGGCAAGCCTTTCTCGTCCTATATCATCGGACATCGACTGCACCGCAGCCTGGGCATACCCTGGCTCATGGATGTGCGAGACTTGTGGCACCTCAATCGTCGCTCTCGACCGAAGTCGCGGTTACACTCGCTGATCAACGGCTGGCTGGAGCGGCAACTGGTGCATAGCGCCTCGTTCGTGATTGCCAATACTCCGGGCAATCGGCAGGATTTCATCAAGAACTATTCCGAGTGCTGCCCGGACAAGTTTGTCACCATCACCAACGGGTACGACCGCCTTGATTTCTCGGGAACGGGCGCGCGAAAATTCGAAAAATTCACCATAAGTTTTATCGGTTCGTTCTACTTCCAGCCGGAAGTACGATCCAGTCTTTACCGGCGTTGCCTGGGGATCCGACAGCGCCCGAACGAATTGTTCGAGACGCATTCTCCGCGATTCCTGTTTGAAGCCCTGACGTCGATTTTCCAGGACCAGCCGGAGCTGCGCAAGACGATCGAAATGGTCATAGCGGGTCCGGGCAAGGAAAAGGTCGAGACCCTGATCGAGCGAGCTGGATTGGGCGACAACGTGCGTCATCTGGGTTGGATACCGCATAGCGCAAGCCTGGAACTGATCCGGCGCTCGCATGCGGCCTGCCTCACGCTTGCCCGAGGCGAAGAAAGTGCCGGCTGGATCCCCTCCAAGTTGTTCCCATATATGGCCTCCGGAACACCAGTGTTGGCACTGGTGCCGGAGGGCGACGCAGCTCGAATCGTCCGCGAAACGGCCTGTGGGTTCGTGGTTGCGCCGGACAACGTGGATCAGATTAAGTCGGCATTGTTGCAGTTGCATGAGTCGGCCTGGCAGTGTGATCCGTGCTGCAAATCTGATCGTTCGCGCATTGAATGCTACGAAGGTCGCGCGTTGACAGCTCGACTGGCAGATTGCCTGGACTCCGTGGTCGCCCGTGGCGAGCCAGGCGATTCCTGGACGCCCCAGAACGAGCGGCCTGAGGCCGAAGCAAGTCGCTCTTGTTGCAGTTGAGACGCTGTTGATCTGGCAGAATATGAACCTCGGCCGAATGCGGGTCGCATACATTGTCCACACATTTGCCATGGGGGGGCTGGAGCGCTGTATCGCCCGTCTCGTGAACCACCTCGATCGGTCCCGGTTCGAACCCCTGATCGTCTGTCTCAACCGAAATGGTGACGCCGCGCAGTGGCTGGGCGTGGAAGATGTGCCCGTCTATGAATTGCGCAAGAGGGCAGGAAATGATCCACGCGTAATCGGTGGTTTGAAAAGGCTGCTTTGCCGGGAGCGTGTGGATCTGGTTCATTCGCACAATTGGGGAACTCTGTTGGAAACAACTCTCGCCCGGCGCTGGGCCAGAGTGCCTTGCCACGTCCATGCCGAACACGGCCTGGAACTGGCCGATCTGGAATTGCCGGGATGGCGGCGCAATCTGCGAGGAATAGTTTCACGCTGGGCGATGCGCCAGGCGGACATCATCGTTTGCGTTGCGCAAAGCGTGCGCGACAAAATGGTCGAGCGCACGGGTTGCGATGTGGACCGCATTCACCTGATAGGAAATGGCGTTGATGTTCCAGGGTTGGACTCCCTGGGCGACCAACCCCAGGTGCTTCGTCATCAGTTAGGGGTCAACGAGGACGCAATTCTGTTGGGAAGCATCGGCCGGTTGGCGCCTGTGAAGGACTTCAGCAATGCCATCGCAGCAACCGCGGAACTTGTGAAGCAGGACAGCGACGTGCATCTCGTGCTGGTTGGGGACGGACCCTTGCGATCAGAATTGACGCAGCAATCCCGACGTCTGGGTATCGAAAACCGTGTGCACCTGGTTGGCCAGCAGAATCACGTTGCTTTGTATCTCGCGTCGATGGATATCTATATCAATTCCAGTCTGAGTGAAGGGATGAGTCTCTCCATCCTGGAGGCGATGGCTGCCGGACGTCCGTGTGTTGTGACAGATGTCGGCGGGAACGCCTTGTTGGTGGCTGGGGACGATCCCTGTGGAATGGTTGTACCCGCCGCCGATCCCGCTGCGCTGGCCGCAGGCATTCAGCGGTTGGCACGCGACAGCGAGTTGCGTCAATCCTTAGGACAACGCGCACGCATCCGTCATCGGCAGACCTACAGCACGGAAGTCATGGTTCGCCGTTACGAACAGATGTACCTGGAAGGCATTTCATCCTTGGCCCACCGGAGCGCCCCCACAACGGCCGTCCGAGTGACGCCGTAAGCGCTACGAACCAGGTTCAACTCCAGCACCGTTAATCATGAGTTTGACCGCGATTCTCTGGTTGTTGCTTTTCCTTGGTTTGGCCGCTGCGGCCATGTTTCGCCCGATCTACGGCTTCTCGCTCTACGTGCTGGCATTTTATGCCATTCCCGCGGGTTGGTGGTGGGGCATGGGATTCCTCAGTTCCCTGACAAGCCGGTGGAGCCTGCTGGCGGCGTTGATTTTCGCTGCGGCGGTCCTCTTCAGCCGGGCTCGGCGGGAGTTGTCCGACACGCTGGCTCGCACGGCATTCATGCTATTGGTCTTGTATGCGATCAACGGCACGATTGTCCATATATTGATGGCGTCGAATACCGAGCGCAGTTACAACGGACTCGTGCTTATTTGGAAGCAATCCTTGTTGTGTATGCTGATCTTCCTCAGTCTGACAAATGCCGATGATTTGAAGATCGTCTTTCGATCCATCCTCATTGGTTCCTTTTATGTCGCCTACGAAATCATCTTCAATCACCGTGGCTCGATTGAAGGGGGACGGCTCGAGGGTATTTTTCTTCCTGGGGCGGGCGAAGCAAACTACATGGCAGGTCTGATGGCCTTGGCGCTCGTGCTGGGAGGGGCGTTTTTGTTCTTCGGCAAGAAATACGACCGCTGTATGGCATTCTTGATGTTGCCCTTTATTTTTGAGGTAGTCTTGCGCTGCAATAGCCGCGGTTGCTATCTTGCCCTGCTGGCCGGCGGGGCGCGACTGTTCATGGCAGCGACTGGAAAGGCCCGCAGATATGCCTTGATCGGAGCTTGCCTGGCAGGATTGGCGATTTTCTTCCAGGCCAAGGATGAGAACATCTCCAAGCGATTCTGGTCGATCTTTGTCGCAGAGGAAGAGCGCGACACGTCGGCACAAAGCCGGATTGAGTTTACCAGGGCCGGCTGGAAAATGGTCATGGATTTTCCCTTTGGTTCCGGGGCGGAGGCCGCATTCAAGAGTGAACGCGGACTTCCCTACGCCAGGGAAGCAGGCGCCGTAACGTACAGGGCCGTGCACAATGGTTATGTGGATATTGCCGCCGCCTGGGGAGTCCAGGGATTCTGCCTCTACATGGGCGCCATATTCATTGCCTGGTGGAGTTGCCGGCGGGCCCTGGTCCATGCACGGTCTACGGGACAAGGCAATCTTGTGTTTCTCGGCGCTTCCCTCGAAGCAGCATTGATTACCCAACTGGTAGTTTGCGCCTTCATTAGTAGTCTGGACGGCGAGTGGTTCTATTGGGTCATTGTGCTCATGCTCGGCTATGGAACTTTGTATGCGCCGCCCCCCAAAGAACGGACGGTCTTCGCCCAGGCCGAGAATTCCCGTCTCCAGGTGACATGACCTCTGGAGCACTGCTTGACTGATCCGCCGCAAGTAGACTATAAGCCACGCGCTGAGCAATGGGGCGGTGTGGCTGATGTTTACGATCAACGATGGGCCACCGTTGAAGGAGGCTTGTACGCGCAGCTCGAAGCGCGGATTATCGCAGAGTATTTGAAAGCCGTGCCCGGAATGCGCATCCTGGACGTGTGCTGCGGAACAGGACGCAATACGCTCGCCTTGGCCCGCACGGGGGCCCAGCTGGTCGGCATCGATGCGGCAGCAGACATGTTGGCTGTGGCTCGGCAAAAGGCTGCACGCGAAAACATGTCCAATGTGCGATTCTTGCGCGCCAACGTGGGCGCCGTGCCATTTAAGAACGAATCCTTCGACGGCGTGACGGGGGTCCGGTTTATGTACATGATGAGCAGCGCGGAAAAACGTGCGATCATTGCCGAACTCCGCAGAGTGCTGAAACCGACCGGTATTCTTGCCCTGCAATTTAACGGCTGGCTGTGGGGCCTGAAACACGAAGCGCTCAACGTCGTGACCGGCAAACAACGGTTTCGACTCAAAGATCGTTACTTGTGGCCCGGACAGGCGGCCGGCATTTTTGAGTCGATGCACGTTGAAGAAGTCACGGGCATTAAGCTTCCCTGGTTGGGGGCATTTGCCAGGCTATGCGGCCAGCGCTCCGCGCTGGGGGTCAATCAATGCGTCCGCTGGCCATGTTTTCGCTACCTCAGCGCCTACCTTGTTGTAAAGGCTGCAAAGCGACTTCCGCAGGAATGAACTGACGCACCCGCAGCTTTGTCAGAGATTGCAATGCGATGTAAATCGGCCATCGACCGCGTGCCTTTCTGGAGGAATCGCCATCTCGTCAAGGGCTGAACAGACGCACGTGGAAGTTCGCTGGTCAGCGACCGTCACGCGCACCAGCAAGGATGGACTCCCCGTCTATGTCAAACAGTATCACGAGGGAGATTGGGGGCGTTCGTGGGACGTCGTTTGTGCCAGGGCGGCGCGTGAAACAAGCGTTCTGGAACGTCTACATGGCGCCCAGGTATTTCGCGGAAGATTGGGGACGCTGACGCTCGCGAACCATAACGTCACCGAAGGCATACTTACGACGTTTGAAGTACCGGGCAGGCCTTTGGATGACTACCTGTTGAGCGCCTATCGCCGACCGGGGAAATTGTGCCACAAGGCGCTGTTTCTGGCAGGTCGCTGGCTGCGACAGTTTCAACGCATGGCGCCGCTGGCAGACGACTATGCTCAGATCAGTCAGTTCGACTCGTCCGACCTGCTGGAGTATTGTGATCGCCGTGCGGCGCACTTGCAGGAGCTTGGCTATGTCTGGCCCACGCGGGCGCAGCGCCTGCAACTGCGGACGGTCCTGCAGAAGCTCCTATCGATCGCCGAACCGCTGGACCGCCAGCATGTCCTTTCGCACGGTGACTACGGACCCAGTAATGTTCTTTGGGATGAAAGGACCCTGACGCCCATCGATTTTTCAATGATCCACGTTGATGTTCCGCTGGCGGACGTTACTTATTTCATTCATCGCTGCCAGTTGCTGGCCGTCTTCTTCCCCTGGCGTCGGTGGCCCCTGCTCGCCTGGCAGCGGGCCTTTCTCCGTGGCTACGGCCGTGCCGGGGCTGAAACTTCCCCCATCTACCGGGCCATGATGATCCGCCACTGGTTGTGTCGGCTGACCAGTTTTGTCCGCAAGCAGCCGGCGAACATGAAACAGGCCCTGCACAACGCCTGGATCCGCCGTTGTGCTCGACAAAACCTCACGAGACTAATCGCCGCGGTTTAGGGGTTGACGAGAATCCTAGCGGTTGGCCGACGTGACTTTGCCACTGGACTCCCCCGGACATTCCTGCGAATTCCACAGGCTCCCGTTGCATCTTGAGATCGAACATGGAAGATAGGGAAGGCGTTCCATCACTCGTGGATGGCAACGGCGGCGAAAGCTCCGTGTCGCTTCGTTGGAAGCTGAGCGGTGCAGGCCTGGTGGTCCTTGCCTTTCTTGTGGCTTATTATTGGCACGGCGAGAATACCCGCGTCCTGATCCACGACAATCTCGATTCCAATATTCCCCTGTTTGTCCGCTTGGCCAAGAGCGATGTCCTGTTCGGGCCGATCGGTTCCACATTTGAGCCGGTGATGGGGGGCATACCGCGCGGCTTCTTGTGCAGCGAACTTTACCTGCCCATCCTGCCGTATCGCTATCTGCCGCCGTTTTGGGCCTATCTGTTCAACGAACTGGTCGTGCGCCTGACCGCCGTGGTGGGCATGGCATTGCTGCTGCGCCACTACGTGCTGCCAAAACACTCCGACCTGATTGTGTTTGGCGTGGCGATATGTTTTTCCCTACTACCTTTCTATCTCACCTCCGGACTCAGCATAGCCGGGCAGCCGCTGTTATGTTACGCGGTGCTCCGGCTGGCCGATGGAGCCAGATCGATCATCTCCTGGTTGGTGGTTGGACTGTTTCCGTTTTTTTCCAGCCTGGTGATGGTTGGCTTCGTATTCGTCGGTTTGCTGGGAATCTATGCGGTCGTCCGATCCATTCGCACGCGCCGGATTCATCGGCGTGTGATGGTGGCATTCGTATTGCTTACCGTCGGATATTTTGTTGCCGACTATCGCCTGGTTCATCAGCTCCTCTTCGAGCGGTCGTATCAGTCCCACCGCTTCGAGATGACCACGCGGTTTCGACAGACCTGGAGAGAGTCGCTGCAAACCGCGGTCAGCTATTTTATCCGCGATCAAATCCATACCCAGAGCTATCAGTATCCGGTCGAAGTCTGGACAACAGCCGCCGCGTTGGTGATCGCAGCATGCGTGACGCCTGCAAAAGGGTTCTGGGCTGCCTGGTTCGGCCGGTGCCGGCGGCTATTGTTGGTGGTCCTGGCTATCGCACTGATCTCCTTCATCTATGGAATTTGCCAGTGGGAAATAACGGGCGAACTCCTGATGAAATTTCTTGGCGGTCTCGCCCAGGCCTTCAATTGGTCCCGTGTGCACTGGCTGAGCACGATGCTGTGGAGCCTGGCTTTTGCCCTGGCATTGCAGCAGATTCACCACCTTGTACTTGCGGCCGAGCTTCGACGAATCCGAACTCGGTGGAGCCCGGCTTTCGCCCTGGCTTTGCAGCAAATGCGCTACCTGCCACGGATGGGAACAATCGCCGTCGCGACACTCATCGGATTGCAATTGCTCTTCATGGCCCGCTACCATCATTGGCGACGCAGCGATCAGCCGTTGACCTATCACCAATTTTTCTCCCCGGAACTGTTTCAAGAAGTTCGCCGCGGCATTGCGCGGCCGCAATCGGACTACCGCGTAGCCAGCCTGGGATTGCATCCGTCGATTGCCCTCTACAACGACTTCAACACGGTTGACGGCTATGTGGCGAACTATCCGCTTGACCACAAGCGAAAATTCCGCGCAGTCATCGCCCGCGAACTGGACAAAGACCCCAAGCTGGAAAAATACTTCGATGGTTGGGGCAATCGCTGCTATCTGTTCGCCCACGACCTGACGAGAAACCGACGGCAAAATGGTGGTTCAAAGGCTCAGCCGGACTTGACGATGGTGTTGACCAAGGACCACCCGATTCGCACCGTTGAAGACCTCGATTTCGACTTCGCGGCCCTCAAGCAGTTGGGATGCGACTATCTCCTCAGTGCCGTGGAAATCAAGGACTATCGCCAGTTGAATCTCCAGCCGGTGGGGAAATTCGAGCGTTCCGATTCTCCCTGGCAGATTTCCGTCTACGCCTTGAAGAATACCGAACCAGGCGCTGACTCACCCGCTGGAGCTTCCCGCGATTCGCCCCGGTAGATGAGTGCATCAACGTCCAGCAAGTCCCTTGTGGAAATCGCCGCCTTTCCGCCCCCGATGGGAGCGTGGTCCCAGCGAATCGAATTTGTGGCGGAGCAATGGCGAGGCCGCGGGCATGAGTGCATCCTGTTGAATATCGGTCCCAGCCGAAAGCTGCGGAATCCCACGTACTGCAACGTGCGAGGGATTTTGGACTATTTGTTCAAGGTGACCATATTCGCAGTGCAAGGGCACGTCCTGCACACGCACACGAATGCCAAAGGCGTCAAGGGCAACCTTCTCGCCCTGGCCGCCCACTTCATCAGTTGCCTGCGCGGGCGACGCTGTGCGCTGACGTTTCATGCGGGCGTGCGACAGGAGTATTTTCCCAAGACCGGGAATTGGTTGAAGGACACGCTCCTGAGCCTGACGTTCAAGACGGCGCGGCTGATTATCTGTAACAACGCCGAAGTCAAGCAGAAGATCGTCGAAGGGTACGGCATCGCCGAGGAGAAGGTTTTTCCGATCCAGGCGTTTTGCGCGGCCTATATGCGGCAGACTCCCACCGAGTTACCCGAAAACGTGCAGGAATTCGCGCGGCAGCATGCTCCCTTGCTCATATCTTATGTATTCTTCTTCCATCCGGAATTTGCAGTGGATGACATGTTGCAGGCCGTGGCCCGGCTTCGCCAGAAATACCCGCAATTGGGCCTGGTCATCATGGGCTCGCAGCAATATGCCGAAAATTACCAGGCACTAATCCAGGAACTGGAACTGGGGTCGCATTTGCTGCTGACGGGCAATCTGCCCCGCGATCAATTCCTGGGTGTGCTGAAGCACGGCGACCTCTATCTTCGCACCCCCATGGGGGACGGCGTCGCGGCGTCGGTGTTGGAGGCACTCGCCTTGGGAACACCGGTCGTCGCCTCGGACAACGGCGCTCGCCCCCCAAGCTGCGTCTTGTACCGCGAACGGGACGTGGACGACATGGTCAAACAAATTGAGCGCGTGTTGGCGAATCACGCCGCCGTGACAGCCGCGATCATCAAGCCGGACGATCGCGACACCGTAAGCGAAGAAGTCGATTTGCTCCTCTCCATCATTGAAGAACGAACTCCCAGAGAAGCTGCCCTTGAAACAAATCTTCATGCGTAAGAACCCGCTACGTCGGGCTGACATCATCGTCGAAGACGTGCCGTCTCCCGGCTGCGGACCGCAGGATGTGCTGATTGCCAATCGCGCGTCCCTGATCAGCGCCGGAACTGAGGTCGCGTCCGTCAAGCGCAACGTCAAAGACATGGTGGTCAAGACGCTCGGCAGCCAGGAATTGCGCGAGACCGTCAAGAACATGCTGTTGCACGATGGTATTCAGAAAACTCTCGATCGCGTCCAGTATGAAACGACCAAGTGGACCGCGCTGGGTTACAGCGGCGCGGGTGTGGCCATCCAGGTTGGCTCGCTGGTGGACGGCATCCGCGTTGGAGACATCGTGGCCTACGGCGGGCAAGGGCATGCCGAGGTAATCCGAGTCGGCAAGAACCTCTGTGTCCGTGTTCCGGAAGGCGTCGCCGAATCGCACGCTTCATTTGTCGCCGTCGGGAGCATCGCGTTGCAGGCCGTGCGACGGGCCGAGGTGCAGATGGGCGATCGCGTTGTCGTGCTTGGTTTGGGCCTGGTCGGACAACTTGTTTGTCAATTGCTTCAAGCGGCCGGAGCGCGCGTGCTGGGTGCCGATGTCTTGCCGCAGCGGCTGGCCCTCGCTCAATCCCTAGGCGTCGAGCAGACGTTTTCGGCAGGTGATTCATTGCCAAAGGAAATTCTTCGTGCCACCGATGGCCTCGGCGCGGATCGCGTGCTGATCTGCGCCTCCACTGCAAGCAGCCAGGTGATTGAGCAAGCGGTGGCGATGGCCCGCGACCGGGCGCGTTTGTGCGTGGTGGGAATGGTCGGTCTCGATGTGCCCTGCGAGGATTTTTATCGCAAGGAACTAGACCTGGTCATCTCCCGCTCGTATGGTCCCGGCCGCTATGACGCGCAATATGAGGAACAGGGAGTCGATTACCCGATCAGCTATGTACGCTGGACGGAAAAGCGCAACATGGAGGAGTTCCTCCGCCTCGTGCAATCAGGAAAAGTGATTCTCGAACCGCTCATTTCCCATCGCTTTCCCCTGGACAATGCCGCTCAAGCCTACGACGCGCTGTCTGAACATGCCACCGAGTGCCTCGCCGTGTTGTTGACCTACGACGATCGCGGCTCGTTGGACCAACGACAGGTTGCGCTCACCAAGCCGCCGGCGATATCCGGCGAGGCCAAGGAGACGGCCAACGTGGCGGTGGTCGGTTGCGGCTATTTCGCGAGGCAGTTCCATCTGCCGAATATCAAGGCCAGTCGGTCGCTCCATTTGCATACGCTGGTGGCCTCCAGTGCGCAAAACGCAAAGGAAATGGCCGCGCGATACGGGGCAGCAAACTGCTCGACTGATTTTGCCGGCATCCTGGCGGAGCCGACCATTGATGCCGTGGCAATCTTCACCCGGGACAACGCGCATGCCAGCATGACGACCGCCGCGTTGGCGGCAGGCAAGCACGTTTTTTGTGAAAAGCCGCTGGCGACCACCCGCGCGGAATGCGAGCAGATTGCCGCCGCAGCGCGGATGCACGACCGTGTGTGCATCACCGGCTTTAACCGCCGCTTTGCTCCGATGGTGACGCAAATCAGGAAACTTCTTGACGGTTGTCAGGGGCCGCGGATGATCCACTATCGAGTCAATGCGGGACCGTTGCCGCGCGATAATTGGGTCTTTGATCCACACCATGCCGCGGGGCGGATCGTGGGCGAAGCCTGCCATTTCATCGACTTGTTCTACGACCTGGTGCGTTGTGAGTCAGTCCGTGTGACGGCGCAGGCACTCGGCGAGCCCAAGTCGCTCGTTCATCTCGAAGACATTGCCGCGACGTTTTCTTTCGCCGACGGTTCGGTCGCCAATCTGGTCTATGCCTCGTCGGGGAACACGAAGGCTGGCAAAGAACGCCTGGAGATATTCACCGGCGGCACGACCATCGAAATGGACGATTTCCGCAGCCTCAAGGTGCGCGGCAGGAAGAATCTGGATGTCACCCAGCGGCGGGCGGATAAGGGGCATGGTGCGGAAATGGACCATTTTGCGCAGGCGATACTGGGTAAGACGACCCCCGGAATGACGTACGTCGATGGCATCCGTGCAACGCTCTGCTGTCTGGCAATTCACGACAGCATTGAGCGAGGTGAAGCAGTGGCAATCGAACTAATCTGAACTCGTGAAGCTCCTGTTTTTACAGAAGCGCATTCTGTTTCCCGCGAATACAGGGGGGAAAATCCGCACACTGAACGTGCTGCGCCACCTTGCGCAGTGGCACGATATTACGTACTTGTGCAACGTGCAGGCCGGCGACGCCCCTTATCTCAACGAGATGCAGAATATGGGCATGCGGCTGGAGACCATTCCCTGGCGGGAAGCGCCGCGCAACAGCCTTCGCTTCTACTTCGATCTGGCAAGAAACCTGGCGTCTTCGTACCCATTCACGGTCGCGAAGGATTTCGATCCGGCGCTGCGCCGGCGCGCCAAGGAATTGCTCTCGGCCGAATCCTTTGACCTCGTCATCTGCGATTTCGTGCAGATGGCTGAAAATGCCATCGGCCTGTCTGCTCCCGCCAGTGTGCTGTTTCAACACAATGTCGAGGCCGAGATCTTCCGCCGCCACGCGGAGAGCAACAGCTCCTGGCTACGACGCCGTTACATGGCCCTGCAATGGCAAAAGATGCGCCGTTATGAAGCGGCGGCCGGGCAGCATTTTGATGCGGTCATCGCAGTCAGCCAGCACGACCAAGCGATCTTTGAAAAAGAGTACGGCTGGCGACACGTGCGCACGATTGGTACGGCCGTGGATGTGGACTATTTTTCGCCGCGCGGGTTGGCCGAAGTGCCCGAGTTGGTCGTGTTTGTCGGTTCCATGGACTGGCTCCCAAACGAAGATGGCGTGCTGGACTTCTGCCAGCGAACGTGGCCGCTCATTCGAGAACCTCATCCCCAGGCGCGTTTTCAAATTGTCGGCCGCCATCCTACTGCGGCGGTTCAGCGCCTCGAGGGCATCGCTGGGGTTGAAGTAGTCGGATCGGTGCCTGACGTCCGCCCGTATCTGGAACAGGCAGCCGTGATCGTCGTGCCGCTGCGAATCGGCGGCGGCACGCGCATCAAGATCTTTGAAGCGCTGGCCATGAGCAAAGCACTCGTCAGTACCACGATTGGCGCCGAGGGATTGCCGGTTTCCGCGGGTGAGCACCTGATACTGGCGGATAAGCCTGTCGATTTTGCCCATGCGGTTTGCGAACTGTTCGACAGTGCAGCATCTCGCCGTGAGTTAGGCATGCGCGGACATTCCTACATAATTCAGCGGTTCTCCGCCGAGCAGGTCGCCCGGCAATTTGAATCGATCTGCCGGGAAACGGCCACCCGCCAGCAGCCCCGCGTCCCCGTGCCGGCATGAACGAAACGAGGCTTTGCGACAGTAATTGACCATGGCGTTCTGGCTGTCACTCTATTGGGTCATCGCCGCCATCATGGTTTATATCTATTTTGGCTATTCATTGCTGTTGGCGCTGCTGTCCGGACTTGTTCGAAGATCACCCAACCCTTCTGAAGTCGACCTGCCGGCAGTCTCGTTGATCATTCCTGCGCACAACGAAGAGCGTATCCTGGAAGCGAAGCTGAATAATGCCTTGTCACTGGACTATCCGGCGGACAAATTGGAGGTTCTAGTGGCCAGTGACGGCAGCATTGATCGCACCAAATCGATTGGGGAGTCATTCGCCGATCGAGGAGTCCGATTGTTGGCCTTCAGCCCGCGCCGTGGAAAGGCGTCGGCCGTCAATGACGCCGTCGTCGAGGCCAACGCCGCGGTGCTTTGCCTTTGCGATGCCAACGTAATGTTTCGCCCCGACGCCTTGCGGTTGTTGGTCCACCGGCTGGTCGATCCCAGGATCGGGGCTGCCACGGGCGATGTTCGACTGGCCAGCCATGAGTCGAATTTCGGCCAGGGAGAGAGTCTCTATTACAGGATTGAAAAACGGCTCCAGGTGGCCGAATCGTCGGTGGGGTCGTTGATGGGTGTGGATGGCGGTATGTATGTGTTGCGCAAGCCGTTGTTTCAGCCACTGCCCGCGGACACCATCCTGGACGATTTTGTCATCAGCATGCGGGTCATTCAGCAGGGCTTTCGCGTTGTCTATGAGCCTGCCGCAGTGGCCGATGAGAACGGCACGCCGCTGGCGAGCCAGGAATTCCGTCGCCGGGTACGAGTGGCGGCAGGAGCGGTCCAGACAATCAAACGGGGCGATCGCCCACCGCTGTCCCGCCCCGTTGAACTGTGGCAATTCGTTTCCCACAAATTGCTCCGCTGGCTCGGGCCATTATGGCTGATCTTGTTGCTGACCGCCAACGTTGCGTCGTGGCCAACGCACTCTTTCTATCGCGCGACCCTTGTCGCACAATTGGCGTTTTACCTGGCGGCGCTGGCAGGTTGCCTGTCGCTCCGATTGCGAGCCATGAAACTTGGGGGAATCCCCTTCTATTTCGTGCTGAGCCATGTGGCGATGGTCGTGGGCACTGTGACGGGTTTGTTCAATCGTCAGAAGGTAACCTGGCAGCAGGCTGAGCGGACTGGCAGTCTCGCTGCCAATCCATCTTCCCATGCCCATTAGTGCTGCATTGACCAATCCGGCATCCGTGAAGGATGTCTGTGTCTCCACGGATTTGGACCGTGCAGCATGGTCGGAATATGTTCGTACGACGGCCGATGGCGGCCTTTACCACCGACTGGAATGGGATGCGGCGCTGGCCATCTATCGACTCCACACCTTGCGACTGACAGCAACTTGTGAAGGCCGAGTTGTGGGCGTCCTGCCACTGGTCGTTCAGCAGAGTCGGCTGTTTGGCCGTCGCCTGGCGTCTCTCCCCTGGTTTGACTCGGCGGGGTCACTTGCGGACTCTGTGGAAGCACTTGAAGCTTTGTTGACTGCCGCCCTCTCTCACGCAGCGCGTTGTGGCGCAACCGAGATCCATTTACGGCAAATCCAAGCTACCCCCCAGTGGCAATCGCCGCGAACCGACAAGGTCCTGATGCGCCTAACGCTCCAGCCCAAATCCGACGACTTGTGGAAGGAGCTTTCGGCCAAAGTGCGAAATCAGGTGCGTAAAGGAGAGAAATCGGGCCTAACCTACGAATGTGGCGGCCCGTCGCTGGTCCATGACTTCTTCGGCGTCTACGCAACCAACATGCGCGACCTGGGAAGCCCCAGCCACAGCGAAGGGTTCTTTGAGGCCGTCGTCGCCGCGTTTGGCGACGATGTCCAAGTGCATGTGGTGCGTCTTGCCGCAATGGTCGTTGGCTGTGGCCTGACACTCGCCAACGGCCGCTTTCTGGAAATTCCTTGGGCTTCGAGTCTGCGTGAATACAATCCACTTTGCGTCAACCATTTCCTCTATTGGAACATCCTTCGTCAGGCGTGTGAACGTCGCTACGAGTTCTTCCATTTCGGTCGGAGCACGGCCGGCAGTGGAACATGGCACTTTAAGCGGCAGTGGGGAGCTGTGGACGTTCCGTTGTACTGGTACAGCCTCGCTTCGGATGGTACCCCAATCGCTCAAGAGTCTCGCCCCGAAGAATCGTTTGCTCTGGCACAGCGCGCCTGGCGGCGGCTTCCCCTCTGGCTGAGCCGGCGGCTGGGACCGCGAATTATTTGCAACGTCTGCTGAGGCTGTTGGCTCAATACGGATTCCTGTGAACCCTCGATCTGATTTCATGAAACGAGTTGCAGTTTTTGGCACGGGTTATGTCGGCTGCGTGACGGCCGCATGTCTCGCCCGCGATGGGCATCGCGTAGTGGGGGTCGATATCGATTCCGACAAGGTTGCCGCCATCAACGGGGGCCGGGCGCCGGTTTCCGAACCGGGGCTGGAAGAGTTCATTTCCGCCCAGGTTGCCTCCGGAGTCCTGTCGGCTACGAGCGACGTTGCACCGGCGATTCAAGATACGAAGATGACACTGATCTGTGTTGGCACGCCGTCCATGGCAGATGGTGCCGTGCGCACGGTTGCGGTCGAAGGCGTTATCGAATCGATTGGTCGGGCCCTGAGAGAAACGTCGATATCTTACGTGGTGATCTTGCTTTCTACGCTGCTGCCCGGAATCCTGGAAGATCGGCTCGCACCGCGGCTGAGTGCCAGCGCCAGCCGTGCGCTGGGTCCGGAACTGCGGCTGTGCAATAATCCTGAATTCCTCCGCGAAAGTTCGGCGATCAAGGACTACGATCACCCTCCCTTTGTCGTCATCGGCACGACTGATGACGGGGGTGCAAAGTCTGTGCTCGATCTCTATGGCGCGCTCGACGCGCCCAAAGTGGTCACTGCCGCGCGCACTCCCGCGCTGGTCAAGTACACGCGCAACGCCTTCCACACGCTGAAAGTGGCGTTTGCGAACGAGATCGGTTGCTTGGCCAAGTCATTTGGAGGCAATGGCCACGAAGTCATGCGGCTGGTGTGCCAGGACGACAAGCTCAATATTTCGCCAGCCTATTTGAAACCAGGCTTTGCTTTTTGCGGTTCATGCCTGCCCAAGGATCTGCGGGCCCTTGTGCACCATGCGCAACAACAGGCCGTGCGGGTTCCCTTGTTGGAAGGCATCCTCCCCTCCAACGAACAGCACCTCGACCGGGCGGCCAAGTTGATCCAGCAGTCCGGGCAGCGCAACATCGGCCTGGTGGGAATGAGTTTTAAGGCGGGTACGGGCGATCTTCGTGAAAGCCCGCAGGTGATATTAGCGGAAACATTGTTGGACACGAAATTCAATCTTCGCATTTACGATCCAGGTGTCGCCGTCTCACGATTGCGGGGCCGCAATCTGGCCTATGTTGATCAGCATCTCCCACATCTTGCTCCGTTGCTGGTCGACGATCCTGAAGCACTCTTCAAGCATTCCCAAGTACTGCTGCTGGCGACAGCCGTGGCCGATCAGGTCCCCTGGCAGGCCAGCTACCGGGGTCAGATCATTGATCTGCGCCGGGACCTCACCAGCGCCGGGTAATGCCGGACGCATCGGTTCAACCTATGCAGTTGCTCGTCACGATTGATACCGAGGAGGACAATGCCTGGCGGGCGGGATTTCGCGCGTCGGGTCATACTGTGGAAAACACGCGAGGCATCGAACGATTTCAGCGTTTGTGTGAGGACTTTCGGGTTCGCCCGACCTATCTTATCGATACCCCAATCGCTGAAGATGCCCGCTCAGTCGAAATGCTGACGGCATTTCAGCACGCAGGCCAGTGTGAAGTGGGTGCACATTTGCATCCCTGGTGTGCCCCGCCGTTCGGCGAACCCGGTGGCGTTCGAGAGTCATTTCTTTGTAATCTCCCAGCGGACGTTCAGCGCGACAAACTGGCCAGACTGACGGATACCATCGAGCAGCGCACCGGTCGTCGCCCAACCTCGTTTCGGGCCGGCCGCTACGGACTGGACATGGTGGGAGCGCGCATCCTGGCCGACTTGGGCTACGAAGTCGATTCCAGCGTGATCCCTTTCACCAGCTATGCGGCCGAAGAGGGACCTGACTTCAGCCATGCTCCGTTTCGGCCTTACTACCTGGACGCAGCGGACTTCACGCAACCACACGACGCAGGGTTCTTGCTGGAAGTCCCCGTAACCGTCGGCTACAACCGGCACGATTTTCTACGTAGTAACCGCATCCACCGGCTGACCGCGGCTCCTGTCCTGAAACAACTGCGATTAAGAGGATTTTTAGATCGGCTGGGAATACTGCGTCGCATCAAGCTTTCGCCTGAACAGGCCGACGCCTCGGAAATGCAAACGTTGGTTGACATATACCATGCTCAGGGGCAAGACGCTGTGGTATTGATGTTTCACAGCTCATCGCTTGTCGCCGGCGGTTCGCCCTACGTTCCAAGCGAAACGGAGTTCCATCGCTTCTATGAAAAACTCAACGCCATTTTTCGACACTGCGTGGAAACGCGGCACATGCGGTGCGAAACATTGACGGAGTTCGCCCGACAGTATCGTTCGTCCAATGCGGCTTGTGTGGCATGACCTTCCGCCGAAACCCGTTCTGGCCGCGCTGCCGCCAACATCAAGAATGGCCAGACTGAAAATCAGCTACCCCGTTTTCCGTCAACCTTCCTGCGTCACTTTGGGGACGGGGGCGCTGCGCACGCTTGGGGAGGCGCCGCAACTGGACCAGACGTTCTTCTTTCTCACGTCCCAACGCGAAGCGTGCCAAGCCGTGCAGAATGTGCTCAACTCAGCCGGTCTCGCGCTTGCCGAGCGTAACTCACTCGTCAAACCCGCGGGAGAGCCAACCGTCGAAATGGTGCGACTTGGCGCCAACTCTTTGAGGCGCGGCCCGCATCGGAGGATCGTGGCCATCGGAGGGGGATCGGTACTCGATTGGGCGAGACTGGCGTGGACATGTTCCCAGGAGTTGCTGGATTTCGACACGGGTCGAGTTTCCGCGTCGGAAACCAGGCCGGAACTGTGGTTGATTCCCACGACGTGCGGGAGCGGCGCGGAAGCCGCAGGCGTGGCGGTATTTTTGAATCACGGGAGAAAAGTGGCGGCTGTTTCACCGACTTTTGTTGCCGACCAAGTGATTCTCGATGGCCGATTCCTGGAAACCGTTTCCGAGAGCAAACTGGCCTGTTCTCTCTGTGACGCATTGAGCCATGCCATCGAGAGTTTCACATCGATCGTCCCGAATTATCTGGCCAAGGAAATGGCCCTGGCAGCGCTGGACGTCATTTTGACTCAGTATGGAGCTGACGCCACCCCGTCGCGTCGCGACCGGCTCATGGAAGCGGGCTACCTGGGAGGCTTGGCGGCGTCACATTGTTCGGTCGGCGTGACTCACGCATTTGCCCATGCGGCGGCCGCCTTCGGATTGGGACACGGCTTGGCCAACGCCCTGGGTTTGATCCCCGGCGTTGAAGCAAACCAGGAAACGGACTCGCTGCGCCTATTGCTTAGACGTATGGGTTGGCAGGCTCCTGGGGAATTGGTGAATCAACTGATGCCTGTTGTGCAGGCCGCCATTCATTCCAGGACCGACCTTGTGGCATTAAAGGAACTCACACAGTCTGCCGCTCGCGGTGCATTTTTAGAGTGCATGCAAGCGGATGTCTGTCTTCGGACCAACCCGCAGCAGTTATCGGTCGCTCAGTTGGACAGGTTCCTCGATCGTACGTTGGAGATCGTCGAGACGGCGGCGTGAGCAACTTCCTCGATTTTCTCGACGCTCACCCTGCCGAGCACGTGGCCCTGATTGATGACAGGGACAAATTGACATACGGCCGATTACGCAGCCTAGCACGCCGTGGCGCAAATGTTATTCATAGCCGACATGGGGGCAAGAATTTCCTGCTCGTCTCGGCCACGGCGGACGCACGGTTCATTACAACGCTGTTGGCCGTCATCTACAGCGGCAACACACCCGTGCCGATCGATCCCAATCTTCCCGAACCTGGGAGGGAATTTATCAAGGACAAATGTCAGGCCGCTGCCCTGCTGGATCCACTCGACGAAACTGCATTGACCGACGGAGTCGAAGTCGACTATCGTGACGACTCCATCCCGATGATGATCCTGTTCACATCGGGGACCAGCGGCTTCCCCAAAGGGGTGATCCTGTCCCACGAGAATGTGATTTCCTCCTGCCGAACGATGGCGGACTACCTGGGAT
>Ga0194132_10004600_pt1 | contig 23312 bp, 16 predicted proteins | sample TA2KigOf80mmetaG_FD_148612 | JGI IMG/M metagenome (GOLD analysis project Ga0194132, IMG submission 148612) | Freshwater microbial communities from Lake Tanganyika, Tanzania - TA2015054 Kigoma Offshore 80m | ecosystem: Environmental > Aquatic > Freshwater > Lake | place: Tanzania: Lake... | reverse complement strand
AACTTGATCTCGCGGTCGAAATCCACACGCAGGGGGTCATTTCGGCGGTCACCCATTGGGTTCCTCGGTCATTTCGGCAGGAAAGAGGCAGAAACGCTGGGAATCCCAGGGTTCCGGCGCACATGCCATGCCGAAAGTCGAAGGTCATCTGGGAAATAGGGGACAAGGGCGTGGCGGTCGGCGGTGGCGTCTTCTTCCTCGTGTGCTTCGCGTCGGACCTGACGTACCGCTGGCGGAGCTTTCGCGAGCGCGGGCGGTGGCGGTTCGTTCACCCGCTCACCGGCGGGATGTTCTTCTTCATCCCGATCTGGATCGTGTTCGGCCTCGCGCCGCTCCTCGCGATGCCGGTCATGCTGATCATCTTCCCGCCGAAGAAGGACCCGCCCCGGCGAGTCGCGGCGGTGGCCGACGTGCGACCGCTCGTACCGCGGACCTTATGCGGCACCGCGGACTCGGCAATACGGGCTTGAGCGTCGTGAAGCTGTGACCGCGCCGCGCGGTTGGATTTTTTCCGATCCCACTTCCGCGCGCGCTTCGGGTACGCTATTGAGTTGACCGCCCGCCCCGCGTTCCCTCCTACCCACCCCGGAGCCGCCCCCGTGACCGCTCCCCTTTCTTCGCAGGCGCTCTCGCGCCGCCAGTTGCTTCAGGCCGGCGGCGTTACCGCCCTCTCGATGGGCGTGCCCGGCACGGTCGCGGCCCGCATGGACGCCGGGAAGAAGCCGGACGGCGCGCCCGACCGCGCGTGCATCTTCGTCCTGCTGTGCGGCGGGCCGAGCCACCTCGACATGTGGGACCTGAAGCCCGACGCGCCGGACGAGATCCGCGGGCCGTACAAGCCGGCGCAAACCACCGTGCCCGGCGTCCGCATCTGCGAGTTGCAACCGCGGCTCGCGAAGATGGCCGACAAGTTCGCGCTGGTCCGCTCGATGACCCACCCGGGCAACATCAGCAACCACTTCGACGCGATGCACAACCTGCTGTCCGGGCAGCACCAAGCGCCGCAGGACTCGCCGTACCTCGGCTCCATCTTGTCGAAGGTGCGACCCAGCCAGAAGAGCCTCGCGTCGTACGTGTGGCTCATCAAGTGCGTCGGCGACCCGGTGTTCTGCGCGCCGAACATCGGCACCGGCGGGAACCTCGGCAACTTCTACGCGCCGCTGTTCGTGGGCGACGCGATCAACAACCCGTCGAAGCCGAACTTCAAGGCCCCCGATTCGCTCCTGCCGGTCGATACGGTCGAGCGGTTGAACGGCCGCAGCGACCTGCTCGGCAGCCTCGGGCGCGGGCGCACGACGGACACCGAACAGGCCCAACAGAGCTGGCGCGACGTGCAGCGCCGCGGGTTCGAGATCGCCACCTCGTCCGGGCCGCGCGAGGCGTTCAACCTCGACCGCGAGCCGGTCCGCCTGCGCGACCGCTACGGGCGCAACCCGCTGGGCCAGAACCTGCTGCTCGCGCGCCGGTTGGTCGAGTCCGGCGTCGGGTTCGTGACCGTGAACGGCTGGACCGGCCCCGCGCCGAGCCAGACGCAGAACAACGGCCCGCCCAGTTCCAGTTGGGACATGCACGGCGGCGAGATGGGCATGGGCAACGCCTTCGGCACCGGCTCCTACGGCATGGGCTGGTGCCAGCCGGTGCTGGACGCGGGCGTGTCCGCGCTGCTCGAAGACCTGCACGACCGCGGCCTCGCGGAGCGCACGTTGGTGGTGGTGATGGGCGAGTTCGGGCGCACCCCGCGCATCAACCAACTGACGGGCGCGACGCCGGGCCGCCAGCACTGGCCGGCGGCGTACTCCGCGATCCTCGCCGGCGGCGGCATCAAGGGCGGAGCGCTGTACGGCGCGACGGACAAGATCGGCGCGAGCGTGCGCGACAAGCCGGTGCGCCCGCAAGACCTGAGCGCGACCATCTTCCACTCGCTCGGCGTGCAGTGGGAATCGAAGGTGACGAAGGACGGCCTGAGCAAGCCCCTCAGCACCGGCACCCCGGTGATGGACCTGTTCGAGTGAGGTAACGCACCCCGCGCGAGGTCGCCCGATGTCCGCACAACCGGCCGACGAACCCAAGACGCCAGACCCGGCTGCGCAGTCGCACGGGGTCTTGGACGGTATCCAGAAGCTGGCGAGCATCACCTTCGGTGGCGACGCGACCGGCGGGCGGATCGTGTTCTTCGCGATCGGCCTCGTCGGGATGCTCTGCGCGTTCATGGTGCCGTTCTTCGCGCTGAACGACAAGTCGGATCACGCGCTAATCTGCTTCGCCCTGTTCGTGGCGGTCGTCGTCGTGCTGGTCTGCCGCATGGCGTGGCGGTTGGACACACAACCAACCGGACAAACGGCCGATCCAGTTTTGATGAAAGAACGGGACGACGCGCGCACCGAGCGCGACACCGCCCGCGCCGAGCGCGACACAGCCCGCGCCGAGCGCGACACAGCCCGCGCCGAGCGCAACACTGCCCGGGCCGAGCGCGATAGCGCCGGTGCGGAACTGGTGCTGGCGCGCGAGGGGATCGACCGAGAGACCAAGCGGGCCAACGCGCTCACGAAGTTGGCCCAAGCGTACCGGGTGGGCGTTACGGAAATCTCGGCGCACTACCAGAAAGCCGCGAACCGGTTCCCCAAGCTGCTCTCTTATGAGATGACGGTCACGATCAAGCCGAACGGCGACGCCGAGGTCGTGGAGCGCCGGAAGTTCAAAGCGGTCGGGAACGCCCCGCAGTCGTTCCTGATCGACGAGTTCCGGGGTTCGCTGGCGCTCGACACGTTCCTCGACCTCAACCTGCGAATGCAGGTTCACAGCGGGCACACGGTCGCGTGGCTCCCGGTCGGACTGGACGCGACCCCGCAGGAGGTGCTGTTCGTGTTTTTGCCTCCGCTGAAGGCTTCGGACTCGCCGCTCGACTTTAGCATCATGTGGACCGGCCCCGGCGCGTACCGCGACCTACTCGACGACACCAAGCGCAAGGACTTCGGCGGCCTCACCATCCGCTCCGCGGACCCGGTGCCCGAAGTGCGCCTGATTTTCCGAATCCACGAGGCCATCAAGCCGATCAAACTGAGTAAGCGGGGGAACGCGGACGGAACGGCGACCGATCTCGGGCGCGACGCCCACGCGAACGAGTTCCGCGTGTACCTGTGGGAATCGCTCAACGTTCCCGACGGAGGTAAGGTTGCAGTTTGGTTGGACTGGGTGTAGAATCGTGTTGTTGTGACCGCTCACCTTTTCTGGAGGACGAGCCATGTGTAAGAACGGTATTGACCGCGAGATGCTCGGCGTGGGTTGATCCTCGCGCTCCTAACACCACCTTTCCCCGCGGCCCGTTGCGAACAGCAGCGGGCCGCGGGCGTTAACTCCTTCACTTCGCGCCCGCGCTGTCGTAAGCTGTCGCACAACTCTCCGCGCCCCTCGCACTCGCACCCACAACGGGCCGTCCCATGTCGTCTGAAGTGAAGCCGGAACCGGAGTTCCGGCCGTTCGTGCCCGCGTCGGAGTCACCGCGCGAGTTCACGCTCGCCGCGGTCGCAGCCGGCGCGGGCCTCGGCCTCATCTTCGCCGCGTCGTCGCTGTACCTCGTGCTGAAAGTCGGCATGACGGTGTCGGCGTCGATCCCGGTCGCGGTGCTCGCCATCACGGTGTTCCGCGCGCTCTCGAAGGCGTTCGGGTTCCGCCGCACCACCGTCCTCGAAAACAACATCATTCAGACCGCGGGCAGCGCGGGCGAGAGCATCGCGTTCGGCGTCGGCGTCACCATGCCGGCGCTGCTGCTCCTCGGCTTCGGCATGGAGTTGGGCCGCGTGATGGTGGTGTCGGTGTTGGGCGGGTTGCTCGGCATCCTCGCCATGATCCCGCTGCGCCGGGCGTTCATCGTCAAGATGCACTTCCAACCGGGCAAGAAGGACCAGAAGGAAACGTTGCTGTACCCCGAAGGGACGGCGTGCGCGCAGGTGCTCATTAGCGGCGAGAAGGGCGGCACCACGGGCAAGACGGTGTTCATCGGGTTCGGCCTCGCGTTCCTCCACAAGTTCGTGACCGAGGGTATGAACCTGTTCGTCGCCACCGCGAAGCTGCCGGTCACGTTCATCAACAAGGCCGCGGTGTTCTCGACCGAAATGGCGTCCGAACTGCTCGGCGTCGGGTACATCATCGGCCTGCGCACCGCGGCCATGATGATGGGCGGCGCGGTGCTGGGCTACCTCGTGATCCTGCCCATCATCTTCTTCATCGGCGAGAACAACCCGAACGCGATCGCGCCGGGCACGAAGCCGATCAAGGACATGAGCTTGTCGCAACTGCGCAACGCCTATCTGCTGTACATCGGGGCCGGGTGCGTCGCGTCGGCCGGCATCATCAGCATGTTGAAGACGCTGCCGATGATCGTGCGCAGCTTCCGCTCCAGCATGTCGAGCCTGAAGGCCGGCGGCGCGGGCGAGCAGGGCGAGAAGCGCACCGACCGCGACATGCCGATGACGTGGGTGATCGGCGGCACGGTGGTTCTCGTCGGGCTGCTGGCCGCGTTCCTCGCGGGCGAAGTCGGCATCGAGACGGGGATTCTGGGGGCGCTGTTGGTCGTGCTGTTCGGGTTCCTGTTCGTGACCGTGTCCGCGCGGCTCACGGGCGAAATCGGCTCGTCGTCGAACCCGATCTCCGGCATGACCACGGCCACGCTGATGATCACCTGCCTCATCTTCCTCGCGCTCGGCATGACGAGCACCATCGACCGCGTACTCGCCCTCTCCATCGCCGCGGTCGTGTGCATCGCGTCCAGCAACGGCGGCACGGTGGCCCAGTCGCTCAAGACCGGCTACCTCGTCGGCGGCACCCCGCGGTACATGCAGTACGCCATCATGGTCGGCGCGTTCATCTCGGCGCTGGTGATCGGCGGCACGCTCATTTATCTGCTGAACGAACCCGGCACGGTGTACAGCTCCAAAGAGGAGAACGTCGCCCCGCTCGTGCTCACTCAACCCGAACTGGCGCGCCTAAAGCAGACGGAAACATACAAGGACCAAGCAGACCCGAACAAGGACAAGACGTACCGCATCTTCGACACCAACGCCAACGAGATCAACAAGGAGGACGGCGAGTACAAGCCGCGCGAGGCCGTGGCGAAGTACAAGCCCGGGCGCTACCTCGTGGACCCGGACACCGGGAAGGTGGCGTACCTCAAAGACCCCACCATCATGGGGCAACTGAAGCAGCGCGACGACGGCACGCCGGTTGACCGCAAGTTCGAGGCCCCGAAGACCCGCGTCCTCGGCATCGTCATCAACGGCGTGCTCCAGCGCGACCTGAACTGGACGATGGTCGCCATCGGCGCGATGATCGCCGTCATGCTCGAACTGTGCGGGGTGTCGGCGCTGGCGTTCGCGGTCGGGTTGTACGTCCCCATTCAGTACTCGGTGCCGATCTTCCTCGGCGGCATCGTGCGCTGGTGGGTGGATAAGAAGTACGCGGCCGAGGCCGCGCGCGACATCGCCGCGGCCGGCGACGACCCGACGAAGAAGGCACAGGCCGAAGTGGAAGCGATCCGCAAGGCCGAAACCAGCCCCGGCGTGCTGCTCGCCAGCGGGTACATCGCCGGCGGCTCCATTGCCGGCGTGCTGCTCGCGTTCCTGTTCCTCAGCGACACGCTTCCGCGCGACATCTCCGCGTACCAGTACCGCACGGTCGCCGTCGGCGCGGACCTGTCGTTGGAGGACGCGGCGAAGGCCATCGCCGCCCGCGAGAAGCCCAACCTGAGCGAGAAGGAACGCGCCGACTACGCCGCCGAGATCGTGGGCCTGAACGAGGACGACGTGCCGGCGCAGTGGGTGCCCGTGCGCAAGGGCACGAAGATCAAGCTGCCGAAGAACGTGGAGTACGAAGCCCCGGACGACACGACGCTGGGCGCGGTCGCGAAGGAAAAGCTGGGCCGCACGTGGAAGGCCGGGCAGATTCTCGAAATGAACAAGGGCACGCTCGCGGTGCCGGAGAAGCTGCCCGCGCGCGCGGAACTGAACGTGCCGCAGCCCCAGTGGGCCACACTGATCCCGTTCGGGTTCCTCGTGCTGTTCCTCCTCGCGGTCGCGGCCGGGTGGCTGCTCCGCGGCCCGCCCGACGAGGAGCCGAAGCCCCCGGCGCGAGCGGGGTGAGTCGCGCCCGCCGCCCGCCGCCCGCCCGCACCGGCGCGCGGCGGGCCGGTCGCCCCTCGTTCGGCTTCATGCACTTTTCGCGCCGCGATTCGTCGCCCGTCCGCTACACTCTCACCAACTCTCCCCCTTATCGGGAACCGCTGCCATGAAACAGTTCGTCTTCGGGTTGGTCACGGCCGGCGCGATGGCCGGGGTGCTCGCGCTCGCGCGCTCGGACTCGCCGCTCGAGGCCCGCGCGCCGGGCGACCCCAACGAGCTCAAGATCGAGAGCGGCGACAAGAACCCGTGGACCTCGCTCAAGCTCAACAACGACGCCAACCAGTTCACCTTCGCCGTGGTCAGCGACCGCACCGGCGGGCACCGCGACAAGGTCTTCTCGCAGGCCGTGCAGCGCGTCAACCTGCTCCAGCCGCAGTTCGTCATGTCCGTGGGCGACCTGATCGAGGGCTACACCACGAAGGAGGAGACGATCAAGGCCCAGTGGGACGAGTTCGACGGGTACGTGAAGAAGTTCGAGATGCCGTTCTTCTACACGCCCGGCAACCACGACGTGACCAACAAGACGATGGTGACGAAGTGGGGCGAGCGCTACGGCAAGCGGTACTTCTCGTTCACCTACAAGAACGTGCTGTTCCTCTCGCTGTGCTCCGAGAACCCGCCGGACGGCATGGGCACCATTGATAAGGACCAACAAGAGTGGGTGGCGAAGACGGCGGCGGCGCACAAGGACGTGCGCTGGACGTTCGTGTTCCTGCACACCCCGATCTGGACCGCCAAAGACCTGACGAAGAACGGGTTCGCGGCGGTGGAAACGGCGCTGGCCGGGCGCAAGTACACGGTGTTCGCGGGGCACGTTCACCGCTATCAGGTGTTCGAGCGCAACGGCGCGGAGTACTACCAACTCGCCACCACCGGCGGCGGGAGCCGGCTCCGCGGCGTCGACTACGGCGAGTTCGACCACGTCGCGTGGGTGACGATGAAGGGCGACAAGCCGCTGATCGCCAACATCATGCTCGACGGCATTCTGCCGGCGAACCTGAAGACCCCGGAGAGCGCCGAGAAGGGCGTCGAGCGGAAGCTGAAGCCGACGTTCCCGGTGAGCGGGCGCGTCACGCTGGGCGGGCAACCGCTGGGCGGCGCGACGGTGGCCCTGCACACCTACGACGCGGAGAAGAAGACCTACACGCGCGTGGCCGACGGCCGCACCGACGACCTCGGCCGGTTCCAGATCACGACCTACGCCAAGTTCGACGGCGCGCCCGCGGACACCTACAGCGTAACGGTAACGGGCGCGGGCACCACCTACGCGACCCCCGCCGCCACCACCCTGAAACTCCGCATCCACGAAACCCCCAACACGCTGAATCTGGATTTGCCGAAGTAACCGCGCAGGGGCTTCGCACAGAGCCGTTACCACGTTATTGCGCGAAGCCGGCATCAGGTGTTTGTGGCGCAAGTGACATCAGGGTATTCTGTTCCGTGTCACGGGCGGGGGTACGACGTACCACAGCCCGCCCGTGTTATTGTGCGAAGCCTCGCACACTAAACACAAGTTTGGCGGCGGAGGGCGCACGGGATGGCGGACGGCAAATACGAGGTGTTGGCGTTGCTGCCAGAGTCGAGCGATTTCACCTTGGACGCCGCCTTAGCCCACTTCGGCAAGCTGCGCTTCGGCAAGAAGCTGAAGGCGGAGTTGGCTACCCTCAAGGGCCGTCGGAAGCCATCCGGTTTTCGCGTGGACTACGGCGGCTGGTCAGTGTACGCGTTCCTCGAGTCCGGCAAGGACGTGCTGTCCGAGAGTCGGGAGTTCGCCGAGGACGAAGATCTACCCGCACCGGCCGACGTTATCGCCGGGTGCTCCCGCCGCCTGTCGGTCTGGTCGGACGAGGATGAGGAGGCGGACTACTCGGACCACATCATGCACTTCACGGACGAGTTGCGGGAGCGGTTCGGGGCATTCATCCTCGACTTCGTCAACGGCGGCTGGTGGAGGTGAGGCACGCCGCCCCAGGAACTTCCTCTGAGGTTGACGGATCGTAGGTCGGGCTGAGTCTGCGCGGGCGCGTACCTTCGACGCGGGCCGCACGCGCCGGCGGCCCTGTGGGTGGTCGGTCGTGGCGTCAACTCATCTGCGGCCCCCTTTCGGTTCGGCGTTGTCCCGGTCTCACGTCACGGCCGCGTCCGACCCCGGCGCGGTCGTGGTCGGTGGCGGCTCGATCTTCGTCACCGCTTACCTCAGTTCCTTCGCCCGGGTCTGCTACGCGAACCGGCGCGGCGTGTAACGTGTTCCGCGCGGATTTGGCGTTGCGAGCGGTCACGCGGCGGTTCAGAATGGCGCGGGTGAAGGTGTGGGCGCCCGGGGCACCAGAAACCAAACGGGCTCGGTCGCCGCACGCACGGTCCGGTGTCGGGCGCGCGGAACCCGCGCCCCAGTTCCCGGCGACCGCGGGCGGCACCGCAGCGCGACCATTGAACCCGGCGCTGCACCGGACCCGGCCCGCACTTTGCTTTCTGGGACTTCATAGCCCACTCAGCGGGCCGAGTTGCTGAGCCGTGTCGTTCGGCGGCGGAGGCAGACCGATGGGCGATCGCCGAGCGAATCACACTTCACGAGGATTACCCATGCTCACGGGACGGTTCTTGCCAGCACTGGCCGCTGCGCTGGTGCCTGCACTGCTCCTACTCGCCACTGACGACCCCAAGCCGAAGGCTGACGCCAAGCTGACGCCCGAGAAGGCGATGGCCGTGACGATGGTCCGCTGGAACAAGGCCGCTGAGGGCGTGACGGCGACGGGGCCGATCGGCAAGGTCGGGTTTACGTGGGAGGCCGACAAGTTCCCGCACCCCACGTTCAAGGGCGGAAGTGCCGAGGCGTACGGCGCGTTCGCCCGCGTCCTGGTCAAGTTCCTGGACGAGAAGGGCAACTTCGAGTTCCTGGCCGAGAACAACCTGTTCTCCGCACCCCTGAAGTACGTGTACGCCGGCGGGAAGGACGCTAAGGTGGACTGGACGTTCGCCAAGCTCATCAGCCAGCTGGCGGAGCCGAAGGCCTACGGCGACCACGACGAGGCCACCCGCAAAATGCTCAAGGGGTACGCGGACAAGGTCGCTGAGCGGGCGAAGAAGGACAAGCCCTGAGACTCCGCAGTTCGCCAGAGGGCAGGCGGCAGAGGCCGCCCTAGGAACTTACTCTGAGGTTGACGGATCGTAGGTCGGGCGGAGCCCGCGCGGGCGCGTACCTCCGACGCGGGCCGCGCGCGGGCGGTCCTGTTGGTGGTCGGTCTCCATGTCAACTCATCTGCAACCCCCTTTCGATTCGGCGTTGTCCCGGTCTCAGGTCACGGCCGCTTCCGACCCCGGCGCGGGCACGGCCGGTGGCGGCTGGAGTACCCGTGCGCCCCGACCACGTCAGGCCCGTCGGCCACCGGAACACCTCCATCACTGAAGTCGGGACCGGCGCGAACCGCCGCCGTTCGGGAAGTTCAGGCTCACGCGCGGGCTGGCGGGTCACAACCGGGGATCGCGGGTTTGCGCCGCGTGGAGCGGTTCGCGACGGAAGCCTCCGCGGAAAAAAATCCGCTACGGATCTTGGAGAGATGTGTCATCTCGTATACTATACCAACAGGCGTTCAGATATGGCGCGAACACCGCGCGCCGAGCGGCACTGTCCCGGAGCGGGGGCGTTGTGCAACCTGCCACACAATTGCCACTTCGGGGCGCGCCCGTTGTGCAACCCGTTTCGATTTCGCCCAATACGAGGTGATCCGACCGAGGGCGGGCGTTGTGCAACCGATTTCGAATTGTGTCACTTCGAGGGCGGGCGTTGTGCAACCGATTGTGATTCGTTCCACTTCGGGGGCGTGCCCGGCGGATGTGAAGGAGAGCGGGCGTTGTGCAACCGATTTTGATTCGTCCCCACTTGTCCGGCGCGCGGGCGCGAGCCTCGCCGTAACGAGTGGGGGCGTCAGCCGGCTTTCTTCAACCCGCCGGGCGCGTCCGGGGCGTGGTCGGCGACGTGCTTCAACAGCTTCTCCCAAGCGTCGTCGCTGAACGGCGTCTCGCGGGCGATGCGCTGGAGGTCCGCGAGCAGTTCGCCCGCGGACTGGTACGGCTGCGCCGCGGCGACCGTGTCGGCCATCGGCGGTTCGGCCTCGGCCTCGAGCCGGCGGATCACGCCCCACAGCGCTTCGGGGAACGCCTTCGAGCGCGACACGCGCTTCTTGCCGGCCAACTGCGACCAGCCGAACAGCACCTGCCCGAACGCGCGCAGGTCCGCGCCGAACGACGGGTCCGGGCCGGCGCTCGCGCCCGCGAGCCACGCCGGTTCGCCGGTGCCCGTGACCTTCAGCGCGCCGTCGGGGGTGAGCAGGAACGAGTCGGACGTGAGCCGCCCGTGAACCAGCCCGGCGCGGTGGGCCGCGTCGAGCGCGCCCGCGCCCATCGTCGCCAGCCGCACCCAGCAGCCGGGGTGCGCCGCGAACGCCGGCCAGTCGGCGCTGGGCAGCCCCACCAGCACCTCTTGGAGCACCGCGGGGCGGCCGCTGATGTCGAGCACCTCGACCGCGCCGGCGAGGTTCGGGTGGGCGGCGTCGCGGGCCGCGGCGAACCGCTGCCGGAACTCGTCCGGGTGGACCGCGTCGGCCATCTCCAGTTCGCCCAAGTGCCGCAGCAGGTACACGCCGCCGCCGCGCTCGGTCGCGCGCTTCGGGTCGTGGACGCGGTACACGGTTTCTTTGGGCGAGGTGCGGAGCCGGTCGAGGACGCGGAACCGGCCGAGCACCAGCGCGTCGAGGTTCCCGGCTTCGATGAGCGCGAGCTGGTAGAGCGTGATCGCGCCGCTGGCGAGCAGCACTTGGCGCAGGGTGCGGCGCTGGCGCGCGGCCTCGGCCCACAGCGCCGCGAGCGTGTCCGCGTCCACCAACCCGACCGACTTGAGCAGCTCGCCCAACTGCCGGTCGCCGGGTTCGAGTTCCTCAAGTGCGGAGGTTGGAATGCGGGGTGCGGGATCAGTAGAGGCATCCGATTTCGGGTCTTCATTCCGCGATCCGAGTTCCGCGATCCGCAATGGCGCAGCGTTCGTCTTCGCCAGTTCGCGGAGCTTCTTGCGGTACCACTCACGCATGTCCGAGAGGTGCCGCTCCATCTCGCCGCGCTTGAAGCCCAGTTCCTCGCGCTCGCGGCGCAGACGGTCGGCCTCTTCGGCCAGTTGGCGCGAGGCGTCGGCCGCGGCGGTGGCCGCTTCGGTCGCGGCGGCGGTCTTGGCCTCGATGCGCGTCTCGCCGGACGCGAGCAGCCGGCGCATGTCGGCCACGGTGCCCTGCCACTCCACGATCTGCTGGCGGAACGCGGCGACCGCGAGCCGGTGCTCGTCTTTGGCGCGGTCGAGGGCCGCGCGCTGCTCGCGCAGGCGCTCGGCATCGGCGCGGACCTGCGCGCGGGCCGCTTCGAGGTCGGCGCGGCCGGTGCGGGCGAAGTCGTTGAGTTCCGCGAGGTGGCCGCGCAGTTGCTCGCGCGCGGCGGCGAGGCGGTCGAGCGCGAGCCGGGCCTGCTCGTCGAGGTCCGGGGCTTGGCCGCGCAGGGCGTCGAAGTCCGCGGCGACCTGTGCGCGGAACGCGTCGAGTTCGGCGCGCTCGGCGGCGACCGCGCCGCGGGTCTCGGCCAGCGCCTTGCGCTCGGCGGCGACGGCCGCGCCCGCGTCCTTGAGCCGGGCGATCTGCCGCGCGAGCGCCTGTTCCTTGTCGGCGAAGTCGGCGGCCCGGCGCGCGACCGCCGCGGCCCGCGCGTCGTGGTCTTGGGCGCGGGCGCGCAGCTCGTCGTCGCCGGCGTGCCGCGCGGTCTCGAGTGCGGCGCGGGCGTCGGCCAGCGCCGCGCGGTCGGCCGCGAGTTGCCGGGTGGCGTCGTCCAGCGCCTTGGCCCGCGCGCCAAGGTCTTCGGCCCGGCGGCGCAGTTGCTCCTGAAGCGCCTGCCGCGCGGCCTCGGACTGGGCCAGCGCCGCCTCGCGCGCCCGCACCGCGACCCGGTCGGCCTCGAGTCGCGATTGCAGGTCGAGGGCCTGCGTGATGCGGCCCTTCATCGTGCCGGCCTGCTCCGCGACCTCGGCCGTGCGCGCGTCCAGTTCGGCCTCGCGCGCCCGTAGGCGCTCGGCCTCGGCCGCGAGCGCCTCGCGCTGGACGCGCAACTGATCGAGTTCGCTCGCCAGCAGCGAGTCGCGCTCGTCGAGCCGGTGGCGCTCCTGCGCGGCGTCGGCCTGCACCGCGCTGAGCGCGGCCCGCACCTCCTCTGCCTCTTGGATGCGCTTCCGCAGTTCGGCCTGCGACTCGTCCTCGCGCACGCGGGCCGCGGCCAGTTGCCACGCCTCGCGCTCCATGTCCTGCCGGCTGCGGTCGAGCTTCGCGCGCAGCACCGCGACCACGGCCTGCTGCGCCTCCAATTGCCCGGCGCGCTCGGCCAGCGCCGCGGAGCGCGCGTCGAGGTCGGCCTTCTGGCGGTCGGCGCGCTCGGCCTCGGCCCGCAACCGCTCCTGCTCGGCGGTGGCGAGGCGCATCGTGGCCTCCCACTCGGCCGCGTCGAGCTTGAGCTGTTCGAGCCGCGCGTCCAAGTCGTGCGTGCGGGTCGCCACGTCGAGTTCGGCGGCCTCGGCCGCGGCGGCGCGGCGCTCGAGGCGCAACAGGTCGTCTTGAAGGCGGGCACGGGCGACCTCAAACTCGTCGCGGGCCGCGCGCAGTTCGGACTCGCGCGCACCCGCGCGGGCCTCGCGCGCCGTCAGGTCCGCGTCGAGCGCCGCCAAGCGTTCGTTCTCGGCGGCGCGGTGGGCCTCGAAGCCGGCGCGGGCCTTGTCGAACAGGTCGCGGTCCGCGGCGAACAGTTCGCGCTGCCGGGCCAGTTCCTGCGCCTGCGCCGCGGTGCGGGCCTGTTCGTCGCGGAGCGCCTGCCGGCGCGGGTCGTAGCTCGCCTGCTCGGCCGCGAAGCTCGCGCGGTCGGCTTCCAGTTCCTCGCCCTGCCGCACGAGTTCGGCCCGGTGCCGGCAGCACTCGTCGTACCACTGTTGCCGCACGGCCGCGAGTTCGGCGCGCGTGCGGGCCAGTTCGCGCTCCTGCGCCGCGGCCTCGTCCGCGCGCCGGTCGGCCAGTTCCTGCTCAATGGCCCGGCGGCGGTCGTGCCACAACAGCCGATCGGCTTCGAGTTCCGCGGCCTGCCGGTCGAGGTCGCGGCGGCGGCGGATCAGTTCGGCGTCTTGTTCGGCCCAGCGCGCGTCGCGCTCGGCGTCGCGGTCCGCGCGCCCGGGCGGGTCGTCCGGCACCGGGTCGGCGAACGGCACTTCGTCGAGCGAAACGAACCGCGGCGACAGGACCGGGGGCGCGGGCGGCGCGGCGGCGCGCACGTGCGCCGTGATCGTCAGCCCGGCGACCGTTACCGAATCGGCGTCGCGAAGGAGCGTGGTGGTACCGGCGGGGAGCGGCGCGCCGTTGAGCAGCACCGGCAGCCCGGCGGCGACGCGGCGCAGGCGCGCGCCGTCCGGCTTCCGCGCGAACTGCACAGCGACCGGCGGCGCTCCGGTCGGCAAGCGCACGTCGCACCCCGGCGCGGACCCGACGAGGAACTCGTCGGCCCCGAAATCGTAGGTCAGGACGCGCCCCGCCCCGGTGCGCACCTCCAGACGGACCCGTGGCAATTCGGGCCGGTCGGCGGGGCCGGGGTTCGGCAGCGGGGCCATCATGGCGAGCGCGCGTCCCTGCATTCGGACTGGTGGCAGGGCAGATTGGAACGCATTCCGCGCCCGCTGACAAGCCGAACTGGGCAGTTCCAAGTTCCAAGTTCCAGAAGTTCCAAGTTCCAGAGTTCCACTCGGGCAGTTCCCGGTTTCGCTTTTCGCTTAGAACTTCTGGAACTTGGAACTACTGACTCTGTCACTCGTGGTCCGGCGACACCAGCTTCAGCCCCACGAGGCACGCGACGAGGCCCGTCAGAAAGAACAGCCGCCAGAAGGTCGCGGGGTCTTGGAACCAGATGATGCCGATGGTCGCAGTGCCGAACGCGCCGATCCCGGTCCACACGGCGTAGGCCGTGCCGAGCGGAATCTTCTGCGCCGCGAGCGTGAGCAGCCCGAAGCTCACAATCGAGAGGAGCACGAACGCGACCGCCCAGCCGGGTTTCTTCAGCCCGTCTGAAAGGGCGAGGCAGGTGGTGAACCCGCACTCGAACAGCCCGGCGAGGACGAGGTAGAGCCAGTACATGGGTGCGCGGGGGTGTGGGCGCGCCGCACTGGGGATACCATAAGAGGGCCGCGGCGCGCGGGGACAGTATAGCCGGGCACGCCGCGACCACAACCGCGAGGTTTTCCCATGATGACGCACCGCGAGGCCCTCGAGGTGCTGGCCGCGCACCGCGGCGACCACGTCGTCGTCACCACGATGGGTTCGGTCGCTCTGTGGCCACAGCTCTCGAACTCGCCGCTCGACTTCCACTACCTGCCGTCCAGCATGGGTCAGGGCGTGCCGCTGGGCCTCGGACTCGCCCTCGCGAAGCCCGGGCGCGCGGTCGCGGTACTGACCGGCGACGGCGGCACGCTCATGAACCTCGGGTGCCTCGTCACCGCGGCGCAGTTCGACGTGCCGCTCTACATCCTGCTGATCGACAACGGCCTGTACGAAGTGACCGGGGGGCAGCCGGTGGCGGGCGCGCGGCGGACGAACTTCGCGCAGCTCGCCCGCGGGTCTGGCCTCACGCGCGTGTACGAGTGCGACACACGCGACGAGTGGGCGGCGACGGCGGCCGACGCGCTCCGCGGGCCGGGTCCGGTGTTCGTGTGGCTGAAGGTGGCCGGCGAACTCGGCAAGCCGACGCCCGCCCCGCCGCGCCCGATGACCGACCAGATCGCCGCCCTGCGCGCCGCGCTGGGGTGAACACGGTATTCACCGCGGAGACCGCAGAGGACACTGAGGAAGGCAAGAGAAGAGTTTGGACAGGATCACAGGATGAGACCGGATGGGAAAAACAGGACTCACTGGGGTGTTTACGGATTTGGGCGAACCCGGAGCGTCAGCGACGGGGTAACGCAAGAAACCCGGTCGTACGCTCCGGGTTCGCTTGGTACGCTCGAATTGGTAAACACGCCCTCTTCATCCTGTTTCATCCCGTGATCCTGTCCAAACTCTTCTGCCTTTCTCGAACACGCACTAGGCCGCGAGGCGCGTGGGGTCGTCCGCGTTCGCTTGTGGTTTGGTGGTGGGGAGGGGCTTCATCGCTTTCAGTACCAGCACGCGCCCCATGACGCGCTCGAGAGCCATGAGCGGGAAGATGCGCCAGACGTGCGGCAGTTCGCCGCGGCGCAAGTGGCGCTTGGTGACGCGAAGGTCGGTGAAGCGCGCGAACGCGCGGCGCAGCTCGCGCCCGGTGGTCTTCGGCGCGGTCGCCGGGTCCGGGGGCCGTCGCCACCAGAGCCGGTCCAGCGGCAGAACCAGTTTCTGCCAGAACGCGGAGTCGTAGCGCGCGGGGAAGAGTCCGATGAGTTTGCCGCCGGCTTTGAGGACGCGGAACAGTTCGTCGATGCGGGCCGGGTCCGGTTCGGTCGGCTCGTACAGCGCGTTCCACGACACGACATCGAAGCGGGCGTCGTCGAACGGGAGCCGCGGGCCGTCGAGCTTGGCGAACCGGGCACTGAGGCCGTCGCGCGCGAAGTTGTCGCGCACCAACTCCGGGTACTCTGCGGCCGTGGTCGCGACGGTGACGTTGGTTTCGGTGCGGGCGTAGCGCACGGCGTCGGTGCCGAGTCCGCACCCGAGCGCGAGGAGCGATTCGCCGGGGTGCCGGCCGAACTCCAGCGCGTGCGCGAGCCACGCCCCGTGCCGGTGGTACCGCTTTTGCTCCAGTTCCTCGAACCACGTCGCGGAAAACGGTTCCGCGGAACGGCCCCCGGCGCGTACAGTGGGCGGGCGGATCAGTTCGCGGGTGGCCGCGACGTGCGGGTCCGGGCGCGGCGGGGCCGGGTCGCCCGGGGGCAGCGTGGCGCGCTCCGCCGAACCGGGCGCGTCGTCGACGAACAGTTTGAGCCTCCCGAAAACGCCGTCCATTGGCGCACCGCACCGGGGCAAGTTGATCGCACGCGATAACCGCGCCCGGCGAGCGAATCAAGAGGAGAAGGGCAGAAGAAGAGTGTGATCCGCAGATTGCGCAGATGGACACAGATTTCAAAGGCCGAAGACGATTGGCCACAAAACGGCACAAGAGCCACAAAGGAAAACCAAGACCGAAAAGATTGTTCAGAAGGCAGCAGCGCGAGCAACGCAACGGGGTGCCTTGAACCCTATTTCTGTCTTCTCGGCTGTCTTCATTTTGTGTGTCTTGTGCTTTTTTGTGGCCATTCCTGTCTTGTCTGTCTTTCAATCTGTGTCTTCTGTGGAATCTGTGGATCGAACTCTTCGCTTCGGAGGTGTTCGGATGAGTCGGTTGTGGGACGCGATGAAGCGCACGGTGTCGGGCGACCCGACCGCGCCGCCGGACCTCGACGCTACTCTCGCGGAGCTGCGCGCCAAGACGCCGGCCCCGGTGTTCTGGCTGTTTGGGAAAACCCAATCCGGCAAGACCTCCGTCATCCGCTACCTCACCGGCGCGGACGACGCGGTCATCGGCTCCGGGTTCCGCCCCTGCACCAAGACCTCGCGCCAGTACCAGTTCCCCAACCCCGACGCGCCGCTGCTCACGTTCCTCGACACGCGCGGCGTGGACGAGCCGGTCTACGACGCCGGCGACGACATCGCCGCGTTCGACCAAACGGCGCACGTCGTGATCGTCACTGCGAAGGCTACGGACCTCGCGCAGGGCAACGTGCGCGCGGCGCTCGCGCGGGTCCGCGCCGCGAGTCCATCGCGCCCGGTCGTGCTGGCCATCACGTGCCTAAACGAGGCGATCCCGCGTGAACCGCACCCGACCCCGTACCCGTTCGGGGCGCTGCTCACGGACCCGCGCGCGCCGCTGCCGGACGCGGTGCCGCGCCCGGTGCGCGAGTGCGTCGACGAGCACCGCCGCGCGTTCGGCGACCTGTACGACCACGTCGTCGCGCTCGACCTGACCAAACCGGACGACGGGTTCCCCGACCCGAACTACGGCGGCGAGCAACTGAAAGACGTGCTGCTCGCGGCCCTGCCCGCGGCGTACCGGCAAACGCTGTTGCGCCTGAAGGACACGACCGAGGCGCTGAAGGACGTTCACTTGCGGCACGCGATGCCGGTGATCGTGGGCTACGCCTCCATCGCCGGGACCGCGGGCGCGGTGCCGATCCCGTTCGTGGACATGGCCGTTCTGCCCGGCATTCAGGCGCGCATGGCGTACCAACTCGCCGCGATTTACGGCCAGCCGATGAGCGCCGAACGGCTGAAGGAGATCGGGGCCGCAGTCGGTATCGGGATGCTGACCCGTACCCTCGCGCGGCAGGCCACCAAGTTCATCCCGTTCGTCGGCTCCGCCATCGGCGCGACCGTGGCCGCGGCGAGCACGTTCGCCCTCGGCCGCGCGCTGTGTTTCTACTTTTCCGCCGTGTGCGAGGGGCACGTGCCCTCCGCCGACGCGCTCCGCGCGTTTTATCAGGAGCAGTACGCCGCCGCGGAGACACGCTGGAAGAACCAACAGAAGACCTAACCCCCCGGCCCCCTTCCCGAAGAGGGAAGGGGGAGAAAGAGAACACCCGGACAGCAACCTGTCGCGCGACAAGTTTGGCGCGCGTTCTCCCCCTTCCCTCTTCGGGAAGGGGGCCGGGGAGTTAGGTTGCCTTCCCCACAGGAACACCCATGACCCGCGCGCGCATCGTCCTCGTCGTCGTGTTCTTCCTCGCCCCGTTCCTGTTCATGATGGGCGCGGGCGGCTACCACCTGTGGCGCACCGGGTGGATGGTGTGGGCATGGGCACCGATGCTCCTGTGCCTCGCCACCGCGTACTTCCTCGTGTGGCGCTGGACCCGGCGCGCGAGCCTGCCGCCCGTAGATATGCCCCCGCCCGGCTACTGGACCGAGCGCGACCGCGCGGCGTGGGGCAAAGTGGTCGCCAAAGCCGAATCGTTCGAGAAAGTAACGACGGACCAGATCGAAGACCCGAAACACTACTCGGACCTCGCGCTCGACCTCGCGCGGCAGGTCGCGGAGGCGTACAACCCCGGCGCGACGGACCCGTTCGAGCACCTGACGCTACCGGAAGTGCTGACGTGCGCGGAACTGGCCGCCGCGGACCTCGACGCGCTGGTGCGCAAGTACATCCCCGGTTCGCACCTGATCCGCATTCGCGACATGAAGCGGGCGCGCAAGGCGGTGAACACGTACAAGACCGCGAGCAACGTCTACTGGGCCGGGGCCGCGGTGCTCGACCCCGTGCAGACCGGGCTGCGCTACCTCGCGTCGCGGAGCGCGCTCGGCACCCTCGTGGACCGCATCCAGCACAACATCATCCTCTGGTTCCACACCGAGTTCATTAAGCTGTTGGGGCGCTACCTGATCGAGCTGAACAGCGGGCGGCTGAAGGTGGGCGCGAAGCGATACCGCGAACTGCTCGCGCTGCACGAGGTGCCGCCCATCGACGACCCGGCAACGCACCCCGACCCCGCGCCCGAGGCCGCGGGCGAGGCCGCGCTCACGGTCGCCGCGTCCACCGCGACCGGGCCGAAGCCGGTGTCCGTCAGCGTCATCGGCTCGATCAAGGCCGGCAAGTCGAGCCTCGTGAATGCGCTGCTCGGTCAAGCCGGTGCCGCCGTGGACCGGCTCCCGGTCGCCGCCGGCGTGCGCTACGATTCCGTTCTGCCCGGCGGCCAGCCCGTCAGCGTCCTCGACACGACCGGCTACGGGCAGAACGGGCCGAGCGACGAAGACTTCGCCGCCGCGGTCGAAGCGTCGCGCGACGCCGACCTGATCCTACTCGTCACGCACGCCACCAACCCCGGCCGGCAAGACGACGTGAACCTGCTCGACCGCCTGCGGGCGTGGTTCGCGGACAAGCCGCACCTGCGCCTGCCGCCGGTCGTGGTCGCGGTGTCGCACATCGACCTGCTCGGCCCGAAGGCCGAGTGGAGCCCGCCCTACGATTGGAAGGCCGGGACGCGCGCGAAGGAGCAGACGATTCGCGAGTGCGTGGCCGCGGTGACGGAGCAAGTGGGGGCGCGCGCGGCGGACGTGGTGCCCGTGTGCGGGCGCGAGGGCGAGACCGCCGGCATCAGCGAAGACCTGATCCCGGCGCTGGTGACGCACCTCGACGAGGCCCGCGGCACGGCCGTGCTGAAGGCGTTCGACGCCGAAGCCGGGGCCGGTAAGTACGCCAAGATCGGCGAGCAGGTGGTCGAAAGCGGCAAGGCCGTGTTCAACCTGCTCCGCGACGCCATCCGCGGGAAGAAGTGACGGAAGTGGTGATTGGAGATTTGTGATTGACGATTGGAGGCAGTCTGTCTTCTCAATCGTCAATCACAAATCTCCAATCACCACTTCCGTCACTTCTTCGCCTTGAGCACCTTCAGGTGGACGCTGGCGATGTCCCACATGTAGTCGCCGATCTTGTACTTCTCGACGGCCTCGGTCATGTGTTCGAGGCACTTCTTCGCGTCGCCCTCGCTCTCGTAGTAGAGGGCGACGTACAGGTTCGCGTAGAACCGGGCCGACTTGAGCGGTTCGCCGGCCAGCTTCGCGCCTTCGGCCGCGTCGAGCACGTCCTTGGGCTTGAGCTTCCCGGCGAACAGGTCGAGGATCTTGTTCATAGGCACGCGGGCGTCCTTCGTGACCGGGATCAGCTCCTCGCGGGCCTTTTTCGGCGTGGTCGCGCGGGCGTTGCACAGGTAGTGCCACGCGGAGTTCTCCACGTCCTCGCGAGCGTTCCCCTCGGCGGCGTTGAACTGTGTCGCGCCGTCCTTGAACCGCCCGGCGTAGTACAGCGCAAGCCCGCGCCGCCAGTGGTCCGGGCCGTCCTTCGGCCGCTCCTTGATGTAAGCGTCGAAGTCCGCGACCGCCTCCGCAAACTTGCCGCTCTTGAGGTAGGCGTCGCCGCGCCGGTCGCGGGCCGCGAGCGACTTCGGTTCGAGTTTGATGACCTCGGTGAACGCCGTGGCCGCCTCGTCGTGCTGGCGCAGGGCCGCGTGCGCGGTGCCCGCGGCGAAGTGGACGCCGGGGTTCTTCGGGTCCAGTTCCGCGGCCTTCTTCGCCAGCTTCAGCACTTCCTCGTAGTTCTTGGCCTTCGCCGCGCTCTCGATTTCGTCGAGCAGTTTCATCAGTTCCTTGTCCTTCTTCTCGTCGGCAGCGGCGAGCGGGGGGCTTGAGCCACCCGATAGGCAGACCGTGGCGGCGAGAGCCGCGAGAACCAGCGCACGCATAGCGGGAACCTCGTGAGGGGAACGAACGGGATGATCCTATCGCCCCGGCCGCCGCTATAACAGCTTCCTCTTTCCTCATTCGTGCGGAACCGGAGGCGCATCATGGCGGACGCGGGCGGAATGGACCGGGCGAAGCTCAAACAACTGGTCGTGCCCATCGGCGCGGTGGTCGGGTTGGTCGTGATCGGCGTGCTGGTGTTCTTCATGGCCGGCGGTTCGTCGCGCAAGATGTCCGACGGCTCGGACGGCACCGCGAGCGACCCGGGGTTGAAGGAGGTCACGCCCGGCGTGAAGATTCGCGACCTGAAGGAGGGCACCGGCGACCCGTGCCCGGACGGGGCCGAGGTGAAGGTTCACTACACCGGCTGGCTCGAGAACGGCACCGTGTTCGACAGCAGCAAGGAGGGCAAGGTGAACCCGCAGCCGGCGACGTTCTCGCTGCGCGGCGTGATCCCGGGGTGGACCGAGGGCATTCCGGGGATGAAGAAGGGCGGCGTGCGGAAGTTGGTGATCGCGCCCGCGAAGGGCTACGGCGACCGCGGTACACCGAACATCCCCGGCGGCAGCACGCTCATCTTCGAGGTCGAACTGATCGAGATCGTGCCGCCGAAGTACGTGGCCCCGCGAACCGCGCGCGCGGACCTCGCCAAACTCAGCGACGGCACAGAACCCGGCGCACAAGACACGAAACTCCAGCCCCTCGGGAACAGCGGCCTGCTCTACCGCGACATCAAAGTTGGCACCGGCGAGGAGTGTCCGCCGGGCGCGACCCCGATCATGGACTACGCCGGCTGGCTCCTAAACGGGCACGTCTTCGATTCGAGCTGGCGGGGCGGCAAGAAGCCACTCGACATGCCGCTCGGCGACCTGATTCAGGGCTGGCAGCAGGGCGTACCGGGCATGAAGGTGGGCGGCATCCGCAAGCTGGTGATCCCGGCCCCGCTCGGCTACGGCGAGCGCGGCTCGCCCCCCGACATTCCGCCCAACGCGACCCTCGTGTTCGAGATCGAACTGCTTGGACTCAAGTAGTGGGCCTTGAGCCGTGGGCAAAAAGGCAGAAGAGTTTCGACAGGATGAGCACGATGAACAGAGATCGGACGAGAGGGTGAACTCCACTCTTCATCCGGTCTTCATCCTGTTCATCCTGTCAAAACTCTTCTGCCTTTTCGCTCACGGCCCACGGCCCACGGCCCACTGAAGACACGCGCTAGCGCTGGACCCGCGCACCGCCGCCGCCGGCGAAGGCTTCCACTTCGGCCAGCGTCGCCATCGTGGTGTCGCCGTGGTAGGTAGTGAGCAGCGCGCCGTGGGCCCAGCCGAGGTTCAGCGCCTGCTGCGGCTCGCGCCCGCTCATCAGCCCGAAGATGGTGCCGGACGCGAACCCGTCGCCGCCGCCGATCCGGTCGATCACGTCGAGGTGCGCCGTCGGGCTGGCGTACTTCTTCCCCTCGTACCACAGCACCGCGGCCCAGTCGTGCCGGTTGGTGGAATGCACCTCGCGCAGCGTCGTGGCGACCAGCTTGATGTTGGGAAACTCCTTCACCGTGTTGTCGATCATCCCGAAGAACACGTCGGTGTCGAGCTTCGACTCGGTCGTCTTGGTCACGTCCGGCCCCTTCACCCCCAGCCCCTTCTGCATGTCCTCTTCGTTCCCGATGAGGCAATCGACGTGCGACACGATGCGGCGCAGCACCTCGACCGCGCGCTTGTCGCCACCGACCGACTTCCACAGCTTGGCGCGGTAGTTCAGGTCGAACGAGACGATCGCGCCCTGCGCTTTCGCGGCCTTCATGCCGTCGATGATGAGTTCCGAAGTCGTTTCGGAGAGCGAGGCGAAGATGCCGCCGGAGTGGAACCACTTGCACCCGCCGACCATGATCTTCTTCCAGTCGAAGTCGCCCGGCTTGAGCTGCGCCGCGGCCTCGTTCGCGCGGTTGTAGAACACGACCGGCGCGCGGACGCCGTGCCCGCGGTCGCTGTACACGGTGGCGATGTTCGGCCCGCGCACCCCGTCGTGCTCGAAGTGCTTGTAGAACGGGGTGACGCCCATCTCGCGCACGCGGCCCTGCACCAGATCGCCGATGGGGTAGTTGACCATCGCGGTGGCGACGCCGGTGCGCAGGCCGAAGCAATCCGCGAGGTTCGCGGCGACGTTGTACTCGCCGCCGGACACGTGAATGTCGAACGTGCGCCCCTTGCGGAACGGGATGCTGCCGGGGTCGAGGCGGTGGATGAGCGCGCCGAGCGAAAGGAAGTCGAGCGCGCATGCGTCGGTGCGAATCGGGAGCGGCATGGGGGAAACTCCGGGTAGCGGAATGCCGCTGTTGTAGGACAGGCCTCCCGGCCTGTCACTGCCGAGACGGGCCAGAGGTGATGTGGGACAGGCCTCCCGGCCTGTCATTACTCTGACAGGCCGGGAGGCCTGTCCCACGTTTACTTGTTCAGCACCGCGAAGACGAACACCGCGACCGCCACGATGCCGACGAGCACCACGAACACCCACAGGGTCGCCGTGAACATCGCCCCGATGAGGCTCAACAGTGTCCCGAAGCACCCGAGCGGGGCCGTCTCCGCGGCGGCGCGGCGCTTGGGGCGCGGTGGGGGCCGGCGCGACTTGGGGCGCGGCGCGGGCTCTTCCTCTTCGCCGCTTTCCGAGGCCCGGCGCACGCGCTCGTTGGCCTGACGCCCGGCTTCCACCGTGAACTTGATTTCGCAGATCGGGCACTTCACCGGCCCGTGCGTGGCGACCTCCATCCGCCGGTCGCACTTCGGGCACCGCACGACCTCGCGCTCAAGCGAGGTCGCCCACGGGAGCGGTTCGGCCTTGGGGCGCGGGAGCGGCG
>Ga0194132_10004598_pt1 | contig 23329 bp, 15 predicted proteins | sample TA2KigOf80mmetaG_FD_148612 | JGI IMG/M metagenome (GOLD analysis project Ga0194132, IMG submission 148612) | Freshwater microbial communities from Lake Tanganyika, Tanzania - TA2015054 Kigoma Offshore 80m | ecosystem: Environmental > Aquatic > Freshwater > Lake | place: Tanzania: Lake... | reverse complement strand
GCGCGCAAGCGCGCGGCCGAGCGCGAGCGAGCGGGGAGAGGAGGCTCCGCGCGGCTTTGCCGCGTGGAGGAGAGGGGCGGCGCCCCTCTCCGCGCGCGCAAGCGCGCGGCCGAGCGCGAGCGAGCGGGGAGAGGAGGCTCCGCGCGGCTTTGCCGCGTGGAGGACAGGGGCGGCGCCCCTCTCCGCGCGCGCAAGCGCGCGGCCGAGCGCGAGCGAGCGGGGAGAGGAGGCTCCGCGCGGCTTTGCCGCGTGGAGGAGAGGGGCGGCGCCCCTCTCGTTCGATTGACGGCATGAGCGAAGCGCGCGAGCTGATCGCCGAGTCGATCGAGCGTCTCTTCGCGGCGCAGGTCGACCACGAGCTCCTCGTCGCGTCGGAGCGCGGCGAGTGGCCGAAGGCTCTCTGGGAAGCGGTCGAGTCCGCCGGCCTCACGCGCGCGCTCCTCTCGGACGAGAACGGCGGCGCGGGCGGCGACTGGCTCGACGTCTTCGAGATCGCGCGTGCCGCGGGCCGGCACGCGGTTCCGCTGCCGCTCGTGGAGACGGTGCTCGCGACCTGGCTTCTCGAGCAAGCGGGCCTCGACGTTCCCGACGGACCGCTCGGGCTCCTTCCCGATCTCGCGCCGATGCCGGCTCCGGCGTTCGAGCTCGACATCGCGAAGGAGCTCGTGCCGGACGCGGCCCCGTCGCTCGTCGAATCCTCGCTCCGATTCGAGCGCATTCCTTGGGGACGGCACGTGCGCCACGTCGTCGCGACGGCTCCCGCAGGCGACCGCGCGCGCGTCGTCTGCGTGGACGTCTCCGCGGCCGAGGCGCGCGTCCTGGAGGGAAGGAACCTCGCGCTCGAGCCGCGCGACTCTCTCGAGCTGGCCACGACGACGCCGCTCGCCGGCGCCGCCGACACGGAGCTCCCCGCGCGCATCGTCACGCTCTACGGCGCGATGCTCCGCGCCGGCCAGATGAGCGGCGCGCTCGCGCGCATCCTCGATCAGGCCGTGCGCTACGCGGGCGAGCGCGTGCAGTTCGGCCGGCCGATCGGCTCGTTCCAGATCATCCAGCAGGAGCTCGCCCGGCTCGCGGGACAGGTCGCCGAGACGACGACCGCCGCCGAGGTCGCATTCCGCGCCGCGGCGGAGGCGAAGCCCGGGTTCCATGGACGAGCCGGCGAGCCCGGCGACCCGACGTTCGAGATCGCCTGCGCGAAGGCCGTCGCGGGCGACGCGGCCGAGCTCGGGCCGCGCATCGCGCATCAGGTGCACGGCGCGATCGGCTTCACCTACGAGCACACGCTGCACTTCTCGACGCGCCGGCTCTGGGCGTGGCGCGCCGAGTTCGGGACCGCGGAGGAATGGGCCGAGGAGCTCGGCACCGCGGCGCTCGCAGGCGGCGCCGAAGCGCTCTGGCCGCTCGTCACGTCTCGTTGAACCGAGATAGGAATCGCGAAAGGAGAGCCGCATGGCCTCGCAAGCATCGGCCGCAGAGTTGACGCTTCATCCTGGCACGTGGGCGGCTCGCGCACCGGACAAGCCGGCCGTGATCCTCGGCGATTCCGGCGGGATCGTCACGTACGCCGAGCTCGAAGCGACGGCGAACCGGCTGTCGCGCCTGTTCCGCTCGATCGGGCTTCGTGCCGGCGACCACGTCGCGTTCTGCCTCGAGAACCGCGCGGAGTATCTGCCGATACTCTGGGGCGCGCACTACGCGGGCCTCTACTACACCGCGATCAGCTCGCGGCTCACGGCGGACGAGCTCGGATACATCATCGAGGACAGCGGCAGCCGCGCGTTTTTGACGAGCCCGTCCAGGGCCGATCAGGTCGCGAAGCTCGGCGATCGGCTCGACCGCCTCGACCTCCGCCTCTCGGTCGGCGGCGACGTCCCGGGCTTCGAGTCGTTCGAGAAGGCGATCGCCTCGCAGTCTTCGGAGCCTCTCGAAGACCCCACCGAGGGGCTGCCGATGCTCTACTCCTCGGGCACGACCGGCCGTCCGAAGGGCGTCAAGCCGCCGATGCCGCAGGCGCCGCTCGGGACGGGCGAGGCGCTGACGCAGCTCATCGGCGGCCTCTTCGGCGCGAACGACTCGTCCGTCTATCTCTCGCCGGCGCCCCTCTATCACGCGGCGCCGCTCCGCTACTGCACGCAGTTCCTCCGGCTGGGCGGGACCGTCGTCGTGATGGAGCACTTCGACGCGGAGGAGGCGCTGCGGCTGATCGAGAAGTACCGCGTCACGCACAGCCAGTGGGTGCCGACGATGTTCGTCCGCATGCTGAAGCTGCCCGAGGACGTGCGGCGTCGCTTCGACGTCTCGAGCCTGACGCATGCGATCCACGCCGCGGCGCCCTGCCCGATCCCCGTGAAGGAGCAGATGATCGAGTGGTGGGGACCGATCCTGCACGAGTACTACGCCGGCACCGAGGGGAACGGCTTCGTCTACTGCAACTCCGAGATGTGGCTCGCGCACCGCGGCACGGTCGGGAAGGCCGTGCTTTCGGAGGTCCACATCGTCGACGACGAGGGCCACGAGGTCCCGACCGGGCAGGAGGGCGGCGTCTACTTCGCGGGAAGCGGCGTGCAGGAGTTCGAGTACCACAACGACCCCGCGAAGACGGCGGCGGCGCGCCTCGCGAACGGCTGGAGCACGCTCGGCGACATCGGCCGGCTCGACGAGGACGGCTTCCTGTACTTGACGGACCGGAAGGCGAACATGATCATCTCCGGCGGCGTGAACATCTATCCGCAGGAAGCGGAGAACGTGCTCACGATGCACCCGAAGGTCCAGGACGTCGCCGTGATCGGCGTCCCGAACGAGGACTTCGGCGAGGAGGTGAAAGCGGTCGTGCAGCCGGTCGACCTGGCCGAAGCGGGGTCCGACCTCGAGCGCGAGCTGATCGCCTTCTGCCGCGAGCACCTCGCCGACGTGAAGTGCCCGCGCTCGATCGACTTCCGCGCGGAGCTGCCGCGGCACCCGACCGGCAAGCTCTACAAGCGGCTCCTGAAGGACGAGTACTGGAAGGGGCACTCCTCGCGGATCCTGTAGAGCGAGGGGGCGCCTGTAACGCCGGACGAATCGCGCTAGCCTGCATTTCTCACCAGATCACGTCGCGAGGCGGTCGAGAGTGCCGAAGATTCGCGAGCCTCGGACCGGAGGGCGACGCAGGCGTACTTGAACAGTACGTCGAGGAGCCCGGAGGGAGAAGCTCGCGAAGATTCGGTGCTATCGGCCGCCGCAGTAGGGATCTGGTGAGAAATGCAGGCTAGCATCGGCTCGTGCGCAATCGCGACATCGCCGCGGCGCGCGCCTTCCACGACGCCACGAAGCACTCGCTCGAGAGCGTGCGTCGCGACGTGCACTCGCTCGACTGGGACAACCAGCCGCGGCCGTTCAAGGTCTACCCGGACCTCGAGCCGATCGTCCTGCCGCACGAGTTCGAGACCTCGCCGGTGCCGGTGCTCGAGGCCCTCGCGGATCCGGGCGACACGGAAACGGGGACGGGGCCGCGAGACGCCGCGCTCGACCTCGCGACGCTCGCGCATCTCCTCTACTTCACCGCGGGCATCACGAAGCGGCGCACCTATCCCGGCGGCGAGGCCTACTTCCGCGCGGCCGCGTGCACCGGAAACCTACACCACATCGATCTGTACGTGATCTGCGCGGATCTGCCGGGTCTCGAGGCCGGCGTCTACCAGTTCGGTCCGCACGACGGCTCGCTCCATCGCCTGCGTGCGGGCGACCATCGCGCCGTCGTCGTCGAGGCGACCGCGGGCGAGCCGCAGGTCGCGGACGCGCCCGTCGTGCTCGCGTTCGCGACGACGTTCTGGCGAAACGCGTGGAAGTATCGGACGCGCGCCTATCGCCACGCCTTCTGGGACAGTGGCACGCTTCTCTCGAACCTCCTCGCGATCGCGGCGGCCCGGCGCCTGGCGGCACGGATCGTTCTCGGATTCGTCGACGAGACGCTCGAACGGCTCCTCGATCTCGACGGCGCGCGTGAGGCGACGCTCGGGCTCGTCGCCCTCGGACGCGACGCGCCGCCGGCGGCGGCGCACGCACCAGACGTCACGCGCCTGGGCCTCGCGACGCTGCCTTTGTCGCGAAGCGAGGTCGACTATCCGGGAATCCGCGAGGCGCACGTCGCCGGGAACCTCGAGAGCGCCGACGACGTGCGCGACTGGCGGCAGCCGCTGTCCTCCGCCGAGGGCGGAGCGCAGACGCCCGTGCCTCTTCCCGACTCGCTCGAAGGGCCGCGCGAAGCGGTCGAGCAGGTGATCCTCCGGCGCGGCTCGGCTCGCTCGTTCACGTACGAGCCGATGTCGTTCGCGGCGCTCGCGACGATCCTGCGCAGCGTCACGGGCGGGATTCCCGCGGACTTCGTCGCGCCGCGCGCGCAACGCACCGAGATCTACCTCGTCGTCCACGCCGTCGACGGTCTCCCCGCCGGAACGTACGCGTACGACCGCGCGCAGGAGGCGGTCGTACCGCTCGCCGCGGGCGATTTCCGCCGCGAAGCGGGCTTCCTCGGCCTCGGCCAGGAGATCCCGCGCGACGCCGCGGTGAATCTCTACTGGCTCACCGATCTCGATCCGATCCTCGAGGCGCTCGGCAATCGCGGCTATCGCGCCGCCCAGCTCGAAGCCGCGATCGGAGGCGGCAAGACGTACCTCGCCGCGTACGCGCTCCGCCTCGGTGCGAGCGGTCTCACCTTCTTCGACGACGACGTCACGCGCTTCTTCTCCCCACACGCCGCGGGGAAGAGCGTGATGTTCTTGATGGCCGTCGGCCCGACGAGACGGCGAACGCGAAACCCCGGAGCGCCCGCATGAGCAACCGCATCTCGACGACCACGCCGAAGGAAGCGCTGAAGCTCGTCCGCTCCGGCGACCACGTCTTCATCGGCTCCGGATGCGCCGAGCCGCAAAGTCTCGTTCAGGCGCTCGCGGCGCATCCGACGGTCGAAGACGTCGAGATCCTGCACATCCTGACGCTCGGCGTGCGTCCGCAGGAGGATCCGCGTTTCCCGTCGCGCTTCCGGCACAACGCCCTCTTCATCGGTGCGAACGTGCGCGACGACGTCAACGCCGGGCTCGCCGACTACACGCCCGTCTTCCTCTCGGAGATCCCGTCCCTCTTCCGCTCGGGACGGCTCCCGATCGACGTGGCGCTCGTGCAGGTCTCGCCGCCCGATCGCTCCGGCTACGTGAGCCTCGGCATCTCGGTCGACGTCGTGCGGAGCGCGGTCGAGCACGCCGACGCGGTCATCGGCGAGATCAATCCAGCGATGCCGCGGACGCACGGCGACAGCTTCGTCCACGTGAGCGAGCTCGACGCGATCGTCGAGACCACGGCGCCGCTCCTCGAGCTCCCCTCGATCGAGCCAGATGACGTTTGCCGGCAGCTCGCGGAGAACGTCGCTTCGCTGATCCCCGACGGCGCGACGCTCCAGATGGGCATCGGCGAGGTGCCGCAGGCGCTCGTTCCCTTCCTCGCCCACAAGCACGACCTCGGCGTGCACACGGAGATGTTCAGCGACGGGCTGATCGACCTGATGGAGTCCGGCGCGGTCAACGGGCGGCGGAAGTCGATCCACCGCGGGCGTGTGGTCACGTCGTTCTGCATGGGCTCGCGCCGGCTCTACGACTACGTCGACGACAACCCGATCTTCGAGTTCCGCGGCGTCGACTACGTCAACGATCCGTTCGTCATCGCGAAGAACGAGCGGATGGTCGCGATCAACTCGGCGCTGCAGGTCGATCTGACCGGCCAGGTCTGCGCCGACTCGATCGGGACGAAGTTCTTCAGCGGCATCGGCGGCCAGGTCGACTTCATCCGCGGCGCGCGACGGTCTCCGGGCGGACGGCCGATCATCGCGATGCGTTCGACCGCTCGCGACGGAGCGGTCTCGCGCATCGTCCCCACGCTGAGCGAGGGCGCCGGCATCGTCACGAGCCGCGGCGACGTGCACTACGTCGTCACCGAGTACGGCGTCGCGAGCCTGTACGGCCGCTCGGTACGCGAGCGTGCGCTCGCCCTGATTTCGATCGCGCACCCGGGCTTCCGCGCCGAGCTCCTCGCCGGCGCACGCGCGCGAAAGATCGTGGCGCCGACGCAGATCCCGCTCCCCGACGGCGCCCTGCCCTATCCGGGCAGCGCCGTCACGCGCGCGAAGCTGAAGGACGGGCAGGAGATCCTGATCCGCCCGCTCCGCGCGGACGACGAGCGTGCTTTGCGCGACCTCTTCCACTCGCACTCACAGGAGACGATCGTGCTGCGCTACGGCACGCCGATCCGTCACCTCTCGCCGGCGCAGGTCCAGCAGTTCGTCACGCTCGATTACGACGGCCGGATGGCGTTCGGGGCCTTTCTCGCGCACGAGCAGGACGGCATCCCGGGCGAGACGGGGCGATTGCTCGCCGTCGGGCGCTACGAGCTCGATCGCACGACGAACTTCGCCGAGGTCGCCTTCGTCGTGCACGACGACCTTCAGGGACAGGGCCTCGGCTCGCGCCTGCTGCAGATGCTCGTCGACTACGCCCGCGAGCGCCGGATCGAGGGCTGCACCGCGCAGGTCCTCGCGCGAAACACGGCGATGATGCGCGTCTTCTCGAAATGGTGCTCGCCGATGCGCGCGACGCTCGAGGGCGGCATCTACGAGCTGAAGGTCCGCTTCAGCGAGATCGACAAGGCGCGGCGCCAGAGCCGGCGCGAGCGCTCGCCGGAAGCGGCGAAGGACCGAGCGCCATGATCCTGTCAGTCGAGCGACGAATCCGCGACACCCCATGCGGCAAAGAGCTCCGGAATTCAGCCTCTTTGTCGCCCCGGACCAGGGAACGGATCTTGCTAAAGCGTTCGGCACCATGCTTCGTCTCCTGATCGCCGACGACCACGAGATGTTCCGCGAGCTCCTCCGTATGGCGACGCGCAACCAGGAGGATCTCGACCTGGTCGGCGAAGCGGGCGACGGCCGCCAGGCGCTCGAGCTCGCCGATCGGCTGCAGCCCGACGTCGTGCTGCTCGATTACAAGATGCCGCACGTGCAGGACTTCGAGAGCCTGGTCCGCGAGATCGTCCGCGTTTGTCCGAGCGCGCGCGTGATCGTCCTCTCGGGCTTCGCGAGCCCCGACATCGCACGGCGCGCGGCGAGCGGCGGAGCGCGCGGCTACGTGCTCAAGTCGACGCGGCTGAGCGCCATGTTCGACGCGATCCGGACGGTCGGCTCCGGCGGGATCTGGATCGATCCGGCTCTCCCGCGGAAGGAGTTCGACATCTTCCAGCGCGAGTCGACGAGCGACGGCGGCCAGCGCGAAGGCATGGCGGCGCTCACGCGACGCGAGCGCGAGGTTCTCGGCTGCGTTGCGCAAGGCATCAGCAATCGCGACATCGCGATGAAGCTCTGCGTCAGCGAGCAGACCGTCAAGACCCATTTGACGCGCATCTTCGCAAAGCTCTCGGTCGACAATCGCGTCGCCGCGGCGCTGGCCTTCTACGGCCGCGATCAGGTCGCGACCGACGCGCGACCGGAGATCCGGTCCGAGCTCAGGATCTGAGCGGGTCCGGACCCGCTTCCCGGGCCGTCCCGCGGAAGCTTCCGGGCTCCGTGCGCGGCTGGCGCAGGCGCACGGCGAAGCACGAGCCGCCGCCCTCGACCGAGACGAGATCGAGGCTTCCCTGGAAGCCCTCCTCGACGAGGTTCCGGGCGATCCACAGGCCGAGTCCCGTCCCCTTGCCGCGCTCCTTCGTCGTGAACAGCTCGTCGAAGATGCGGTCGGCGATCTCGGGAGGAACTCCTCCCGCCCAGTCGCGAACCGTGACGACGACCTCCTCGCTGCTGCGCTTCGCCGAGACGACGATGCGGCCGTCGGGGTTCTCCTGCTCGTCGTAGGCGGCGATCGCGTTCTCGACGAGGTTCAGGAACACGTGCGTCAGACGGTCGGGATCCCCGAGGAGCTGCAGCGCCGCGGCCTCCGGATCGACGATCAGGCGGCAGCCCGATCCCTGCAGTCGATGCGAGAGCAGGCCGTCGATCTCGGCGAGCACGTCCGAAAGGGCGAAGGGACGCGCCTCGGCCTCGGTCGGCTCGCGGCTGTGTCCCTTCACGCGGCGGATGAACGTCGCCGCTCGGGAAGCCCAGGTCTGCGCGTTCGCCGTCGTCGCGAGGATCTCGGCGGCGATCTCGTGGTGATCCTTCGCGTTCACCTCTGGATCGTCGATGGACTGCGCGTACTCGCCGCCGAGCTCCTCGACGAGCTCGAGAGCGTTCATCAGCGCGGCGAGCGGCGTGTTCACCTCGTGCGCGATGCCGGCCATCAGGCGTCCGAGGGTCGCGAGGCGATCGCTTCGGACCAGGCTCGTCTGGCTGCGCTGCAGGCGCTCGTAGGCGTCGCGCAGACGATCGACGGACTCGTTCAGCTCCCCGTTTGCCTGCGCGAGCTCCCGCGTCCGCTCGTCGACCTGACGCTCGAGGCTCGCGTTCAGGCTCGCCAGATCGCCGAAGGCGCGCGCCGTCGCGAGCGCCAGCGAGACCTGGCCCGCCATCGTCTGCAGGATCACGGAGTCGTGGATGTTGTACGCGTGGCCGGACTCCTTCGCACCGAGTGCCAGGACGTGCTCGAGGCGATCCCCGCGCCGGAGCGGGACGAGGAGCTCCGCGTCGAGCTGCGTCCAGACCTCCGGCAGCGCGCGACCGCTGCCGTCCTCCCACTCGTAGCGCGTGAGCACGTCGCCCTTGGCGAGACGCGCAGCGAGGCGATCCGGAAGCTCCGGCAGCTCGGATGCGAGGGTGCGCGCCGGCGACTCCTCCTCGTGCGCGAGATCGCGCAGCCGCCCGTCGGGTCCGACGGCAAGAAGGAGGATGTGCTTCGGCCAGAAGGTCTCGCCGAAGACGCGCCTTGTGCTCGCGACGACGCGGTCCACGTCGCGGGCCTCCTCCAGGGCGTGCCCGAGCGCCACGACCGTGGTCTGCGGGTCGTAGCCGCGGCGGAAGAACGTCTCGTCGACCGTCGCCTGCACGCGAGCGCGGATCGGGTTCAGCGCGAAGAGGAGCGCCACGTTCAGGAAGACGAGCAACACCGAGCGCTGGCCCGTACCGCCGCTCCACCTCACGACCAGCTCGAAGCCGGTCAGGGCGACGACGTAGGCGGTGGCGATCGCGACGATCACCGCGAAGTACGTCGTCGCGCGGCTCAGCATCGCGTCGATCTCGAACAGATCGCGCTGCACGACCGCGTAGGCGAGGCTCAGCGGAAAGAGGAATGCGGTGAACGCCGCCTCGTTCAGCGAGACGCGCCCGCCGAGCATCGCGGAAGCAGCCCAGAGACCGACGGGAGCGGCCATCCCGGCGGTGGCGCCGAGGGCCACGACGCCGATGCGACGCCGAACGAGCGGCGAGCCACTCGCGAAGAAGTCGTACACGATCGCGGCGATCGTCGCGGCGCATCCGAAGCCCTGAGCGGCGACGGCCGCGAGGTGCGCCGCCGTGTACGCCGCGGGATGCCAGAGGACCGCTTCGTACGCGGCGATGCCGGCCGCGGCCGTCCCGTAGATCAGCCCGAGCGCGCTTCGCTCGCGCCCGCGGATGCGATCGGTCGGGAACACGAGCGCCAGATGGAGGAAGCCCGCTGCGACGAGAACCTCCGCCGCGACGTGGAGACGGAAGAACCAGTGCGGCCCGTAGAGGTCGGCGGCCGTGATCACGAATACGGCGGTCGCGATCGTCGCGATGCTGAAGGCCTGGCTCGCGAGGTTGCGCGGCTTCAGACGGAAGACGAGCAGTCCCATCCCCGCGAAGACGAGACCGTTCCAGAGATAGGCACCGAAGAGCAGGAGGTAGTCCTCGAGGGCGAAGGACTGGGTGACGACGCGCACGCTGCGCTCTTCGCCGGACGTGCTGCGCAGGCGGTACTCGACGGTCTGCCCGGGACCGCCCTCGCTCGCGGCGTAGACCTCCGAGGATAGAGTCACCGGCTCGCCGTTCACGGCGGCGACCTGCTCCTGGAACAGCTCCGGTGCCTGCCCGCGCGCCCAGTGCGGCAGCGAGATCGACGGGATCACGCGGTTCGCCATCACCATGAAGCCGGGGAAGCTCCGCTCGATCCAAGTGAGCGAGTTCGAGAGCACGGCGATCAGGAGAGCGGCGAGCAGCGCTCCGGCGAACGCGACGATGACGTTCACGCGGCGTGGCGTCACGACGCGCTCCGGTGCGCGGCGAACGCGCACGCCGCGAGCAGCACCGCCGCGACCACGATCCACGTCTCGCCGTGACGGACGTACGGCGTCAGCTCGCGGCGCGGCGTGACGTCTCCGACCTGCGCGCGCGCGCTCCCGTGCGGCACGACCGCGAACGTCTCGCCCGCGGGCGTCACGAACCCCGAGATGCCGCCCGACGAAGAGCGGACGAGGTAGCGCCGCGTCTCGACGGCGCGCAGGACGGACATCGAGAAGTGCTGCAGCGAGGCCGCGCCGTCTCCGCCGTCCATCCACGAATCGTTCGAGATGTTGACGAGGAGGCTCGCACCGCGGCGCACGGTGTCGCGGACGAGCTGCGGGAAAAGCACCTCGTAGCAGATCATGGTTCCGAGCTCGAAGCCGGGTGCGTGCAGCGGCGCACCACTGCTGCCACTCGCGTAGCGCGGTCCGTCCTGCGGCTCGTCGCTCGCGAGGATCTCCTGCTCGGCGAAAGGAACGAGGATCTGCTTGTCGTACGCCTCCTCGATGCGACCCTCGGGCCCGATGAGGTACGCCGAGTTGTGCGCGGTCGACGGGTCGGAGAGACGCGGCGCTCCGACGACGAGAGGCGCATTCAGCCCCTGCGCGATCTGCCCGAGCTGCGCGCGCAGCACCGGCTCGCTGTCGAGGTAGAAGTTGACCGCGTTCTCGGGCCAGACGACGAGATCGAGCGAGGGCGTTCCGGCGGTTCCCTCGTGGGTGAGCCGCGCGTAGGTCAGGAGCTCGCGCTGGAAGAACGACCGCTTCCAGCGGTACGGATTCGGCCTCCCGCCCTGGACGACCGCGATGCGCGCCGCTCCGGACTCCGCTTGCTCCGCCCAGGCTCGCTCGAGGGCGTGCATTCCGTAGAGGAAGAGGAGCGCGAGCGCGGCGCACGCCGTCGAGACGTGCGCGAGGAGCGGCTCCTGCCGATCGCGACGCAGGAGCCCGTCGCGCAGCGCGAGTCCGAGCGCCGTGCTGACGAGCACGACGAGCGCCGTCACCGCGTACGCGCCGCCGAGGTCGGCGATCTGGATCACCGTCGAGCTCTGCCACTGCGTGTGCGAGAGAAGGCCCCACGGCATGCCGACCGGCGGGACGGAGCGCAGAACCTCGACCACCACCCAAAGCCACGCGGCGGCGAACGGATGCAGGACGCGCGGAAGTCGCTTCGCCGCCGCCGCGTAGGCTGCCGTGAGCAGCGCGTACGGAACGCCCGAGTAGAGCACCCACACGAGAAGCGCGAACGCGAACGAGGTGATCGCGTCGAGCTCGAAGTAGCGCAGCGAAGCGCTCACGGCCCAGTGCGTGATTCCGGCTGCGATGACGATCCCGAAGACGAAGCCGGGCAGCGCCGCGCGCCACGGCGAGAGCCGCTCGGCAGGCAGCAGCAGAGACGCAGGCGCAAGCCACGCGAGAACGGACCAGTCGAGCGGCGGGCTCGCCAGCGTGTAGAGCAGCGCCGCCGCCGTGCTCGCGAGGACGGGCCCGAAAAGACGGCGATCCGCGGACATGCGCGTCCCCGCTTACGGTCGCGGCCGCTTCAGGCCCAGTTCGAAGCGCGCCCGCTCTCGGCGCGAGCCGGCTCGGCGGGCGGCGACTCGCGCGGCTCGAGGACCTGCGGCGGGAGGATCAGGGTGAAGATCGACCCCTGGCCGAGCTCGCTCGTCACGTGCAGCTCGCCGCCGAGGAGATACGCGAGCTTCCGCGACAACGCGAGACCGAGACCGATCCCGCCGTGCGCTCGCGTCATCGAGCCGTCGAGCTGCCGGAACGGCTCGAAGATCACCTCGCAGGCCTCCGACGGAATCCCGGGGCCGGTGTCGCGGACGTAGATCGAGAGCCCTCCCGATGAGCTCGGCGCGAAGCCGAGCTCGATCTCGCCTTCGTCGGTGAACTTCGCCGCGTTCGTGAGGAGGTTTCTGAGGATCGTGCGGAGCTTCACCGGATCGGTGAAGATCACTTCGGGCGCGCGTGTCGCGTCGAGGCGAAACCGGATCTTTTCCGCGTCGACCAGCACGCCGGCGAGGCGCTCCATCTCCTCGACGAGCCCGGCGGTCTCGATCTGCGCCGGACAGACCTGCTCGACGCGCGCCTGCAGGCGTGCGTAGCGCAGGAAGTCGTCGACGAGGTGGCCGAGGTTGCGGCAGGCCTCCTGGATACGGTTCAGCGGGAACTTGCCCTGCTCCTCGAGCTCACCGAACTCCCCGTCGGAGAGCAGGTCGGCGTAGCCGCTGATCACGTTCAACGGCGTTCGAAATTCGTGCGAGACGTTGGCGACGAGCTCCGCCTGGAGCCGCTCGCGCTCGTGCAGCGTGCGGACGAGGCCGTGCGCCTTCAGCCCGACGTCGACCCAGAGGAGGAGGTCCGTCGGACCGCGCGTCTTGTCGTGGTATCCCTGGATGTCGAGCTCGGCGAGCATCTGCCGTGGCGGACGCTCTCCTGCGTATCCGGTATGCAGGATGATCTGGACGAGCGGGTCGAAGCCGCGAATCTCGCGGATCAGGTCCGCGCCCGTCATCCGCGGCATGAGATAGTCCACCAGAATCAGGTGGACGTCGCTCTCCTTGAACAGCTCGAGCGCGCGGGGACCGCTCGAGGCCGCCAGGACCTCGTGCCCTTCGCGCTCGAGAAGCGCGCGAACGGACGTCAGGATTCCCTCGTCGTCGTCGACGACCAGAATCGTGTGCCCGCTCGGCGTCCTTCGAGATCGTCTTGCCATCTCGTTCCAGGGGCGCCGTGCCAACGGCGGAGGTTCGCCCTGGTCGGGTATCGGCCGATCCGCCGAGTTCGTTGAGCGGGCCTCGGAGCTCCTACAGCGGATGCGCGTTGCCGACTGAGGTCGCCGAGAGCCGCTGGAGGGAGGCAGCGCGCGGAGGGCGCCTCGCTTGGTTCGATCATCGTCGCGAGGCGAACGCCGTCGGCCTCGGCGGCGGTCCTAAGCGCATCGACCTGCCCGCCGGGAGCAGGTGCGCCCGGAGCGCGCTGCCTCCCTCCAGCGGCTCCCGGCAGGAACCCCGCGAGCCGAGCCGAGCAAGCCGCGATCAGCGGATCAGCTGGTGCTTCTTCGCCTCGCGCTCGAGGTCGTCGCGGAACTTCGGGTGTGCGATCGAGAGGATCAACTCGGAACGCTCGCTCGTCGAGCGGCCCTTCAGGTTCACGATACCGTGCTCGGTCGCGAGGTAGTGCACGTCCATGCGCGGATCGGTGACGATGCAGTCGAGGCGCGGCACGACGCGCGAGACCGCTCCCCCGTGCGCCGTCGAGTAGAACGCGAGGAACGACTTCCCGCCGCGCGAGCGGTACGCGCCGCGGACGAAGTCGTGCTGTCCGCCGACGCCGCCGAACTCGTGGTCGTCGAGGAACTCCGCGTTCACCTGCCCGAAGAGATCCACCTCGAGGATGCTGTTGATCGAGACGACGTCGTCGTTCGCCGAGATCTGCGCGGGATCGTTCGTGACGTTGCACGGCAGCCCCTCCATCGCGGGATTGTCGTGCAGGAACTCGTAGAGCGCGGTGTCGCCGAAGGCGATCGTGTAGACGTGCCTGCGCGGATGCGTCCGCTTCCGGCTGCCGGTCGCGACGCCGGCCTGCACGAGGCGCATCATTCCCGGCGTGAAGAGCTCCGTGTGGATGCCGAGGTCCTTCCGGTCGAGGAGACACGCCGCGACCGCGTCGGGAACCCCTCCGACGCCGAGCTGCAGCGTCGCGCCATCGCGGACGTGCGCCGCGATCGCCTCACCGATGATCCGATCCGCTGCCCCCGGCGCTCGGGGAGGCACGGTCGGAATCTCGGAAGCATGCTCGACGATCGCGTCCACCTCCGACACGTGCAGCATCGTGTCGCCGAAGGTGCGCGGCATCCGCTCGTTCACCTCGACGAGGACGCGCTTCGCCTTCCGCGCTGCGGCGGCCGAGTAGCCGATCGACGGGCCGAAGCTCAGGTACCCCGAGCGATCCATCGGCGCGACCGACACGAAGAACGTGTCGAGCGCGATCTCCTCCTCGAAGAGCCGCGGCGCCTGGTGCAGATAGTTCGGAACGTAGTCGATGGTCGCGCCGGTGCCGGAGGCCTCGACGAGCGCCCGGTCGGCAGCGCCGACGAAGAGTGGCCGAAGGCGGAGAACGTCGAGCAGTTCGGGAGCGAGGATCGTCTCCGCCATCGGCGCGAGCGGATACGTGTAGTAGACGACGAGAGTCCGGATCTCGCGTGCGTGGAGGCGCTGCGCCAGCGCCGCGAGCAGCGCCGGCGGGTGCGCCATCGCGAGGCCGAGCGCGATCGTGCTCTCGGGCTCGACCGCGGCGACCGCCTGCTCGGGGGTCGTGAGCTTCCGGCGGTACTCGTCGGCGAAGTTCACTCCTCCGACTTCTGAACGGCCCTGCGCGCCGTTGCAAATCGTGCGGGCGCCCGCTCGACGCTCGCCTCAGACCCGCATCACGTGGTTGTCCCAGCACCGGTCCTCGAAGACCGCCGGCGAGCCCGGCGTGGATTGCAGCGCCTCGGCGTCGATCCGGTGGATCTCGCCGAAGCCCGTCGTCACGATGTAGTTCCTCCCGGCCGCGTCGAGCGAGACGCCGCCGGCGTCGCGGACCGACAGCGCCGCGAGGAGGTCGCCCGTCTCGACGTCCCAGACCGCGACACGGTTGCCGCGCGGCAGCGTCGCCAGGGCGCGGCGGCGTGCGGAGTCGATGCAGACGCTCGCGGTGTAGCCCTTCCCGTCGCGGATCATCTCGTCCGGCGCCCGCGTCGTGCGCATCGCGTCCTCTCCGCGGTGGAACGCCACGAGCGGATGGCAGCATTCGAGGTCGCCTTCGTACTGCGTCGCGACGGCGACCGTGTCGTCTTCGGCGACGTCGAGGTGACGGATGCTCGCCTGGTGATCGCCGAGACGATACGCGCCGAGAAGCTTGCCCGACTTCGAGTCGACGTACGCGAGGTTCGGGTCCATCGTCGGGATGTTGAGCTTCTCCCGTCCCGTCTGCGGCTCCGTCAGGATGCCGCCGTTCGCGACGACGATCGTGCGCTCGTCGGACAGGAAGCGGATCTCGTGCGGTCCGACGCCGTGGGAGGGGAATTCGCCGAGCCGCCGCAGGTCGCGCCCGTCGTGTACCGCGATCACGCCCTGCCCGCGCGCGAAGTCGTTCTCGCTGACGAAGAGGTGCTCGCCGTCCGGAGAGAACCACGCGTGCCCGTATACGTGCCGGTCCGGCGGACACTCGACGACCTGACGAAGCCCGCCCGCGGCGACGTCGACGTCGTAGAGCTTCGTGCCGGGCCGGCGCGCGACCACGACCACGCGCTTCGGGTCGAGCGGATCGGAGACCGGCTGATGGCAGCGCAGGTCGACGTCGATCGTGAAGCGCACGCCGCGCTCGAGATCGAACGCGGCGATCTCGTGGCCGCCGCGCGGGTCGTCCTGCGCGCTGACGAACACCTGCGGCCGCGCCGTCCACCAGCGCGAGAGCGCCGACGCCACGAAGGGAGCCGCGACCACGCCCACTCCCGTGGCGGCGAGGAATCGCCGCCGGCTCACGGTTCGATCCTGCTTCGCCATCTCAGTCTCCATCGTTCTCGTTGAAGCCGACGATCACGCCGGTCGCGATGGAAAGGTCGTTCTCGAGGATGCGGGTCATGCGCGTCGCCGCGTCGAGGAGCTCCTCGACCTGCTCACGTCCCTCCGGCGTCGTGACCGCCTCTTCCAGAGGGACGGGGACCCTGCCCGCGGTCTCGATCACCTCCTCGAAGCGGTCGCGGATCTCGAGATCGAGCTCGCCCTGCTCCGTCTCGCCGAGCAGGTTGTCGAGCCCGAACTCCTCGGCGCGCGGCTCGCCGCCGCGATACACGGTCTGCAGGCCCTCGACGGTATACGCGATCAGCTCGAGAGACTTCCGGCTGCGATGTGCCTCGGCCTGGTTGGGACGCGGACCGTTCTCGCTGCCGGGGGCGAGCGGTGCGCGGATGCGCTCGTCGCGCGTCTGCGTGGCGATCGTGATCATGCCCGTGAGGATCTCCTCGAGAGCGTCGCCGCGGCTCGCGAACGTCGAGCTGCCCTGCCCCGCGAGCGCGAGCTCGTCCGCGAAGTTGCCGCCGTTCCGATCCCAGCCGGCGAGCGTCTCCTCGGCGATCCGCACGAGGTTGGCGGTGATCGCGGTCGTCATCTCGCAGCGGCGCGGGGCGGTCTCCGGATCCTGGTACGCCGCGAGCGCCCCTTCCGGCACGTCGAACAGCAAGAATTCGAGAGCGGAGAGACCTTGCGCCGGAACGGACTGCACGGAGATCGTCTCCGCGTCGAGCGGCGTGTCGCGCGCGAGAAGCTGCTGGACGGCGCGCGAGACGTTCCCGTTCTTGTCCGGCCAGAAGTGGAGGCGCAGGTTCCGGTTCTCGTCGCGGATCGGCCCGAAGCCGATGACCCGGGCGCGCGCCCAGGTCGCCATCGCCTCGAGCCAATCCGACTCCAGCGAAGCGAGCGAAGCCTCGTCCGGCGCGGCGCAGAAGCGGCTCGCACCGTCGCGAAGCTCGACGAGCTCGGCGCGCATGCTCTCGTACAGGCCGGGGATCGCGCTCTCCGCGAGCTGCGTCAGCGCGACGGTGAGCTGCTTGCTTCGTGTTCCCTGGAAGCCGTCGACGAAGATGCTGTCGGACGAGCCGCCGCCGCAGCCGTGCGTGATCACGAACGCGGCGGCGATCGCGCCGGTGCTCGCGGCGACGGCCTGCGCGACCCGGCTCCGGGTGCGTTTCTCGACGTGCATGGATGGCTCTCCTGCTCGTGTTTCGAATCAGAGCGTTTCGAGGAAGGCGACGAGGGCGTCGCGATCGTCGCGCGGCAGCCGCTCGAAACGATTCCGTGACGGCTCGGCCTCGCCGCCGTGCCAGAGGATCGCCTCGACGATCGAGCGCGCGCGGCCGTCGTGCAGGAGCGCGCGCTCGCCCACGTCGACCGTACCGAGGCCCCAGAGAGGTGCCGTGCGCCACTCGCTTCCGCTCGCCTCGCCTTCGCTTCTTCCGTCGGCGAGGTCCGGACCCATGTCGTGCAGCAGAAGGTCCGTGTACGGCCAGATCGTCTGGTCCGCGAGGGCCGGGCGCGCTCCGGGCGACGTCTTCAGCGTCGGGACGTGACACGCGGCGCAGCCGGCTTGGGTGAAGACCTCCTCGCCGCGGCGCACCTGCGCCGGCTCGCCCTCTCCGCTCGCAGAGGCGGCGAGGTAGCGCGTGAAGTCCGAGACCGCGTCGAGGAGACGCGGCGGGATCTCGACGTTCGTCTTCGGGTCGCGACCGCTCGGCGCCGTACGGCAGCTCTCCTGCGCCGCGGTGCACGACTCGTCGCGAAAGAGCTCGCTCGTGATGCCCATGTCGTCGCGAAACGCGGCCGCGACTTGCTGCTCGACGGACGGCTGCAGCGCCTTGTGTCCGAAGCGCCCGGCGCGCTTCTCTCCGGTCCGGAGATCGACGACGCGGTTCGGACGACCCGAGATCCCGTCGCCGTCCGCGTCGTCCGGATCGGCGCGTGCGAGGAGCGCGCTCTCGCCGACCGCGTCGAGCAGGCCGACGCCGTGCAGCGACGGCGCGAGCCGCGCCGACGTCGGCGCGCCGTCCGCGAGCGGCCCGTACGCGAGCTGCTCGACGCGCGCTTCCGGCCGCACGAGCCCGACCTTCGTGCCGTCGCCCAGCTCGACGTCGCGGCCGACGAAGCGGACGAAGAGCTTGCCTTCCGCGATCGGCGCGCCGCTCGCGGCCGCCCTTCCGAGCCCCGTACCGCGCGTCTGCAGCTGCCCGCCGTAGGTCGGATCGGGCGTCTCGCCGAGCCGCAGGACGAGAGCGGTCGGCGCTTCGCCGTCCTGGTGCGCGAGCGCGCCGCGCCCGCCCGCCGGATGGCAGCTCAGGCACGAGTGCGCGTTGAAGATCGGGCCGAGCCCGTCGCGCGCCGTCGTCGAGGCCGGTGCCTGCACCCAGGGCGTCGCGAAGAAGGATCGCCCGACCGAGAGATCGAAGGCCGCGTCGCGGTCGAGGTTCGGCACCGGGTCGAGGCCGGGTCGCCGGCGCTTCGACGTGGCGCTCCCGCCGGGAAGGCGCCGTCCGTCCGCGGTCGCCACCGCGTCGGTCCCTGCCTCGCTCGAAGCGACCGCGGCGAGCGGCCCGCCCGAGACGGTGAGCGCAAATGCGGCGATCTGCGTCATGCGCGCGAGTTGCCTCACTGCGACTCGAGGAACGCGAGCACCGCGCTCCGCTCGTCGGCGGAGAGTTCGACGAAGAAGCGACGCGAAGCCTCGGCCTCGCCGCCGTGCCAGAGGATCGCCTCCTCGATCGTGCGCGCACGGCCGTCGTGCAGGTAGGCCGCGGTGGGGTTGACGACGCGCGCGAGCCCCAGTCCCCAGAGAGGCGGCGTGCGCCATTCCGAGCCGCTCGCGAAGAGATCCGGCCGCCCGTCCGCGAGCCCTTCGCAGCGCTGCACCCAGAGGCACTCCGGTCCCTCCGAGCACGGCGCGCCCGCGGCCGTCTCGCGCGCGAGCGGCGCGCACTCTCCGCCCATGTCGTGCAACAGCAGGTCCGTGTACGGCCAGATCGTCTGGTCGGAGAGCTCCTTTCGCGGCGTCGAAGGCTGCTCGAGGCTGTTCAGGTCGACGTCGCCGAGGAGGCTTCCTTCCGCGACGCCGGTTTCGTGCTTCGGGACGTGGCAGCCGACGCAGTTCGCCGCGAAGAAGAGCTCGCGGCCGCGCTGGATCTCGGGCGACCACGTCTTCGTCTCGGAATTCCAGCCGCGCCGGCGCGGAACCGCGAGATGTCGAGAGTAGAATTCGACGAGTGCCAGCTCGAGCAAGCTCACGTCGACGCCGCCGGGGTTGCTGTTCGGCTCGCGCAGGCTCTGATCGCTGCAGCCGGGCTGCGCGGCGGTGCAGGACTCGACGGGAAAGATCGCGTTCGTCGCGCCGACGTCGCCGTTGTAGGCGCCTGCGGCCTGCTGCAGGATCGACGGCTGGCTCGCCTTCCATCCGAAGCGGCCGAGACGCATCTCATTCCGCAGGATGTCGTGGACGAAGTTCGCACGCCCGGAGATCCCGTCGCGATCGCGATCGTCCGGATCCTCGAGCGCGAGGATGTCCTCCTCCGGGATCGCCTCGACGAGACCGAGCCCAAACATCGGCGGCGCCATCCGCGGAGAGAGGCGCAGGTCGGGGGAGAACGGCCCGTACGAGAGGTCGCGCAGCTTGTAGACGGGGCGGAGCAGGACCCACGGCGTGCCGTCGCCGTACTGGCCCGGGGTCGCCTCCGTCTCGATGTAGGCGAAGGCCTCGCCGATCGCGCCGTCGCCGTAGGGAGCATCCGGGCGCGGCAGCGCGCCGTCGTGTCGCGGCTCGCCCGAGCCGGCGACGCCGAGCCCCTGCAGCTGATCGCCGTAGATCGGATCGGGATCCGAGCCCTCGCCGACGGAAAGGCGCAGCAGCAGCGCGTCGAGCGGCTCGTCCGGAGAAGCGGGCGGGCTTCCGCGCCCGTCCTTCAGATGGCAGCCCTGGCAGGAGCGCGTGTTGAAGAGCGGCCCCGCACCGCGCGGCACGGCGCGGAACAGGAGGTCGCCCGATTTGAAGTTCGCTTCGCCGGCGAAGTCGAGCGCCGGAGCGCGCTCGGAGAACGCCTGGACGTCGTCGCGCGCAACCGTGACGTCGCCGCCGGGAAGCCGCTCGCTCGGATCGACGATGCTCCCGTCGGGTGGGCCGGAAGACGTGGATGCTCCGTCGCCGCAGCCCGCCAGAGCGACCGCTCCGGCGAGACAGAACGCGACGATGCCGAATCTCACTGCAATGTATCGCACCGCTCGGGCACGACGGCTCCGGGGCCCGCACCCGGCAACCTGGCTCTCGAGACCAGGTGGAAGAAAGGCCCGTACTCTCCCGAGAGACGAGCGTATGCCTTTTCCTGTGCCGCGGCCTCTGCGCCGCGGGTCTGATCGAGGACGACGAGCACGAGGGGACAACCGGCTTCTCCGTAGAGCCAGATGGCGGGGGCCGCCGCGCTGTTCTCGGACCGAATCGTCCGGAACGCGACGGAGCCGAGCGATTTGGGCGCCAGGTGCACGTGGACGTCCTCGCGCACCAGGTTCGCCCACCCGTCGGCGATCTCGAGGGTGGAGAGGTCGACGAAGGCCTCGGCGATACCGACCGCGTTGCGATGCACCAGACGCACCTTTCCCAGTGCGCGGCACTCCGCGAGGAAATCCTCCGTGAACACGGCTCGATTCGCCACCTCGTCCTCCAACTTCTGACGGCCCCTGCCGCCGGCTCCTAGCCTGCATTTCTCACCAGATCCCTACTGCGGCGGCCGATAGCACCGAGTCTTCGCGAGCTTCTCCCTCCGGGCTCCTCGACGTACTGTTCAAGTACGCCTGCGTCGCCCTCCGGTCCGAGGCTCGCGAATCTTCGGCACTCTCGACCGCCTCGCGACGTGATCTGGTGAGAAATGCAGGCTAGAACCGATAGCTCAGCTCGACGCCGAAGGCGCGCGGCGCTTCGTAGTACCGGATCGCGGTCCCGAGGACCGGCGTCTGCAGGGCGAGGGAGTCCTTGAAGTATTCTTCGTTCGTCAGGTTGCTTCCCCAGAAGGCGATCTGTGTCCGGTCGTCGGCGAAGTCGTACGAGAGACGGATGTCGACGAGGTCGTAGCTCGGCTGGGTGAGCTGAGTGAGCTCGGGGGCAAAGTTTTCGACCGTGCTCTCGAAGGACCAGTCGACTCGTGGTGTGAGCCATCCCTGCAGCCAGGCCGGGCCGGGGAACGAGACTTCGAACGAATATTGGACGGCGACGTGTGTCTGCCAGAGAGGCGAGAACGGGATGCGCTCGCCGGAGCGGTTCTGCGGCTCTCCGGTGATCGCGTTCTCGGCGTTGGGGAAGTCGTCGTAGCGTGAGTCGGCGTAGCCGACCGAAGCGGTGATCTGCAGCCCGTCGATCGGGCGCGCTTCCGCTTCCCACTCGAAGCCGCGCGTGCTCGCTTCGCCGGCGTTCGTGATCAGGACGTCCGCAGACGGAAGGCAGTCCGGCGGATCGTCCGGGCCACATTCCATCGTCACGACCTGAGGTACCTGCATGTTCGAGCGGTCGGCGAGGAAGAGCGACAGGTTCATGCTGATCTGGCGGTCGAGCGCGATCGTCTTGAAACCGACCTCGAAGGAGTCGACGAACTCCGGCTCGAACGGCTGCGCCGCTTCGAGGCTTCGCGCGTTGCCGTTGAAGCCGCCGCCGCGGAACCCCTCCGCGAACGTGAAGTAGCCCATCAGGTGATCGAGCGACAGCGGCGCGAGCCAGCCGTCGAGCCAATCCTCCGGTGCGATCGCCGCGAGGCTCGCCATCGGCGTCCAGGCGCTGAACGTCTCGCTTCCCTGGAACGACACGGCGACGGGCGCTTGCGTGTTCAGGGGCTCGAGGAGAGTCCGGTCGAGCCCTTTCTTCTCCTCGGTGTAGCGGAGGCCGGCCGTCAAGCTCAGCCAATCCGCCAAATCCGCGGTCGCCTGTCCGTAGATCGCCCAGTCCCAATTGTCGGTCTCGACGAGGCCGCGGCTCACGCCGAGGAACTCGACCGGTGTGCCCGGGAAGACGACGAGCGAGGTGTTCTGGTTCACCTCCTCCTGGAAGCCGAAGACGCCGCCCACGTAGGTGAGGCTGCCGTCGAGCGCGTTTCCGTTCACCTGCAGCTCTTGCTGGGTCTGCTGCTGAAAGCCGGGCTCGCCGTCGTTCTCGCCCCCGCCGATCTGCGCTTGCTTGAAGACAGGAAATCCCGTCATGTCCCAGTCGGATCGGACGCTCGGGATCTGCTCGCGCCAGGCCGCCGTCGCCTTGACGACGAGATTCTCGAGCGGGCCCAGGTCGCCCACGTCCCATTCGACGTTGCCCCAGGTGCCGTAGCTCTCGAGGTCGGAGACGGAATGGGTATCCGCCGCGAAGGAGAACGGCTCGGAGGCTTCGCAGGCTTCGCGGTAGCCCGGAGGGAGGAACACGCTCGTCGCGACGTCCTGAATGAACACACACTGCCCACCCGGACCGCGGGTATGGCTGCGCTCCCACGACCCATAGACCAGCACGCTCACGTCGTCCGCCGGGAGATACCTGACGGAACCGATGAAGCTGAGCGAGCTCCGGTCGGTTGCCGTCTCGTCGCGCAGCGTATTGACCGTGTAGCCCTCGTCCTGAAACGAGCCGAAGGAGAAGCGGGTGAACAGGCGGTCCTCGAAATGGCCGGCGGCGACCGGAACGTTCAGGGTTGCCCGCGTGTCGAAGGTGCCGAAGCTGCCCGCGCGCATGAAAGCGTAGCCCTCCAGCTCGTCGTGCGGCTGCACGGTGGTGATGTTGACCGCTCCGCCGACGGTGTTCTTGCCGAAAAGCGTACCCTGCGGGCCGCGCAGGACCTCGACTTGCGCGACGTCGACCACGTCGAGAAGGTTGCCTGCGTTGCGCGAGAAGAACACGCCGTCGACGTAGACGCCGACGCCTTGGTCGAAGAAGACGAACGGGAAGTTCGTGACGCCGCGAATGATGAACGAACCGAGCTGGCCGCTCGGATCGCCGAGGATGGTCAGGTTCGGGACGAGGTTCTGGATCTGGTCGATCCGCGTGACGCCCGCCGCGATCAGGGTCTCGGCGCCGAGCGCCGTGACGGAGACCGGCGTTTCCTCGAGCAGCTCGGAGCGCTTTCGCGCGCTGACCACGATCTGCTCGACCTCGGTGCGCGTGCGCGGAGAGAGCCCGGCAGATTGCCCTCCGGCGGCATCGGCGGCCTGCGCTTCGCCCGCGTCCATCTCGGTGGCGAAGCCGCTGCTCTCGCCGACTTCCGCCGCGGCTTCTTCCGCTGCCGGCGCCTCGATCCGGTATTCGTTCGAATCGTCTGCGGACGCTGGCCCGCTGCCGCCCGCGGTGCCACCGCCGGCTTGTGCATGGGCGTCCGCGGCGACCCCGGGGAGTAGGCACAGGAACAAGAGGAGTAGGCGCGGCGCGAGCATACGGTGTGCGGCCACGAGGCGCGCCTTCGCTAGCCTGCATTTCTCACCAGATCCCTACTGCGGCGGCCGATAGCACCGAATCTTCGCGAGCTTCTCCCTCCGGGCTCCTCGACGTACTGTTCAAGTACGCCTGCGTCGCCCTCCGGTCCGAGGCT
>Ga0194132_10004596_pt1 | contig 23337 bp, 21 predicted proteins | sample TA2KigOf80mmetaG_FD_148612 | JGI IMG/M metagenome (GOLD analysis project Ga0194132, IMG submission 148612) | Freshwater microbial communities from Lake Tanganyika, Tanzania - TA2015054 Kigoma Offshore 80m | ecosystem: Environmental > Aquatic > Freshwater > Lake | place: Tanzania: Lake... | reverse complement strand
TCATGCAGCTCTTTCCCGACGCCAAGCTCGGCTTCGGCCCTCCCACCGACGACGGCTTCTATTACGACATCGACGTCTCCCGCCCCTTCACCCCGGACGACCTGGACAAGATCACCGCCATCATGAAGGCCGCCATCGACAAGAACTGGCCCTTCGTCTACAAAGAACACCCCCGCGATGAGATCAAAGCCCTCCACCGCGGCCAGCCCTACAAGCTGGAGCTAATCGACGAAATCCCCGAGGACGAAGCCCTCAGCACCTACACCCACGACGGCTTTACCGACCTCTGCAAAGGCCCCCACGTCGACTCCACCGCCCAAATCCCCGCCTTCAAGCTCCTCAACGTCGCCGGCGCCTACTGGCGAGGCTCTGAGACCCGCCCTATGCTCCAGCGCATCTATGGCACCGCCTTCGAAAGCAAGGAAGCCCTTGATGAACATCTCCACCGCCTCGAGGAAGCCGAAAAACGCGACCACCGCAAGCTCGGCGTCGAGTTGGGTTTGTTCCTCTTCAACCCCATCGCGCCTGCCAGCCCCTTCTTCCTCCCCAAGGGCGCAAAGCTCTACAACACCCTCGTTGACTACGTCCGCGGCCTCTACAAAGAGTACGGCTACAATGAGGTTATCACCCCCCAGATCTTCGACACCGACCTCTGGAAGCGCTCCGGCCACTACGAGCACTACATCGAGAACATGTATGTCGTGAAGACCGAAGAGCGCGAGTACGGCGTCAAGCCCATGAACTGTCCCGCCCACGCCCTCATCTTCGGCGCCGGCCTCCACTCCTACCGAGACCTCCCTATCCGCCTCGCCGACTTTGGCCGCCTCCACCGCTACGAGCGCTCCGGCGTTACCCACGGTCTCACCCGCGTCCGCACCTTCGCCCAGGACGACGCCCACATCTTCTGCACCCCGGACCAGGCGGAAGCCGAGGTCCACTCCTTCATCAAGATGCTGGACGAGACCTACAAGCTCCTGGGCTTCAACGACGTCCGCATCGCCCTCTCCCTCAGACCCGAAAAACGCGTCGGCAGCGACGACCTCTGGGACCAGGCCGAGCGCATCCTCGCCGAAGCCCTGGAACACCGCAATCTCGCCTTCGACGTCATGCCCGGCGAAGGCGCCTTCTACGGCCCGAAAATCGACTTCTTTGTCGCCGACGCCATCGGCCGCGAGTGGCAGCTCGGCACCATCCAGCTCGACTATAACCTCCCCGTCCGCTTTGGCCTCGAGTTCATCGCCCAGGACGGCACCCGCCAGCGCCCCGTCGTCCTCCACCGCGCCATGCTGGGATCTTTGGAGCGTTTCTTAGGTGTATTAATAGAACACTACGGCGGCGCCTTCCCCCTCTGGCTCGCCCCCGTCCAGGCCGTCGTCATCCCCATCGCCGACCGCCACCTGGAGTACGCCCACACCGTCCAGTCCCAGCTAGCCGGCCACGGCTTCCGCGTCGATGTCGACTCCCGTAACGAGCGCATGAACCTAAAAATCCGCGAGGCCCAGCTGCAAAAAGTCCCCTACATGCTCGTCGTCGGTGACCGCGAAGCCCAGCAGGGCGCTGCCGCCGTCCGCACCCGCGACGGCCAGGACCTCAAAGCCCTCCCCATCTCACAAATCCTCCAGCGCCTCCAGGAAGAGTCCTCCGCCCGCAAGTAAACTGTACTGGCCTTCCTGGCTTTCTTGAGATAGAGCAGAGAACCAATCTCTTTTTGCCTGCTCGATGTCTTGACGACCTTTGGGGCTATTCCATTCAGTTCTCCCCCTTCGGCCTGGAAGATCTCCGCTGCCTTAGAGCATATATCGCGGAGTCCCCCCATCCTTGATATTTATTCAATAAAGAGGCCGTCCTCCGTAGGAGGATCGGCCCGATGCAATCGGACCGTCCTGAGTATGCCGAAGGAGGGTGATGAGGTGGTCCCATTTTCTCTTCCCCTTCTAGCAGACGCGTGATGCACATTAAAGGAAGTCTCAAGCTTTCTTCTATGATGGGCTAGTTTACGAGCAGCTAGAAATCGTCTAATCAGGCGGGGATTCGGGGGGCTGGTTAGGTTCTCCCCCTTCGGCCTGGAAGGCGAAGGGGGAGCTAGAGGGGGTTGTGGTATTTCTTTTTCTTTCCCTCTTCTCCCGTAGTCGGGAGAAGAGGGACTAAGGGTGATGAGGGCAGGGCCTTCCGAATAAAACCGAGGCCAGATTTTGACGACAAGGGCACAAATTTCTCAAACCAGGACGGCTCCAAATCCCCCAAACTCTAGTATTTCACAACATCACCTCCACAACCTGTTGACATATGCCCTATATATCCATAACATTCAAATTAATCCTTAAATGAGGTGAAACAGTGCCCGCCAAGAAGACCTCTGCTAAGAAAGCCGCTCCCGCTAAGAAGACCGCCAGCAAGAAATCCGCCGCTAGCTCCCGCTCCAAACCAGCCTCCAAGAGGAAGTAGGTCCCACCTGCCGCTTCGCGAGCTGGCCGCCGCCTCAAAACATCGCCTCAGCCCCGGCCCAACCTCCGGCCTGAATCATTTCCGTTTATTGGTGCGACGCCTCGACATCGAAAGGTAGCGGCCAGCTCCAACACCCTCAGGACCTCCCACGTCCTTGGACCCGGCGCGGAGGCAATCAAATCCCGCTCTCCAAGTTGCCTGCCTCGCGCCGCGCGTTGACTGTCCATGATTTGTGCCAGCCCGGCCATAAGCAGCCGGGCATCTGTTGTCCTTACCCTTAATTGACTATCCTATCCCCCCATGTTAAATTTCTTAGATACACTTTCTTCTGGGAGGAGTTAACACCATAGTCCGAGAGTACCGCGTTAACGAGGGCATACGCACCAGCCGCGTCCGTGTCGTGGACGCCAACGGCGAGCAGTTGGGTATCATGACCATCGGCAAAGCCCTGGATCTGGCGCGTCAGCAGCAGCTCGACCTGGTTGAGGTCTCGCCCGGGGCAGACCCCCCTGTGTGCCGCGTCCTGGACTACGGCAAACTCCGATATCTTCACGCCAAAAAGGTTAAGGAGTCTCGTAAAGCTCAAAAATCTACCGAGATGCGGGAGATCCGCTTCCGGCCCAACATAGGCGTTCATGACCTGGATGCTAAGACCAGAAAGGTCAAAGAGCTCCTGGAAGAAGGCGCCAAGGTCAAAGTAGCCGTCTTCTTCCGTGGCCGGGAAATGACCCACCCGGAACTCGGCATGATTCTCCTCAGGAAAGTCACTGAAGAAATGAAAGATGTAGCCAAACTGGAAAGACCCCCCGTATCCGAGCGCAACAACGTCTCGGTTATACTTGTCCCTGCTAACATCAGGCCTGAAAAGAAGCCTGAGGCTGAGAAGAAACCCGCCGAGGTCAAGAATGCCTAAGCTGAAGACCCATAAGGGCGCTCGCGCCCGAATCCATGTCACCTCCACCGGCAAGCTCCTGCGACGCAAAGGCATGAGCAGCCACCTCCGTCGCAAGAAGCCCAAAAACGTCCGCCGCACCTTCGACCGCAAGTTCCCCGTGGACAAGTCCATGGAAAAGAATATCAGGAATCTCATCCCCAACAGCCTGTAACCTTACCCTCCCGTGAGGACTCCCAGCAACGCCAGCTAATTAGGCCATTCTGCAGCCTCCCGTCCTATCCTCTCCCCCCTTGAGGCCTGTCCTGAGCCTGGTCGAAGGAGGGAGGGTTAGAGAGGGGGGTCAGGGTGAGGAGCGGGGGGTTTCCCCTCGCCGACTACGCAACTAACTCTCAAATAGGAATACTAAAGTGGTCAGAGTCAAAAGAGGTACCAACAAACACCGCAGGCACAAGAAAGTCCTTGAGCGAACCCGAGGCTTCGTCGCCTCCCCGGGCCGCCGCATCCGACAGGGCAAAGAAGCCCTCGTCCACGCCGGCGCCCACGCCTACCGAAGCCGCCGGCAGCGCAAGCGCGACTTCCGCAGCCTGTGGATCGTCCGCATCAACGCCGCCGCCCGCGGCGCGGACCTCACCTACAGCCAGCTAATGGCCGGCCTCCGAAAAGCCAACGTCGGCCTCGACCGCAAGTCCCTGGCCGAAACCGCCGTCCGCGACCCCCAGGCCTTCCAGGACATCATCACCCTGGCCAAACAGTCCCTAGCCTCCTAACCCAACCCGCCACCAGCACAGGCCACAAGCGAAAGCTCGTGGCCCTTTCTTTTCCATTGGCCTCGCCTTTGACCCAAGTAGATTATTCTCGCCAACTCGCCTTCATAGAGTTCCATCTTAGTGCTACCTGGGTGGAATAATCCGACAATGCCGACACCCAGGGTGTTGGGCGACTCCCCTTTCCATTCGGTTTTCCTCATTTACTCGTGAACGTCTGTCCCAAGTATCCCCTGAGGGAAAAAGAAGGCGTTAGGCGATGATGAGGTGTATCTATATTCAATCTCCCACCTCCAGTAGACCCATACTGCACATTGAGGGCTCACTTATTAAGAACCACGCGCTTCTTTTTCGGGTGGGTTGGGGGGTCGCCTCAGGTTCTCCCCCTTCGGCCTGGAAGGCGAAGGGGGAGTTAGAGGGGGTTGTGGTGAATCTTTTTTCTTTCCCTCTTCTCCCGTAATCGGGAGAAGAGGGCTGTAAGCTCGCCGTGGCGAGATAAAGGGTGATGAGGTCGATTCGAGTAGAACCAAGTCCTGAGCCAACAAACTGCGTCTCGGCCATGGGGTACACCGGCCCCTGGAGTGTCCCCTCCCGAGGGGCGGCCTCACACCACCGCATCCACCATAATCCCCCCAAACAATAACGCCAGGTACGCCAGCGAATACAAATACAAATGCCTCGCCCTCCGAATTCCTCCCTCCCTCCATAACAGCCACGCCAGATACAAGAACCACCCTCCCAGCGCCGACGCCACTCCCAAATACACCCACCCTACCGTACGCTCCGTGAAAAACAGCAGCGTCAGCGCCACCAGCACCAGACTGTACAGAAAAATCGCCCGCCGAGTCTCCTCCGTCCCCTGCACCACCGGCAGCATCGGCACCCCGGCCCGCGCATAGTCCTCCTTTATCAGCAGCGCCAGCGCCCAGAAATGCGGCGGCGTCCAGAAAAACACAATGGCGAACAGGTATATCGACGCCAGCCCTACCTCGTTCGTCACTGCCGCCCACCCCACCATCGGCGGCACTGCTCCCGCCGCGCCTCCCAGCACAATGTTCTGCGGCGTCGTGCGCTTTAAATACACCGTGTACACCAGTACGTAAAACACGGCCCCGCTCAGCGCCAACGATGCGCTCAGCAGATTCACCCCTGACGCGAACACCGCGAAGGCTAGGCAGTTCAGCACGATGCCGAAGACCAGCGCCTCCCGCGGCGATGTGCGGCGCGCCGGTATCGGTCTCCTCCGCGTCCTAGACATCCTCTCGTCTATATCCCTGTCCAGGTAGTGGTTCAGCGCGCTGGCCCCGCCCGCCGCCAGCGCCCCGCCCAACATCACCAGCCCCACAAGCCCCGCTGAAGGCATCCCCTGCTCCGCCAGCACCATCCCCCCCAGGGCGGTAATAAGCAGCAGCACAATAATCGGCGGCTTGGTCAAAGCCACATAACTGGATATCACTGACGCCGTAGGCTTACGAACACTTTGCATGAGATCCCTAGGTGGAGATCCTCCTTCTAGACCCCAGATATGGAAAAGCTGCCTTTGCCTGACTCGATTTGTCAAAATGCCAAGGCATGGTGCCAGATATCCCATCTGGTTCTCCCCCTTCGGCCTGGAAGGCGAAGGGGGAGTTAGACGCTGTCCTGAGTATGTCGAAGGAGGGGGTTGTGGTGAAATTTTCTCTCTTCCCCTTCCAGCAGGAAGGGGATAAAGGGGATGGTATCCCGATTAAAAACGACAACTCGTTACTCAAGAACACGCCTTCCTGTGGAGCTATGCTCCGCTGTGGCCCCATTCCGAAAAGGTTCCTTTGCTTCCCCACCCAACTCCCGAGTGTATGGCAGCACCGCCAGCGCCGCAACCAGCCCCCAGGTTAGGCTCGCCATCGCCAAGTGCAGCGCCCTCAACTCCGCCGTCAGGCCCCCCAGCACCGTCACCGCTCCCACCACCACCTGCGCCAGGAACACCGCCAGCGCCGCCAACCCCAACCAGGCCGCATCCCTCCTCAGCGGCCGGCTCCGCCACACCGCCACCACAGCCGCTGCCACCAGCACGCCTGCCGCCAGCGCCACGCATCTGTGTAACATATGTATTATCGGAAACTTGCTATTGAAAAAGACCATATCCTGGCATAACGGCCAGTCCGGGCACGCCCCTGACGCTCCCGACGTCGTAACATACGACCCCGTCAGCAGCAACGCATAAACTCCAACCGCCGCCGACACCGCCAGCGCCGTTACCCCCTTCTGCCCCTTGTCCGGCAGCTTCACACCACCCATCGAAGCTAGGAACAGAAAAATCGTCAACCCCAGCAACGCCTCCGCCAGCCCCAGATGCGCCGTCACCGTCTTGCCGTGTAATTCCGTCAGCACCGTCACGCCACCCAGTGCCCCCTGGGCCAGCACTAACACCAACCCCGTTATGGCAGGCCACACAATCCACGGCTGCCCTCGATACTTCACCCACGCCAACACCGCCACCGCCAGCACCAGCAGCCCCACCACGGACGCTGCTATACGATGCGAATACTCGATAAGCGTGTGAAAGTCAGCGTGCGGTATGATCTTGCCATGACACAAGGGCCAGTCGGGACATCCCAATCCAGACTCCGTCACGCGCACCACACCACCCAACACTATTAGCGCAAAGATAGCTGCGAGCGTAACAAGGACTAGCCGCTGGAAGAAGGGTGTCGTGGTGATCGAATTCCCTGCACCGCTCATATCCCAAGCCTCAACAAGAGTGAGAGTCTTACGTCATTCCTGATTTTATCAGAGTGGAGTCCTTGGGGTTTCCCCTCAGGTGCCCCCTCTTCTCCTATTGCAAAGGAGAAGAGGGGGATAGAGCCTGCCCTGAGCTTGTCGAAGGGGGGTGATGAGGTGATCCTTTTTTCTCTTTCCCTTCCAGCAGGAAGGGGATTAAGGGGATGGTATCCCGAATATGGCAAGGACAGCAAATTCAAACCGACTTTCCGTACAGGAACTCCGAAGGTCCGCTAGGCTTGAAGCTACTTAAGCGAGACCAGATAGTTCACCAGCGCCTGGTACTCCGCCTCGCTCATCGTGCCTCGCAGCGCTGGCATCACCGGCGCAAACCCGCTCACCACAAAGGCTCCAGGCTGCTCAATGGACTCCCGCATATACTGCTCCGCCGAAAGCCCGGGCTTCCGAGTCGCCGCTACGGTTCCTATGTTCGTCAGATTAGGCCCCACCTGCCCTACCGCCCCGCTCAATCCCTGTATCGTATGGCAGCCGCCGCAGCCCTTCGCGATGAATACACCCTCCCCCGTGACCGGCCGTGGCGTCCCGCCGCCGGGGGTCTGCGTGCCCGTGGGCGTCTCTCGAGGAGCGATAATCGTCGGCGTAAAGGTTGGCTCTGGCGCATGGGCCGTTTCCCTGTCCCCAACAAAAAAGTTCCCAAACAGCGCAATCAGTCCCAAGGCCACCCCCACTCCCAGCAGCAGTCCGCCCGTAAACATAGACCCGAAAAGCTTATGGTCGTACCGCAGGTGCATGTAGAACAACACCACTATGGCAAACTTCACAATCGACAGGACGATAAAGAACGTCACCAGCAGCGGCATTGGCACGTCCCAGTAGAAGGCCCACACCTCTATGGCCGTGATTACGGTGAGGATGACTCCAATGACAATGTAATTCAGTGGAGAGGGATGGGGCTTTTCGCTTGGGTGGCTATGAGGTTCCATCATCGCTCCTGAGTTGCTTACGCCCCGGCGCACTCCACGCCTAGCCGCCCCACCAGGTACACCACGGTAAAGATGACAATCCATACAATGTCCACAAAGTGCCAGTACAGTCCGGCTATATCCACATTCAACGGGTTCTTCACCATATCCGGCCGGATAAAGCTGATAGCCAGTATAGACAGCAGCCAGATAACGCCTATGGTCACGTGAGTCCCGTGGAAGCCTGTCAGCGTAAAGAACGTGGACCCGAATAGGTTGGTGCCAATGGTCAGCCCTTCGTCCACGAACAGGTTGAACTCATACACCTGGAACAGCAAGAACCCGGACCCCAGCAGCGCCGTCATAAACAGCCAGAACCGCATCGACCCCAGCTTCCCGCGCTCCGCCGACGACACCGCCAGCACCATCATCACGCTGCTCATCAATAATACGAAAGTGCTGGTCGACGTGATGGGTATGTCCAGCAGGCACGCCGGCGACTCCCCGTGCAGCAACGCCGCCTTACCTCGATTTACCATGTGGGTGGCAATCAGCGACCCGAAGAAAAGACACTCGGATCCCAGGAAGATCCACATCAAGAGCTTCCTGTGGCTCAAGCCCGTTGAGGTGTAATGCTCGTCCGGGATCACTGTGTGCGGCGTCATAGCCATTATCGTTTCCCGCCTCCGCGGCGCTTATCCCGGGCATGGCCTGCGGGTCCGGCCGTCTGCGTCTCGGGCGCTGTCGGCGGCTCAAAGACCCAGCTATAAAGCGCGAATAGGGCTAGTATCCCCCCTATCACGCTCACCGATATGTGCGATACCAGCCCGCCCGCGATCAGCGTCAGCCCCGCCGAAAGCAAAATCGGGTAGTAGGACGGCGTCGGCATGTGGATGTTATGCCCATGGCCGTGTTCCTCCGACGACGGCGCCGCCCCTTGCACCGTTCGCACCGGCCTGCCGTCGGCGCCCTCGGCGTACTTCTTGTGCCAGAAGTCGTCCCGTTCATACACGTGCGGTATCTGCGCGAAATTGTAGTGGGGGGGCGGCGAGGGTATGCTCCACTCCAGCGTCCGGGCATCCCAGGGGTCGTTCCCTGCCGCTTCTCCGTTCTTCCGGCTGTGCCACACGTTCTGCAGGAACACAAGCAGCCCCAGCCCCAGCACAAACACGCCCACCGTCGCAAAGGCGTTCCAGAAGTCCCACCCCATGCCCTCCGAATATGTGTAGACGCGCCGCGGCATCCCGTCCAGCCCCAGGAAATGCATGGGAAAGAAAGTGATGTTCATCCCAAGGAACCACAGCCAGAAGTGCAGTTTCCCCAGCGTTTCATTCAGCATCCTTCCCGTCATCTTCGGCCACCAGTAGTAGATGCCGGAGAAAATGCCCATCAGCGCCCCGCCGAACAATACATAGTGCAAATGCGCCACAATAAAGTACGTGTCGCTTTGCTGCGCGTCGGAGGGCACCACCGAGTGCATAACCCCGCTGATGCCGCCAATGGTGAACAGCAGTATGAATCCAATGGAGAACAGCATAGACGTCGTGAACCTTATCGATCCTCCCCAGAGCGTGCCCAGCCAGTTGAATATTTTGATGCCCGTCGGCACCGCTATAAACATAGTGCTAATCGCAAAGGCCGAGTTCGCCACCGGCCCTAGCCCCGTCACGAACATGTGGTGCGCCCAAACACCCCAACCCATAAAGCCGATGATGATGCCCGCCAGCACCACCGTGGTGTATCCAAAAAGCGGCTTCTTGGAGAATACCGGCAACACCTCGGACACTATACCCATGGCCGGCAAGATCAATATGTAGACTTCAGGGTGGCCGAAGGCCCAGAACAGGTGCTGCCACACCAGCGGGCTTGCCCCCGCCGCGGAATTGAAAAATTCAGTCCCAAACTGCCGGTCGAACAGCAGCAGCGTAATCGCCACCGTTATCACCGGGAACGCCAGTATGATAAGGAACGACACCACCAGCGTCATCCACACAAATACCGGCAGCTTCATCATGCTCATCCCAGGTGCCCGCAGGTTGATAATAGTCACGATGAAGTTAAACGCCGCCGCCAGCGACGCCACCCCCAGCACCTGCAACCCTAGAATCCAGTAATCCACCCCTGTGTCTGAAAATCCCGGGCCGTTTAGAGGCGCGTAGGCAAACCACCCTACGTCCGGCGCGCTGCCGGTAAAGAAGCTCGCGTTCAGCAAAATCGCGCCAAACAGGAACGTCCAGTAGCTGAAGGCGTTCAGTCTGGGGAACGCTACGTCCCTCGCGCCAATCATCAGCGGGATCATAAAGTTAAAAAAGGCCGCGCCCATAGGCATGATCACCAGGAATATCATGGTGGTGCCATGCATGGTGAACAGTTGGTTGAACGCTTCCGGCGTCACCACACCAGCCTCTGCCTGCGACAGCTGCAGCCGCATCAACAAAGCCTCAACGCCGCCAATCAAGAACAGGATAAACGCGGTCACACCGTACAGCGCGCCTATGCGCTTGTGGTCAATGGTCGTTATCCATGACCACAGCCCTGTGGGAGCAATAGGCCTGGCGAACATACCTCTCTTGGCAATGCTAGCGGTCGCCATGCTCTTCGCCTCCCCTCAGGCCCGTGCCCTCACGATTAATCTTTTTCATTCGAGGCCGCATTTTTGTATTCTAACCTGATTATTTTTCGCCTGGCTTTCCTGCTATTTCAGGCTCTGCAAATACGCTATCAAGGCAGTTATTTCTTCCTCCGACAGCCTCAGAGACGGGTCCTTAAACGCCGGCGCCAGCGCCGCCATTCGATTTCCTGGCTTGAACTCCTCCGGGTCCTCCAGCCATGCCCTTAGGTTTCCTTCCGTGCTGTCTGCTATGGCCCCCGCGAATACGTCTCGAGTCGCAAAGTGCGTCAGATTCGGCCCGTGGGTCACCGGCTGTCCTGTCAGGAACCCTTCCGTCCTCGCGTCCCTAACCTCCGCCGTGTCGAAGCCGCCAGTTGTTGTGTGACAGGCCACGCATCCCTTGGAATTGAACACTGCCAGGCCCCTCGCCGCCTCGTCGTTAGCCGGCTGCCGCGCCGGCGCCTGCTGCGACGCCACCCAGTCCTCAAACTCCTCCATCGGCGACGCCACCACTCTGAACTTCATCAGCGCGTGGGCTATGCCGCAAAACTCGGCGCACTGCCCCAAATATATGCCGGGTTCGTCCGCCCTAAACCATATATCGTTAGCCTCGTTGGGTATCACGTCCTCTTTGCCCGCCAGTTTCGGCACCCAGAAGCTATGGATAACATCGTCCGATATCAGATTCACCGTCACATCGCGCCCCACCGGCACGTGTATCTCGTTGGCCGTAGACACGGCGTATTGCGGGTACACCGCCTCCCACCACCACTGATGGCCGTACACGTCCACAATGAGCTGGTCATCGGAAGGCGCCTCGTCCAGCTCAAATATAGTGCGCACCGTCATCACCGCAATCGCCACCAGCAGCAGCGCCGGCACTACCGTCCACAGCACTTCCAGGTTACGATTGCCATGCACCTGGACCGGAAGCCGGTTCTCGCCCTTGTACCTGAATTTGATGACCGAGTATATGAGTATTCCCGCGACAATGGCGAAGACTACCACGCTGGCCCAGAAGATAACCCAGAATAGAGTTAGCTGGTTGCGGGCTACCGGGCCCTTCGGGTCGAAAGTGGACTGCGGGTTGTCTGGGTAGCAGCCAAGAAGCAGAAGCGCAAAAGCTAAAAGCAGGCCTAAAGCTAGTCCGCGGCGCAAAAAGAGCCTGCCTAACAAATGCGTCTCCTTCATGAACTTGGGGAAGTGTTCCTTCAACCTGTAAAAAATTTCACTAACAAAATACCAATAGGCCGTCAGGCAGTCAAGATAGTTAGGCCCTTTCCCGGATTATTTCAGGCCCGGCGCCCCAAACTTTGCCGCCCCGCCAGGCGGCCTCCCCCAAGCCTGGACCAGCGCGTCAGCCGCTTCCGCCTCCTCACCTGGCCCTATTCCACTCCTCGCTATAATCGGAATCCGCCCCTATATCCCTTGCCCTCTCGTTGATCTTCCGGGCGGTCAAGGTGAACTCATCTCTTGCTAGGTTATGCAGATTCCCCTCATCACCCGACCTTTCCAGCCATGAGCTGTCGCCCGTCAAGTCCACCAGGCTTCCGGCCCGCTCGTGCAGGTCAAACAGCTCCGTCCGCGTGAACGCTTTGCCTACATCATCCCTGATGGATACAAACGCCTCCACCAGGTCCACCCCGGTCTGCACATGTTCGTGAGTCCGTCTCCCCCTCGCCATAGCTCCCCCCTCCCCGCAAAATTCAGCTCCTATCCCGTCCTTGATGGCTCAGGCCATAAATCTCTTATCTCCTTCGGCATCATCATCCGGACATCCTCTATCTCCCCCTCCGATATGCGCCGCGACAGCAGCCTGAACACTGCCTGCGCTATCTCCTCCGAGTTCACTCCTGGGTCGGATCGATAGAATGCGTCGTCTATCCGCCTCAGGAAATCTTCTTTATGACGCTCCCTCAGCGGCTTGCCGCTCGGATCGTAGGCGTCATAGTAGAGTCCTCGAATCAGCATCGGCAGCTGCGCCGATAGTTGCGACGCCTCTTCCACTGTAAGCCGGTCCCTAAGCGCGTGAAGCGTGGCCCGCAGCGCCAGGTACGCGTAGTGTTTGTCCTGGGTGTCCAGCTCACTCATTAGCTCCAGCAGCCACCTGTTGCTCTTCTGAACTGTAGTGTCGAAAACATCCAGCCCCGTCGTCATATCCCACCCCCATCCGACGCGTCTACCCTTCTATCGTACCCGTGTAGTGCGGCTTGCCGTACCTTCATGTAGGACTAATTAGCCGGTCACATCCTGCTACCTACGGACTAATGCGGACGTGCGTCGAGATGCCGCGCGATTCTACCCGTCCCCCATTTCCGCCCGCTGCGCCGCGTATTGGCTCCGTGTAACCTGCGCCTGCTTCTCCCTCGCCTTCTCCCTCTCTTCCCGGTCAAGCCAGAGATAGAGCAGCGTCAGCAGCGCCGTCAGGTGTATAAAAGACCCTGGTAGCCACATCAATATCCCCGCCAGCTGCTGGTCGTCCGCCAGCGACAGCCCAAAATGCCCCGGCGACTCCCGATAGTAGCTGTAAATCGAATCCCCGGCAAAAGTGAGTATCGACCCCAGGATAATGCTCTGGAACATGGCCATGAACAGGTATAGAAATCTCAAGGGGTACGGCAGCAGCGTCCTCAGCGGCGGCGGCCCTATCACCGGCCACCAGAACAGTACGCCAGCCCCGAACATGGTAAGGTGTTCCGCCAGATGGACCACCCCGGACCTCAGCGCCGCGTCGTAGGCGTCCGGCACATGCCATGACCACATTACCGCCCCAAAGAGCAGCCACGCTGCCACCGGCATCGTCGCGCCCTTCAGCGCTTGGCGAACAACCCCCCTCCGGCTCAGCCATCGCCCTGCCGACAGCCTCACCGGATCGGGCAGCGCCCACATGTACTCCGCCACCGGCGCTGAAAGCAGCAGCAGCGGTGCGGCCACCATGGTCAGAAGCAAGTGCTGAACCATGTGCACAAAGAACAAATCTTGCGAAAACGTATCGATGGGCGACATCAAGGCCAGCGCCAGCGCGCCCATCCCTAACAAGAATAGCGCCGTCCGCCCTCCAGCCTTTGTAGAATACTTGGCCCGGTCCATCAACCGCCCTCGACCCACCATGTACAGCCCCAACAGCGCTCCCAGCGGTATCACTACCTCCGGCGCAAAGTTCCACTCCCGGATGAAATCTCCAAACGAGTCGGCCTGCGGCAAATGCCCGTGGCCCAAATGCAATAAGACCATGATGTGTTATTGTACATCCCCAAACAGGAGTTCCTAGAGGACTTATACTTACTGGGTGCCGCTGCAGGTCTCAAAATCGGAGAATAAACTGTTTCACTCTCAGAGAATTATGTCCTATACATTACGAAACAGCCTGGGAAGACTCGTTCGGATATGAATGGGTTATGGAGGAATCCCATCTGGTTCTCCCCCTTCGGCCTGGAAGGCGAAGGGGGAGTTAGACGCTGTCCTGAGTATGTCGAAGGAGGGGGTTGTGGTCTAAATTTTTCTTTCCCCTTCTTCCAGCAGGAAGAAGGGGAACAAGGGGATGATGGTATCCCGAATAGCGCGAGGATGGCTGTTACTCACAAATGTCCTCGCAAATAGACCCCATCATCCAGGTCGAAGGCCTCGTCAAAAAGTTCGGCAATCTCACCGCCGTCGACGGCATCTCCTTCTCCGTCCAAAAAGGCGAAATCTTCGGCATCATCGGCCCCAACGGCGCAGGCAAGACCACCACCCTGGAGATCATCGAAGGCCTCCAAACACCCACCTCCGGCTCCGTTAAAATCCTCGGCCTTCATCAGGACCCCAGCAATGCGCCGCTCATCAAGGAGCGCATTGGCGTCCAGCTTCAGGCCTCCACCTACTTTGACCACCTCACCCTCACCGAAATCCTGCACCTTTTCGGCAGCTTCTACCGCGCCCGCATCCCTCCCCACGACCTCCTCGCCAGGGTTGACCTCATAGACAAAGCCAGCACCACCATAAAAAAGCTCTCCGGCGGTCAGAAGCAGCGGTTTTCCATCGTCGCCAGCCTCGTCAACGACCCCGACCTTATTATTCTCGACGAGCCCACCACCGGCCTAGACCCCGCCGCCCGACGCAGCCTCTGGGACCTCATCCGCAACCTCCACAACGCGGGCAAGACCATCGTCCTCACCACCCACTACATGGAAGAAGCCCAGTTCCTCTGCAGCCGCGTAGCCATCATCGATCATGGCAAGATCATCGCCCTAGACACCGTTCCCAATCTTGTCCAGCGCATCCCGGCCCCCTACCGCGTCGTTCTCACTACTTCCATGCCCCTTCAATTGACTCCAGCTACGCCGGACCAGTGGTCCCTCGAGTCCATCGATAGCGACGGCCTTACCCTTCACCTCAGGATGTCCAGCCCGGCCTCCGCCCTCCCTGCCCTCACCCAGCTGGCGGGCCGGCAGAACGCGGTCATAACCCGCCTGGAAGTCATCCCCGCCACTCTGGAAGACGTCATCCTGGAGTTGACCGGGACCGCTCCACGATGAAAAAAGTCCTCATCGCCAACATCAAGATGACCCTGCGGGACCGCCAGACCCTTTTCTGGGCATTGGTCTTTCCCCTCATCTTCGTCACCGTCTTCGGCCTCTTCGATGTCGACTCCGTTGACCCTTCCGACATCGCCCTCATCGACCGCTCCAACTCCCCACAATCTCAAAGCCTTCGGTCCAACATATCCAGCATCCAGCTCCTCCAGGTCACAGACGCGTACCCCACGGAAGCCGCCGCCCGCCAGGCCATTCATGATAGAGATTTGGACTATGCCCTGGTTATTCCCGAAGACATCGCCACTGCTGGCCGCGACGGCGCCCCCTCTCGGTTAACCCTCTACTTCAGTTCAGGCAATCCGGGAATAAACCAGCTCACCCTCAGCGCCATTCAACAAGTGCTAGACCAGGCCAACCTGGAAATCGCCGGCGCCGGCAGGTCTCTGCTCCTATCCCCCCAGTCCATCCAGGACAAAGACGTCAAATACTACGACCAGCTCCTTCTCGGCCTCATAGGCATGGCCATCATGTTCAACTCCATCATCGTCATCGCCGTCAAAATCAGCGGCTACCGGCAGCAGCGCATCCTGCGGCGCCTCTTGGTCACCCCCCTCCCCCTCCGCAACTACTTCGCCGCCGAGGTTATAACCTACCTGGGCCTCGCCCTTATTCAGACCTCCCTGGTTCTGGCCGTGGGCGTCTTTGTCTTCGGCGGCCAAATCCATGGCAGCCTTCTCTGGATATACGTCATCGTCTTCTTCGCCAACCTGGTATTCCTCAACATCGGCTTCGCCATCGGCGGCTCCGTCTCCAGCCCCGCCGCCGCCTCCGGCCTCGCCAACGTCATCGCCATGCCCATGATGTTCTTCTCCGGCACCTTCTTCCCCACCTCCACCCTCCCAGCCTTCCTTCCGGACCTCGTCCAGGTCCTCCCCCTCACCCCCGCCATCGACGCCCTCCACGCCGTCGGCATCGATGGCAAACCCCTCTGGGACACCTGGCCCCAGCTAGCCATGCTCTCCGGCTGGATCATCGCCTCCTCCATCCTCGCCATCAAAACCTTCCGATTTGACTGAGCACTCAAAACCCTCAGAGTTAGCCCACTGTTGGATAAACCGCTTCATTTCTCTCGTGACCCGTGGGTAATAAAAAACTTCATTACCAGTGTTCAAGCAAAGCTATGCGATCACTGCTCTAGCTCTGCTACCTTTGAGGCCCCTTTTGGGCCTCTCATCTAGTTCTCCCCCTTCGGCCTGGAAGAGCCTGTCCCCAGTACCCCCGAGGGACGAAAGGGGAGTTAGACCTCGGCCTGAGCCCGCCTCAGGCGGGTTGAAGGAGGGGGTTGTGGTGGATTTTTTCTCTTCCCCTTCTTCCAGCAGGCTGTACTCAGTCCCAATACAGTCGGGGAAGAAGGTATCCCATACCGCAACTGTTTCCCCACCAGGAAATACCCACCTCCCACTCTTGCGTCTTACCGCGCCCGCGTTAAAATAAGAACATCGTCTGAATAATTCCCGGAGGAGCAATGGCAAAAGGCGACTTCCATAAGAAAGAGGCCAAGAAACCCAAGAAGGACTCCAAGAAGCCCGCGCCTCAGTCCGCAACCTACGTCAACCCAGAACCCGAAGTTGTCCGCAGAAAGCGAAAGCCTCGCGAAGAAGAGTAACCCTCCCTCTCCTCCCCCATCCCTCCTCCACGCCGTCGTCCGCGGCAAAGTTCAGGGCGTCGGCTTCCGTCAGTTCTTGACCGAAAAAGCTGCCGTTTTAGGCATACGCGGCACCGTCCGAAATCTCCCCGATGGTAGGTCAGTGGAAGTCTACGCCCAGGGCCCCCAGCGCAGCCTGGATACCCTCCTCGCCCACCTCAAACGCGGCCCCGCAGGCTCCCGCGTACTACAGATAGAAGCCGCCTGGCAGCCCCCTCGTGACCTGCCACTCGGCTTCTTCATCCTACCCGGCTAGCTCCTCTTCCCCCTCTTTTCCTTCTTCCCCTCGGACGCCTGCGCCTTAGCCGGCTGCGGCGCCTCCGCTCTCTTAATCCCATAGTACGTGTCGTTGTCCAGAATTCGCTTCAACGAATTCACTTGCACGTTCATCGGATGGGTTGGCATCGCGTACTGCTCTGTAACCGCGTAATGAACATCCTTTAATGACATAGAGCGGTTGCCGCCCTTCAGCAGTAGCCTGAAAACTATCTCCCTCAGCGGCATACCAGGGCTGATGAACCCTTCCTTGGTTGCGCAGCACTTTGTTATATCCCTGACCTGGTCCTTCACGGAGGGCTTACTCTTGGCCTTCTTAAGCTTCTCCGCGCAGTCCGGACACCTCCTGGACGTTAGAATTACATCCAGAGACCTCCCGTCTGCCTCCATGCCTCCCAGGTCAACGGCATAGTAGCCATCGCCGGGGTCCGGGGTTACAACCGCTGGTTCCTTGTGCTTTGTGGCCATTTATATCTCCACCTCTTCGTTCCAGTCCAGCATGTTCACCCACACTTCCTCGCCCGCGGCCGCCGTATCCTGGTCCTCAGGACACACAGCCAGGCCGTTGGCCTTCGCCATAGAAGTCAGAATGTTGGAGCCTTGCGGCCCCGTGGGGTCTGCATAGTAAACGTTATCGACTTTTGTCACCTGCACTCGAGCAAATACGCGCCGCCCATCGTAATTGTGGATTGGCCCTGAAGTATAGCCCTAATCATCGGTTTCGCCAACCGTTTTTTTCCCTGCATCTTTAAAATCGCTGGCCGGGCGAACATTTCAAACGCCACCATCGCGCTCACCGGGTTCCCCGGCAGCCCGAGATGCGGCACCTCCCGGCCTCCCGGCCCCCTCAGGCTCCCCCACGCCAGCGGCTTCGCAGGCCTCATCCTCACCGACCAAAAATTTATCCTCCCTCGCTCCGCCAGCACATCCTTCACGATGTCGTAGTCCCCCTTCGACACCCCCGCCGACGTCAGCAGCAGGTCCGACTCCAACCCCTCCTCCAGCTTCCGATTCATATCCGAAAGGTTATCCCTGGCAATGCCCAGCACCTTCGCCACCCCGCCATACTTCGCTACTGATGACGCCAGGCTGTAGCTATTGGCGTCATATATCTTCCCTGGCCCCAGCGGCACCCCGGGGGTCTGCAGCTCATCCCCCGTCGCAATGATCGCCACGCAGGGCTTTCTGATAACCTTGACCTTCCCCATCCCCAGCGAAGCCAGCACCCCTATCTCCGACGGCCTCAGCGCCATGCCCCTCTCCAGGATCCGTGCGCCTCTCCTCACATCCTCTCCTGCTGGCCTCACGTTGCGCCCCTTCGACCCGTCCCCTCGAATCGCTATCTCGTCCAAACCAGCTCCCTTCGACCGGCGCTCCACCTCGTCCGTCTCCTCAAAGGGCACCACCGCGTCCGCCCCCGGCGGCACCGGTGCCCCTGTCATTATTCGAATCGCCGTCCCCTTCTCCACCGCCTTCGACGGCACCTGTCCCGCCGCCACCAGGCCAATGACCCGCAATGTCACTGGCCGTTCCACGGAAGCCCCCGACGCGTCGTTAGCCCGCACTGCGTAGCCATCCATGGCCGAGTTCGCCGCCGGAGGTATATCGATAGGCGAATACACATCCTCCGTCAGCACCTGTCCTAGCGCATCCAGTATCGGCCTCTCCTCGGCCTCCAGCGGCTTGAAAGCCGATATTATTCGCTCGTAAGCCTCCTCCACGCTGAGCATGTCCTCGTGGCGATGCCCATGCCCCCTCCCGTGCCCGTGGCCTGTTCTAGTCTCCATACTAGCCTCCCCTCAGCGCGGCTCCAGCCTCTCTCTCCAGCGCCTTGACCACTCGCTCCAGCGCTTTCCCCACCTCTTCCGACGACAGCGTCTTCTCCGCCGACTGGAAATATATCCGGAAGGTCAGTGAGCTTTTGCCCTCCGGCACACCCTTCCCCTCGTATGCGTCATAAAACACCGCCGACTCCACCAGCGGCTGCCCCTCGATTATCCTCAACATCTTCGCCGACGCCACGCCCTTGTCCGCCAGCACCGTGATATCGCGTATCGACGCAGGGTACCTCGCCAGCGCCTTGAGACCACGCCTCCCTTGGGACAGCGCCTCCCTTAATGCCTCGATGTCCAACTCAAAAAACGCCACCGCCCCATCTATGTCAAACGCCTCCCGCACCTGCGGATGCACCTCCCCCACCACTCCCACCGCCTCGCCTCCCACCACCACTTTTGCCGACTTCCCAGGATGCAAGAACGGGTCCTCTAAAACCTGGTAGTCCGCCGCTGCGCCTACCTGAGCCAGGACTGACTCCACCACTCCCTTAGCGTCATAAAACCCAAAGTCCTCCCTCGGGCTTAGCCACCCCTCCTGCCCTCGAGGCCCATAGACTACCCCCGCCGCCATTTCCCTCTCATCGGGCAGGTCTTCGGCGCGAGGCAGATACACCCGACCCAACTCAAATATAGCCACAGACCCGCGTTGATAGCTCAAATTCGTAGCCAGTGTGCGCATAATGCTCACCCGCAAAGTCGGGCGCATAATCTCAAAGTCCCCGCTCATCGGGTTGGCTAGCGTAACGAGTCCCTCACGGCCCACTTCCGCCTTCGCCTTTTTCAGCAATGCCGCGCTCACCGCCGAATAGCTAATCGTCTCCTGCAAGCCCGCCCGCACCAGCATATCCCTCACCCGCTCCCTGAACTCGCGATTCGGTTGCGGCTGCCACGCCGGTATTGGCGTTGCCAGCGGGGTAGTCGGTATGCTGTCGTATCCCGTGATGCGCGCCACCTCCTCTACCACATCCTCCCAAATATTCACGTCCGCCCTCCAGTACGGCGCCGACACCCATACCCCTCCATCCTCTTGGCGGCACGCAAATCCCAGCGACTTCAGTACACTCGTCACCTTGTCCAGCGGGTACTCCACCCCCAGCAGCTTCTTGATCTGCGTCTGCGACACGGAAATTACCTTCGGCTTCTCCCTCCCCGGATACGCGTCCATGATATCCCTCGCCACCGTCCCGCCCGCCACCTGCTGAATTAACTTGGTAGCGCGACGCAGCGCCGGCTCCACCAGTCCCGGCCGCAGCCCCTTCTCAAATCGAATCGTCGCTTCTGTCCGAAACCTGAACTCCTGCGCCGTCTGCCGGTTGTTGTTCGGCTCAAAGCTCGCCGACTCCAGAAACACGTCCTTGGTATTCGCCGTTATCTCGCTGTCCACCCCGCCAATGACCCCCGCCAGCGCCCGCGCCTCCCGGTCGTCGGCGATCACCAGGTTGTTCGAGTTAAGCAGCCGCTTCTCCCCATCCAGGGTAGTCATGGTCTCGCCCGTGTACGCCCGCCGCACGATAATCCTGCTCCGCAATATCTTCTCGAAATCAAAGGCGTGCAGCGGCTGGCCATACTCCAGCATTACATAATTCGTCACGTCCACCACGTTGTTGATAGGCCGCACCCCCGCCCGCTTTAGTCGCTCCTCCAGCCATCGCGGCGACGGCCCCACCGCCACTCCCCTGATGAGGCTGGCCGCGTATCGAGGGCACAGGTCCGGCGACAGTATCTGCACCGACGCCTGGCCCCGAATCGGCTGCCCCTCCTCAGGGTACTGCAAGTCCGGCTGCCGCACCACCTGCCCCGTCAGCGCCGCCACCTCATACGCCACCCCCAGCGCCGATAGCCAGTCCGCTCGATTGGGCGTCACCTCCAGGTCCAGCGTATAGTCCCCCAAATAACTGTTTAGCTCCGCCCCCACCGGCGCATCCTTAGGCAGCACCAGTATCCCATCGTGGTCCTCCCCCAATCCCAACTCCCGCTCCGAACATATCATCCCCTCCGACACCACACCCCTAATCTTCGCCGCCTTCAACACCATCGGCTGGCCCGTATGTGAATCGATAACCCTCGCCCCCACCTTCGCGAAAGCGATCTTCTGCCCCGATGCCACATTAGGTGCCCCGCACACCACCTGCTGCCGCCCATTTCCAATAGTCACAGTGCAAAGCCGCAGCCTGTCAGCATTAGGATGCTTCTCCACGCTCTCGACATACCCAACAAAACAGTTCTCCCATCCCCCAATCCGCTCAATACCCCCCACCTCCAGCCCGGCCATCGTCAGCCGGTGCGCCAACTCCTCCACCGACACGTTTATCTCCACCATCTCCCGAAGCCAGGATAAAGGGACTTTCACTTAGGTCACATCTCCAATCCAGACCATCCATTGAGCTACATCCTTGGCCTGGTTATATAGACGATGGTCGGCAGTAACAAAGTTACACGAATTCTGATCCGCTAAAGCAAGATACAGAGTGTCATAAAAGGTTATAGAAAAGTCCCATGAAATTCTCATAGCATTCAGGATAATATCCTCATCCTCCCCCGCGCTGCCGATACCGAGTCGTGAAAAATTACTGTACATTGACCCCGCATTATTTGGTGAAAGGCGTCCCCTTCGGCTCGCTACGACCAGTCCGTTGGCAACTTCGTGCCTGATAATGGTAGGAGCAATTATTTCCACCAGCCCAGCCGAAAATGCGGTAAAAAATAGGTCAGCTTTGCCCAGGTGATCCTCATCTCGCAAATACCATTTAAGCGCCACGGAAGCATCCAGAACCCATGGCCCTCTAACGGCCATAGAGCCATTCCCGCTCTGTTCGAGCCAGATGCACCAGCTCAGCTGTAGACATCCCAAGAGGAGGCTGGCGGTCTCTCAGCTTTCTGGCTTCTTCCATCAGCTTCTTACGACGGGCCAATTCAGCCTTCGAAACCTTCTTTATACTTCTCTTTGCCATGGAATCTAAGCCTTTCTCACTTTCCTTAAGCCTGGTATGTTGCCGCTCTCCTCTAACCATTCTAATTAGCTCTTCTGTCGATGGTTTACCAGGCTTGGAGCGCGAACGTACTGCGTAAATCATTTCAATGGCTTTCCTAATCCGTTCCTTATCTGACTTCTGTCCATTTTCTCGCTTTATCGGCAAAACCACTCTCTTTATATCAGACTCCCGCACACGCACTCTCCCCCCAACCTTCACAGCAGGCACAGTCCCCTTAGAAATGTAACGCCTTACAGTCACTTCATGCACCCTCAAACGCTCCGCCACTTCTTTTACAGTTAGCAATTTATTCATATAACAAATTGTAGCAAATCATAGCAATACATAACAGTCTAAAACTGCCTCAAGTACCTCAAATCGTTCCCGTAAAACAGCCGTATATCCTCAATCCCGTGCTTCAGCATCGCGATGCGCTCTGGCCCCATCCCAAACGCGAACCCCGTGTACCTCCCAGGGTCGTACCCCGCCATCTCCAGCACCCGGGGGTGCACCATCCCCGCTCCCATAATCTCCAGCCACCCCGACCCCCGGCATATCCGGCACTTGGGGTCCCGGCCCTGGCACGCGAAGCAGTCTATCGACATATCGACGCCCGGCTCCACAAACGGGAAGTAGTCGCAGCGGAACCTCACCTTCCGCTCCGCCCCGAAAATCCGCCGCGCGAACTCGTACAGCGTCCCTTTCATGTTCGCAAAGGTTATCCCCTCGTCCACCGCCAGCCCCTCCACCTGGTGGAAGTGCCATTCGTGGGTGGCGTCCGTCGCCTCATATCGATATACCTTCCCCGGCACCACCACTCGAACCGGCGCGCCCCCCGAACCCTCCATCACCCGCGCCTGCATCGGCGACGTGTGCGTCCGAAGCAGCATGCTCTGCGCCCCTGCCTGGTCCTTGTAATCGACCCACAGCGTATTCCACATATCCCTCGCCGGATGACCCTTAGGGATGTTCAGCATCTCAAAGTTGTACTTGTCCCACTCTATCTCCGGCCCCTCTACTACCTGGAACCCCATGGCGGTAAACGCGTCGCATATCTCCCGAACCATCCGGGTCAGCGGATGGTATCTACCCATCGCCACTGGCCGCCCTGGCCGCGTCACGTCTATCCGCTCCTCCGACGCCAGCCCTGCCATTCGCCCCGCCTTCAGCCGCTCCTCCGCCTGCGACAGCGCCTCCTCCAGCGCACCCTTCACCAAATTCGCCCTGGCCCCCACCTCACGGCGTTCCTCCGTCGGCACGTCCTTCAAGTTCCGCAAGATCGCCGTCAACTCCCCTCGACGCCCCAGGTACGCCACCCGCCACGCCTCCAACCCCTCAACGCTGGTCGCGCCTTCCAGTTCTCTCAGGCCTTTTTGGCGTAGGTCATCTAACGTCTGAAGCAAGTTCGGCGAGGTCATGCGTTTATTGGTCCGATGCTGCGAGGATGACGGATTCCTTCAATTTGGGACACAATTATAGGTGCGCCTGATTTAGAGGGTCAAGGAAGCGCATGACATTAAAAATATGGTTACCGAAATAAAGTGATTGTCTCAAAACTACGGTTACCGAAATCCCAGGGAGGTAGCCGTGAACCGGGAGAGCATTGGCGAGTACGCTCAGCGTCAAAGGGAAAG
>Ga0194132_10004595_pt1 | contig 23338 bp, 23 predicted proteins | sample TA2KigOf80mmetaG_FD_148612 | JGI IMG/M metagenome (GOLD analysis project Ga0194132, IMG submission 148612) | Freshwater microbial communities from Lake Tanganyika, Tanzania - TA2015054 Kigoma Offshore 80m | ecosystem: Environmental > Aquatic > Freshwater > Lake | place: Tanzania: Lake... | reverse complement strand
CGCTTACGCTCCGGCTTCGAAACATGCCTGACGGCGGATGCCGGGGCTAAAAATTCGCCCGAACATGACATCAATTTGAAGAGGCTCGTCCAAAATCCTCTCCTCCCGAGGTAACGCAAAGGTCTCCCGAGGGAGAGGAACAAGCACGTCCGGCCGACTGCCGACTGTCGAAGACCCCGCATGATGCCCCAGTGGCTGAATCGGGGCTGCCTGCTGACCGCTCACTGCCGACTGTTGCTCTGAACCCCGATTCCATCGGGGCTGACTGCTGTGAAGATAGCTATTCATCTCGCGGACGTGCTCCGGGTGCACCTCGCAGCAGCCGCCGATGAGGCGCACGCCGAAGCCTGCGAAGGTGGGGGCCAGGCGACCCATGTATTCCGGGTTCACGCGCGTCATGTACCGCCGGCCGATGCGTTGGAACCCGCCGGCGTTAGGCATGGCTGAAAGGAGTACCTGCCCGCTCTTGGCCTCGGGTATGGCATGGACTTTCTCGATGATGCTCTGGGCGTCCCACGGCGGCAGGCAGTTGATGCCGACTACCTCCGCGCCCATCGCGGCGACCGCCTGGACGAATGCGACAGGGTCGTGGTGCCAGCCAGGCTCCGGGTAGCGCTGGTGAAAGGTCATCTGAACGATGGCGGGCGGGCGCTCCGACAGGTCTCCCAGCACTCCGAGGATTACCTCGATATGCATGAGGGAATCGAACGTCTCCAGGAGCAGGGCGTCCACCCCGCCCTCTACCAGAGCTCGGACCTGCTCGCCGTAAATCGCCCTCGCCGCAGCGGATGGCTCGATGCCGGACGGGGTCGGCCCAACTGAGCCAAGGACGAAGTGAGGGCCCTCGTCGCCGGACTGCTGCCTGAAGGAGGCGATCGCCTGCCGGGCAAGCTCTGCCCCTGAGCGGCTAATCTCAGCGACCCGGCCCCCCTGCCCCAGAGATGTGAGGTGAGCGCGGTTAGCCCCAAAAGTATTGGTGGTGATGCAGCGGGCGCCGGCGCGCAGGTAGTCCAGGTGGATGGAGCGGACAAGCTCCGGGCTGTCCAGGTTGAGCGCCTCGTAGACATGGTTGGTCTCGGAGAGGCGTCCCGTCCGCTAGAATATGTATGAGCCTATGCCGCCGTCGGCCAGGAGGACGTTTGTCTTGAGGCTGTCAAGGAATGAAAGCATGGGGAGTAAATCGCAGAGTGCGCAATGCTAAGAGTTCGAAGAATTCACGTATTGATTGTCAGAGATAACATAGGGATTGTCCATCTCATACCCACCGGTCTCGCGAGGAAAAGAATATGGGCGTCCAATGACGCCCATATTTCAAAAACTCATCCTCTTCTTGACTTTGTGTCCTTTGCGCACTCTGCGCTTAATTCCCCTCTTACTCCACAGCCAGGCGGGCGAAGCGCGCGTGCGTCACGCATGCCTGTGTGCACCACCAGGAGACGATGAGCTCCCCGTTGGGCATGCGCGCGGCGTTCGGCTTGCCGAACGCGATGTTGTCGTGGCTCGCGGGGTACGAAGGCTTCTGGACCACCCCAAGGTACTGCTGGCCGACGGCGTCCCAGACCATGACCTTGTTTTCCATGTCCCAGGTCTTGCCGCCATCGGCGGAGAGTATGACGTTGATGCCCGGCTTCATCCCTTCGCGATCGGTGTAGACAGCGGCAAGCACGCCGTTGCCCATATCCGCCAGCCAGCTCGTCTGGGCCTTGATGCCCGTCGGCTGGGGCGTGCTCCACTTCGTGCCTGTGACGTCCGAGATCGTCAAGTGCAGGTCTTTGTCCTTATTCGTTCCGACTTCCTGCGTCCACTGTAGCCCGGCGACGCGGCCGTCCAGCATCTTCGTATAGCGCGTGTGCGAGTACATGGTGTCCTTTGACGCCGCGCTGGGGAATGCGACCGGCTTCGACCATGTCTTGCCCTTGTCCTTTGAAAGCACGTAGTAGCCCTTGATGTGCAGCGGGCCGGTATCGTCCCAGTGCTTCCACTCCTCGAGCGCCATCCACCACGTGCCGTCGTTCAGCTCAATGATGCTGGATGGCGAGCTCTCGTAGCCGCCGAATGGGGAGTCGTAGAGCTCCGGGGCCGACCACGTCTTACCGTTGTCGGTGGAACGCTGGAAGAAGTTCTCTGAGGCCCTTGCGCCGCCGGTCTTGGGGTTGAACTGCGGCAGGTCCGGATCGGAGTAGTCGACCCGGAAGCCCACGAGGACCATCGTGCCGTCCTTCATGCGCCACACATGGGGGGCGGTGTAGCTGTACTCCTTCTTGTCCTTGCGCGGGTCCCAGAGGGACCCGTCCTTCTCCCACGTCTTGCCTCCGTCCTTAGTCCTTACGACTGCGAGCCGGCCGTCTACCGAGTAGAAGGCCTGGCCGAGGCGGTAGACGCAGATCGCCTCGGTAGTCGATATGGGAACGATGTTGGGCAGGAACGCGCACTCGGCCCTCAGTCCGGGCGATGGATTTCGATAAAGGATGCCGTCCGAAAGGAGCTTGAGCTTTGGCATGGGACCTCCGGGGAAGGTCTCAGTGGACTTCAGAAACTAGACGGACGTGGTGTTCTTCTGTACGGGAAGGTCGGAGACCTGCGGCGCGCCGCCATGCGGGGCGTCCGGCTTTTCCGAGGCCAGCGGCCGCTCGCGGTAGTACACGCCCCAGCGCTGCATGATCTCCTTGACGTCGGGGTCGTTTAGCTTCGCAAGCTGTTTGAAGAACCCCGCGAGCGCGTGCACGTGCAGCAGCTCCGGCTTGCACACCCAGCTCGTCTCGCTGGGAACAACGTAAATGAGCGCGTTCTGGTGCTCGCACTCCAGCTCTATCCGCTTGCTTCCCGTCTCTCCCTTGACCGCCAGTCCAAAATCGCTCATCCGCGCAGTCCCTCACAGCATTGCTTGTTACAAGTCCCCAATTATAGCAGAGGCCGGAGGGGCGGACTTCGCCGCTGTTTGGCGCGCGGCGTTTGTGATATAACAGGGGACGGTTTGTATGAACGGCTCTAAATATTTGCGTTTGGTCTGGAAAGCAGCCACCCGCCGAATGGAGGAAGCGGGATGCCCGTAGAGAAGCGCAAGGAGACCTATCGGGTAGGAATGATCGGTTGCGGCGGTAAGGGCACCGGACATGCCAGGACGTACCAGACGCACCCCGCAACGGAGGTTGTCGCCGGCTGCGACCCCGACCCCGAGCAGCTCGAGCGCTTTTGCAGGGCGTTCAAGGTCCCTGGTTATACGAACTACGAGGAGATGCTCCGCAAAGAACGGATAGACATTGCGGCGCCCATCCTGCCGGTTAGCGCAAACCCGGATGTCGTTGTCGGCTGCACCCGGTTCCCATCGGTAAAGGGGATCCAGTCCGAAAAACCGCTGGCGGCCTCGCTGGCAGACGCAGACCGCATGGTGCAGGCGTGCCGGGACCGCGGCATCAAGTTCGCGGCGGGCGATATGGACCGTAACATTCACAATTACTGGGATGCGAAGAAGCTCATAGATGAGGGCGCGATCGGCGAGGTCAAGTCCATCCACATCCTGTATGGCAGCGGGCTGGAGATCTCCGGCGGCGGGTGCCAGTTCCTGAGCCTTGCGCGGCTCTTCGCAAGCGACGCCGACGTGGACTGGGTGATCGGCTGGATGGCGAAAGACCCGTGGAGCGACTATGACCAGGGCGCGGCCGGGTACATCCGCTTCGCGAACGGCATAGAGTGCTTTATGACGCGCACGGCCAATCCGAAGAACGGCGTTGAGGTGCTCGGCACCCAGGGAGCGCTCCACAGCGATATATACCGCATACAGATGTGGAGGCTGCCGGCCGAGCGGCGCGGCGAGTCGGTTGCCGCCGTGGGGATGGCGAACCGTGAGAAGATCACCGCCGGCTTCCTGGACGTCAATATCTGGCCGCGCGCCGGCGAGCACGACGAGGAAGGCTGGGCGATCTACCCCCGCAACTACAACACCGTTCAGTCGCTCGTGGACGCGCTGGACAAGAATATCGAGCCGCGCTCCAGCGGCGACAACGGCCGCAAGGTGCTGGAGATCGGCATCGGCCTGCGGGAGTCGCACCGTAGCGGAATGACCCCCGTACACTTACCGCTCTCGGACCGCAGCCTGCGCATGATGCCGTACTGGGACCGGATGTACGCCCGCAAAGAGCAGATGGGCCGCGAACGGTACTACAAGGGCATCAACTACCAGTGGAAGGGGTTTGAGCAGCCGGCAGTCGGCAGTTAGCCGTTGGCAGTTGGTCAACAGCCGGGAAAGAGGCCCTTGGTAGGGGCAGGTCTCAGACCTGCCATCGCTGGACGCCGGGCCGGCCGCCGGTAGCAATTCGCCGCTGTCATCGATAATCTCTTGCGTTGGCAACCAGGGCGGGTCTCCGACCCGCCCCTACTGAAATGACGGGAGTCCACGGACTCCTCAGGAGGCAACATCGTGACGATCCCACCCAAGAAGGCCCCCGTTTACCGCGTCGCCCTCATCGGCGGCGGCAGGCAAGGCACCGTGCACGCGCGGGCCTACCAGCTTCACCCCCGCACGGAGGTTGTGGCGGTGGCGGACACCGACCCGGAGAACCTGAAGCTTTTCTGCGAGCGCTTCAGCTGCAAGGGCTATGCGACGTGGGACGAGATGTTCAGGCACGAGAAGATCGACATCTCCGCCCCTAACCTGCCCGTCCGTGCGAATCCCGGCGCGGTAATTGCCTCGGCGAAAGCCGGCGTGCGAGCGGTCTTCTCCGAGAAGCCGCTTGCCGGCACGCTGGCGGACGCCGACGCGATGGTGGAGGCCTGCGCTGCCCGCAACATCCCCTTCGCCGCGGGGCTCGTCGCCTCCAGCCACCCGGACTACCAGAAGGCCTACGCGATGGCCGCCTCGGGCGAGATAGGCGAGATCGTCCGCATCAATCTCTTTGAGAACAACAAGCAGGTCGGGACACACGGACTGAACATCGTCCGTAAGTTCGCCAACAAGTCGGAAGTAGACTTCGTCATCGGTTGGGTCAGCGGCGATGCCAGGGCCGACCAGGAGGACGACTTCGGTGACGGAAAGGCCGGATTCGGCGCCGTCGGTGGGTACATCCGTTTCAAGAACGGAATCGAGTGCTTCAGCGGCTACCAGCCCGGAGAGAACAAGCAGCAGTGGCGGTCGGGCGTCGAGGTAGTCGGCACATGCGGAGTCATCTTCAACGCCAACAACACCGCGCTCACGCTCCGCCTGTACAGGGCCAAGAGCGCGGCGCCCCCGAAGTCGTGGGACGATCTCGAAGAGGTGAAGGGCGCGTTCCAGTACCGGGACACCCCGGAGAACACCTGGGACGGCGAGGGTTGGCGCAACCCCGGCCCGGTATTGACCACCTCCATCGACCAGGTGGTCGCGGCGATAGACACCGGCAAGCCGCTAGGGATGACGACCGGCGACGATCTGCGCCATTCGCTTGAAATCGCCATTGCCCTCCGAGAGTCCGCCCGGAACGGCCACGCGCCGGTCAAGCTGCCCATAAAGGACCGCAGCATCGTCATGCTCCCCCAGCGCAGCCGCTGGTTCTACAAGAAAGAGGTCCACGGCGAGCAGTGGTACCGCGAGGCAATGCAGACGCATATCAGGCCGGTCAAGAAGTAGCGCCCGCGTAGCCAGGAGTTCGCCATGATTCCTCCAAAGAAGCATCCGGTCTACCGCGTCGGCATAATCGGCGGCGGCCGTCAGGGCACGCACCACGCGCGAGGCTTCCAGCTGAACCCGCGGACAGAGGTCGTCGCCGTCGCGGACACCGACCCGGAGAACCTCAAGCTCTTCTGCGAGCGCTTCAAGTGCCGTGGCTACAGCACCTACGACGAGATGCTAGCCAAGGAGACGCTGGATATCTCCGCGCCTGTCCTGCCGGTAAAGGCAAACCCCGGCGCGGTCATCGCCTCGGCGAGGGCGGGCGTCAAGGGAATCTTCTGCGAGAAGCCCCTCGCCGCAACCCTGAAGGATGCCGACGCGATGGTGGAGGAGTGCCGCAAGCGCGGCATACCCCTGGCGGCGGGCCTCGTCATATCCAGTCACTTAGACTACCGCAAGGCATACAGGATGGCGGCGGACGGCACGATCGGGAGGGTCCTACGCATCAACCTCTACGAGCAGAACCACCAGGTCGGCACGCACGGCCTGAACCTCGTCCGCAAGTTCGCCGGCAAGTCGGAGGTGGACTACGTCATCGGCATCGTCGAGAACGATCCGCACTCCGACTACGAGGAGGCCTATGAGAAGGACGCCTCCTGGTACGGCAGCATCGGCGGCTACATCAAGTTCAAGAACGGCGTCGAGTGCTTCAGCTCGTGGACGGGTCCGAAGTGGCGCGGCATTGAGGTCATCGGCGAGAAAGGGATGATCTACAACTGGAACAACACCTCCCTGGGTCTGCGCCTCTTGAAGACCCCGGAAGCGAAAGACCGCGGAGACCATCCGGAGATGGTAGAGGTCGCCGGCGTATTCAAGCCCCGCACGCCCGAGCATGAGTGGGACGAAGAGGGCTGGCGGCTTCCCGGCGAGCCCGTCGTGGAGACCTTCGACGCGCTTGTAGAAGCGATCGACAAACGCACCGCCGACCTGGACATCACCACCGGCGATGACCTCCGCCATGCCCTTGAGATCGCTGTAGCGCTCCGGGAATCCGCGCGCCATGGTAGCGTTCCCGTAAAGCTGCCGATAGCGGACCGCAGCCAGGCGATGTACCCGGAAAAGTGGCGCTGGCACTACAAGAAGGACGTCTACGGCGCGGAGTGGTACCGCGAGCAGATGCAGACGCATATCAGGAAGTAGCAGTGAGCAGTTAGCAGTAAGCTAACAGCCCAGACAACCGAAGAAAGGACCCCTCACCATTCCTCAATCGAAATCCTACAAATACGCCGTCGGCGGCATCGGCATCGGCCGGGCCGGCACTGGGCGCGTGCGCACTTATGAGACGCACGGGCCGTGCGAGGTCGTGGCTGTCGCGGACTCCGACGCCGCCAACCTGGAGCTTGCGAGAAAGCGCTTCGAGGCGCCCGGGTACGCCACAGCGGCAGAGATGTTCAAGAACCACAAAATAGACATCGCCGTCGCCTCCCTCCCCGTCCGCGCCAACTACGAGGTGGTAATGGCCGCGGTCAAGGGCGGCGTGCGGGCCATTGTGACCGAGAAGCCCTTCACCGCGAAGCTGTCCGATGCCGACGAGATGGTGGCCGTCTGCAAGGCAAAGGGCATACCTCTGGCCTCCGGCCTTGTATCGATGAACCGGTGGAACCACTGGAAGGCGAAGGAGATGCTCCACTCCGGCGAGCTCGGCGAGATCGTGCGCATCAATCTGTACGACGACAACGCCCAGGGCGGCTGCCACGGCCCCAACCTTGCGCGCCACTTCGCAGGCGCGGAGGTGGACTGGGTGTCCGGCTTCGTCTCCGGCGACCCTTTCAACGACTATGAAGACCAGGACCCACAGGGCAGGCCAGGTTTTGGCGGCCTGGGCGGCTACATCCGCTTCAAGAACGGCGTGGAGTGCTTCAGCACCTTCAAGGAGACGGGCTGGCGCGCGTTCGAGGTAGTCTGCACGAAGGGTGTGCTCTACAAGAGCTCCGTCGCCTCCCGCGAGCTGTACATCCTGAAGTCCGGCAAGGACAAGCCGATGTCGTTCGATGACATGCAGCCGGTGCCCGATATGAACGAGCTTCTGATAGAGCGAGAGGACGAGGACGGCGGGCTCAAGTACGGCGCGGACGGCTGGGCGCTGCCGACCGACGGCATGATCCACAGCACGAAGGCGGTCGTGGAGGCGCTCGATACCGGCAAGCCGGTGAAGCTGGTAACCGGCGAGGACCTGCGGCAGGCGCTGGAGCTCTGCATCGGTCTGAGGGAGTCCGCCCGGCGCGGAAACACGCCGGTGAAATTCCCAATAGAGGACCGCAGCCTCACAATGTACCCCCAGCGCAGCCGCTGGAACTACAAGAAAGAGCTCATGGGCCACGAGGCCTACATGAAGGCGCTGTCGAAGCAGGTGAAGTGAGGGTGAATGGGGGTTCAGGGTGCAAGGGACGGGGTACGGTGAAGGCAGAGAAATCAGAGACGTGAGCGGTCCGGAGGGTAACTGTGATAAAAGTCGGCGTGTATGCGACGGTCAACGATACCGACGGGCAGTTCAGCAGCCCGATGGAGTTTACGGAGTTCGCCGGCTCGATAGGGCTGGACTACATTGACCACCACCCTGCAAAGGGCTTCACATCCAGCGACCCGGGATACCTGCGCCACCTCCGCCTGCTCGCCACTCGCAACGGCCTCGCGATGGGCCCGCTCAGCGCCGGCGGCAGCTACACCGGCACGCCTGAGCAGGTTCGGAAGAAGATCGATGAATCGAAACAGGGTGTGGATATGGCGGTCTTGCTCGGCGCTCCCCTGCTCCGCCTGACCGCCGGCCCGCCGTCCCCCTCAGACCCCGACCAACAGCGCGCGTGGGACGGCATCGTCAAGGGCTTCCAGGAAGTAGCGGACTACGCCGCCACCAAGGCGATCTCGCTGGGCCTGTGCAACCACGGTCCCGGTATGCCGAAGGGCGACGATATGGTCCGCCTGTTCAAGGAGATCAACCGGCCGAACATCACGGCGATCATGGACACGGGACGATGGTGGCCGAACAAGTCCACTGGAGCGGAGGGCTTCGGCAAGAACGAGCATGCCTACGGGTTCATGGAGCAGGTGGCACCGTACACTTCGCACGTCATGACGAAGATCTGGAAGATCGACAGCGGCCGCGAGGAGTACGTGGACTACGACAGGGTCTGCGCCATCCTCAAGAAGGTGAATTTCAACGGTGGCTTCTCAATCTGCTACAAGAAGGTCTACTCGGACCTGAGCTACCGCCAGGGCATCAAGATGGCCGCCGACCACATCCGCGACTGCGCCGCCAGGGCGGGTCTCTAGGAGGGACTTGCAATGCTCAAACCAACCGCGAGTACCGTGTAGGAGTGATCGGAATCGGCAGGGCCGGGACGACGCGCGCCCGTGCGTTCGACCTGCATCCGCTGTGCCAGGTGGTCGCGCTGGCCGATACCGATCCGGAGAACCTGGCGCTCGGCAAGAAGCGCTTCAACTGCGCCGGGTACAGCACCTGGGCGGCGATGTTAGCAAACGAAAGGATAGACATCGCCCTGCCCGTCCTGCCCGTCCAGCCCAACGCCGACGCGGTGGTCGCCTCCGCCCGCGCGGGTGTGAAGGCCGTATTCTGCGAGAAGCCGCTCACGGCAAAGCTGGCGGACGCCGACCGCATGGTCAACGAGTGCGCATCGCGCGGCATCCCGCTCGTGTGCGGATCGGTCGTCTCCAGCCACCCCGACTACCAGAAGTCCTACGCGATGGCGACGTCAGGCGAGATCGGCGAGATCGTCCGCATCAATCTCTACGAGGCCAACGGCCAGATGGGCACGCACGGCCTCAGCCATGCCCGCAAGTTTGCCGGTAAGCCGGACGTGGACTTCGTGATCGGCTGGTGCTCCGGCGACGCCAACAGCGACTACGAGGGAGACTACGGCGACGGGAAGCAGGGCTATGGTTGGCTGGGCGGCTATATCCGCTTCAAGAACGGGATAGAGTGCTTCAGCGGGTACCGGCCAAAGAGTGGGCTCCCGTGGCGGGGAATCGAGGTCATCGGCACTCGCGGGATGATCTTCAACCAGAACAACTCCTCGCTCGGCCTGCGGCTATTCAAGGCCCCCGCCGGAGTGACGCCGAAGGCTTTCTCGGACCTGCAGGAGGTCAAGGGCGCCTTCTCGGAGCGGACGGAACGCGAGGTCACATACGATGCCGAGGGTTGGCGGCAGATCGGGGATGTTATGATTCACACCGTGCAGGAGATGATGGACAACCTGGAGCACGGAAAGCCCATCGGCGCAGCCACTGGCGACTACATGCGTTACGCGCTGGAGATGACGATAGGCCTGTGGGAGTCCGCCCAACGCGGCCATGCGCCCGTGAAGTTCCCGATCGCAGACCGCAGCCTCGCGGCGTACCCCGAGAGGTCACGCTGGCAGTACAAGAAGGACGTCTTCGGCCGCGACAGGTACATGGCCGAGCTCGGCATGCAGAAGAAGGACTGAGAAGGGGTATGGAAAAACAGGGACCACAGCCGAAGAGGGCAAGGTGATTCTGGCGACCCGTACTAAGGTAGCCCTGGTCTCCGGCAGATTCTTTATAGCCCCAACGGGGCGAAATGACTTTGCCCTGGGCAAAGTGCCGCAGGCTCTGCGAAGGCACGTCGCCCTGGGTAAATAGTTGTATTCTTCCAAGGCCTGAAGGGCCGTGATACCGGGTCAGCCTAAGAGTATTACGCCCTTACAGGGCTTGGATAATTTTGGACCCTTGACCCAGGGCGTAGCCCTCTACGCAAAGCCTTCGAGGGCTGTGCCCTGGGCTAAGCCATCCCGGCCTTTCAGGCCTCAAGTCCAAAGTCGAAAGCAACAGAAAAAGAGGTAAACCACTATGCCAAACACTAAGGCCAAGTACAAGGTCGGCGGTATTGGAGTCGGTAGGGCCGGAACGAGCAGGATTCGCGCGTTTGAGCTGACGGGGCTGGGCGAGGTGGTCGCGATCGCGGACACCGACCCGGAGAACCTTGCGCTCGGCAAGAGCCGCTTCCAGTGCAACGCCTACAGCACCTTCGACGAGATGTTCGCGAAGGAGAAGCTGGACATCGCCGTCCCAGTGCTGCCGGTACGCCCCAATGCGGACGCCGTGGTGGCCGCGGCAAAGCACGGCGTGAAGGCGATCTTCTGCGAGAAGCCGCTCACGGCCAAGCTGTCTGACGCCGATCGCATGGTCAACGAATGCGCCTCTCGCGGTATCCCGCTCGTGTGCGGCATCGTGGTATCGAGCCACCCGGACTACCAGAAGGCCTACCAGATGGCCGCCGGCGGCGAGATCGGCGAGATCGTCGGCATCAACCTTTACGAGACGAACGGCCAGATGGGCACGCACGGCCTGAACCTGGCGCGCAAGTTCGCCAACAAGTCGGACGTGGACTTCGTCATCGGCTGGTGCTCGGGAGACGCCAACAGCGACTACGAGGAGGATTACGGCGACGGCAAGCAGGGCTACGGCTGGCTTGGCGGGTACATCCGTTTCAAGAACGGCATAGAATGCTTCAGCGGCTACCGCCCGCAGCGCGGCCTCGCCTGGAAGGGCATCGAGATCGTAGGCACGAAGGGCATCCTGTTCAACGCAAATAACACCGGGCTCGGCTGGAAGCTGTTCAAGGCCCCGGCGGGGGCCGCGCCGAAGTCGTTCGATGACCTGCAGGAGCTCAACGGGGTCTTCAAGGACAAGAAGGACGATGACGAGGGTCGCGGTTACGACGACGAGGGCTGGAAGCACCCCGGCGAGGTCATGATGGGCATCGTGGACGAGATCTATGGTTACCTGGAGCACGGCAAACCGATCGGCGCGTCCACCGGCGACGATATGCGCCACGCGCTGGAGATCGCAATCGCCCTCCGGCAGTCCGCCCGGCAGGGCAACACCCCGGTGAAGTTCCCGATACTAGACAGGGAGCTCGCGGCCTACCCTGAGAAGTCGCGCTGGCACTACAAGAAGACGATCATGGGCCGCGAGGCCTACATGGCCCAGCTCGCCCAGCAGGTGAAGGGACAGTAGTTGGTAGTTGGTTGAAGACCAGGAGCCGCGCCCATCGGGCGCGGCCAAACTATAACTGGAGTTATGGGACTTTGAAGAAGCGACTGGACTTTAAGGATATATATGGCTCGGGCCCCAACTACGCTCGAGGCGTCCGGGCCGGGAACACGCTCTACATCTCCGGCACCACCGCGATGCGCTCGGACGCCCAGGGCGGTCCCGCAATGGCCCAGCTCCGCGTCGTGCTGGACCGCATCGTACGCATGGTGAAGGCAGAGGGCGGCAAGCCGTCAGACATCGTCAAGCTTACGACGTACGTGACGAACATCGGCGAGTGGATCCCCATCACCGACGAGCAGACGAAGGTCTATACCGACTTCTTCGGCAAAGAGTTCCCCACAAACGCGATCATCGGCATCGCCGGCTTGGGCAACCCCGCCGTCTGCGTCGAGATAGAAGCCATAGCTGTGCTAGACTAGGTCGGCAAAGCTGTCAACAACCGGCCGCTCTGATGATTGGCCGACTGCTGACTGCCGACTACCGACTGCGCGAGCGAAGCGAGCATGGCACAGCTAAAGGGTGAAACACGGGCGCGGTATGTGGCGACAATGTTCGGCCGCATATCGCGCCGCTACGATCGGCTCAACACCGTCATGACCGGGGGCCGCCACTACGCCTGGCGACGCAAGGCTGCGAAGATGGCCGTGGGGACGTTGTCCGGCGATGCGCTGGACGTCGCGACCGGCACGGGGGACTTCGCCCTCGACCTTATCCGCAGGCCGCAGGTGACCGGCGTCGTGGGGCTGGACTTCACCTGGGAGATGCTCCCCCTCGCGGTCGAGAAGACGAAAAAGAGGGGCCACGCCGCCAGGATCAACTACCTGGCCGGGGACGCCCACAACCTGCCGTTCGTCGACGACCGCTTCATCTGCCTCACCGTCGGCTTCGGCGTCCGCAACTTCATCGACGTGCCGAAAGCGCTTTTGGAGATGACGCGCGTCATAAGGCCCGGCGGGCGCGTGGTTATTCTCGAGATCGTGCGGAAGGAAGGCATCTTCGGCAAGCTGTTCTCCATCTACTTCCGCAAGGTCACCCCGTGGATGGGCGCGCTCTTCGCCGGGGAGCGAGAGGCCTACACCTACCTCCCGGAGTCCGTCCAGGGCTTCATGAGCGCCCGAGAGCTTGCGGACCTCATGCGCAACGCCGGCCTGCAAAACGTGCGCATCAAGAAGCTGGCCATGGGCACAGTGGCGATATTGGCGGGAGAGAAGGCAGCAGTGGGCCGTGGGCAGTGAGCAGTGGGTTGACAGCCAACAGCCGTATCAGCTCGCATTGGCTCACTGCTCACTGCTCACTGCTCACTGCTCACTGCTCACTGCTCACTGCGTGAGCGAAGCGAACTCGGAGGTCCCATGTTTGACGTCGTCATCCTGAACGGGGTGGTGGTGGACGGCACGGGGAAGAAGGCTTACCGCGCCGACGTGGGGGTTACCGGCGAGCGCATAGAGGCCATCGGCGACCTTTCGGCTGCCGGGGCGCGGCGGTATGTGGACGCCTCCGGGTTAATCGTGTCGCCTGGGTTTATCGACACGCACACGCACTCCGAGGGAGACCTCCTCGTCAACCCGCAGCACGCCTGCGGCCTGCGGCAGGGCATCACCACCGAGTGCCTCGGCATCGACGGCATGTCCTACGCTCCCCTGTCCCCCGCCAACTACCGAATGTACCGCCGCTGGCTCTCCGGCCTCCTGGGCTACCCGCCGGAGGACGCCGACATGAGCAGCGTCTCCGCCTTCCGCGCCAACTACCACAAGAAGGTCTCCGTCAACACCGCCTACCTCGCCCCCAACGGCACGCTGCGCCTCGAGGCCGCAGGCTTCCGCGATGTGCCGCTCAAGGGCGACCTCATGAAGCGCTACAAGAAGCTTCTTAGCGAGAGCATCGAGCAGGGCGCTGTCGGCTTCACCACCGGCTCAAGCTACTACCCCGGGCCGTGGTCGAGCACCGAGGAGCTGGTGGAGATATGCAAGCTGGTGAAGGAGATGGGCGTCGTCTACATGACCGAGCCGCGCCGGCCTAACCCTGAGCGCGCGTTCGGCGGCGGCGGCGTGCCGGAGGCGCTGGAGATCGCGCGGCGGTCGGGTGTGAAGCTCCACTTCGCCCACTACCGCACCAACCCCGGCAATTCCGGGAGGGTCGGCGAGCTCATGGCGGACATTGACGCAGCCAAAGCAAACGGCGCGGACATCACGCACGATATCTACCCTTACGCCACAGGCAGCTCAATCCCGATCAGCTTCCTGCCGAGCGAGGCTCAGGAGGGCGGCCCGGACGCAATCCTGCCTCGCCTCAAGGACCCTTCCTGGCGCAAGAGGATAGTCGCAGAGTTGGAGGCGCTATCGCAGCCGCGCGGCAACACCCCGGGCTCGTCCGGTGTCTATCTCTCCGCCGCGATGCGCGCGATCGACCAGGTGGTCATGTCATACTTGCCCAAAACGCCGCACATGGAAGGCATAAGCCTGGCGATAATTGCAGCCGAGCGCGGCGTGTCACTGGGCGAGGCGATGTGCGACGTCATGTACGAGAACGACCTGGCGATGGGCTACTGCGTAGCCCCGCCGATGAGCTACGGCCTCTGGCGCCAGGTGAGCAAGGACTCGATGGACCTCCTCGCCCGCGACGACTTCATGGTGTGCAGCGACATCACGCCCGCGGGATCGTTCCCCCACCCGCGCTCCTACGGCGCGTTCCCGCGCTTCCTGGGCCGCCTGCGCCGCGAGTTCCCTACGGTCACGCTTGAGGGGATGGTCCACCGCATGACCGACCGCCCTGCGCAACGCTTCGGCATCGCAAAGCGCGGCCGCATTCAGAAGGGCTACTACGCGGACATCACCATCTTCGACGCCAACCGTGTCATAGACACCGCGACGTTCGACGACCCCCGCAAGCACCCGGTGGGCATCCCGTACGTGCTGGTCAACGGCCAGGTGGCCGTGGACAACGACCGCGTCACCGGCGTCCTGGCGGGCCAGGCCGTGCCGTGAGGTTGTCTTTCTCACGGTCAACGGGACTTGTCGTCCGCCGCGATGGATGGTTGCCCCGGGGCGGGGACCGGCCCTAGAGCGAAGACCCTCGAGCCAACAGCCGGGCAGGAACGGGGACCTGCCCCTACGAAAATACAGGGAACCGGGACAAACAGCCGGACAGCCGCCACCCTCACCCGTCCCGATGGAATCGGAACGACCTCTCCTTACTACCCTAATTGAACGGAGCTTTTCCATGCCAACCCACACCTTCGGCCTCAGCAAAATCGGCCAGATCGCCGTTAGCGTTACCGATGTTGAGCGGTCAATAAAGTTCTACCGCGATACGCTGGGGATGAAATTCCTGTTCCAGGCGGGGACGCTGGCGTTCTTCGACTGCGACGGGGTGCGGCTGATGCTGAGCATTCCGGAGAAGCCGGAGTTCAGGGGGGCGTCTATCCTGTACTTCACAGTGCCGGATATCCAGGCCGGTTACGCGGCCCTGCAGGAGCGCGGGGTCAGCTTCATCGACAGGCCGCACGTCGTGCACCGGACGGACGCGGATGAGCTATGGATGGCGTTCCTGAAGGACCCGGACGGCAACCACCTGGCGCTTATGAGCGAGGTCCGCAAGTAACACAGCCGGATTGCCCCGGCCCGATAATTCACTATTCGGCCGTCTACCTGTCGTGCGTGACGTTTGTGAACAGCGTCTTGGCTGCCTGCTTGGTGGGCTGCTTGCCCTGGGTGAACCGCGCCAGGCGGAAGGGCTCCACGCCCTTCGTATCGCCGTCGCAGATGTAATTGGCCATTAGCTCGGCCGTGCCGGGGCTGAGCATGATGCCGGCGTGATCGTGGCCGGAGGCGATGCTGAGGCCGTCGTAGCCCGGCACAGGGCCGATGATTGGCACCCCGTCCGGAGAGCCCGGCCGCACGCCCGCCCGCGCGCCGACGAACTCCGCCTTGCGCAGCACCGGGAAGACGCCCGCGCCCGCGGCGACCATCATCTCCACGCCCTCCGCCGTCACCACCTCGTCGAACAACCCCTCCTCGCGCGTCGCAGCCACCATCAGGTCGCCGTTGATCTGCGGGACGACCGCCTGCACCGTCGACTTTGGGACGAAACCGACCTTGCGCAGGAGGATGCGCTGGCCCTTCACCGGCCGCACAGGGATGGCCGACGGTACCCAGCGCTTCGCGATGCCGCTCCACGGCCCCGCGGCAATGATCGTATGGCCGGCGTGGTAGGTCTCCTGGGCGGTGTGTAGCCCCTTGACCTTTCCGCCGTCTATCTCCAGACCCGTCACCTCTACGCCTTCAAGGAGCGTCGCGCCGAGCTGCGAGGCGGCGTGGGCGAGCGAGTCCACGAGCGCCTTGCCGCGCACGGAGCCCTCGCGCGGGGAGAAGACGCCGCCGATTGCGGCGTCGCTCAGCAGGGGCTCACGCTCCATCATCTCCTTGCGGTCGATCCAGTGGGCGCCCCACTCGCTCTGCCAGGGAAGATTGTCCTTCAGGATCCGGAGGATGGGCTCATTGAACGCGACTTTCATGATGCCCGTGGGGCGGTACTCGGGGTCAACGCCGGCGTCCCTGAGCTCCTCGAAGAGCGACGGGAACATATCGAAGCTGCGGATGCCGAGGCGGAAGTAGTGCGGGATGGAGCGGTCCACGTACCAGAGTGGGCCGATGACGCCCGCCGTCGCGCCGCTGGCGCCGCCGGCGAAGCGGCCCTTCTCGAAGACCGTGCTCCTGACGCCGCGCTTCGCCAGCTGATAGGCGATGGAGCACCCGATAACGCCGCCGCCGATGATCGCTACGTCTATTGTCCTGGCCATGGGGAACCCTCCGAGGTGATTTGGCGCTAGAAGTATGCCACGTCTGCGATGTATTGCACCAGTCCGAGGCTCAGCGCCACGCCCCTGGACGCCTCGTTGCTCTGCTTGTGGCTGTAAAAGGGCGTCTTGCCTTGCTTGCGGACATCGCGCGCCCAGGCGAGGGTGACCTCCCGGCCGTAGCCGCGGCTGCGGTACGGGAGCGCGGTGAAGACCCACGCCTCCGCGGCGGACGCGTTCTCGCGGCTGGAGCGGCACATCGAGATGATCCTGTCGTCCTGGATGATCGCGTAGGCCGTCTTTGCACGGATGTCCCACCCAGGCTCGAAGGCATCTATGAGCGGCTGGTGGTCCGCGGTGAGCTTCGTTGCCTGCTTGGACGCCAGCGGCAGGCGCGGGAAGGTGTAGCTGAGGCCGATGTGGCCGTCTGTGCACGGCTTCTGGCGTGCAAGGCGGGCGCGGACGGCATCGTTATCGTGAAAAAGCTCATTGCTGGCGAAGCGCGCCAGGTCCGCCTACACAGATCGCGACAGCTCCGCGCCGTAGTAGGTGGTGTACGTATCGCCGTGGCGGGCGACGTATACGCGGGGCACGTCGTCCGGGTCGGACCCGGGGATGCGCACCAGGCGGCCGCCGGAGTCGAAGCCGATGCATTTGAGCTCCAGGTGCAGGCGGATGAGCCGAAGTGGATTGGCAGACGTTGGTCTGGTTTTAGTTACATTCAAAGCAGGGCCGCCTCTTGTCTGACAAGGGATCTCGGATTCCTGTGAAACCTCTATCGATTCTCAACGCAGCGGGCGCACTGCTGAGCGCCCCTACAGAGATGCGCCCACTGCCGTCTTTATCACCCGCGCGAGCCTGTTAGCGACCTCTTCATTGCCGGCGGGGGCGAGGTGGACAATGTCGCCTGTCAGGCCGGTGTAGTCGCGCAGGAGCTTCCGGCCGTCTATGTGCATGAGCTTCGGCATGGCGAAGCGGGCGACGGTTTCGTGGACGACCTTGCGGTAGGCGCGCGCCTTGGCGATGTCGCCGTCGAAGTCCATCCAGAACGGGAAGAGGTCTATGCAGAAGACCCACTTGTCCATGTGCGCCTTCTTTACGGTGCTGACGAAGTAGTCCACCTTCTCGGCGAACTGCTTGACCGTGTCCGTCTGGATGAGGTTGATGCCCATCTCCAGCGTGGCCATGTCCCAGTCGTCGCGCGCAGCGATGTTGTCGGCCAGCTCCGGCTCCACCTGCCTGCCGCCGCCGAAGCCGTACTGTATCACGTCCATGCTGAGGAGGCGGCCGAGGCGGCAGGGGTAGGTCTCTGTGGGGCGAATGCTGGTGTTCCCGTGGGTGATTGATGATCCGTAGGTAAGTATCCTCCTACTAGGTACCTGGTTCGCGCGCGGCGGCTCGAAGCTGCCCTTGATGTCGCGGATGATGACGGCGGGGCGCCACGGGAGGAAGATGCGATAGAGGTTAATGTCGTACGCGTACGTAGTCCGCCCGGCAATTGTTGCGATGTGGTTGGGGCGCTTGGGCTTCAGGACTTTGAATACTGTGGGCTGGTCTGTGATGATGGCGAAGTCGCGGTCCATGAAAGGGCCGTGCCAGAGCTCGATCGCTGCGGACTTGCCTTCCATCTGGAAGGTGAAGGAGGCCTCGTCGCTTTTGAGGTTGAAGCGGATCTCGCAGCCGGTGGCCTCGATGGAGCGGTTGCGAGTGGGACCTGTGGTCCGCTCGCGCAGCTCAAGGGGTATGCGGCAAATTTTGAAGCCGCCGCCGTCCTGGGGAATGATGTCGGCCACGTTGTAGAGCTCAAGCCCGCCGTGCAGCAAGGGGGACCTCCAGCGCTCGTTGTAGGCGCAGTATGGGTTGTACGCGTAGTTGAAGTCCACGAGGACGCGGCCGTCGTCCTGCGTGTGGACCTCCAGGTGCCGTCCCGCGCCGTACGTCTCCTTGCCGCTGGTGGCATCCGCGAAGGGGAGGAAGAGCTCGCCTTCGTTCGTGTCGCGGAAGAGCGTTAGCTCGGCGGCAACACCGTCCACGGGGAAGGATATTTTGCCCCAGCGGACGTAGTCCTGCACCGCGCCGGTGCTCGTCTGCATCTCGATCTTCTCCTGTGCGGGGAACGTCCGGACCGGGAGGACGAACCTCAGCGACGGGGCCTCGTCGAAGCAGTTCAGGCCCTTGAAGGACGCCCGTTGCGCTGTGGTCAGGGGCGATTCCGGGAAGCGCTTCATGAAGTCGTCCTTGTGTTTGCGGAACTCAGCAAGATCGGACATGGCGATGACTCCTGAACGTGATAGTGGCGAATGCTACGACCGGAGATTCCGTTTCTTCGTAGGGGCGCACAGCAGTGCGCCCGTCCTTGGTAACAGCAACCGTACTCGTAGGCAGGGAACGGGCGCACATCGGTGCGCCCCTACGAAGAGGGGAGCCTCCGCTTGTTATGTTGTTAACACGGCTGCGATCGTTGGCAGGCACCGGGCGCACCGATGAATCGGGGCGCCCGAAGAGGGGAGCATCACCCGTACCAAGGCAATCCCCACGCCCAAGCGCGTCACTGATTAGACGCATAGCGCCATTATCGCGGTTCCGTCGCCGGAAAAAACAGCAGGGCCCCGGCATCGCCGGGGCCCTGTATGGCCTCGCGCGGTGTCATTGATTTCATGCCTGTGCCACGAGCTCGCGTTCGGCTACGGCAGCCTTTGAAGGCCGGCCGGGCGGGGTCTCCTGCCAGGCCCTGCGCTTCGGAGCAGCCGACATGAGCGGGTACTCCACGTTGCCGCACGCCAGGCACGCTGCGTACGCGCCTTCGAGGTCCACCTTCAGATGAAGGTCGCCCTGGCATCTTTTGCATGCGTTGTAGTAAATCATCCCAGTCCTCCTGTATCTGTCCGGACTCTCCGGACCGTTCAATCCTCTTGATGAGTCAATATTATCGAAGGTAAATGTGAAGAATTAATCATGGTAGCGAGTGTTTTGTATGGCGTTCACACTCATATGGCGCATGGTGCTGCCACCAGCTTCGATTGGGTGCCCATACCCAGAGCGAACGCAGACTAGTCAGCCCGCGGCCGCAATGGTGATACATAACGACTACGAACAACAGGCCCGTTTTGGATTGGCGGCAGGGTGGAAGGTTGCTAGATTCGGAGGAGTATTTCCTCCGGGACGGGCCTATGACCGCAGTATACGAGCCGCTGCCGACAGTCGCCTCGGGGCAGGCAATAGCCGCGCCGCGGGTCCCGTGGCGCGTCAGGGACACGCTGGCAGGTCTTGCGCTCGTCGCAGTGGTCAGCGTGGCCGCGGCCGTGACCGTGCTGCTTTCGCTCGGCAGCGCCGCGGCGCTGAGCGGGGGCATGGCGACGACGCTCCAACTGCTTATCCTGCAGGCGACGATGCTTGTCGTGGCGCTGGCGCTGGGGCCGATGCGCTACCGTTCGGGCGCGGGCTCCCTCGGCTTCAGGGTCCCGGCCGGCGAGCCTGTCGCTTTTCGGGTGGGGCCCGTGGGCCTAACGGTGCGGTGGGTGTGGCTGCTGCTCTGGGCGGCTCTCGGGACGGGGATAGCGATCAACATGGCATACTCCACCGTCGTAGAGGTGCTGGGGCTGGAGCGGTGGGCGCCTTCGGCTGCTCCGGTGGTGGTGGCCGAGGACGGAGTGGTCAGGGTGGCGAACAGCATTGCGATCGGCTTCCTGGGGCCAATGGCGGAGGAGGTCTTTTACCGGGGCTTCATGCTCGCGGCGATGGTGAAGACGATGGGCGCAGTGCGCGGGTCCCTGGTGGCCTCCGCCATCTTCGCGCTCAGTCACTTGAACCCCCTTGCGTTTGTGCCGATCTTTACCAGCGGGCTCTTACTTGCCTGGCTGTACCTGCGCACGGGGTCGATATGGCCGCCGTTCTTCGCGCATGCGGCGCAGAACCTCATTGTGCTGGCGCTCACGGCGGCGGAGGCGAGGTAGCCCGCTCTTTAAATTCCGTGGCGTTCATGGTAAGGTGCCGGTGACGATTTTTCATACCAAGCACATCGGACCACCCGGCACAGCACCCATGACCAACCGAATCGACACCAGGCTTGCGGCTGCGCGCGTCGCGCGCAGGCCGGCCCTCGCCCCTTTTATCACCGTCGGCTACCCCAGCGTTGAAGCCTCGATCGAGACTGCGAAGGCCGTTCTCGACGCCGGCGCGGACGTGATAGAGCTCGGCGTGCCGTTCAGCGACCCGCTGGCTGAGGGGCCCACTATACAGCGGACGAGCTTCCAAGCGCTCCAGCAAGGGGTCAGCTACCGCACGTGCCTGGATGCCCTGCGCAAGGTGCGGGCCCACAACCGGGACGCCGGTCTCATCCTGATGGGATACTACAATCCCCTGCTCTCCTACGGCCTTGAGAACGCCGTGCGCGACGCCACATCGGCCGGGGCGGACGGCTTCATTGTCCCGGACCTGCCGACCGAGGAGGCCGGCCAGTTCCAGAAGGTCTGCGACGCGCACGGCATGTACCTGATCCCCCTGCTGGCGCTGACGAGCACGGACGAGCGCATCGCGGCCGCCTGCAAGCCGGCGAAGGGCTTTATCTACTGCGTGAGTGTTACCGGAGTCACCGGCGCAAGGGCGATGGTGAGCGCGCGGGTGGCCGACCTGGTGAAGAGGATCAAGAAGCACACATCGCTACCGGTGATAGTTGGGTTCGGCGTTTCCAGCCGCGAGCACGTGCAGGAGATCGCAAAGTTCGCCGATGGAGCGGCGGTGGGGAGCGCTCTGCTGGACGCGGTGGGCAAGGCCGCGCCGGGGAAGGCGGCGGAGACGGCGCGCGAGTTCGTGAGGGGGCTGCGATGACGCAGATGCGGGGGCTGCGCGGCGCCACGACCGCAGATGCGAACACGAAGGAAGCGATCGTCAGCGCGACGAAGGAGCTCCTGGAGGCGCTCATTCGTGAGAACGATTTCCACGTGGACGACGTGGTCTCGGCGTTCTTCACGACGACAACCGACCTGACCGCGGAGTTCCCCGCGGTGGCGGCGCGTCTCATGGGGTGGCAGTACGTGGCGCTGATGTGCGGCCACGAGATGGTGGTGCCGGACGCGACGCCGATGTGTATAAGGGTGCTGATTCACCTGAACACGGAAAAGCGGCCGCAGGACCTGAAGTTCCAGTACCTCAAGGGCGCAAAGCACCTCCGCAGCCGCGGCACAGAGCAGGCGAAGTGACGGTCTTGTAGGGGTGCCCCGATATTTCGGGGCACCCATTGCCTGCCCACGATTGCGATTGCTGTTTCCGAGGACGGGCGCACTGCTGTGCGCCCCCTACATCGTAATCCCCTCGCGGCTAAGGCCCCCATTTCGCCGGGCCGAGGAGCGCATTTCATGATCGTCATCATGTCCGCCAACAGCACCGACACCGAAATCGAGGCCGTGCGCAGGCACATAGTCGACAGGGGGCTGCGGGCGCAGGTTGTGCAGGGGGTGGAGCGCAGGATCGTGGGCGTGATCGGCGCGATCACGGTGGAGCTCCAGGGCGAGCTGGAGCTGATGCGCGGAGTGGCGGAGGTGGTGCGCGTATCTAAGCCGTACAAGCTGGCGAGTCGAGAGTTCCACCCGGACAGCACGGTGGTCTCTATCGGCAAGGCGGGCGTGAAGATAGGCGCGGCCCACTTCGCGGTATTCGCCGGCCCGTGCGTCGTGGAGTCCGACGACCAGGTGCTGGCGACGGCGAAGGCGGTGAAGGCGGCCGGGGCGAAGGTGCTCCGTGGGGGCGCCTACAAGCCCCGTACCTCGCCGTACAGCTTCCGCGGGATGGGAGAAGACGGCCTTAAAATCCTCAGCGCGGCAAGCGCAGAAACGGGGCTGCCGGTCATCACGGATGTCATGTCCGTGCGGGACGTGGAGACGGTCTACCGGTACGCGGATGTGCTGCAGATCGGCGCGCGCAACATGCAGAACTTCAACTTGCTGGATGAAGTTGGCAAGGTGGACAAGCCGGTGATGGTGAAGCGCGGCTTCGCGGCGACGTACGAGGACTGGCTGCTGGCGGCGGAGTACGTAATGGCCGGGGGCAACAAGAGCGTCATCCTGTGCGAGCGCGGCATCCGCACCTTCGAGACCTACACCCGCAACACGATGGACATCAACGCCATTCCCGTCATCCGCAAGCTCAGCCAGCTGCCCATCGTCTCCGACCCCTCGCACGGCACCGGCAAGTGGTACCTCGTCCCTCCCCTCGCGAACGCCTCGGCGGCCGCGGGCTGCGACGGCCTGATTATCGAGGTGCATCCCAGCCCGGACACTGCGAAGTCGGACGGACCGCAATCGCTCATCTTCGAGAATTTCGCGCGGCTCATGGCGCAGGTGGCCGCAGTGCGCGCCGCGCTGGCCGGCGCGGCGAAGATTTCGCCCCACTCGTAGAGACGCCCCGCTGGGGCGTCTCCGTGGTCACCACCGCGGCGTTACGGGCCACGCAAACGCCGTTCCCTGCCGTTCCGGGAATGACAGGTTCTCGCAACGCCAGAGACGCCCCGGAGGGTCGTCTCTACGACGGTACCTCGTGTCCTCACATCGGCGGGTATCTCAGGCGCATTACCTGCGTGGACTCAGTCCTTCACAAGCCGCTTGCCCATGCTCACCCTCTCTTCTACCGAGTACCCTAGTCGGCGGTAGAACTCTATCACAACGGTGCCGATTTTGGATGAAAGGCGCAGCCCCGAGGGTACCCCTCGGGGCTGCGCTGCTCGCGTAACTACAGTCCCCCGCGCTACTGGCCCATTACAGCGTTCCAGTAGGCAGGGTCTATGAAGCTGACGCTGCGGTACTTCTTGGACTTGTTGCCAGGGTGGTAGAGGTTGTCCGTCCCGTCTTCGAAGTACAGGGTCACATAGTCCG
>Ga0194132_10004594_pt1 | contig 23345 bp, 17 predicted proteins | sample TA2KigOf80mmetaG_FD_148612 | JGI IMG/M metagenome (GOLD analysis project Ga0194132, IMG submission 148612) | Freshwater microbial communities from Lake Tanganyika, Tanzania - TA2015054 Kigoma Offshore 80m | ecosystem: Environmental > Aquatic > Freshwater > Lake | place: Tanzania: Lake... | reverse complement strand
GGCGACGGACTCGCGGACGAGGAGACCTGGCAACACCTGGTCGAGCAGCGGAGGCCGGGGGTCGAGTGCGCGAACTTCGGCGTCGGCGGCTATGGCGTGGACCAGGCCCTGTTGCGCTATCGCCGCGACGGCCGGCCGCTCGCGCCGGACGTCGTCTGGATCGGGTTGATGCTCGAGAACATCGGGCGGCACCTCAATCGCTACCGGCCGCTGTACCACCCGAATTCCCCCACTTGCGCGGCCAAGCCGCGCTTCGTGTTCGAAGGGGGGCCGTCCACGGACGCGACGCCGCTCTCGGCCGCGAGCCTGCGCGCGATCGCGATTCCGTTCGACACGCGCCGTGGGTTCGTCGAGGCCGTGGCGGACGGCAGCGTGATCGACCGGCTCGCGCAACACGAGGGCTGGCCCAGTCGCCGTCCGCAGTGGATGCGGCACTCCGCGCTGTTGTCCCTGGCGAGCGGGTGGGCCTTCTATCGTTCGGTCGACGCCCAGCGGTTGTGGTCCGAGCCCGGCGAGGCGCGCGCGCTGACGCTGGCGCTGCTGATGCGCTTCCACGCCGAGGCGCGCGCGGACGGAGCGCGCCAGGCCGCCGTGCTCGTGTTCCCTCGGCGCGCCGAGTTCGAACAGGTGCGCTCGGGCGCCGAGCGCTGGTGGGCGGGACCCATGGCGGACCTCGAGCGCGCCGGGGTGCCGGTGCTCGACCTGTGCGATGCGTGGGCCGCCTCCGGGTGCGAGGCGGCCGAACTGTTCCAACCCGACGGCCACCCGTCGCGGCGCGCAGCCGAGCTCAGCGCGGCGGCCGTGCTCGCCTTCGCGGACGCGCGGTTCTGATCAGGCTGCCGGCGCGCTCAATCCATGTGGGCGACAACGCGCTCGTCGCCCATCTGCAACGCCAGCCGCATCTGCTTGTTCGACTTCGAGAAGCGCTCGAAGAAGCGCGCGAACACGACCTCGTAGACGCGCAGCACGCCCTTGGTGCCCAGTCGTCGCGTGAAGTCGACCCAGGCCCAGTAGCGCGGCCCCGAGAGTCCCTGCGCATGCGCGTAGATCTTCGCCTGCTCGGCGACCATGTACTCGCTGAACAGCATGTAGGCGATCAGGTAGGGCTTCGCCATCAGCTTCGACTTGATCAGCTTCGGCACCAACGGCATCAGCCACGGGAAGCGCACGACGATCGGGAACAGCTTGTGCAGGTTCTCGATCTCCTGCTTGTTGTCGAACAGGATCGACGAAGTGCGGTTGAACTTCTCGGGGAACTCGTCGTAGCCGGCGACCGCGTACCCCATGCTCTTCGTCATGTCCTCGATGTCGAACATCGGGTACGGCTGCATGATCGAAACGAGCGGGTGGTCCGCGCCGCATTCGATGTTGAGGCGCAGCGTGTCGTACTCGTCCTCCATCGTTCCGCCGGGGCCGCCGAGCATGTTGAGCGTGCCGAGGCGGATGCCGTTCTCGCGGATCCACTTCGATGCGTCGGTCAATTGCTTGCGCGTCGTGTTCTTGCGGAACACCGCGTTGCGCACGTAGTCCGAGGCCGCCTCGATCGCGACGCGCGCGTACACGCAGCCCGCCTTGCGCAGCAGCTTGATGTGGTGCTCCGTCGTCATGTTCGCCATCAGGATGACGTCGAACGGCAGGCCCACTTCCTTGGGATAACGCTCGCAGAACTCCTCGAGCCAGTCGTTGCGCAGGTTGAAGATGTCGTCGAGGAAGTGGACGAACTTCAAGTTGTAGCGCTTGCGGACATCCTGGATCTCGGCGATCACGTGGCTGACCGAGCGCTTGCGCGTGTACTCCTTGTTGTTCGCGTCGTAGACCTTCTTCTTCCACGCGTGGTGGAAGCAGAAGGAGCAGTTCATCGGGCAGCCGCGCTGGGTGACGAAGACCTTGCGGTCGCTGTCGCGGTAGATCGCTCCGGCCTCGTAGATGATGTCGCGGTCCGGGAAGCCGAGCTCGTCGAGGTTCTGGACCAGCGGGGCCTGCGGATTCTTGTGGATCTCGCCGGTCTTCTTGTCCTTGAACCAGAAGTTCGGGACGTCGTAGTAGTCCTTGCCGTCGCGCATCCGGTTGAGGAGCTCGACCATCGCGCCCTCGCCCTCGCCGCGGCAGATCGCGTCGATCCCGTCGGTCTGCACGTAGTCGGGGACGAAGGTCGGGTGCGGACCGCCCACGATCGACAGTGCGTTCGGCAGCACCTGCTTGACCTTGCGGTTGACTTCCGCGAAGTAGAGGTGGAGACCCGTCGTCGTCGAGTAGCACACGACGTCGGGGTTGTACTCGGCGACCTTGCGCAGCCAGTCGCGGTCGGGCAGGAACAACGCCTTGGCGTCGTGGCCCGCGTCCTTGATGGCGCGCGAAAGCCACATGATTCCGAGCATCTCCTGCGGGAGATACTCGTCGATGAACAGGACCTTCATGTGGGTGTACGACTCGTTGCGGGTGTCCGGGCGAAGGGGGGGATCAGCGGCAAACCGCGCCCGACCCAAGCGCGCCTGAGCACGCATTGAGGCGGAATGAGCCCGACCACGAAGTATATCGGACGCCCGCCTGGCCGATCAGCGCTGCGCTTCCCGCAGCACCCGCTCCACCTCGGGAAAGGTCGCTTCACGTGTGAAGCGCTCCGCGCGGCGCATCCCCTCGGCGCTGAACCGCGCGCTCAACTCTTGTTCTGTAATGAGTTTATGGACGAAGTGCGCGAGCTGCGCATCGTCCTTGGGCCGGACCAGGAAACCATTGCGATCGTGCTCGACGACTTCGGGATTCCCGCAGACGCCGGTGCAGACGATCGGCGTGCCGAGCGTGGAGACCTCGAGCAGGGTGTGGCTGAGCCCCTCGTACTCGCTGTTCAGCACGAACACGTCGGCCGCGCGGATGTAGGTCAGGACGTCGCGGTGGGGCACGTTGCCCAGGAAGTGGGCGCGCTCGGCCAGTCCCAGCTCCGCGGCCAGCGCTCGCCAGGGTTGCTCCATGTCCCCGTCCCCCGCGATCAACAGGTGCACGTCCTCGGGCAGTTGCTTCAGCGCGCGCAGGATGCCGTCGACGCCTTTCCAGACCATCAGCCGGCAGATCGTCAGCAGGTAGCGGCGGTCCTGTGGGAGCCCCAGCTGCGCGCGAGCCGACTGGCGCGTGTGCGGCACGTCCTGCGCGCGCGGCCCGTGGTAGGCGTTGTAGACGAGTTTCAGCTTGTCGGCGCTCACTCCGTAGCGCTCGATCGGGATGCGCCGCAGGTAGTCCGAGCAGGCGATGATGCGCGTGCACATCCCCCACCAGCGCCGCTGCAGGAAGCGCACGAGACCGACCTTGAAGCCGTAGCGCTTGCCCTCGAACTGGTCGATCGAATCGCCGTCGATCCAGCCGAGCCGGTGGCTGATCTCCCACGCTCCATCGACCATGATGCGAATCACGACCGGGCGTCCGCGCAGCCGTGCCGCGAGCACGTGCAGCAGGGCCAGGTGCTCCTGCACGTAGACCACGTCGACCTTGCCGGCTTCGGAGAGCACGGCGAAAAAGGCTTTCAGGTAGCGCACCGGCAGCGGGCCGCGCGGGATCGCGCGCACCGGGAATGGATGACCCGTCGGGCGCTCGTCCGCGCAGAAGGCCACGACGCGCACCTCGTGTCCGCGCTCCATCAGGAAGCGGGCGATGCTCGGGACGTACACCGCCGGGCCGCCGAGGTCGGGGGGGAATACGGGGCTGGTGATCAGAACGCGCACGCCGAGGGAGGCTGCATTGTGACGCGGCCGCCGCACTCGCGCCACGCTCGCCATCCATCGCGCCCTTGAGTTCGGGCACGGGCGGGACCACGCTGGTCCAGCCCGTGGACCGCACTCCTCGCTCGACGCGTGAATTCCTCGCCCTGTTGCGCCGCCATGGCGAGCTCGTCGAGGTGCGCGCCGAAGTCGATCCCGAGCTCGAACTCGCCGAGATCCACCGGCGCGTGATCGCGGCCAACGGTCCCGCGCTGCTGTTCTCGCGCGTGAAAGGCTCGCCGTACCCGGTGGCGACCAACCTCTACGGCAGCGCTCGCCGCGTCGAGCTCGCCTTCGGGCCCGAGCCCCGAGCGCTGATCGAGCGCGTTGCGCGCCTGCCCGAGGTGCTGCTTCCGCCGTCGCTGGGGGGCTTGTGGGGACAGCGCAGCCTGCTGCTGCAACTGACGCGCATCGGGCTCGAGACGCGCGCGCGCGGCCCCGTGCTCGACGTGCGAGAGTCGCCGCCGAACCTGCGCGCGCTGCCCGCGCTGAAGACTTGGAAGCGCGACGGCGGCCGCTTCATCACGCTGCCGCTGGTGCTGACGCGGCACCCGCGCCTGTCGAGCACGAATCTCGGCATGTACCGCATCCAGATCCACGACGAGACGCGCACCGGGCTGCACATGCAGATCGGCAAGGGCGGCGGCTTCCACCTCGCGGCGGCGGAGGAGCTGGGGATCCCGCTGCCGGTCAACATCCACGTCGGAGGTCCTCCGGCGGCCATGCTCGGCGCAATCGCGCCGCTCCCGGAAAACGTGCCCGAACTGCTGCTCGCCAGCCTGGCTCTTGGCGAGCGCCTCCCGCTCGCGCGGAATCCGGCGGGGCCGCTTCCGCTGATCGCCGAGGCCGACTTCGCGCTGGTCGGGCGAGTGGAGCCCGGCGCGCGCGCGCCCGAAGGCCCGTTCGGCGATCACTACGGCTACTACAGCGAGCAGCACGATTACCCCGTCTTCACCTGCGAGGCGCTGTTGCGGCGCCGCGACCCGGTCTTCTGCGCCACGGTCGTGGGGAAACCGCGTCAGGAGGACTTCTTCCTCGGCGACTTCCTGCAGGATCTGCTCTCGCCGTTGTTCCCGCTCGTGATGAGCGGCGTCCGCTCGCTGTGGAGCTACGGCGAGACCGGCTACCACTCGCTGTCGGCGGCGGTGGTGCGCGAGCGCTACAAGCGCGAAGCGATGGCGAGCGCCTTCCGCATCCTCGGCGAGGGCCAGCTCTCGCTGACGAAGTTCCTGCTGCTGATCGACGCTCCGGTCGACCTCAAGGACTTCCGCGCGGTGCTCGAGCACCTGCTCGCGCGCACCGACCCGCGCACCGACCTGTTCCTGCTCCCGAACCTGTCGATGGACTCGCTCGACTACGCGGGGCCGACGATCAACGAGGGCAGCAAGGGCGTGTGGCTGGGCCTGGGCGCGGCGCGGCGCTCGTTGCCGCGCGAATTCTCGGGCTCGCTGCCCGCGGGCGTGCGGCGCGTTCTGCCCTTCTGCGCCGGCTGCCTGGTCGTCGAGGGCGTGCCCTACGCCTCCGAGCCTGCACAGGCAGCGCGCATCGCCGCGCACCCCGACTTTGCTGCCTGGCCGCTGCTCGTGCTGAGCGACGACGCGGCGCGAGCGGCCAAGAGCGCGATGAACTTCCTGTGGACGACGTTCACGCGCTTCGACCCGTCGCGCGATCTCGTCGGCGCGCGAACCGAGCTCTCTGGCGGCCACGCGGTGCGGCATGCGCCGATCGCGATCGACGCGCGCATGAAGCCCTGGTACCCCGAGGAGCTCTACACGGACGAAACGACGGCCGCACTCGTGGATCGGCGCTGGAGCGAGTACTTCGAGCGCCCGATGCCCATGGGCGACTCGGCGCGCGCGCACCTGGACTAACGCCGCGCCCGAGCCGCGCGTATCCTCGACCCGCCTCCATGCCTCGCCAGCTGCTGACCTTCCTGCTGTTCCTCTCGACGTTCCTCTTCGCGCAGGACAGCCGTCCGACCGCCAAGGGCTTCGACCACTCCCACCAGGGTCTGACGGCCCTGCTCGAACGGCATGTGCACGGCGATCGAATTTCCTATGCCGAGCTGCGCGAGGATCGCGCCGCGCTCGGCCGCTACCTCGATGGGCTGGCGGCCGTGCCGCCCGCCGAGTTCGCCGAGTTCACGCGCGAACAGCGCTTCGCGTTCTGGATCAACGCCTACAACGCCTCCGTGCTCGACCTGATCGCGCGCAATCTGCCCCTGACGTCGATCGAGGACCTGTCGACGAAGTCGGAGAAGGTCTGGAAGCGCGAGTTCGTGCCCCTCGGCGCACTCGCGCCGGAGCTGCGCAAGGAGCGCCTCTCGCTCGACGACATCGAGCATTCGATCCTGCGCAAGGAGTTCGAGGACGCGCGCGTGCACGTCGCGGTGAACTGCGCATCGGAGAGCTGCCCGCCGCTGCGCGCCGAGGCCTATGTCGCCGCGCGGCTGACCGACCAGCTCGACGAGCAGATGCGCGCCTTCATCGCGGATGCGTCACGCAACCGCATCGACGCGCGCAAGCGCGAGCTCGAGCTGTCGGCCCTCTTCGACTGGTTCGCGGCGGACTTCGTGCGCGACGCGGGCTCGGTGCAGGCCTACGTGCAGAAGTACGCGCCGGGCAGCGAATCGGATCGCGCGTGGATCAAGTCGGCCAAGCCGCGCTTCCTGCCGTACTCGTGGAAGCTGAACGAGCTGACGCGCTGAAAGCGGCGCTCAGACCTCGAACTTCTCGGGACCCGGCCCCTCGCGCACGCGGTGCCGGACGATCTCGCCCTTCACGACGTACAGCACGTCCTCGGCGATGTTCGTGGCATGGTCCGCGATCCGTTCGAGATTGCGCGAGATCGACACGAACTGCACGAGCCGGTCGATCGACTCGGGCGAGCGCTTCATGTTCTCGACGGTCTCGAGGATCACCTCACGGTTGTAGCGATCGACCTGGTCATCCTGCAGGCAGACAGCCCGTGCGCGCTCGCCGTCGTCGTTGACGAAGGCATCGATGCTCTCGCGCAGCATGCGCGTGGTCTGCTCCATCATCGCGCGCAGTTGGCGCGGCTGCGGAATCGGCGTCGAGGAAGCCAGCGAGGCCGCCCGCTCCGCGATGTTGACCGCCAGATCGCCCACGCGCTCCAGATCGTTGTTGATCTTGAGGCAGGCTGTGATGAAGCGCAGGTCGGTCGCGACCGGATGATGCAGCGCGAGGACCTTCAGGCAATCTTCTTCGATCTCGACTTCGCGCAGGTCGATGACGCGGTCACCCTCGATCACCTCGCGCGCGAGTTCCGGGCGTCGTTCGATCAGGGCCTGGATCGCCTTCCGCACGGCGTCTTCGACGAGGGCGCCCTCGGTGAGCAGGTCGCGCTCGAGTCGTTCGAGGTCCATCCGCAGGTGTTTGCTCATGGCTGGGGAGTTCCGGGGCTGGGCGGGTCTGTCGATTCGGGCTTGCCGTTGGCGCTCAACCGAAGCGGCCGCTGACGTAGTCTTCCGTCTCGGCGAGCTGCGGATTGAGGAAGATGTCGCGAGTCGGGCCGTACTCGACCAATCGACCCAAGTACATGAACGCGGTGTAGTCGGACGTGCGCGATGCTTGCTGCATGTTGTGCGTGACGATCAGGATCGAGTAGGAGCCCTTGAGTTCCTCGATCAGGTCCTCGATGCGCCCGGTGGCGATCGGATCGAGCGCGGAGCAGGGCTCGTCGAGCAGCAGCACCTCGGGTTCCGCCGCGATCGCCCGGGCGATGCACAGGCGCTGCTGTTGGCCTCCTGACAACCGCAGGGCGCTGTCTTGCAAGCGGTCCTTGACCTCTTCCCACAGGCCGGCGCCGACGAGGCTCTGCTCGCAGACCTCTTCCAGCACGCGCCGGTCGCGCTCGCCGTCGATGCGCAGCGAGTACACGACGTTCTCGAAGATGCTCATCGGAAAGGGATTGGGCTTCTGGAAGACCATCCCGATGCGCTTGCGCAGCTCGATGACGTCGACGCCGGAACCGTAGATCGAGTCCCCGTTCAACAGCATGTCGCCGTCGACGCGCACGCCGTCGATCAGGTCGTTGAGGCGATTGACCGAGCGCAGCAACGTGGACTTTCCGCAGCCCGAGGGCCCGATCAGCGCGGTCACCTTGCCGCGCGGCACGCGCATCGCGACGCTCCACAGCGCGCGCGACGCGCCGTACCACAGGTCGAAGCCGCGGATGTCGAGCACCGCTTCCTCGCCCGCCACCGCCGCGTGCGTGACGGTGGCGAAGGACGCGCCACTCTGGATCGCTTGGAACACGGCTCCGCGAGCCGCCGCGCGCTTGTACACCGTGGCGGGCGCCTGGGACGGCGCGCCCGGCTCCGGGGTGAGGACGGGAGGGTGTTGCATGGTCGTGATCGATGCTGTCGCTAGATAGCGCCGGCGAGGAAGCGGCGGCGCAGGCGCGCGCGCACGAAAATGGCCGCGAGATTGAGTGCGACGATCAGGCCGATCAGCAGCAAGGTCGTCGTGTAGACCATCGGCTTGGCCGCTTCGGAGTTCTGCGACTGGAAGCCCAGATCGTAGATGTGGAAGCCCAGGTGCATGAAGCTGCGCTCCGGGTGCAGGAAGGGGAAGTTCCCGTCGATCGGCAATTCCGGCGCCAGCTTGACCGCTCCGACCAGCATCAGCGGGGCCACCTCGCCCGCGCCGCGCGCGATCGCCAGGATCATGCCGGTCATGATCCCGGGCATGGCTCGCGGAAGCACGATGCGTTGGATGGTCTGCCACTTCGTCGCGCCGCAGGCGTAGGAGCCCTCGCGCATCGAGCCGGGGACCGCGGCGAGCGCTTCTTCGGTCGCCACGATCACGACAGGCAGCGTCAGGAGTGCGAGCGTCAGTGACGACCACAGCAATCCACCCTTGCCGAAGGTCGGATTGGGGAGGCGCTCGGCGAACAAGAGGTCGTCGATGCCCGCTCCGACGATGTAGCAGAAGAAGCCCAGGCCGAAGACGCCGAACACGATGCTGGGCACGCCGGCCAGGTTGTTGACCGCGATGCGAACGATGCTGATGACCGGACCGGAACGCGCGTACTCGCGCAGATAGAGCGCGGCGAGGACGCCGAAGGGGACGACGGCGATCGACATCAGCAGCGTCATCACGACCGTGCCGAAGATGGCCGGCAGCACGCCGCCCTCGCTGTTGGACTCGCGCGGCTCGTCGGCCAGGAACTCGCCCCAGCGCGACAGGTAGACGCCCAGCGCCTCGACGGACCCGATCCGATTGGCCGGGTAGGCACGCACGATGTTGCCGATCTCGAGCGCTTGCTCGATTCCATCGGCCGTCACGAGCACGAGCTCGCGCGAGCGGTTGACGTCGCGCAGCTCGCGGATCTGCTGCTGCAACTCGCCGAAGCGCGCCTCGCTGGAGGCGATCACCAGCGCAAGCTCCGCCTCCGCCGCGGCGCGCTGGGGTGATCGCGCGCCGTGCTCGAGCTCCGCCTTGCGGACCGCGAGCCGTGCCCGCTCCTGCAGCGCGTTCAACTCGCCGATCTCGTCGCGCTCCAGCACCAGGATCCGCTCGTGGCGCTCCTCGGCCAGCTCGCGTTCCCGCTCGAGCCGCTCGTGGATCTCCGCCGGGTCGGTCGTCTCGACCTTGCCGTCCACGCGCCAGGCCTTCGGCAGTCCATAGAAGCGGCCCCACGTGCGGCGCTCGATCACCAGCGCCCATTCCGGCAACGACTCGCTGCCGGGGACCTGCTGGAAGTCGCTGAACCACGCGAAGTGTTCGTTCGTGAGCTCGTAATTGCCGATGCGCAACATGCGCCGGCGCGCGCTGCCCGCGGAGGTGTCGAGCGCCTCGCGCGCCCGGACGCGAGCCTCCGGCGACAGCGCGTCGAGCACGCTCGGCTCCGGCCGATAGTCCTCGCTCGCGGTCACCTCTCCCATCAGCACGCGCCCGCCGTCGAGCTCCACGCGCACGACCGGTTGCGGCCAGAACGAGGCCGCGCCCTGCGCGACCACGAGCGCGAGCAGACCGGCGATCATCGCGAGCGCGAGGACGAGCGAGCCGGCGGTCAGCCAGACCAGCGGCTCGCCGTGCGCGAAGAGCGACGTCGCGCGACGCGCGCCGCTGCGGCGGACGCCGGCGCCGGACCTCGGCGGGGACGCATCGGCGCCGCTGCGCGGCGCCTGGGGCGAGGGGGCTGTGGCCGTGCTCATCGGAAGCGCAGGTTCACAGCTGGTAGGAGCGCTTGCGGAAGCGCTGCCGGACGACTTCGGCCAGCGTGTTCACGACGAACGTGATCGCGAACAGGGTCAGCGCGGCCAGGAACAGCGTGCGGTAGTGCGTGCTGTCGCGCGCCGCCTCGGGCAGTTCGACCGCGATGTTCGCCGAGAGCGTTCGGAACCCGTTGAACACATTCCATTCCATCACCGGCGTGTTCCCGGTGGCCATCAGCACGATCATCGTTTCGCCGACCGCACGCCCGAGTCCGACCATGATCGCGGAGAACAGCCCGCTGCCGGCCGTGGGAACCACGATCCGCATCGCTGTCTGCCAAGGAGTGGCGCCCGCGCCGAGCGAGGCCAGTCGAAGCGCTTGCGGCACGCTCGATAGCGCGTCCTCGGCGAGCGTGTAGATGATCGGGATGACGGTGAAGCCCATCACGAAACCGACGACGAGCGCGTTGCGCTGCACGTACGTGTCCACCACGCTGCCGCGCGGATCGAGACCGCCGGCGTGCAGGAGTGCGGCGAACAGCGCGGCGAGCGCCGCGCCCCCGAGGCCCAGCGCGACGAAGCGCAGGAGGTCGAAGCCGGCGCAACGCCGGCGCGACCAGCTCGCCGAGCGGCGCCGCAGCCAGGTCCCGCCGAAGTGGGCGGCGGCGAAGATCGCGAGCGCGGACGAAAGCGGCAACAACATCCAGAACCAGCCGGGGAACCCGCTGCCGACGCTGCCATTCAGCCAGCCCGTCGCGTCGCCTCCGAAGCAGATCCGTTCGACCAACGGTCCCGTGGACAGGGCCATCACGGCGGCGAACGGCAGGCAAGCGGCGACGGCGAGAAGGCGCGGCATGCCCGACGCGCGGATCGCCGTGCGCGCCGGCAGGAATTGCCACAGATACGCGCCGGCGAGCAGGCAGAGCGGCAGGCAGAAGAACAGCGCGAGCACGCTCGGCAGCCAGTTCTGGACGAACGGCGCGAAGATCAGCGCCGCCAGGAAGCCGAGCACGACACTCGGCAGGCTCGCCATCATTTCGATGGCCGACTTGATCGGTGTGCGCCACGCAGGCGACAGGAACTCCGACGTGAAGATCGCCGCGAGCAGCGCGATCGGAACGCCGAAGAGCAGCGAGAACAACGTGGCCTTGAGCGTGCCGAACACGAGCGGAACCAGACCCAGCTTCGGTTCGAAGTCGTCGCTGCCGCTGGACGATTGCCAGACGTGCTCGGGACCGGAGTAGTCCTCGTACCACAGCGGCGTGAAGAGAGCGCGCGCGCTGCCGTCAGGGTGTCCGACGTCCAGGGCCAGCCGCGCGACGCTGTCGCGACCATAGGCCAGCACGGCATCCTCCTTCGGTGCCAGGGCCAGCGCCATCACGGGTCCCGCCGCGGACTCGAACGGTCGCACGCTCGCGCGCTCCTCGTTCGTCGGCACGTAGTGCACGCGCAACTCCCCGTCCTGCGTGCCGCTGACCAGAATGCGCGAACGCTCCGAGGCCGCGAGGCTCGTGATCGCCGGACCGGAGGCGACGAGCGCGTGGACGGGCATGAGGCGCGTGCCGTCGCGGGTCGAGGACAGTGGCGGCCGAATGCGGAACCAGCAAGTCAGAGAACCGTCGGTTCCGCCGACGACCAGCGTCCCGCGACCGATCAGGAGTTCGAGCGCGCTGATGCGCGCGGAAGGCTCGGGCAGCAGATCGACTTCCTCGCTGATCTCGATGTCGTCCAGCCTGCGCAGGTCGTAGCGCAGCGCGCGCCCGTCCTCCCAGCACGCGAGCAGGCTGTCGCCGAGCCCGGTGAGCACGAGCCGCTGCGGCGGCGTCGCGCCGGTCGGCGCCGGGGCGGCAAAGGTGGAGATCTCGACTTCGAGCTCCGCCGTCATCGGGTTCTCGCGCTCTTCGAGCACGCCCACCGACAAGCGCCCTGATTGCGTCAGCCACGCAACGCGGAAACCCTTGGTCGTGCGCGTCGCTTCGACGACCGCGATCGGGTCGTCGGCGCCCACGGGAAGTTGCACGATCGGGCGCTGCCCGGTCGAAGGTTCCTGCACGCGCCACTGCTCGGCGGCAATGCGCTGAGCGCGTCCGCGCCCGTGCGGCGCGTGCTCGCCGACAGCGAGCGCGCGCAGGGATTCCGGGGCCTTGTCGTGGTCCAAGAAGCTCGTCGCGAAATCTGCGCGCCCCAGGCACAGACTTCCGTCGGGATAGGCGAGGGCGAACTCTCCTCCGGCCCATGCGGAGGAGGCCGCGGGCGGGATCCCCCCGCGCGTGAGATCGACCCGCTCGAGCTCGGCACCACTGGCGAGATCGCGGTACTCGAGCTGCCCGTTCGATCGCAGCGCCCATCCGATCAGCCCGTACTCGTCGGTGCCCACGCGCAGCGGCTGCTCGCCCTTCGGGGAGCCCGGCAGCAGGCTCGGCTTCTCGAGCGAGGTTGCCGAGGCGAGCGGCTGCACGACCGAGACCAGGAAGACCAGGATCAGCACGACCGCGGCGATCGTGCCGATGCCCCCCACGCTGATCAGAGTGCGCGCGACGCGCTCCGCGGCGCGCACGCTGCGGCTGGTCGTGCGCACTCGGCGCGGACGTGGGGTCTTGGCGGGTTGCAAGGTCTTCCTCAGCAGAGCGGGAGCCCGGCCCGAGCTTGGGCGGAGCTCCCGCGCGGGTGCACGGCGTGCTCGGTCAGCGCGAAGTGGCCGCTTCGCGGGTCGAAACGTTCGAACCGATCGACTCCAGCGTCTTCTTGGCGACGGGATACGGCAGCGGGAAGTAGCCGTCCTTGATCACGTCGAGCTGGCCCTGCTTCGAGAGCAAGTAGGCGATGAACTCGCGCCGCAGCGGGTCCATTTGCGAGCCCGGCTTGTGATTGACGTAGACGTACAGGAAGCGCCATAGCGGATACGTGCCGTCGTAGGCATGGTCGATCTCGGCATCGACGGGGAGCTTACCCGCCAGCGCGAGCGGCACCGCGCGCACGTCGGCGGTCTTGTACCCGATGCCGCTGTACCCGATCCCGTACCTGTCGCTGGCGACGCCTTGCACGACCGCCGAGCTGCCCGGCTGCTCCTTGACCGAGTCCTTGAAGTCGCCGTTCAACAGCGCATGCTCCTTGAAGAAGCCGTACGTGCCCGAGGCGGAGTTGCGCCCGTACAGGCTGATCGGCTTGTCGGCCCATTCACCGCTCAGGCCGACGTCCCCCCAGGTGCGCACGTCATTGACCTGACCGGCCTTGCGTGACTTCGAGAAGATCGCATCGACCTGCACCAAGGTGAGGCTCGCCAGCGGGTTGTCCTTGTGCACGTACACCGCCAACATGTCCACGGAGGTCGGGATCGCGGTCGGCTTGTAGCCGTACTTCTTCTCGAAGTCGTCCTCCTCCTTCGCCTTCATCTTGCGGCTCATCGGGCCGAACGTGGAGGTGCCCTCGATCAACGCCGGCGGAGCGGTCGACGAACCCTTGCCCTCGACTTCGATCCGGACGTTCGGGTACTGGATCTTGAAGCCCTCGCCCCACAGCGTCATCAGGTTGTTGAGCGTGTCGGAACCGACGCTCTTGATGCTGCCGGAGACGCCCTGCACGGGTCGGTAGTCCGCGTACCGTTCGTCGACGCGGACGGTCGGCCTGGCCGCCGGCTCCTGAGCGCGGGGCGCCGACGCAAACAACGAAAGGGCCGAGAAGGCGAGCGCGATCGAGAGAGATGTGTTCAAGGCGGGGGTTCCTGTGGGCGGAGTGCGGAATTCGGAGGCCCCCGCAGTACACGAACTCGCTTCGAACCCAGGATGAAGGTGCTATCAAGGAATCGCAAAGAAGGCAAGCCGCGGCCTTCCTGGCGCCGGCAGTCCCCTCCCACTCACGATTCGGCCGCCACCTGGCCGGCGCGCGCGGCCGCCGGCTTGTGAACCACGGCCTCGCCCGCATAGAGTTCGGACGCGGTCCTCCCCGCCGGTCGAATTCCGACGCCCCCCCCTACCCCGGAGCGCTCTTGTTCGGACTCCTTCCCAAAGACGAAGCGTTCTTCGATCTGTTCGATCGCATGGCCGGCACCGTCCACGAAGGTGCGCTGCTCTTGTCCGCGATGCTCGGTGATTTCACCGAGGTCGAGGAGAAGGCGAAGCAGATTCGCAACGTCGAGCACTCAGGCGATCACCTGACGCGCGAAGCGATCGAGAAGCTCAATCGGACCTTCATCACGCCTTTCGAGCGCGAGGAGATCCACGAGCTCGTGTGCCGGATGGACGACATCCTCGACTCGATGGAGAACGCGGCGAATCGGCTGTCGCTGTACCGGATCGACAAGCCGACGCCGGACGCGATCGCCCTCGGCAAGGTTCTGGTGAACTGCACCGAGCTGTTGCGTCAGGCGGTGCCGATGCTGCGCCAGATCAAGAAGCCGCAGGAGATGCTCAATCTCTGCCTCGCCGTCCACAAGGAAGAGAGCGAGGGAGACCGCATCGAGCAGCACGGCCTGGCCGGCCTGTTCGAGCGCCGGCAGGATCCGATCGAGATCATCAAGTGGAAGGACATCTACAGCGACCTCGAGCAGGCCACCGACCGCTGCGCCGACGTGGCCAACGTGATCGAGTCGATCGTGCTGCGACACGCCTAGACGAAGTCGTCCACGATGGATGTCTCGCTCCTGATCGTGCTGGTCGTCGTGTTCGCGCTGGTCTTCGACCTCGCGAACGGCTGGAACGACGCGTCGAACGCGATTGCCACGGTCGTCGGGACGCGCGTGATGGCCCCGTGGACCGCGATCTTCTTCGGCGCCGTCCTCAACTTCGCGGGCGCCATGTTCAGCAGCGAGGTGGCCAAGACCGTCGGCCGGGAGATCGCCGACCCAGCGTTGCTGTCACCATCAGTCTTCCTCGCCGCGGTCGTCATCGCCCCGGCTTGGATCACGCTGTGCACGCTGCGTGGTCTGCCGATCAGTTGCTCGCACTCGCTGATGGGGGGACTGGTCGGTTCGGTGCTTGCCGCAGCGGGGCCCGGCGCGCTCGCATCGACCGGAATCAAGAAGATCGTGTTCGGCATCTTCACGTCGCCGGTGATCGGTTTCCTGCTCGGTCTGCTCGTACTGGTGCTCGTTTCGTGGCTGTTTCGCCGGATGAGCGCGCGCTGGGCCAGCGCGTTGTTCGGCAAGCTCCAGATCCTGTCGGCGGGCGCAATGGCCTTCTCTCACGGCACCGGAGACGCGCAGAAGGCGATGGGGATGATCACCGGCGCATTGATCGCCGGCAACTACATCGCGCTGGACTCCTCGGGCATGCATATCCCGCTGTGGGTGCGCCTGTCTTGCGCCGCAGCCATGGGGATCGGGTCGGCCGTGGGCGGCTGGGCCGTCATGCGGACGCTCGGCTCGGGCCTCGCGCACCTCAAACCGTATCAGGGGTTCGCGGCCGAGACCGGCGCCGCGACGACGATCCTCGTCAACACGCTCACGGGCGTTCCGATCAGCACGACGCACTCGATCACGGGCGCGATCCTGGGCGTGGGCGCGGCTCGCAACCTGAAGGCCGTGCGCTGGGGCGTCGGCAAGAAGATCTTCTTGGCCTGGGTATTCACTTTCCCCGTCTGCATCGTGGGCGGTGCGGTGCTCTACAAGATCTTCCACGCGCTCGGGCTCTGAATCCGGGCTGCTACGTTCGCGTGAGAGTTCGGCAGGTTTTCTTTGCAGAATCTTGGGTTGAGGGCATTCCAGCGCACTTCTAGAGTTCCGGCCTCTCCCGTGCCCCTTACTCGAGGTGAATGAACCCATGCTGAGTTTTGGATCCCTCTTGGCCTATGTCGCGGTCACTGCCGCAGCAGCGCTGCCGTGTGCGGGTCAGACGAGTCCGGGCGACTCGGGTGCCCCTGGACAGACGCAATCGACCACGACGCCTCCAGCAAAGGACGTCAAGGCCGACGGGCAAGACCTGCGCGTGTACTGGAAGGACGGCTTCCGGATGGAGACGGCCGACAAGGCCTTCTCGCTGCGAGTCAGCGGCCGCCTGCAGACCGATGCGGCATTCTTCTCTGGTGACGAAGCCGACTTCGGCACCGAGTTCAATGACGCCGTCGAGTTCCGCCGCGCGTACCTGGGCTTCGGCGGCAGGCTGTACCGCGACTGGGAGTACCTGATCGAGATGGACTTCGCCAAGGCCTCGGACGACTTCTCCGACGCGTACCTCGCGACCGGCACGCCTTGGGGCAACCTGCGCCTCGGCCACTTCAAGCAGCCGATCAGCCTCGAGGAGATGGCGTCCGACCTCAATACGACGTTCATGGAGCGCTCGCTCTCGTCGGCGTTCAAGCTGGGCCGCGACGTCGGGGTCATGCTCTCGGACAGCGCCGCCGAGGAGCGCATGACCTGGGCGGTCGGCGTGTTCAAGGACACCGACGCCGACGGCAAGAACCAATCGGGCACCAGCGACGACGAGTACTCATTCACCGGACGCCTGACCGGCGTGGCCTGGCAGGACGACGGCGGCGATCTGCTGCACCTTGGGGCCGCCGCGAGCCTGCGCAATCCCAGCGGCAACACGATGACGTTCACGAGCAAGCCGGAGTCGAACCTGGCCCCGACGCTGTTGTCGTCGGGCGTGATCGGCTCGCCCGCCGACAAGGGCGACGAGTTCCAGTTGTACGGGCTCGAGGCGGCCTGGGTGCGCGGCCCGCTGTCGCTGCAAGGCGAGTACTTGGTCGCCAAGACCGAGGGCGACTCGGCCGGCAAGGACGATCCGACGCTCAGCGGCTACTACGCGTTCGTCAGCTACTTCCTGACCGGCGAGCGGCGTCCCTATCGCAAGGCGACCGGCGTGTTCGACAGGGTCCGGCCGAAGGAGAACTTCTCGCTGAAGGAAATGTCGGGAACGGGCGCATGGGAACTCGCACTGCGCTACACGAACTTCGACTTCGATGACGCGTCGGCGACGGACGCGAACCTGAGCGACGTCACGCTGGGCGTCAACTTCTATCCCAATCCCAACACGAAGGTGCAGCTCAACGCGGTGCAGGCGAGCTTGGAGAGCGGCGCGGTCGACGAAGACGCGACGATCTTCCAGATGCGCTTCCAGTTCGACTTCTAGACCGGCCGCGGCTCGCTCGCTGCGCTACGATGGGCGGTGTCCATGACCGCCTCGCGCTCGCGCTGGATCGCGCTCTTGTGCGTGCTCGCATGCGCTCTCGGCGGCTTGGCCTGGTTGATGCGCGCGCCCCCCGCCGCCGTCAGGCCTGATCTGGGCCCGGGCGGCGGCGCCGAGGGCCAGCCCTCCGGCGCCGCGGCGGAGGGCGCGGAAGCGAGCTGGGCGGCGGAGCTGGAGTCGCTGCCGCTGCCGGAAGGACGCGTCGAGGTCGGGATCCCGGAGGATGCCCGAGAAGCGCTGCTCGCCAACCAAGACCTGCATCCAGTGGCCGTCTCGCTTCTCGAAGGCGAACAGATCTTCCGTGACGCGGCGCGCATCGAGGTCCGCCAGCGCGTGCGCCGGGGCGCGAAGTGGATCGACCTGCCGGCGCGCGAACACGCCTGGTCCGGCAGTCAGGACGCGCTCGAACTGCAACTCCCGACGGGCGAGTGGTGGATCTCCGCGAACGCGCCCGGCAGGGCGTCGGAGTCCGTGCTGGCACCCGTTCCGCTCGAGCATGGGCCGCTGGTGCGGATCACGCTGCGGGAGACCTGCGAGTACAGCGGGCTCGTGCTCGCGCCCGACGACGCGCCGGCCGAGGGCGTGATCGTCGAATTGCTCGTCGCGGGGCGCGCCCTTGCGAGCACGCGAACGGCCGCGGGCGGCGGATACCGGCTGGAAGGGCTGGCGCGCGCGGGGACGAGCCTGGCCGTGGGCGACCCATGTCGGCCCGCCGCCGTGATCGACCCGCTTCCGGCCTGCGCGGGAGCGCTCCGAATCGACCCCGTGCGCCTTCCCGAGTGTGGAGAGCTGCGGCTGTCGATCGACCGGCTCGGGCTCGAGGGGCTGCCGGTCCGCGTGCTGTTGCAGCATGCCGATAGCGGTCGGTCGTGGCACGAGTTCGACCCACACGACGAGCTGCGGGTGCGCCACCTGCTGCCGGGCCGATACCGGGCCTTCGTTTGGGTCGCCGATCACCGCGGTAATCGCGAGGTCACCATCGCCGCAGGCGCGGCGCAGCCTTTCGCCGTCGCGCTGCGACGCGCGAACTGACGCGAGATCCCCTGAGCGGATGAAGCAACGAGGGGCGCGCACCCAGACGCGCCCCTCCTGCTGGGCTCGCCGTTGCGCCGGAGCCCGGCCCGGCACAGGGAAACGAGCTCGATCCGACCTAGGAATCCGAACCGACCGTCAACCCGATCTGGATCAGCGTGCCCTCGTCGGCACTGACGTCGCTCGAGTAGTCCGAGACGTTGAGCTGCCACTTGGCGGTATGCCCGCCGCGGTACCAGTTGAGTCCGCCGCTGACGACCTGGGTGTCGTCATCGTCGTCGTGATCCTGCAGGCGCAGCGCGACTTCCCACTCACGGCTGGGAGTCAGCCAGCTGCCCGTCACAGCCCAGGGCGTGTTGCCTTCGGTGACGGCGAACTTCGCCGGGCCGAGGTCGTCGTCGAGGTCCGCGATCTCCGCCGCGACGCTGAACTGGCCGAACACGACCGTCGCGTCGAGCGCCAGCATGCCGCCGTCCTCTAGATCTCCCTCGTCGAAATAAGCGGCACCGATCGTTCCCTTCGTGCCGGAATCCGCGCCGCTCATTGCGCCCTCGATCCGACCGACGCCGCCGTTGATCAGGTACTCGGCGCGCGCGGTCAGAGCGAAGTCCTCGGCTGCCAGATCGTCGCCGTTCTGGAGCGAGACCTTCCAGTTGAATGCATCGAACTTCCCGTCGATCGAAACGCCCGGCGACCAGAAGCTGAAGCTCTGGCCGAGAACCGTGCGGTCGATGAAGAGCATCGCGTGTCGGGCCGAGGTCGAACTGCGCAGCGGCGGGCGCTTGTATTGACCGAGCGTGATCCGGACGTGGGACTCGGGGCAGGTCCACTGTGCGTAGGCGTCTTCGAGCGTCGGGGCGATGATGCCATCGCCGGCTACGTTGGCCGGCTGGCCGTTGGAGTTCGCGAAGTCGAAGTTCATGCGCCAGGTGAAGTCGCCGATCGTGCCGGTGGCCCACAACATCGCATCCTGGAAGCGCACGCCCTGCCTGTCCTCGCTGTCGGCCCCGATCACGTAGCCGTCGTCGCTGCTGAAATCGAGGCTGGAGCGGACGACCGCGCCCATGCTGGGTGCGGTGCTCGCGCCCTCACGCGGAAGGGCCGCGAGGCTCGCATCGAGCGCCGTCCAATCAGGACCATTGGCCGCGGAGACTCCGGCAGCGAGCGGCGTCGAGAGCAGCGCGGCGCCGGTCAGCGGGATCAGCGTGAGAATCTTCGAGTTCATGACCTGGGTTTCCTGGGATCTACAGAGTGATGGATTCTTGCGCGCGGCGAGCGCCGGTGGGCGGTGCGACCTCGGTCGCGACGCGCATGCGACTACTTCGAGAATTCGACGCTCGCGTTGATGATATTGCCGATGCACGCGCCCGAGTTGAATCCCTCGGCGTTGTCGAACACATAGTGGATGCCGCCATACAGCCGCGAGACGGCGGCCTCCTGAGCCGCTTGCACGAAGTTGTCGAAGGAGCGGTCGGTGAAGCCGAGCTCCGGATCGAGGTCGGAGTGGGTCGTGTCCGTGAACGGGATCGGGCCGAACATGTCCGTCAGCACCGTGCTCGCGGCTCCGGACTGCGTCGAGTGCCCCGACGTGTACGTCGGGAAATTCGGCGTCGACAGCAACGGAGACCAACCCGCGTCGATGTTCGCCTGGATGTAGGTGATCGGGCGCTGCAAGTAGGTGTCGTACTTCGTCTGCCAGCAAGTGATGAAGGCGTCGGCGACCGCCATCCCCACGCGCGCATACGCCTCGGCGGCGATATCGAGCTGGTCGTAGGCAGGGTCCTCGGTCACGACGCCGACGATGCAGACCCAGTGCCCCGGAGGCGTGCCGGTCGCCGTCGGCCCGTCCGCCCAGTAGTTGGCGATCGCGGCTTGATCGACGGTCAAGCTGGCACCGGCGTCGCCGGTCACGTTGTAGACCTGGAGCGCCTCGGCGTACCACTCGCTGCTGGTTGCGGTCGAGAACGGCGGTGGATTCACCGGTTGGCACTCGAGCGAGTCGGTCACCACGAAGGTGCGCAGCGCCCCCCAGCAGGGCTGCAGGCCGGTCCCGGTCCCGGTCCAGTCTCCCGGATTGCCCGGCGGAGTGTAGGCGGCGTTGCAAGCCGCGAGGCCGGCGAAGCCGTCGGTCGCCGCCCAAGCGAGGATCGCGTTGGCGAGGTCCTCGCCGTATTGAATCGAGCGCGTGCGAACGGCCGCGGCCACCGAACCGTCGTAGGTGGCGTCGAAGCCGGCCTCGAGTGCGTCGATGGTCGCCTGGTTGCCCGAATAGAAGCTCGAAGCCATCACGGCCATGCAGCGGTTCGCGACGCTCGGCCAGTGGTGGATCGCGTTGGTCGGATTGGGGAGCCCGGCGAGACCGTTGAGCTGGCCCTCGAGCGAATTGTGATCGCTCATGCCGTTCACGCAGGCCTCGTAGAGCGCCACGCCACAGTAACCGTAGATGCGCGACGCCGGCGGAGGTGTCGTGCCGTTGCTCTTGACCAGCGCGTACATCTGGTTCATCCACGCGCGCGCGAGTTCCGAGTCGAAGGTCGAAGCTGCCGCCGAATCCGACAAGCCGTCCTTGTCGTCGTCATCGTCGTGGAGGCAGCCGGCAACCAGCGGAAGGAGGGCCAGGGGGGCGAGCCAGGAGGCGCGCGGCAGGAGAGCGAACGTGGAGGGCTTCATGGGCTTGATCGTGCGGAGAGCGCTCGGCTTCCGGCGAGCGACGGACCGTGCCACTTGTCTAGCCTACAGGCTTCCCTGACACGCGTCCGAAGGCAAGTCCGTTTCCGCACGGGGCCGGCCGCGCATCGCGGCCACCAGGTGCCGCACGATCGAAAGGCCCAGCCCGGTACCCCCCAGCTCACGTGAGCGTGCGCGATCGACCGTGAAGAAGCGCTCGAACACGCGCTCGCGGTCCTGCTCCGGGATCCCGATGCCGGTGTCCTCGACTTCCAGGCAGCCGTGCTCGCCGCGCACCCTCGCGCGCACGAGCACGCGGCCGCGCTGCGTGTACTTGATCGCGTTGTCGATCAGGTTGTCGAGGATCTGTTGCAGGGCTTCCACATCGGCCAACACGCTCGAATCCGCCGAGTCGTGGGCCAGTATCAACTCCAACCCGCGCGCGCGCGCGGCGGGCTCGTGGCGCCGAATCGCCTGCTCCAGCGCGGAGCGCACCTCCACGGTCTCGATCGCGGCGATCGACTTGCCCGACTCGATCCGCGCCAGGCTGAGCAGATCGCTGACCAGGTGCGACAGGCGCTGCGCGTTCGCTTGGATGCGCCCGAGGAAGCGCTCGAGATCGGCTCGCTCCTCCAGCGCGCCGTCGAGCAGCGTGTCGACGTACCCGCTGATCGCGGTCAGCGGCGTCTTGAGCTCGTGCCCGACGTTGGCGACGAAGTCGCGCCGGATGCGCTCGAGCTTGCGCAGCTCGGTGATGTCGTGGAACACGAGCACCAGGCCCGTGCCCGCGGCGGGAGTGGAGAAACGGCTGGCGTGCACCTGCAGCACGAGCTCGCCGCGCGCGGTTGCCAGCGACAGCTGGCGTGCGCAGGTCGCGTCGGTGGCGCGCGCCTCCTCGAGCAGCTCGGCGAGCTCCGGCGTGCGCACGGCCTCCCACAGTCGGCGGCCGTCGAGCGCCACGCCTTCGGACTCGAGCAGATTGCGCGCCGCGCGGTTGGAGAAGGCGACGCGCTCACTCTCGTCGAGCGCGACGACGCCCTCGATCATGCCGGCCAGCATCGCGCGCAAACGAGCGCCCTCGATGGACAGCTCGGCGATGCGGCGCGCGAGCTCCTCGCCCAGTCGGTTGATCGCGTTCCCCAGCGCGCGGGTCTCGCCGCCGCTGAGCGCGCGCACGCGCGCGTCGAGCCTTCCAGCGCGCTGTTCGTCGATGACCCGCTGCAGCTCCACGAACTCCGCGCCGCGAACGCGCTCGAGCAGCGCGACCAGCGGGACGGCGAGCAGCAAGGCGCATGCGATCGCGGCGGCCGCCGCAGCCAGCAGCTCGCGCCGCGCCGCATGCACCGAATCGAGCGGTGCGGAGCAGCGCACGACGCCCACGCTCTGCTTGCCGTCATCCAGACGCAGCGCCACGTAGTAGAGGTCGACTCCGGTGGTCTCGCTGTGGCGCCGCGCGCGGCCGCTACCGGACCGCATGGCCTCCTGGACCTCGGGCCGGTCGCCGTGGTTGGGGATGCCGTCGGTTTCGCGGGAGGTCTCCGCCACGACGGTCCCGTCGGCACGAATCAGCGTCGCGCGAACCCCTTCGGCGTGCGCCTGCGGAGGAGCCGGCTGCACGTCGGCGAGGGCTCGCGGCTCGCTCAGCAAGGAGCGGCCCCAATCCGAAAGCAGCCGCGCGTGACCCGTCAGCTGCGCGTCGATCCTCTCGATCACGGCCTGCTCGACTTGCGGTCCGACCACGAACACGCAAACGCATCCGCCGAAGATCGCGAGGATCGCCGCGACAGCGTAGGTACGCCAGAAACCGGCCGAGCGCAGGACCGTCACTCGCGGCACTTATAGCCGACGCCGCGCACCGTGACGTTCAGGTCCTCCGCGGCTCCCATCTTGCGCCGCACGGCGCTGACGTGGACGTCGACGTTGCGATCGAGGATGATCGCCTCGCCGGCCGTGATCGCTTCGGCGAGCTCGTTGCGCGTGAGCACGCGGCCGGGGCGCAGGCACAACGCCCAGAGCAGCCGGAGCTCGGCGCGCGTGAGCTCGATCGGCTCTTCGTTCACCAAGTCCTCGAAGCGCTCCGAGTCCAGGGTCAGCGGGCCGCGCGTCAGGCGCGAGCGCTGCTTGGCCTCGCCGCGCGCCTTGCTGCGGCGCAGGACCGCCCGAATGCGAGCCACGAGCTCCTTCGGACTGAAGGGCTTGGTGAGGTGGTCGTCGGCGCCGACTCCCAGGCCGAGCACGATGTCGGACTCCTCGCCCTTGGCGGTCAGCATCAGGATCGGCAGTTCGCGCGTTTCCTCGGAGGCACGCAATTGACGGCACACTTCCAGGCCGTCGAGCCCGGGCAACATCAGGTCGAGCACGACGAGGCTCGGCTTGCGGGTGCGGGCTTCGCGCAGGCCGGTCTGGCCATCGCGTGAGACAGAGACGCCGAATCCCTCGCGCGTGAGGTTGTATTGGACGATCTCGGCGATGTCCGGCTCGTCCTCGATCAGGAGCACGTGTTCCTTGGCCATGAATCTCCGCGTCCGGCCGCAAGCGCCCGGCGCGCGCTTGTGGATGCTAGGCCTTCATTCTCAAGGCCGGATAAAGACG
>Ga0194132_10004593_pt1 | contig 23346 bp, 16 predicted proteins | sample TA2KigOf80mmetaG_FD_148612 | JGI IMG/M metagenome (GOLD analysis project Ga0194132, IMG submission 148612) | Freshwater microbial communities from Lake Tanganyika, Tanzania - TA2015054 Kigoma Offshore 80m | ecosystem: Environmental > Aquatic > Freshwater > Lake | place: Tanzania: Lake... | reverse complement strand
CGGGACGCTGCCGCCACCGGAGAGAGTACGGGAGTTTTTATCCAGCCGGGATGCGAGAAAGAGAGACAAGCTGATTGATGTGCTGCTGAACTCTCCGGAGTATGTGGACTATTGGACTTTCCGGTTTGCCGACCTCTATCGCGTGGGGGTTTACCCGAACAATGGCAATCCGAAGGAGAGCCAGTCGTACTGGGAATGGATCCGCAGCAGCGTATCTGAAAACAAACCCTACAATGAGATAGCCCAGGAACGTCTTGCACCTCAAGGCTACGAAGGTGCTTCAAGGCATTATCTGCCCTACGGAAGTGTGGCCCAAGTTTCAGACGTGGTTGCGGAAGAGATTCGCGTCTTCATGGGTCGAAGGCTGGACTGTGCTCAATGTCACAACCATCCCTTTGAAAGCTGGAGCCAGGATCAGTTTTGGGGTGTGGCGGGATTTTTTGGTCCACTGACCTCTTTGAACGGCCTGATTATCGATGACCATCAGGCAAATGCCATGACAACAGTCGGTAACGTCAGGGTGGGCGGTGGAAAGGTAATTCATCCCCGTACAAAGAAAGAGGTCGAGCCGGCTTTCCTCGATGGTCGCGTGCTGCCAAAAAGCTCAATGGCCGACCCACGACTGGAACTCGCCAAATGGATGACTTCACATCCTTACTTTGCAGAAGCCACCGTCAATCGAATGTGGGGTTATTTCTTTGGAAGAGGCATTGTCGATCCGGTCGATGACTTTCGCTCGACCAATCCACCGACGCATCCCGATCTGCTGGAGGCGCTGTCTCAAGACTTCAGGCAGCATGGATACGATCTGAAGCGGTTGATCCGACTCATTGCCCAATCCAAGACTTACCAGTTGTCCAGCGCGCCAAGGGAAACCAACAAGGACGATCGGATTAACTACTCTCGAGCGGTGCCTCGGCCACTCGATGCGGAAGTGCTTTTGGACGCGATCTGTCAAGTGACTGGAGTCCCCGAGGTATTTCATACAGCGATCAATCTTAAGGATCGGGGAGAAGAGCCTCCGGGCACTAGGGCGATCAACTTGAAGGAACCTGATAGATATCCCTCTCGTTTTTTGGAGATTTATGGGCGATCCCTTCGCCTGTCGTTGCCAGACCGAAACGGCCAGGCGAATCTCGGGCAGGCCTTACACATGCTGGCTGGTTCAACTTATACAAAGAAGCTTTCTGAAGAGGGATCGCGTGTAGATCGGTTGCTCAAAAGCGGTGCTTCAAACCGGGAAGTCATTGAAGAGCTTTGCCTGGCAGCCCTTTCGAGATTCCCTACGCGGGAGGAACACGCCAAAGTGGCAGAGGTGATTCGGCAGCGATCATCGCGGAGGGAGGCAATTGAAGATCTGCTTTGGGGGTTGATCAGTTCTCGAGAATTTGCAGAGAACCATTGACAGCAGTATCTACAATGAGGGTCCGATTATGAGAAAAGCAGGTTGCTTACACTTTAATGAATCCGATCTGAGACGTCGCGAATTCCTGCGAGTGGGTTCATTGAGCCTACTGGGCATAAGCTTGAGCCAGTACCTGGAGCTGAAGAGCGGGCTGGTCACAGCATCATCCGAGGTGGTTCACAGCAAGGCTAGAGCCCAAGCCTGCATCCTGCTCTGGCTGGAGGGGGGTCCCAGTCAGGTCGACACTTGGGACCCCAAACCTAATAGTGGGTTCAAAGCTATTTCCACAAATGTTTCAGGCATCCAGGTTTCGGAACTCTTGCCGCGAGTCGCCAAGCAGATGGACAAGCTGGCGATCGTCCGCTCCATGCACACTGAAGAAAATAACCACCCGGAAGCGTCCCATTACGCTGTGACGGGTCATAGACCAAACCCGGCTATGCAGTTTCCGAGCCTCGGCTCGATCATCGCGAAGGAGATGACGCCCCGCAATCGGGTACCTGCTCATGTGCTGACTCCGGGGTGGGAAACGGAGAAGCAGTATGAGGATTATTTCAAAGCGGCCTTCCTTGGCGCCGAGTACAATCCACTCGTGACTTCGGATCCTAGCCAAAAGGACTTTGAGCTAGCCGATCTGAGCCTACCCAAATCTATCTCCTTGGCGCGCATCGAAGATCGACGCTCCTTTCTGAACATATGGGACCACCTTTATCGTCAAAAAGTAGAGCGCGCTGAGCATGCGAACATGGATACCTTTCGGGAGCAGGCGCTCAACATGATCTTGACGCCGGCTGTCCGGGAGGCCTTCGATCTTTCCAAGGAGTCCGATAGGATCAAGGCAACCTACGGTCGCAGTGGCTTTGGCCAGAGCCTGCTGCTGGCTCGGCGGCTGGTCGAAGCGGGAAGCCGCTTTGTAACGGCCGCAGGTTACAAGTTTAATGCCTGGGACACTCATGGGAATAACAACAAAAACCATCGCGATGAGCTGGTCCCGCTGCTGGATCAGGCACTCTCAGCGCTGCTGGAAGATCTCGAACAGCGTGGTCTGCTGGAGTCAACAGTGGTCCTTGCCATGGGTGAATTCGGTCGCACCCCAACCCTGAATCCCGGTTACGGTCGCGATCATTGGAATCACTGCTGGTCTCTGGTCTTGGGAGGCGGAGGTATCAAGGGCGGCCAAGTCATCGGAGCGAGCGATGAAAAGGGTGCCTATGTGGCGGAACGAATGGTCACAATGGGAGATATCTACGCGACAATCTATAAGGCTTTCGGGATCGACTGGGAAAAAACCTACATGCACCCGATCGGCCGCCCTATGAAAATTGCCAACTCGATTGACGACATGACAGGAACGCCTATGAAGGAGCTAATCTAGGGCGCCCATTGTCTTTTGAACAAAAGAATATCGGCTCTTCGTGGAATCGTGTGGATGGACAAGTAACTCAGTGTTGCCATGGCGCGCATCGAGGGCGTTCAGCCCAAATAGGTCCACCGCTCGGTCGTAGAGGTGGGAATTACGCCAAAAGCTTATGAACAACCTGACCGGCCACGTCGGTGAGGCGAAAATTCCTACCTTGATGGCGAAAGGTCAGATGCTCGTGGTTGAGGCCCAGGCAATGTAGTATGGTGGCGTGCAGATCATGAACATGAATCTTGTCTTCGACGACGTGAAATCCGAGATCGTCAGTCTTCCCGAGAACCTGACCTCCCTTAACCCCTCCACCCGCCATCCACATGGTGAAGCCGAAAGGATGATGATCGCGACCCACGCTGCCCTGTTCGATCGGCTTTCGATCCTCAATCATCGGGGTTCTACCAAACTCTCCTCCCCAAATCACTAGGGTGCTATCCAAGAGACCCCGTTGCTTCAAGTCCTTCAGTAGAGCAGCGGTGGGTTGGTCATTGATGTCGCAGTTCTTCTTGAGGTTTTTGTTGAGGTCTGAATGGTGATCCCAACCCGAAGAGATCAATTGCACGAAGCGCACACCTCGCTCAACCATTCTTCTTGCCAGCAGGCATTTGGAGGCAAACTCATGAGTCGGCTCCCGATTGACTCCGTACATTTCCAGTGTGTCCTTCGACTCCTTTGAGAAGTCCATAAGTTCCGGACTTGCCGTTTGCATGCGGAAGGCTAGTTCATAGGAAGCCATTCGAGCGGCGATCTCCATGTCTCCTGTCTCGATATAGTCTATTTCGCCGAGATCGCGTATCGCTTTGATTCTGTCATGCTGCGCCTCCTGAGTAATGCCCATCGGATTGGAAAGGTATAACACTGGATCGCCCTTGTCGCGGAACGGAACACCCTGGTAACTCGACTGTAAGAAGCCATTCGACCAGATCCCGCTTCCAGCGGCCGTCGCTTTCCCGAGTACCACGTAACCGGGAAGATTCTGAGATTCACTCCCGAGGCCATAAGTCGTCCATGCTCCCATCGAGGGACGTCCAACCAGCGGCGTTCCACAACTCATCATCAGCTGTCCGGTGCTGTGATTGAACTGTTCCGTAACCATCGAACGGATCATGCAGATATCATCTGCGCAGCTCGAGAGATGAGGGAGCCAATCGGAAAAGTCCATGCCAGAGTCACCATGCTGGGTAAAGATGCGCGGACTCGCCCAGACTTGAGCCGTCGGCTTGATGAATGCGAGTTGCAGATTTTGGGTCATTGACTCTGGAAGGGGTTTTCCGTCCCATTTTTTCATTTCGGGCTTGGGGTCGAAGAGATCGAGTTGACTCGGCCCACCCTCGATGAACAGGAAAATGACGTTCTTGGCCCTGGGAGTAAAATGAGGTTTCTTCGGCTCCAGTGGGTTCCAACCTGCCAAGGAATCGGGTGAGTCAGCGAATCCGTCAACAGATAGCAAATGCCACAACCCAACTGTTCCTAGTCCCCCGGCAAATCGTTGTAAAAACGCACGACGGCCATGGGTCCGCCTGAAGTCTCCGAAGTCCATGATACTTATCTCCGCGTGACGAACTCGTCCAGGTTTAGGAGGACGCTACTGAGTGTTGTCCAAGCAGCGGCCTCGGTTACGTTGACATTTTCCATGCCTTTGGCTGGAAATCGCTGCTCCGCGACCACGGGATCTCGAAGTAGCCTTTCCTTTTCTCGCCCGAAGTAGTCAGCAAGACGCTGGAATTCGGCCGAGCGCGGCGTCCTGCCCAAGCACAGTCTAAAGGCGTAGTCCAACTGATCAGACCATTTGGTTGGCTTTTCTCGCAGGATCCGAACCGCCAGTGCTTGCGCAGCCTCAAAGAACACGGGATCGTTCAGCAAGTTCAACGCCTGGATCGGAGTGCTGGAACGTTCTCGACGGGTGCAGACCTGTAAGGAGTCCGGAGCGTCAAAGCTCATCAACTGGGGATAAGGTGAAGTGCGTTGGAAGAATATGTAGAGTCCTCTGCGGTATCGGTCGGGACCTTCATCCTCTTTCCACCGGATGCCTGTTTTCGTGTAGCCACCTGGCGGTACTGGTGGCCGAACGCTCTTTCCTCCGATTGAGAGATTCAGAAGACCACTGACCGCCAGCGTCGTGTCCCGGACCGCCTCTGCCGAAAGCCGAAGGCGATTCTGCCGCGCAAGTAAGCGGTTATAAGGGTCACGACCTTGCAGGTCCTTTCTTGCTTTGGAAGACTGTCGATAGGTGGCTGACTGTACAATCAGTTTGTGCATTTTCTTGACATTCCATTGGTTGCGGACGAATTCAGTCGCCAGCCAGTCGAGCAGCTTTGGATGCGAAGGCCGATCTGCCCTTGTTCCGAAGTCCCCTGACGATTCTACAAGTCCATAACCAAAGAATTCCTGCCACATCCGATTTACCGTTACTCTGGCAGTCAGTGGGTTCGCCGGGGAGACGAGCCAGCGTGCCAGGGTGAGCCTTGTGGCTTTTGGGGAATTTTCAAGAGGATTGAGCACCGCAGGAGCGCCTGGTTGAACCTCCGTACCTGGTTGAAGGTAATCTCCTCGAATGAGAATATGGGTCTTGGGAGGCACGGGGTTTTCGGCAATCACTTGGGCCTCAGTCAATAGGGGGAACTGTTCTGCCAGTTTTTCGAGCTTGCCGTCCAGTTCTTCAAATTTTAGCTCATCGATTCGCTGCTTGGTGACTACCAAATTGTACCATTTGACAAAATGATCTGTCAGAAGGTCTTCTTGTTTCTGAGTTCTTCGATTTGGATCGAATCTAAGGTAATCCTGCCCATGCAATGTGTGAAGCCCAAGGATTTCCCAAGAGAGTCGCCATTCGAAACTGGCTTGTGAGTTTGTAGCGGCATCCAGCGTTTTCTTCTCCCACTCAGACTGCAGTTCCTTGACCCCGTATTCGGCGAGCAAGGCTTTTCGCTTCCGGTCGTATTCGGGCTTTCGACGCAGGAAAGGTCCCATCTCTTCTTGGAGCGGAGCTTCGATGTTGACTTCGGTGGTCGTATCAAAAAAAGCAAAGAGCTGGTAGAACTCCTTCTGGGAGATGGGATCGAATTTGTGATCATGGCAGCGAGCGCATCCGACGGTGAGACCTAACCACACTTGACCGACGGTGCTCGTCCGATCCACTATCTGTTCCACGCGAAATTCTTCTTTCTTAACTCCTCCCTCGGTGTTTGTCAGCGTGTTGCGCAGAAACCCTGTTGCCACCTTCTGGTCCAGACGACCGTCAGGCAGGAGGTCGCCAGCAAGCTGCTCAATTGTGAACTGATCGAACGGCATGTTGCGATTCATTGCGTCAACCACCCAATGCCGCCAGCGCCAAGCATGCGGACGCAGATGATCATCCCAATAGCCATCGCTGTCGGCGTAGTGGGCCAAATCCATCCAGTGACGAGCCCACTTCTCGCCGTAGTGGGGGGATGCAAGAAGATGGTCAACCAGACGCTCGTAAGCGTCCGGCCGCTTGTCTGCAAGGAACTCAGAGACCTCCTCGAGTGTTGGAGGCAGGCCAGTGAGATCGAGACTGAGGCGCCGGACGAGGTTCGCTCGGTCAGCCTCCGGAGAAGGGCTGATACCTGCCGATTCAAGTCTGGCCAGCACAAAAGCGTCGATGGGGTTTCTTGCCCACAACGCATTCTTCACTTTGGGAAGCGTCGGACGGCGGGGCGGACTGAGTGCCCAGTGCTTACGATTTGTTCGCTGTCTCTGGTTCTCTTCTATCTGGCGTTTGTCGATCGTCACCTCGGACCAGCGTGCCCCCTGGTCAATCCATGCTCGCAAGATACCAACTTGCCGCGGGCTCAACCTCTCGCCGCCCAACGGCAGGACCATTCCCTTCTTCAGGCCGGCCACCATGTGGATGAGTTTGCTCTCGCGGCTGTTCCCCGGTACGATTGCAGGTCCCGAATATCCACCTTTCAAGGCATCGGCTGGATTGTCCAACCTTAAACCGCTCAACTGCTGAACTGATCCGTGACAGCCGAGGCATCGCTCTTCGAGAATCGGAGCTATGTCTCGATTGAAATCCACTGTGAGCCTGGCAGGGGGAGGCAATGCTGCGGCACTTATCTGGTCGGAGTGTACTTGCGCCCGGGTTTGAGCAATCAGTACAAACAGTATTAGCAAGCAACTCGTTAGGAACATCATGCGCTGAAGCACAAGTTTGAGCATAAGCCGATCTGAAGGAATGCAATGTCGAAGTAAGGAATAACTTGGTCCTCAGGACAACCTAAAGAGATTTCCTAATGGCTCTTTTGTGATGAAGGTTTGACACTTGATTCAGCCAGCCAGCCTGCCACCGACTCTGGCCCCAGCTCTTCCTTCTCAACCCGCAGCCTCGACTCAGATTGGCCAATGCGGTATGCATTCTGAACCCACCCTGTTTTGAAGCCTTCTCCCGTATGATGGATGAGAAGCTTCGAGCTTATTGGCAGAGTCAGAGCGACCTTGAAGTCGCCGGCCCGGCGCAGCAGGGGTATGTAAAGGTCTTTCAGATAGGCTCGATCATTCTCGCTCTCGAATCCCTCCACATCCGCCGCCGTGGCTTGCAGATCTGGCGACAGCCCGCGAGCCAGCAAAGACCAAAGGCCTGCTTTGCCAAGGCCCGCCAACTGAACGCTGCCTACGTCGTCCCTCGTCTTCAAGTAAGCCAGTGCAGTCAGGATGTCCTGCACCCGGTTGGCATCATCGGTCCGGTTATAGGTCGTGAAGAACCGGTCGCTCTGGTCTCGGTCAGCTTTGGCCTCGCCGATGTTGAAAGCATCTATGGAAAGAATGAGGTGCCCTCGCTTCAGCAGAGCTGAGAGCAAAGCTGCCCCTTCCTTCCTCAGAGCGGCGGTGCCTTCAGGGTGCACAACCAGAGTAGCGACGCGTCTCCCTCCGCGCCGTCCGCCGGGCCAGAGCCAAGCTGGGATTCGGTCACTTTCTTTCTTGCGGCCGATGAACAGGCTCTGAGGATTGCCGGAGCTGGCTGTGCCGGAGGAAGACGCGATTATCTCCTTTGGCTGGGGAACCTCAGCTGCGAGGGAATGCCTGAGGGCCGGCTCCATCGTTTGTCGAAATCGGTCCAAGCCTTCGTTGTCCCCCGGCCGCAGCGCCTCTAGCTGCTGTTGGTTGCGTTTCAGTAAGGAGTCAATAACTTGCTCCTCAGTGAGGGCGCCGGCCGGCAACGCACGGCGGAAGAACACAAGCATGTCGGATGGAAACTCGACCTTGAAATCCCTCTCACGAACAACCTCGGCCTTGGGCAACCCCAGAAGCCAATGCCCAAACCAGCTGTACACCGCTTCGCGACTCTGCCGGTTGTAATTGTGTTCGGCAAAGATCTGCTGGGTCTGAACCTTGCTGGGCGCATCAAACAGACGGTAGATACTCTGGATGGCCGGAAATTCAATGCGGGCCGTGTCGCGCGTCCAGTCGCCCGCGGCGGAAACCAGAAACATCGGCCGAGGTGCCATCAGCGCCCCTATTTCCATGTTGTTCGTGTCAAGTCGCAGGTTTGGAGCGTTCTCGCAAACGTCTCCACCCTGCATATAGTGAGAGATCATATTGACCGGGGCAGAAACCTTGACGCGATCGTCCACTGCAGTTAACAGGAAGGTTTGGGTACCTCCTCCCGAAGCCCCTGTACAGGCCAGACGTTCCTTGTCGACATCAGGCAACGATTCCAGGAAATCCAATGAGCGAATTGAATTCCACAGATGAAGTCCAAGAGAGCCAATCCCCCACAGGCCTAGCCTCGTGTCCATCAGGCGGTGATTGACCTGCTGGCTGTCGTTATAGCCCACCATATCGTAAGAAAAGACCACGTAACCCTGACGGGCGAAGGTGATGCAGCGGGCAGGAATCGATCCCAGTTCACTGTTTTCCAGCCGCCCGTAGCTCCAATGGCCGTGCGGGCTGAGAATCCCAGGAAAGGGTCCCTTCTTCCCCAAGGGACGAAAGAGGTTGCCCGTAACCAGGAAACCGGGCGTGCTTTCGAAATAGACCTTCTCTATGGAATAGTCGCCACGCTCGAGTTTGCCGAAGACAGACGGATTGAGAGGGGTCTTCTTCGGCATGGGCCAAAGCCCGGCGCTGACCAGAATCTGCTCTCGCAGATGTCGGGCTCGCTGAAGCCATTCCTCCTTGGAGGAATACGCCTGAAATTGATAGGGCATGTTTAGGTGGCGAACCTCAGCCGCTCGCCGATCGACTAAGGGCGGGAACGACTCCTGACTGAAAGCCGCGCCGGCGACCCCTGTCGCCAACACGAAAGACAACACGCCGAAGCACCGAAGGGAAATGTGCATTGGGTTCACCTAGCAAGGGTCGGACGGACCTTTTGCTACCGTAAGAAGCAGAAGGAACCCATGTCCTCGAAGAGACAATCTAAATCGATCCTGGTGTCTTGAATCAATGACCTTTGGGACATAATTTCCTTTAGGTAACCCCCCAGCTTTGCTGGGGGACTCCAGGAGTTTGTCAATTCCGGGGTGAAAAAAGAAAGTCTCCGATCCGTGGACCGCTCAAAGTCACACGGAAAGAAGACTTATTAATGGACAACGTTGAAAGCCTAAGCCATACAAAGTGGGAATGCAAATACCACATTCTGTTCATCCCGAAATATCGCAAGAAGGCATTGTACGGTGCTCTGCGCCATCAACTGGGGAGGTGCTCAAGCAGTTGGCAATGCAACGAGAGAGCCGGATAGACGAAGGGCGCCTGATGCGCGACCCTGTGCCTATGCTGGTATCGATTCCGCCCAAGTATTCGTTGTCGCAGGTGGTCGGGTACATGAAGGGAAAGAGTGCGATCCACATCGCCCGAACGTTTATGGGAAAGCCGAGAAACTTCACGGGTGAAAGTTTATGGGCCCGAGGGTACTTTGTCTCGACCGTGGGCGAGATGAGAAGCAAATCCGCGAGTACATACAGAAACAAGTGCAGGAAGACCAACGAATCGATCAGCTGACGCTGTTCAACAAGTAGCCACTTCGAGTGGCTCCAGAAACAAACCGCTTTGAGCGGTTCACAAAACCAAGCCTTCGGCTTTGCCGGAGGTCTTTTGACTGCCTGGAGCCGTCCCGCACAATCGAAGCTCGGGCTCCGGGAATCAGGATTGAACTACTTCTGTCCCTTGCGAAGTCCTGCTTCATCGGCCGTGAATGCTGGCAGCAGAAAGGCCCTCGAACGGAGGGTGATACGAGGGGTGCAATTACAAAGTGGCGGGCATCCCACACAGGGAGTCACAGGCACTGGTCACGACTATTAGACAAGCCGGAGGCTTCGCAGCTATTAGCCGGTGGTTGAGCGCCAGCGACACCACCGGCTTATGGAACAATAAAGATGCGCACCCTGGAGGGGTGCCACCCGTTATTTCGATTGAACGCTTCTCACTCAATACCCATGGCCGGCGCTGCGACCCCTCCGGGGTCCGTTCCTTTTCTCCTCATGCACGCTGGGGGTGGAGCGACCCTCGCTCCACCCCCAGCTAATGGCTTGCAAGCCTTCGGCTTGAATGAGGCCAGCAGCCTGACGGTAAGGGAGGAGTCGAGAGATTGCCCGTCAGTTTTGTTGCACCTTGATACGCAGGGCCCCGTCAAAGTCTCGTAAGTCCTTGAGTCGAGGTCGAGCCCTTGCTAACGCGCGGGCTACTGATTTGGCCCAGGCGGCTGTTCAGTAGCCCGACCGTGAGGGACGGCTCGCGACTTTGACGGGACCCTGGGAGTAAGGGAGGCTGCCGTTGACAAGCCACACTGAGGTTTTCAGGGACTACGCTCGATCCTATCCTGCCTTGTACCACGACAAGAACTATGAAGCTGAGTGCGACTTTCTGGAGCACACCTGGCAACGATTCTCGCTTCGACCGGTCAAACGGGTTCTGGATCTGGGTTGCGGTGCTGGCGGGCATGTCTTTCCACTCGCCTCGCGCGGATATGAGGTTACTGGCGTCGATCGCTCGCCGGCAATGCTCGATCTGGCCAAAGAGCGGGCACGCCTGCCGCTCGCAAAAGCGCCGCGGTTGGAGCTGGCAGACATTCAAACCTTGAGGTTGGGAGAGGCCTTCGATGCGGTCGTTTGCATGTTTGCAGTGTTGAGCTACCAAACCAGCAACGAAGCGTTGCTTTCGACGCTGCGGACAGCTCGCCACCACCTGGCTGCCGGCGCGTCTTTTGTCTGTGACTTCTGGTACGGTCCAGCCGTGCTGAAACAGCAGCCTGCCGATCGGATCAAGGAAGTCAGGGATGGTGACGACCGCGTCGTTCGTCTCGCCAGTCCTTCGATCGACACAGAGGCACACGTGGTCACGGTGGACTATCGCGTCTTGAGGTTGCACGGCAGCACCTTGGTCGAGGAGACTCGCGAGTCTCATCGGATGCGGTATTTCTTCAAGCCCGAAATCGAGCTCTTGATGCAGCTGGCTGGGTTCGAACTCCGGCATTTCTGCCCATTCGGCCAGCTCGGCCAGCCCGTGAGCCAGGAGAGCTGGAATGTCTCCGCTATTGGGCTTGCGATATGGGGAAGGGTGATTCATGCGACTCGGAATCGTCGTCAGCGCCCAGCAGAACAGCGGCGGTATTTTCCAGTACACGCGTTCGATACTTTCGGCATTGCACGGCTGGGACTGCTCTCACAAATACGTCGTCTTGTCGTGGAAGGGCGTTCCAAATTTCTGGAGCCAGTTCGCCGGCCCACGCTGGCGGATGGAATCGATGGAAGCGGTGATCGCAACCCAGCCGCAGGAGATTCAGTCGAAGCTTGAGGACGATGGAATCGGCTTGCGCGAGCCTGGGGTCAATCTGCGCGCCAATCGCTTCTTCCGAGCGCTCGGCCTCGATCTGCTGATTTCCCCCGCTCCCTCACCGCTCGCTTTCGAGTGTGGCCTCCCCTACGTCATAGCCATCCACGATCTTCAGCATCGGCTACAGCCGGAATTTCCTGAGGTGTCGAATGGAGGCGTGTGGCAACGGCGCGAATACCTGTTTCGAAATGCGACCCGGTTTGCAGAAGGCATTCTCGTCGATTCGGAAACCGGCAAAGAAGACGTCTTGCAGCTCTATGGCAATCACACTTCCTCCGAACGCATTCATGTGCTGCCGTTCCTGCCAGCGTTTCAGATAGAGCCGGAGTTAGCGGTGCAGTCGAGGGTCGCGGCAGTCCGGCAGCGTTACCAGTTGCCGGAGCGTTTCTTCTTTTATCCAGCGCAATTCTGGCTGCACAAGAACCATGCCCGCCTGCTGCACGCTATTCACATTCTGCGGGCAAACTATCAGATCGACGCGCCACTGGTGTTGGCAGGTTCCAACAGCGGAGGACCTCCGGAAGAAGCCCGCGATCTGGTATTCGCAAATGCCATGACCCTGGCCAAACAGCTTGGCATCGAGGACCTCGTCCACTATTTGGGGTATGTTGCTGACGACGAGATGGCGCCGATTTACTTGTAAGCTGCCGCTTTGGCCATGCCCACCTTTTTTGGGCCGACAAACATCCCCGTGCTTGAGGCGTGGGCACTCGGCTGTCCGGTGCTGAGTTCCGACATCCGTGGTATTCGGGAACAGGTTGGCGGTGCCGGGCTGCTGGTGAATCCGCGTGATCCTGACGCTATCGCTCAAGGTCTGCTGACGCTGTGGACGGATGCCGCGGAGAGACAGCGCTGCATCGAAGCGGGGCGCCAGCGGTTTGCCGGCTATTCGGCGGGCGATTTCGCGCGGCGCCTGACGGCAGCGATCGAAAGCTGCGGCGCTTCTTCCGTCGGCGTCGGACTGCCTGCCCAGCGCAGCCTGCAGTCGGATCAACTCCAGGGGTCCCACTATTTCGAACAAGGACAATGGGAACGCGCTCTCAGCCATTTCGATCGCGTGGCCGCCTTCGAGCCCAGGCGTCAAGGATTGAACTACCTGCGGGCACGTTGCTGTTACCAGCTCGGACGCCGGAAAGACTGCGAACGGGCGATTTTTGCCGAGCTTAGGATTCAACCCAACCACCCGGATGCGCGCGCGCTGCTGCGTGAACTCCGCCTGCAGCTGAAGCCCGTTGCAGTCTAGGCTGCACGAGATGGCTAGGGCCTTGCCGATCGTACGGGTGTGCCAACGGGTCCCAATTCTTTTCTGGGCGCACCGAGTTCCCACTTCACCCTTGTCATGCCCAATGCCACGCCACTCGCCTCGCAAGGTTCTTGTCAAACTCTCGCCAGTCCTTGCGTCGAGGTCGCGCCTTTGCAGACGCGCCGGCTGCCGAGTTGGCTCACGCGGCTGTCCAGTTTCCCGAACGTAAGGGACGCTCGTCCTCGCCCCTGGATCTCCAGGTTCTCTGTTTCGTGTGGTAGAGTAGCTGCGCCGCTTTGTCCCGATCGGCTTTTGACGTCCATCCACCCCAAACCGAAATGCCCGATTTTGACCGTGCTTTCCACCGAAGACGCGTTTTGATCACCGGCGGGTTGGGCTTTATCGGTTCGAACTTGGCAGAACGCCTTCTGGCTTTAGGCGCCAAGGTCAAGCTGGTGGACTCTCTCATTCCGGAATACGGCGGGAATCTCTTCAACATCGAGGAGATCCGAACTCGCCTGCGCGTGAATATTGCCGATGTTCGAGACGAGCATGGCATGCGGTATCTGGTCCAAGGAGAAGACTACCTGTTCAATCTGGCGGGGCAGACGAGCCACCTCGACTCGATGGAAAACCCTCAGACTGACTTGGAGATCAATTGCCGCAGCCAGCTGTCTATTCTGGAGGCCTGCCGCCGCTACAATCCCGCAATTCGCATCGTCTTTGCGAGCACGCGCCAGATCTACGGCGCTCCCGACTATTTGCCTGTCGACGAAAAGCACCCTTTGCGCCCGGTCGACGTCAACGGCATTAACAAGATGGCGGGCGAGTGGTACCACATCCTGTACAACAACGTGCATGGGCTGCGTGCTTCAGCACTGCGTCTGACGAATACCTATGGGCCTCGCATGCGGGCAAAGGACGCTCGACAGACTTTCTTAGGCGTCTGGATCCGGCGGCTCATCGAAGGACAGCCGGTCGAGGTCTTCGGCGGCGGGTTGCAGCGCCGGGATTTCAATTACGTCGATGACGTGGTTGAGGCGCTCTTGCTGTGTGCGGCCAATCCCGTTGCCGATGGGCGCATCTTCAACCTCGGGGCTGAGCCACCCGTCAGCCTGAGGGAGCTGGCTGCTTTGTTGGTGGAGCTCTACGGCTCCGGGGAATATCGGATTGTCCCATTTCCACCAGATAGGAAAGCCATCGACATTGGCGATTACTATGCCGATTATCGGCTTATTCAGTCGACACTGGGCTGGAGGCCGAAGGTCGACCTGCGCCAGGGACTCGCCCAGACGCTGGAGTTCTACAAGCGACATTGCGGGAAATACTGGGAAGTCGAACCGGAATGACGGCACACAAAAGGGCGTTGTGGAGAACGTTGTGAGATGGCTAGCCACGCGCGGCAATCCAACATTCATCCCTATCAACCCCAAGCAGGTGATGAATCGCTTGCCCAGGTTCCAGGTGAAGATGACAAGACTCAAGCTCCAGTGGGGACCAGAGATCCCCTGGGCTGACATGATTGAGGCCGCTCGACAAGTAGCTCCGGTTCGATGAACGATTCTCCACCGAGCATTTCGCTAGCTGCCCCGCGAGCCAGCTACCTGGCCCACCGCCAAGAAATCAACGTCGCCATTCAACGGGTGCTGGAGGGTGGCCAGTACATTCTTGGCCGGGAGGTGGCGGCCTTCGAGGAAGAGTTTGCCGCTTTTGTCGGCGTACCCTACGCGATCGGCGTCGGTAACGGCACCGATGCCTTGGAGTTGGCCCTGCGGGCTTGCGGCATCGGTCCAGGCGACGAGGTGATTACCGTCTCTCACACTGCAGTTGCGACGGTGGCTGCAATCGAGCTGGCAGGCGCCACGCCGGTGTTTGTGGACATCGAGCCGGCTTCGTATCTGATAGACGTGCGGCAAATCGAATCCGTCGTGTCTGTTCGGACGAAAGCGATCCTTCCGGTTCACCTCTATGGACTCCCGGCAAACTTGCCGGCGATCACCGAGACGGCCCGCAAGCACGGGTTACGCGTCGTCGAAGATTGTGCTCAGTCCCATGGAGCTGTCCTGAACGGTAAAAACACTGGCGCTTGGGGCGACGTGGCTGCGTTCAGTTTCTACCCGACCAAGAACCTGGGCACCTTGGGCGATGGAGGCATGGTTGTCACACGGGACGCACACTTGGCGAGCCGGATTCGAGAGATGAGAGAGTACGGTTGGGTTCGGCGCTACGTCAGCGAACAACCGGGCATGAACACCCGCCTTGACGAGCTGCAGGCCGCCATCTTGAGAGTGAAGCTGCGCTATCTTGCCCAAGACAACCACCGGCGCGCACGGCTGGCTCGGGCCTATCTCGATGTTCTCAAGGAATCCTGTCTCCGTCTGCCTTCCGAGCCCTCCGACGGCGTCCACGCCTGGCACCTGTTTGTCGTCGGCCATCGGCAGAGAGAGGAGCTTCTGAACTTCCTCGATCAACGTGGCGTCGGCACAGGTATTCACTACCCCGTTCCAGTCCATCTCCAGCCGGCCTATCGCAACCGCCTGCCGTTGCGTCTTCCTTTGCCCAACACAGAAAAAGCGGCCGCGCAGGTGCTGAGCCTGCCGCTGTATCCGGAACTCCCGATTGAGAGCGTTCAACAAGTAGCAGAGGCTATCCTGGAGTGGGAGAGCTGACAGCGCTAGCCCTCAGTAACGCAAACCGTTCGCCGCGTCGCACCCCCAATGTGATCCGTTCGTAGTGTCGCACGTCAGTGCGACCCCCTTCGCGAGTCTCGCGTTCCGTTGGCATGGCGCAAGGCGAGATCGCTCCACTACCGTCGTAGACGACCCCTTCCAGGCGCCACTAGACTAGGGTCACTATCGTGGCGCACGCCCTGCTCGTTTTTTGGCCCGCCTCTTGCTTTTCCCACTGCGTACTGGTTTTGGCCCAACGTCTCGAAGTTGGCCAAGCAGTCACAAGGGCCTGTAATTCCTTATGGCTCAGTCGAAAGCCCTTGGGGCTTCTGTGCGTGTTGAATCGGGTTTTTGTCATCGCCAGCCAACGATTTGACCGGAGAGTGGTTCGCGTTGGCGCCGGTTTCGAGAAGTCGCTCTGCTTGGTGTGACCGACCTGCCCTGCGACTTGCAGCTGAGGCAATAATGAGTTTGGTTTCAAACAGCCGTATCGCACCATTCGCTCTGGCGAGCTACCGCCACCCGGCGGCAGGAAATACTGAGCGCTACCTAACGCTGGAGCCCATGGCGGCCGCAGGACCGACTTTGTCGAGCTGTCAGGGGCTGAAGAATTATGCGATTCGAGACTTCGGTGTGGGCTTCTCAGCCGCCGAAGCCATCTTGGCTCACATCGTCAGAAACAAACTGGGACGAGAGCCGCAGATCCCTCAAGACTTCTGGCGCCGGCTGGTTGTGTTGCCCATTCGTTGCATTCTGCGCTCGGCGCAAACGGGAGCAACGTTCGATACCTCTTCAGCCACCTCAGTCACCGGCCTTCATCCCGAATTTGCAGCCTCAGAAGGGCCGTTGCGCGTGGGGGAGGCGGAGAACTACGCCGTGCAAATGCGCGCAGGCTCCGAATTGGCCCCCCCCGCTCTACGTCACGGGCGCGGTGCTGAACCTCTTGGGCAGCAGCGCTCCGCCTTCCTCCATTTACATGATGGACGGCGCCAGGCGCCTCACAGCTGCTGCGTTGAACCGGCGGCGTGAGACAACGATCTGGCTACTCTTGTCCGAGGAGGAGTACGCCCGGCTGCTCGATCCCGTGGTTGTGGCCAGTTTGCGACAGCAGCTTGCCGCCCTGCGCTGGTTTGGCAGTTACCAATCCATCCCGCTGGCGGGGCTGCAGGGCGAGCGCTCGCTGAATCGGTTCGGGTTGATGGATCTGTCGCTCCTGCGCGACCAGCGTGTGATGGACTTCGGTTGCAACACCGGCCAGTCTTGCTTGATGGCGCTACAGGCAGGAGCCCAGGAAGCGATCGGTATTGAAGGCATGGCCGACACCTGGCAATGCGCAGAGCAAATCGGCCAGCTCGCAGGGTTTCAAAACCTGCGGTATCTAAACGTGGACTTCAATGCGCTCGATTTCGATGCCTTGATCGACCAGCAGTGTCCGGAGCCACCGGACTACAGTTTCTTTTTCTCGGTTTACCGAACCAAGGAATTGACGCAGCGAGACCGGCTGTTCCGTTACATCGTTGACAAGACCCGGAAGGGAATCTTCTTCGAGGGCCATGCCCACCCGAAAATCGACACGTTGGAATACTACGACTGGCTCTTCGACAGTTTCGGACTTGGCCACCGGTTTCTCGGGCACAGCGAAGGCGAATTGAGGCCACTGTTCTTTCTCGACCTCTCGATCGAGAAACGAAAGCCACACGCAACCTCCACCGCTAGCGGAATCCTGGTTTCGCGGAGGACAGGCGAAACTGTGTCGCAGCCCAGCCAGGAGCAAGCCGCGCCACGCTTGCTGAGCCCATGCGTGCCTCCCTGGCAGTCGTCGGAGGCAGAGCCAGCCTCTTTTCTGCCGAAACATCAAACGCCAACTTCGGGTGTCGGTCGTTACCGCGTCTCGGCCATCGTCTCAACTTACAAAAGCGGGCGCTTCATTGAAGGTCGCCTCAAAGACCTTCTGGCTCAGACGCTCGGCGATCAGCTCGAAATCGTCGTGGTGGACAGTGGTTCTCCCGAAAATGAAGGCGCGATCGTGCGCCGCTACCAACAGCAGCACCCCAACATCCAGTACGTTCGAACCGAACAGCGGGAAAACCTCTACCAGGCCTGGAACCGGGGCATTCGAGCATCGTCTGGCGAGTACCTGACCAACGCAAATACCGACGACCGGCTGCGCCCCGATGCGCTCGAGGTTCTGGCGGGAGAACTCGATCGGTATCCTGCGATCGGCCTCGTCTACGCCGACTTCTGGATCACGGGCTTCGAGAACCAAGTCTTCGGTAGTCATATCTGCACGGGATACAGCTCGAAACCTGATTACCAGCCCAACCTCATGCTGGCTGGCTGCCACATGGGCCCGCAGCCGATGTGGCGCCGCTCGATTCACGGTGAAATCGGGTACTTCGACGAGTCGTTCTGCGCCGCAGGGGATTACGAATTCTGGTGCCGCCTGGCCCTCCGGCATCCCATGAAACATGTGCGTGAGTTTCTTGGCCTGTACTTGCATAACGGCGACGGTGTTTCGAATGGCAATTTGCAACGAAGCTGGGCCGAGGCGCAGAGGGTTCAGGACATGTACCGGCATCGGTTCCCGCTTCCACCGGCCAATCTGCCCACGGGCTTCTATTGTCGCGAAGCAGTTCGATCGGGACGGTACGTCAACATTGGCATGGTGACGTTCAACCGCTTGGAGTTCACGAAACAAGCCATCGAAGCGGTAGTGCGTCTTACCGATTTCCCTTACACGCTGACGGCTGTCGACAACTGCAGCCAGGACGGCACTCAGGAGTACCTGAAGGAACTCAAACGCGGCGGTGCCCTCAAGAACCTTATTCTGCTCGACGAAAACATCGGCATTGCTCGGGCCTCGAATCTGGCGTGGCAGCAGGAACCGGAGGCAGACTACTACCTCAAACTCGACAACGACATTGTGCTCCAGAAACCCGGGTGGCTGAACCGACTGGTAGGGACAGCTGACTCGGTCCCGGAGCTGGCCGCGCTGGCGTACAACTTCGAGCCTGAGAGTTATCCACTCGAGACGATTCAAGGTTGCCGGATTCAGCCGAAGCGAAAAGCGAACCTGGGCGGGGCATGCTATCTCATTCCCAAGCGCGCGCACGAAGCACTCGGCTACTGGTGCGAAGACTACGGCTTGTATGGCGAAGAAGACCACGATCACAGCGTGCGGCTGCGGCTGGCGGGCTTCTTGAACGCCTACATGGAAGACGAAGAAATCGGCATCCATCTGCCTGGAGGCAGGGCCGGAAAAATCGATCCTGTTTCGCATCAAACCGAAGACAGCAACGAGCAGCGGCTCCATTTCGACTACCGGGCTTGGAAAGACCAGCTGCGCCACCAATTGAAGGCTTCTGGGGGAATCTTCGAGCGCAACCAAAGCGCTTATGCACAGGGTCTACGTTCCCTGTACGTGCCTCGCGGCGTCTTCCTTGGCAAAATCGGCAACGATATTCAGGTTTTTGACCAACAAGACTCGTTGAGTGTTCTGGCTCTGAGCGGGCGAATGCCGCCTGAGTATCAGGCAGAGATCTCGCGCTGGCTTCAGGCTCAGAGTTTCGCGGCCTCAGCGGTCGAGCTGGCCTGTGAGCATGGAAAGGAGCTTCTTCGAGTGAAGAAGAAAATGCCGAGTCAAAGCCCACAACAGCAAGCGCTTCAGTTCTGCCAAGCAGGCGAGCAGCTGCTCAAGGATGGAAACCACGAAGCTGCGCTGGCGAAATTCGATCTGGCAGCTCGCACGGCGAGCGGCATCCTGGGAGTCGAGTATGCCCGGGCTATCTGTCTGGAGCGCTTGAAGCGCTACGCCGAGGCGGAGACTGCACTCTCCAGCGAGCTCCAGCTTCAACCAGAGCACGCGGAGGGCGCCGACCTCCTGAAGAAGGTCAAGCACTATCGAAGAATCCAACTGGCCACAGAAGGGCGTGTGGTGGCTCGCTCGGAACGGGTTCGCGTCGCGGTAGTCTCGTTCGACGAGATTCACACCAATTGCGCGCGACTGCGTCTCCTCGAGCCCTTGCTGCGTCTGCCGGAAATTGAACTGTCGTGGGCCGTTCATATTGCCAACCGCCAGGGGTTGATCGATATCGAGGCGATCAAGAACGCCGATCTCGTGGTGATTCAACGGATGTTCCCAAGCCCGGGCACGGAGTCGTCGTTGGCGGGGATTCTCAAAATAGGTACGCCGATCGTTTATGAGGTGGATGACCTGTTGCTAGAGATGCCACAAGGCAACTCGAACCGTGAATTCGCCATGCAGTGCCGCCCGTTCATTCTGGATACGATGCGAAAGGCGGCCGCCGTCACCGTTTCGACTGAGGCCTTAAAGGCCGAGCTGTTGCGGTGGAATTCGAACATCTATGTACTGCCCAACCTGATCGATGAGCAGCGGTGGGCCCGTTCTCAGGCGCCTCACGCGGGACCCGTCGTCGTTGGTTTCACCGGAACCAACACCCACGGCGACGACTTGCGGATGATCGAGGAAGCATTGTTGCGGATCTCCCAAAAACATGGCCCGGCCGTTCGGTTCCAGTTCATGGGCTGTGTGACCGAGAGGCTGGCTCGCCTCTCCGGAGCCAAGGTCGTGGAATTCATGCCAGACTACGAATCGTTTGTCACAGCGCTTCAGACAACTCCCATGGATGTGGCTGTGGTTTCTTTGGAAGACAACCTGTTTAATCGCTGCAAGAGCAACATCAAGTGGCTGGAATACTCTGCCGGCGGCATTGCAGGAGTCTACTCTGACATGCCTCCTTACAACCGTTGCATTCGGCATGGCCAGACCGGCCTCTTGGCTGGGAACCGCGTTCAAGATTGGGTGGAAGCGATCGATGCGCTGATCGGGAACACGGCGCTTCGCTTATCCATGGCCCAAGAAGCCCGGCAGGAGGTCCTTTCGAGTTACACCTTGGCGTCGCCCAAAGTCCAGCTCTTTGCAGATGCCTATCGGGCCATTTTGCGACGGCCCCGCCGAATGGACGCCGTACCGGGCCCGTGGTGCCCTCCGGCCGAGTCCACCAGCCGGAGAATCCAAATCCGCGGCGTCTCAATGGACGCTGCGGTTGCACAGGAACCAAACCTTGCCGGCGTCGTCGAGCGTGTCAACCGGGCGCTGAACTTGGGAAGAACCCAGATGGCGTCCCGGATCGTGCAGAAAGAACTTGCCCATCGAAGCGAATCGGGGGAGATTCTGGCTCTTCTGGAAGAACCCCAGTTAACACCCGTGTCTTGAGTGCAGCGATGGGGGCTTTCTCCTAAAGCCGGTCGAAGGAGGTACCGAAGCGGAAGCATGGGAGCGGCGTGGAAAGCAGGCGCAAGACCAGTGAATCTATTCTGTTGTTGTGCGCCAGTGTTGTGCCGGGGCTCCCATGCCCTCCGGCTTCGCCCGATGAGCGCCTTGGTCGGTCGAGAGCCACGAGTGGAGAGGCCATGATTCAACTGACACGATTGAACCAGACGGAAGTGATGGTGAACTCGGAACTGATTGAGCACATCGAGATTGGCGCTGACACGGTAGTCAGGCTCACGAATGGCAGTTCGTTTGTCGTTCGGGAAAGTGCCGAACAGATCATGACGAAAGTGGTCGAGTTCAAGCGCCGCATCCTCGGCGAGATACGATCCGCCAACAGGACTTCGGACTGAGGAGTGTCTGTGGACATTGCGTCGATCGTCGGGTTGGTCTTGGGCATCACCGCTGTTGTGGGCGGCGCCCTTTTGGAAGGGCTGCAGCTTGGCTCCATTGCACAGCCAACGGCCGCGCTCATCGTTCTGGGAGGCACCCTTGGCGCGACCGTGCTCAGCTTTCCGTTGAAAACTCTGAAGCGGGCGCTGGCTGGCATCTGGCGCGTATTGCTGGAGAAAAATGGCAGTTCGACGACGATGGTCGACGAGATTCTTAGCTATGCCATCAAGGCCCGCAAAGACGGCCTGCTGTCGCTGGATAACCGCATTCCTGCCGCCTCGGACGACTTCTTGAAAAAGGCGATGAAGCTGGCAGTCGATGGCACCGACGTGAAGGTGCTGCGCGACACGATGGAGATTGAGCTAGATCATATCGACGAGCAGGGAGAGCTAGACGCCAAGGTGTTCGAGGCCGCTGGCGGGTTTGCCCCAACCATCGGCATCATCGGGGCCGTTCTTGGCTTGATACACGTGATGGAGAACCTATCGGACCCAAGCAAACTCGGAGCTGGTATTGCTGTGGCTTTCGTGGCAACGGTCTACGGCGTCGGATCGGCCAACTTAATATTTCTTCCGTTTGCGACCAAACTGAAGTTGAGGCATCGCAGGCAGCTCGCTGTCAAAGAAATGATGCTGGAAGGGGTCATCAGCATCATGGAAGGCGTCAATCCAAAGATCATCGAGGAAAAGCTCAAAGGCTTCTTGCCGCTCGAAGATAGGCAGCCAATGAGCCCGAGGGCAGGCCAGAGGGCGGGACGCCGCGCAGCGTGATTCGCCGCTTTCGCCGGTCTCCGCTAGTCACACCGAACATGGCGCGACGCAGAAAACGATCCGAAGAGCATCCGAATCATGAGCGCTGGCTGGTGTCTTATGCCGACTTCATTACGCTACTCTTCGCCTTCTTTGTGACGCTTTACGCCATTTCGCAAGTTGACGCGAAGAAGATGACGACGCTGGCTCAGTCGATGCAGGCCGCATTCGACAGCCGGGCCTTCGACACCGGAAGCCGCAGGCTGAGTCTCTCCGACGGTATCAGCCCTGGCGTCGACCAACAGAAACTGGTCGAACCGGCGAACCCAGCGATTGCCGGCGCCGACCTGCCGCTCCAACAGGTTCGCGGGATCGTGCAACAGCGGTTGGTCCGAGAGAATTCACTGGATCGCGTGCGCCTGACCCAGGACCGGCGCGGGTTGGTGATCAGTCTAAGCGAAGCGGGCTTTTTCGATTCGGGCGCAGCCACGATGAAGGGTGCCTCGCTGCGGGTGCTCGATGCGATTGCCGAGACTGTGCTGCCCATGCCGAATCGAGTTCGCATTGAAGGCCACACCGATAACACTCCGATTCACACGGGCCAGTTCCCGTCGAACTGGGAACTGTCGACCGCCCGGGCTACGCAGGTCATTGCCTACCTGAGCGGCCGGTTTCCGTTCCAGGGAAGCCGCCTCTCTGCAGCCGGATATGGAGAACACCGGCCTGTAGCCAAAAACGACACGGCAGAAGGCCGTGCCCTGAACCGGCGCGTCGATCTGGTGGTCCTCAGCGAAGCCGCCGAAAGGCAGGAACCCCGGTGAGATGGTGGCAGGAAACGCGAGCCGGCGAAGTCGATTGTTGGGTGTGGCTCTTCGGCCGGTGCTGAACCCATGTTCTTCTTGAAACGAAACAGCAAGAAGCCGCAATCCCAGTCGGACGGGACGCAGAGACGCAAGCACAAGCGCATCTTGTACACCTACCCGGTCGACATGATCGTGGGCGAAAACCGCAGCCAGCGGTCTGCACGGACACTGAGCGCCGGCGGACTCTACCTCGCCGCTCCTTTCGAGCTTCCGCTGGACACGGTCGTCCACCTGAGAATCGGGACCGAGAACCGCTATCGGTTCATTGAAGCCTATGGCATTGTCGTTTACAACGAGAGTGGGCAGGGGATGGGCATCAAGTTTGTACGCATCAGTCCCGAGGACAGGAAGAAGGTCCAGGCGATTATCGAAAAGAGCTGGTCGCAAGAAGTATAGAACCCAAATTATGCACCGAATCAGCCTTTTGGTTTGGTGCTTGGTGCATAAAATTGTATGCACCAAGACTGGGCAGATACTTTTGGTCGGCGCTGAGTCGTGAAAACGGGCATTGGATGAAGCTTTTC
>Ga0194132_10004592_pt1 | contig 23350 bp, 16 predicted proteins | sample TA2KigOf80mmetaG_FD_148612 | JGI IMG/M metagenome (GOLD analysis project Ga0194132, IMG submission 148612) | Freshwater microbial communities from Lake Tanganyika, Tanzania - TA2015054 Kigoma Offshore 80m | ecosystem: Environmental > Aquatic > Freshwater > Lake | place: Tanzania: Lake... | reverse complement strand
CGGCTTCGCCCCTTCTTGGGACCCCGCAGGGCATCTCCATTTTCATCGATGGCGTCCGGCAGAACCAGCCGTTCGGCGACTCCGTCGGCTGGGATCTCATTCCCCGGGCCGCCATCTCCGAAATGGCGCTTGTGCCCGGTTCCAATCCCCTCTTTGGCCTCAATACGCTGGGCGGGGCGCTCTCCCTTCGCACCAAGAGCGGTCTAAGCCACGACTCGACGGCCCTCACCCTGCGAGGCGGCAGCTTCGGCCGCAAGATGGCCGACATCGAACAAGGCGGCAGCACGCCGCAACTGGCATGGTTTCTCGGAAGCAGCCTCTTTTTCGAAGACGGTTGGCGCGAATCGTCGCCCACCAACGTCCGGCAGTTTTTCGGCAAGCTGGAACCCCTCAAAGCCGCATTCCGGCCCTCCATCTCGTTCGGTTTCGCAAACAACGCGCTCATCGGCAACGGACTGGGCGAACAGCGCTTTCTTCAGCGTGACTACCGGTCCATCTACACCCGGCCCGATGTCACCTGGCACCGGGCGCCGTACGCGAACGTAAATCTTGCCCGTCCGCTCGGCGCCTCCATGACGCTCTCCGGCAACGCCTACTTCCGCTACATCGGCACACGGACTCTCAACGGCGACCTCAACGAGGACTCGCTCAATCAGTCCGTCTATCAGCCCAATGCCGCCGAGCGCGCCGCCCTTACCGCGGCAGGCTACCGCGGCTTTCCCCTGGCCGGCGAGAATGCCGCAAACACCCCTTTCCCGCGCTGGCGCTGCATCGCCAACGTGCTGCTGCGCGATGAGCCCGCCGAAAAGTGCAACGGCTTGATCAACCGCTCCGTGGCCGCTCAACGCAACTACGGCGCGGCGGGCCAGTGGAACTGGTTTCGCGGCCTCAGCCAGGTGACCGCCGGCGCCGCCTACGATGCCAGCGGCGTCGGATTCACGCAATCAACCGAACTCGGCTACCTCAATCCGGACCGTAGCATCACAGGTCTCGGCGCTTTCGGCGACGGTGTCTCGGGCGGCGAGGCCGACGGAGAACCGTTCGATACCCGCGTCAACCTCACCGGCCGCATTCGAAGCCTTGGCGTCTTCGCCACGGCGTCCAAGCCCTGGGGCCGTCTGAGTCTCACGCTTTCCGGCCGCTTCAACCGCACCTCGGTGGACAATCGCGACCGCATACGCCCGCTCCCCGGCACCGGATCCCTCACCGGCTTCCACGTCTTCAACCGCTTCAACCCGGCGATCGGCGCGACGTGGAAAGCTTCGGCCGCGGTGCAACTCTACGCCAGCCTCAATCAGGGCAATCGCGCCCCCACAGCCATTGAACTCGGTTGTGCCGACCCCGAAGCCCCCTGCCGCTTACCCAACGCCATGCAGGGCGACCCGCCCCTGCAACAGGTCCGCACCCTGACCGTCGAAGCCGGCATCCGCCGCCTCTCCGAAGGGTCCTGGCGCTGGAGCGCGGGCGTGTTTCAGGCCGCGAATCGTGACGACATCCTCTTCGTCGCCTCCGAACAGACCGGCTACGGCTACTTCAAGAACTTCGACAAGACGCGCCGCCGGGGCCTGGAAGCCGAACTCACCCGGCGCCTCCGCCGGGGTCTGGTGGGCGGCGGCTATACGCTGCTCGACGCCACGTTTCGCAGCACCGAAGAGGTCAATGGCGCCGGGAACAGTTCCAACGAAGATGCCCTTGACGGTATCCCCGGCACCGAAGGCGCCATCAGAATCTCCCCGGGCAACCGCATCCCTCTCATCGCGCGTCACCTCACCAAGGCGTTCGGTGAGTTCGACCTCCTGCCGAATCTCAAGCTGGATGCGGGTGTCAACGGCGTCTCAAGTTCCCTCGCCCGCGGCAATGAGAACGGTCTGCACCGGCCCGACGGCCGGTACTATCTGGGGGAAGGGAAGTCGCCCGGCTACGCCGTGGTGAACCTGGGCGCGCGCCTCACCGTGCACCGCCGAACCGAAATCTTCGTTCAGGTGAACAATCTGTTCGATCGCCGGTACTACTCGGCGGCCCAACTGGGCCCCACCGGCTTCACCGCCGCCGGCAACTTCATCGCCCGGCCATTCCCCGCCATACGCGGCGAGTTCCCCGTGCAAAACGTCACCTTCTACGCCCCAGGCGCCCCCCGGGGCGTTTGGGGCGGCGTCCGGTTTCGATTCCAGACCAGCCGGAACTAGCAGCCCCTGCCGCGCGCCGTCAGACCCCGGCCGCCCGGAACTGTTCGCGATAATAGACCAGGTCCCGCTTCAGAATCTCCTGGAAGCGCGCCTGCGGAATCGACATCCCCTTGCCGGCGTGCGCATCCCCCACCTCCGGGTACTCGTAATGCACCTGCACCGGACCATCGAACCTCTGCTCCTTGAGAATGGCGAGGAAACCGGCGAAGTTCACCATCCCCTGGCCCGGCTGGCACCAGGCCGGCAGCCAGCGCCCCCGAGCATCGCGAGCCCATGTGAAGTCCTTCAACGCCACCCCGCGCATCAACCCCGCCGAGACCCGCGCCGAGTTGATCCACCCCCCATAGCCCCCCTCCACCGTCGCATGCCCGATATCATAGTTGATCCCCACATGCCGGGAGTCCAGTTCCTTCAACATCCACCAGAGATCCCAAATGGCCGCACCCACTTGCCGAAGCCCCGAATGGGTGTGGTACATCGCGCAGACGCCGTACTGCCGGTTCATGTCCGCCAGTTCCTTCGACCGTGTCCTGTAGCCCGCCAACTGCGGTTCCACAGGCTTGGCATAGTCCAACGCGAAGCCGCCCCACCGGTAGTGGCGGATCCCCAGTTGCTTCATCGTCCGCACGATCGCTTCCGCGTGCGGCGACCCGGCATCCACAATCCCCGCCGTGATCATGTACACGTCCAGCCCCGCCTTGCGCACCAGTTCCACGGCCTTCGGCATGTCGTCCGCCACTCGCGCCGGCAGCAAGTGCCCGCCGCTTCGCACCGTGAAGTCCACGCCGTCAAAGCCTGCCTCCGCCGCCCAGCGGGCCGTCTCCTTCCAGTCCGTCCACTGAAAGTGCTTGGAGAAGACCGAAAGCTTCAATTTCCCCGCAGGCGCGGTTTCAGCGGCCGATGCCGCCTCCGCCGCCGCCCCAGCGGCCGCGGAAGCGGCGAATGCCCGGCGTGTGAGTGTCGTGGACATGTGACGATCTTACGCTACTCGGCGCAGGTGCGGCGGGGCCAGTCAACTTCACAAAGAAAATGATTTGAAAACAGTACCGGAACTGCTAGAATGTGTAGGACAAAAGTCCGATAGATCCGCCGGCCTCGACCAAAGCGGGACAGCCGGCGCGGCCAACAACAAGATCGAACGAAATTGAGGGGAAGCATGACGAGACGGCTGCTGTGCATGTCGGTCGTGTGGTGGCAAAGCGCGTGGGCTGGCACTGTCACCGTAACCGCCACGGATGGGTTCTCAACCGTCAGCCTGCTCAATTCGGCTCCGGTCCTGAACCGGCAAGGCCAGGTGGCGTTCATCGCGTGGGGATCGCAGGGGCAGACGGTCCGCACATGGCATCCGGATTCGGGCTTCACCACCATCGCCGGCATGGGCACCCCCTCAACGGCCGGAGGCATGCACGACGGATTCCAGTCCCTGCGTCTGGCTGAAGACGGTTCGGTGGGTTTCGTTTCGCTTCTCAAGATGCCGGACCGAAGCTACCGCCAGGGCGTCTTCGTCTATTCCGGCGACCCGTTGAACGTGCCCGACTTCGCCGCCACCACCTACCTGCAGGGCATCGATTCGATTGAGAGCCTCGTGATCGGCAACGGCGCCGTCGCCTTCCGCGGAGCCGGTGCGACATCGAACACCATGTTTGCCAGCAACCGGCCCCGCGGCCCGGTTGAACTGCCCTCCCAGGGCGATCACTCGCCGGATCCCTCCATCAACGCCGCCGGCCAGATCGCCTGGTTCGTCCGCGATGGGCTTGGCATTGACCGTCTGGTCACCGCTTCCGGCTCCGGGCCATCCACGGAACTTGCCAACACCGCGGCCGGCAGCGGATATCTTGCTTTAGGAAGCCCGGTCATCAATTCCCACGGCGCGGTGGCCTACCATGCCGTCACCACCTCCGGCGCCGCGATTCATCGCTGGAACGGTGCTTCAACCACATCGCTGGTTGAAACGGGCGTCTCCGCGGGCGGGGGCACTCTGCGTGAGATTCTCCCCCTCATCTCGTTCTCCAACTCCGGCCACGCGTCGTTTCTCGGCATCACCAACGCTTCGAGCGGCGTGTTCCGCACGGACGGCAGCAGCGTTGAGACCGTCGCCATGGGACTCTATCCCGCCCCCGGTTCAACATCGCACTTCACCGGCTTCGGCCAGCATCAGATCAACCACTACGGCGCGGTTGCCTTTACAGGCTATACCGCCGAGGGCGCCGGGCTCTACATCGGCGATGGCCGGGACCTTTACCTCATCGCCCGGCCCGGTCAGGATACCGCCGATGGCCGTGTGATCGCGCAGGTCAGCCAGATGCAGCGCAACCAGGGAGGCGCGGCAGCCATCAACGCCTTCGGCCAGGTGGTCTACGCCGTCAGCCTCAGCGATGGCGCCGAGGAGATCCGCCTCTATACACCGGACCTTCAGTGGCGCAACCCCGGCGGCGCGGATTGGGCACACCCGGGAACTGGACCCTCGGCCTCATGCCCGGCGACCCCCATCGCGTCTCCATCAATTCCTATGACGCCGGAAGCCCCGTGCTCGTGTCCGGTCCCGCCGCCGGCGCGGTCATCCGGTCGCTCGAGATCGGCACCGAAGGCGATGGTTTAGCGGCTCTTACGCTCACGGAGAATGTCTCGCTCCGCGCCACGGAGGGTCTCACCGTCGGTTCGCAAGGCTCGCTCGAACTGCTGGGCGGCCAGATTGATGCCGTGGTCGTCAATCACGGCGTGGTCACCATTCGAAACGCCACTCTCTTCGGCGATCTCTTCAATCAGCCCGGAGCCGCCGTTCGCGCGCAGGGCAGAGTGGCGGGCCACCTCTGGAATGAGGGTTCGGTGGAACTCACCGGCACCCTGCGGGTGGATGCCGCGTTGTCCAATCTTGGAAGCCTCTCGCTTGCCCAAGGCCACCAGCTTGCGGCGGGAAACATCGTCAATACCGGTGTGCTTGAGAACAACGGCGGTGTGCTGCTGGCCGGAACGCTCCACAACGCCACGGGAGCCATCCTCCTGGGCCGCGGCGCCATCAACGCCGCCGTCGAAAACGACGGGCTCATCCTGGCGAGCGGAGGACTGCTCACTTTGAACCGCGCCGCCACGAACGGCGTGGGAGGAGAGATGCGTGCCGCGGCCGGCGCCACGCTGCGTGCCGCCGCGGGGATTGTGAACCATGGCGTCCTGGCGCTGGATGCCTCCACGTCGAACCTCACCGGAGGCGTCATCGCCAACTTCGGAGAGATCTCGGGTCTGGATTGCTCTCACCGGCGGACGCTTCGACAACAACGGCTTCGTCCTGGTGAACACAGGCCAGATCCTCGGCCGTGGCGCCATCTCCACCGGAGGGCTTGCCAACCTGGGCGCCATCGCGCTGGTCGGCGACACGGACCTGTTCGGTCCACTGAACAACGATGGCCTCCCTGGAGGCCGCCGGCGGCCGGGTCACCTTCTTCGGACACGTCACCAATTCACAACCCGGGCGGATCAAGAACAGCGGCGCGACCCTCCACTTCCTGGGCGGTTTCACCAACGAGGGCCTGTTCCAGAGCGACCCCGCGGACAATTACTTCTCAACGCTCGAAGTGATGGAGATGGGCTACCTTGTGGCCGGCCTGGGGGATCGCTTCTTTGTCACCGGAGACCTGTTCAACCATTCGACCCGTCACCAGGATTGGGATACCGTGCTTGCGGAACTCCTCTTCCTGACCGGCGGCATCCACATCCTTGATGTCAACGGCACGGACCGGGGCGCCTACGTGACCGGGCGCCGCAACAACTTCGCCTGGGGCCTTTTGCGCCTCGGACTGGGCCAATCGCTGGTGCTGCGCGATGCCAGCTCCGCGCCCGGAGGCGCATTCTACACCGGTGTGCTGATGCTCGACGGCGGCCTCGACCAGATCGGTCTCATCGATAGTGGCGGCCTCAACATCTACTACGACCCCACCCAGGCCGGCAACGCCTACCTTCTCGGAGCCGCCTGGCAACTCACCGGCGGCGGCTGGCTCGCCCCCGCCGATACTCCGGTGCCCGAACCCCACACCTTCATCCCAGCCGCACTGGCCGTTCTTGCACTGCTCGCGGCCGCCGCCAGGCGGAAGGCATCCCCCGCCCGCCCTACGGCATGAACTGCTTCAGGTACCGCCCGCTCTGCAGCACGGCCAGTTTCCGCGTCTCAAGCGACCCCTCGTAGGCCCGGTCCTCCACCTCAATCGAAACCGCGCCCCCGTACCGGGTCTCGCTCAGCACGGCGAAGAACCGGCCCCACTCCACGTCGCCCAGTCCGGGAAGCTTCGGCGTATGATACTCGTTCGGGTGCGCCAGCGCGCCCACTTCGTTCAACCGCTCATGGTCCAGCCGCGCGTCCTTGGCGTGGACGTGGAACATCTTCTCCCGGAACTCGCGCAGCACGCGCAGATAGTCCATCCGCTGCCACACAAAGTGCGACGGGTCGAAGTTCAGGCCGAAGTTCGCCGACGGAATGTCGCTGAACATCCGGCGCCAGATCACCGGCGATGTGGCCAGATTCTTGCCCCCCGGCCACTCGTCGCGCGTGAACGACATGGGGCAGTTCTCAATGCCGATTCGCACGCCCTGATCCTCGGCGAACTTGATCAGCGGGCGCCAGGTCTTGAGGAATCGCGGCCAGTTGTCATCCACGGAAAGCCGCCAGTCGCGCCCGATGAACGTGTTCACCACATCCAGCCCCAGAATGCGCGCCGCGCGGATCACTTTCCGCAGATGATCGGTGTAGGCCCTGGCCTCGGCGGTGTCCGGCGCCAGCGGGTTCGGATAATAGCCCAGGCCGCTCAGTTGCACGCCTTGCCGCCCCACCTGCTCGTGCACCCGCGCCGCATCGGCCTTCGAAAATCCATCCACGTCGATGTGCGTCACGCCCGCGTAACGGCGCTCCGCCTTGCCCACCGGCCAGCACATCACTTCAATGGACTGAAAACCGCCGTAGGCCGCGAAAGCCAGCACTTCTTCCAGCGAAAGTTCGGGCAGAATAGCCGTTACAAAACCCAGGTTCATCATCTCACTCAGTATCCCTTACTTTGCGCGAAACAAATCCGCGCCCCAGCGTTTGAGCCGCTCAAACCAGCCCGGTTCGGGCGGCGCGGCGGGTGCGGCCGTGGCCACTCCCGCCGGCAGCGCTTCCGGCTTGGGCGGTGGTGTCCAGGGTGTCTTCTGAACCATCACCACGCGATACTGCTGGAACAGATAGGTCTTCTTCCACCGCGTGCCATCTTCGGCGGCAGTCACCAGGGAAAAACCCGGCTGGTCCATCTCCACCCTGCCCACCTTGGCCCGGACCGTTGTCAGTTCCACGGGAAAGTAGCCGGTCAGATTGCGTTCCATATAGGCGGTCTCATAGCGGTGCCGCCGCAGGTCCCAGATGAACACCCGGAAGCTGTCGAACTGGTACGGCTGGTTCCTGGTGCTCTGCGTGGTCCAAAGCCAGTGATCCTTCTTCTGCCCCTCATCATCCACGCGGCCCAGGGAAAAATACGAGGTAATCCGCTGCCCCTCGGCGTACTGCGCCACCTCGTCCGGAATCGCCATCACCAGCATCCCGGTCAGCACCCAGCCCACTTTCGCTTCCGGCGTCCTCACCAGGCTCCAGTCTTCGAGCGCCGGCTTGGGCCGGCTGGCTTCCAACTCCGCGGCGCGAATCTCAAACGTGGGGCGATCCTTTCCATCCTCCACGGTTCTGGAAAGGTCCAGCCATGCGCCCGGAACCGCGGGCGCCGGGGGCGCCGGCGGCGGTTCCAAACCCTTCTTCGACACCTTCTTGGCCGCTTTCTTCCGGGGCGCGCTCTTCTGCTCCACGCTCAACGGCGCTGCATAGGGAACGCGCGGCGCCAGCGTGTGCCCGATGACTTCCACGGAGCCCTTTTCGGGGATCTGGATCGCGCTCGGGCTTCCACGATTGGGCTCCGTGTGGACGTTCAAGGGTTCGTAAACGGTTGCCTTGCCGAACGAGGCCGCACTCCCGAAACTCTGATTCAGCGCAAGAAACGCCGCCATCTGCTTCTCATTCAACAGATGCCGTCCGTCGAGCCAACCGGCTGCGTTCGCGCCCGTTCGCACACGCAGGAAGCGCCGCCGCCTCTCAAGAATCTCGACGCGTTCCCCGTGCGCCGCCTTGGCCGTCACCGGCGATCGTGGCGACAGTTCCTGCCGCAGTTCCACCACAGCCGGACCCACAAACGCCTCGCCAATAGCCCGTGGACGCTCCGGTTCCCGCGAACAACCCGCGAAACCCATGAGCGCCGCCCCGACAATCACATGGAACCAGCGCGCCAATGCCTGCAAAGGTTAGTCTAGCAATGAGGCTCCGTGAGCGACGACACAACCCAGTATTACTGCGCCACCTGCAACGCCCCCGCCCAGCGTCCGCTGCAGTGCCGTGACTGCCTCTCGCTCATCTGCCGCGAATGCGGCACGCCGCTCGAAAGCGCCGATGAACTCGGCTTCGGCTGATCCGTGGGGCCCTAACTGTCTTCGCGCAGCAACGCCGGAACCGGTGTGTCCGGCCGCACCGGCGGACGCCGCCGGTGAAAGTCCGTCTCCCGCTGGAACGCGTGCGCCAGGGCAAGCAGACGTCCTTCGGAGAATCGCGGACCCGCCAGCATCAGCCCCACCGGGATCCCATTCGCCGCCACGCCGCACGGAATCGTCAACGCGGGAATCCCGTAATAGTTGAACTGCGCCGTGTTGCTCAACTCCGGATTGCGCGGCTTATCGTTCTCCTCGCGCTTCACCGATGCCTCGATCGTTCGCGGGGAACGCCGCACCGTGGGCAGCGCCACCACGTCCACATCGCGGAACGCGTCATCAATCGTCCGGCGCAGCAGGTCCACCTTCCAGCGAGCCTGAATGTATTCGTGGGCCGGCGGCTTCTGCGCCGCGGTGATCGTGCGCCGCAGCGGAATCTGATACCGCGCCGCGCCGCCCTTCACGTTTTCCTGATGCCACGCATACACTTCGCCCGGCAGGAACAGGCCCGTGGTGGACGGAAGATGAGTCTCCCGCGAGGCTCCACCCGTCAGGCGCGCCAAGACCTGAATCGCCCCGTCGACGGCCTTCAGAATGTCGTCTTCCACATGATCGAAGAACGGCGCTCTCGGAATGCCGATTCGCAAACCCTTCACCGGCTGTGCCAGCGCGGCCGCATAGTCCTCCCGCCCGTGCTCCACCGAGGCGATGTCCAGCCGGTCATACCCGGCCAGCGCATTCAGCAGCAGCGCGCTGTCCTCCGCGCTCCGCGTCATCGGCCCGCAATGATCCAGCGTCATCGTAAGCGGTATGATCCCGCGAATCGAAACCAACCCGTAGGTCGGCTTCAGCCCCGTGATTCCGCACAACGATGCCGGCGTGCGAATCGAGCCGCCCGTGTCCGTGCCCAGCGCCCCGAAACAAAGCCCGGCCGCCACCGCTGCCCCGGACCCGCCCGACGACCCGCCCGGATGCCTTTCCAACGCCCACGGATTGCGCACCGGGCCGAAGTACGACGCGGCGTTCGTTCCGCCTGCCGCGAACTCGTGCAGATTCGTCTTCCCGATCATCACCGCGCCGGCCGCGTGCAGCCGGCGCGTCACCTCGGCGTCCTCCGCCGGAATGCGGTCGTCGAATGCCGCGCTCGCGGCCGTCGTGCGCAGCCCCGCCGTGTCGATGTTGTCCTTGAGAGCGATCGGGATGCCGTGCAACGGTCCCCGCACCCGGCCGGCCTGCCGCTCGGCATCCAACTCGCGAGCCCTGCGCAACGCCTGCTCCCGGGTCACCGTGATGAACGCGTTCAGCTTGGGCTGGTAGATCGCGATCCGGTCCAGGCACGCCTGCGTCAACTCCACCGATGACACCGAACGCTTGGCCAGCCGTGCCGACGCCTCCGCCAGCGTCAGCCACGCCAGCTCCTCCTGAGCGCGCAGCGCGGCCGGAGCCGCCGCCATCGCCGCGCAGAAAGCCCGCCGCGTCGGGAACCTGTTCATCGCCGCCTCCTACTGTGCCTTGTCGAGCAGCGCCTCGTTGATGGTCACCGGATTCTTCTTCTTGATCTCGTCCACCACACTCTGCACACGGCCCTGCCGCGAGCGCTGCTGCAGTTGCCCCTTCACCTCATCGAAGCTCTTTCGCTTGTGCGCCTGGGTCTGGATGAGATGGAAGCCGAACTGGGTCCGCACCGGCTCGCTCATCGCGTTGTCGGCCAGCGCGAACGCGGCGTCTTCAAACGCCTTCACCATCTGCCCGCGTCCAAACTCTCCCAGGCTGCCTCCCTGAGCGCCGGAACCCGTGTCGTCGCTTTCGGATTTGGCCAGCGCCGCGAAGTCCTCGCCTGCCCCCACACGCTTCCGGATGTCCTGCAGCTTCGCCAGGGCCTCCGCTTCAGAGAGGTCCTTCTGCCCCTCCTTGAGCGGCACCTGCGATCCCTTGAAGCGGATCAGAATATGCCGCGCCGCCACCGTGTCATACTGTGCCGAATTCGCCTCATAGGCCTTCTTCAACTCGGCCTCGCTGTCGCCCGCCTCCACCGCCTTGCCCACCACGTTCTGCGCCAGCACCTGCGCCGTCTGCAGCTTGATCTGCGCCGCCACCTTGGCCTGCTCATCCAGCTTCATGGCACGCGCCTCGGCGCTCAGTGCCAGAATCTCTCCCACCTGTTCGGCAAAGCGCTTCTGGCCGCCCGGACCGCTAAACTGGGCCTTTGCCTGCTCCGGCAGACCTTCCCACAGAGCGATAAACTCCTCGCGCGACAGACTTACCGAACCCGCCGTCACCACGGCCGGCGCCGCGGGCTTGGCCGCCGAGGCAGGTCTTGCAGAAGCCGGTTTCACAGCGGCAGCGGGCCTGGCCGCGGACGCAGCGGGTTTCGCCGGAGCGGCTGGCTTGGAAGCCGCCGCCGGTTTGGGAGCGGCCGGTTTAGCGGGCGCGGCCTTGGGCGCGGGCGTCTGAGCACTGGCCGCGATCGCGAGAAGAACTGCAAGGGAATGTCTCATGCGTCCTTTCAGTGTACCCCTGCCCGGCTTAGTATCCGGCGGGTGCCAAAAAGACGGCCGGTGGCGCGGGGTGAAGGTATGAAATGCGCGCAGGCAGTATACTCGTGGGCAATGAAGACCAACTCTCGTCGCGCCCGCCTGCTGGCGCTAAGCAGCCTGCCCGCCGTGGTGGCGCTGGCGCAGAGTGTTGCCAGCCCCGTCGTGCCGTTCACTCGTTTTCTCGAAGAGAGCGCCGTGCCGAGGGCGGTGATTGACCGGTTCCTCAAAGGCCCCTCGTGGGCTAGGTTCGATCCGGAACTTGGCTACGTGCCCGGCAACTACCTTCCCGCGGACGGCATGGACAAATCCAGCTCCATCTCCACCGTTCAAGCCAACGGCGCGCGGACACAGTTCGTCTACGCGGGCCGCCCGTCTCGCATCAACACCTACGGCGACAGCTTCACCCATGGCGATCAGGTGAATGACGCCGAGACCTGGCAGGAATACCTGGCCGGACACATCGGCGAACCAATCCGCAACTTCGGCGTCGGCGGCTACGGCGTGTATCAGGCGTATCGCCGCATGATCCGCGAAGAGTCCACGGAGCATTCCGCCGCCAACCTCATCCTCTACATCTGGGGAGACGACCACATCCGCAGCCTGCTACGCTGCCGCCACGCCCTCATCTCCAAAATCTGGAGCGATCGCGGCGGCACCATGTTCCATGCCAACTTCTGGTCGCACCTGGAGATGAATCTTTCCACCGGCAAGCTCGAGGAAAAGCCGAATCCACTCAACACGCCCGCGCTGCTCTACCGCATGACCGATCCGAAGTTCATGGCGGATAGCCTGAGAGACGACCTCGCGCTGCAGCTATACGCTTTCGTCCGAGGCTACACCAAGGAACTGGATCGGGAGAGCATTGACCGGCTGGGTACCATCCTCGGCGGCCCCATCGATTGGACCCGGCCGGCCGCCGAACTACCCCGCCAGGCCCAGGAGTTGTTGGACCGCTATGCCTTCGAAGCCACCCGTTTCACGCTGGCCAAGGCCGCCGAGTTTGCCCAAAAAAACGGCAAGAAGCTGCTGGTGGTGGTGTTTGATCCGTACCGCGCCATGCGCGAGTGGAAGGAGAAGGGAACTCGTTACGACCAGCCGATTGTCGACTTCCTGCGCCAGCAGAAGTTCGAGTACTTCGACATGAACGAAGTGCAGCTTCGCGACTTCGAGAACTACCGCGTTCCGTACGACCAATACCTGAAGCAGTATTTCATCGGCCACTACAACCCGCGCGGCAACCACTTTTTTGCCTACTCCATCAAAGACAGGATCGTGGCTTGGCTGGATCCCAAGCCCGTCCCCTACCGGCCGCGCGACGAAGAGTCGGTGGACTTCAAAGGCTATCTCAACCTCGACCGGCGCTAGAGACCCCCAGGCCTTACGCTCCTCGATCTGCCTCGTCGCCGTCTTGCGCGGTTCATCAAAAGCGCTCGGTACCACACAGAGCCGGGAAGCACGCCGAGTGCCACGTCATCAGCGATTGCAGGCACTGCCCTCCGGCCACACCGGCTTATCGAACGTGGCTGGCGGACCGCCCCACGGAGTTCTTCTAGCACTCCGCGGAGGGCCCGGCCGGGCGATCACAAGCGGTCGAAGTTTATTTTTCGTTTATTTCCAAGCAATTACCGGAAACAGAACGGAATCCCGATCCACCTGCTCCGTAGAATCAGCACGGAGAACCAACCATGACTACCTCACTGCAATCCGACACCTCCCGCGCCAACGGAGCCCTCTCCAACGGACCCGTCACCCCCGAGGGCAAAGCCCGCTCCGCCCAAAACTCCCTCAAGCACGGACTCTACGCCAAAGGCCGGGTCCTGCCCTGGGAATCCCAGGAAGACTACGACCAGCTCCGCGAAGATCTCCACAACCACTACCAGGTCCCGGACATCCACCGCTGCCTCATCGATCAGCTCGCCTCCGAACTCTGGCACATCCAACGCGCCGAGCGTTTCGAAGAGGCCCTCCTCATCGACAACCGCAACGAAGCCCGCGCCAACCTCATCAGCCGCGGCAACAAGAACCCCACCGAAGACCAGATCCTCGCCAACACCTACATCCGCCTCAACACCTGCTCCAGCTACGTCACCGCCCTCCGCGAACGCGACCGTGCCCATCGCCACGCCCGCCTCCTCCGCGCCGAGCTTGAAAAAATCATGCGTCAGCTCCTCGCCGAACACTCCCCGGCCACGCCGTTCGCCGTTAGAAAGCAACCCGCAACTCCCTACCAGCCAACCGCTTCGCGCCACGCCGGGTTCGTTTCCACACCCGCGCAAACGCCCCTCGAACCGGCCCCGATTCCAGGCCCGGAACGCACAAAGGAGTAACCGCCAGCCCTACTCTATGACCCTTCACCAACCCTCCATCACGCCCGTCCTGCCAAGCTCCCCGCCCGAAGTGTGCGAACGCGCGTGCAACGGCATCTATCCCCACCCCAACCCCTGTGATATAGTGCCCCAAGCTCAACCGCTCGAAATGAAACTCCCCTGGAGGCTGACATGCGACTGATCACCCTGCTCCTGCTCACTACCGCCCTTCCCCTCTGCGCCCAGATCACCGGCGCCATCACCGGCTCCGTCCTCGACGCCTCCGGCGGTGCCGTCACCGGCGCCAGCGTCGTCGTCAAGAACACCGGCACTGGAGCCGAACGCGCGCTCACCACCGACGGCAACGGCCTCTTCGCCGCCGAACAACTCCCCGTCGGTCTCTACGAAGTGACCGTCTCCGCCTCCGGGTTCAAGAAGGCCATCCATGGCGGACTCCAACTCAACGTCGCCAGCCGCCTCGGCGTCGACATCAAACTCGAAGTCGGCCAGCTTGCCGACGCCGTCACGGTTACCGCCGAAGCCCCGCTCGTCAAAACCGAAACCGGCGAAGTCAGCTACCTCGTCACCCAGAAGCAGATCACCGATCTCTCCATCTCCAACCGCACCTTCATCTCGCTTCAGCAACTCATCCCCGGCGCCGCCCGCACCGCCCCCGACGAACTCGGCATCTCGTTCTCGAGCGGCCGCGGTTTCGCCATCAACGGCCAGCGCGAAAAGTACTCCGGGCTCATGGTCGATGGCGTTCAGAACACCGACATGGGCAATCAGAATGGCCTCATGACGTACCCCGGCCTTGAGACAATCTCCGAAGTCAAGATCCTTTCCAGCAACTACAGCGCTGAATACGGCACCGCCGGCGGAGCCAACATGCTGCTCGTCACCCGCACCGGAACCCAGCGGTTCCACGCCTCCGCCTACGAGTACCTCCGCAACGACAAACTCGACGCCCGTAACTTCTTCGCCATCTCCAAACCCCCGCTCCGCCTCAACAACTTCGGTTACCGCGTCGATGGCCCCGTCATCCTCCCCGGCTACAACAAGAACCGCGACAAGACCTTCTTCTTCTTCTCCCAGGAATGGCGCAAACGCCGCTCCGCCCAGATCGTCCGCAGCGCCACCCCCACCGCCGAAATGCGCCGCGGCCTCTTCCCCACAACCATCATTGACCCCGCCAGCGGCGCCGCCCGCACCCCCTTCCCCGGCAACCAGATCCCCGGCGGCCGCCAGAATCGCAACGCCCAACTCCTCCTCAATCACCTCTTCCCGCAACCCACGCTCGCCACCGGGTTCCTCAATTTCCAGGCCAACTTCTCCGTCCCCGAGGACTTCCGCCAGGAACTCATCCGCGTCGATCACAACTTCACCGACAAGACCAAGGTGATGTTCCGCTACATCAATGATTCCTGGGTCCAGCAGCAGCCTCTCACACTCTGGTCCGGCCAGTCGTTCCCCACCATTTCAACCGTTTCGAGCGTACCCGGCAAGAACATCGTGGCCAAGGTCACCAAGATCTTCAGCCCCACCGTGCTCACCGAAGTCTCCTTCAACTACGCTGAAAACTACGGCCCGCGCGAGAAAGACGCCGTCACACTCCGCGGCAACTTCCTCCGGCCCGATGGCCTCACGGTCGGCCGCCTCGCCCCGCTCCCGCAAGGCCGCCCGAACAAAGTGCCGGACCTCAGTTTCGCCGGCGGCTGGGGCGGCATCTCGAGCTCCTATTACCCCTGGTGGGCTCACCACGCCATCACCACCCTGAACAACATCACGACGAAAAACATCGGCCGTCACGCCCTCCGTTTCGGCGGCGAATACCAGTTCTCCCCCACGCCGGTTCAAAGCCAGACCAACCCATCCCTCCAGGGCGCGTTCAGCTTCTCCGGAGCCTTCACCAGTCACCCCCACGCCGACATGTTGGTCGGCCAGGCCTCAACCTACGGCGAACTCCAGCGCTACGTCGAGCCCCGTTACGACTACCATCAAATTGAACTCTTCCTGCAGGATGACTGGAAGGTCAACTCGCGTCTCACCCTCAACCTCGGCGTCCGCTACTTCGGCATCCCGCACGCCTATGAGAAGGATGACCTGCTCACCGTCTTCCGGCCCGAGCGCTGGGACATCCGCAAAGCCCCCACCGTCCTCCCGGACCTCACACTGGTCCGCGGCCCCAACACCGATCTCCTCAACGGCATCGCCGGCGTCAAGGACGGCCTGCCGCGCGGCCTCGTTCAAAACCATCCCTGGACCTTCGGCCCCCGCTTCGGCTTCGCCTATGACGTCACTGGCCAGGCCCGCACCGTCCTCCGCGGCGGTTATGGCATCGGTTACTTCCGCGTCGAGGGCAACGATGTCTATAGCCTCGTCGGCAACCCGCCCCTGGGCGGCGTCGTCCAGGTCTTCAATCCCCCTCTCGACGACCCCTCCCGCGGCTCCGCCGGCGCGGACCGCCCCCGTTCCGTCGTCACACTCGACCCCATTTACAAAATCCCCTACGTCCAAACCTACAGCCTCGGAGTCCAACAGCAGGTGGCCTCCAACACCGCGCTCACTATCAGCTACGTCGGCTCCCGCGGCGTTCGCCTCGACCGGGGCCGCCAACTGAACCACCCGTTCCCCGCCGGCGGCTTCGATTTCGACCCGCGCATCAACCCTCGCACCATTCCCTTCGAGTTGCTCGCACCCTATTACGGATGGTCCACCATCACCCAGCGTGAAAACACGGCGTCCTCCACCTATCACTCGCTGCAGACCGACTTCACCCGGTCGTTCTCGAACGGGCTCCGCTTCCAGGGCGTCTACACATGGTCCAAAGTCATCGCCGACGCCGAGAACTTCGGCGCACTCCCGCAGAATCCCTACAACCGCGCCGCGGAACGGTCACTCGCCAGCTTTGACCGCACCCATGTCGCGGTCTTCAATTACACCTATGAGCTGCCCTTCTTCCGCAAACCGGCCAACGCCTTCCAAAGCCTCATCGGTGGCTGGCAGATGAATGGCATCACCGCCTTCCAGAGCGGACGCCCCTTCAACATCGGCCTCGCCGGCACAACCATAGGACTCGCCCAGCGCCCCGATGTCGTCCCCGGCCAGTCCGCCAAAGGCAGTAAGACCGTCGCCCAGTGGTTCAACACCAATGCCTTCCGCTTCCCGGCCTTCGGACGCTACGGCAATGCCGGCCGCAATCTCGTTCGCGGACCCGGAATCAATAAATGGGACTTCAGCCTATTCAAGAACTTCCGCGTCAAGGAGCGCGGTCTCGTCCAGTTCCGCTGGGAGATGTTCAACATGTTCAACAACGCGAACTTCGAAGGCGTCAGCGGCGCGCTCGGTGCCGCCAACTTCGGCCAGGTGGTCAGCGCCCGAGACCCGCGCACCATGCAGTTCGGACTCAAGGTTGAATTCTAGTCCGGCCATCGTCTTAGCAACAGCGCTCGCGCTTGCCGCGCAAACCGGCCGCCAGTTCTTCGAACAGGCCCGCGCCGCGGAGCGCGCCGGCGATTGGGCCGCCGCCGAGAAGGCCTACCGCCAGGTGGTTCGTGCCGATCCGGCCTCCGCCGAGGCGCGCGCCAACCTCGGCGTCGTGCTCGCCCGCCAGGGCCGCTACCCCGCCGCCATCGCCGAATACCGCGCCGCCCTCAAACTGCGCCCGTCGCTGCACGCCGTGTACCTGAATCTGGGCATCGCCCACTTCAAGGCCGATGAGCCGGCCCGTGCCGTGGCCGCGTTGCGGCAGTATCTGAAGGTCGATGTTACTAATCAACAGGCGCGCCAGATACTAGCCAGCGCGCTGCTCGAAACCGGCGAAGCGGCCGAAGCCGCGGCCATTTTTGAGGCTCTGCCGAACCCCGATTTCAGCGCCCGGCTCGGCCTCGCCGCCGCCTACATCCGGCTCGGCCGCGACGCCGGCCCCCAACTCCAAAGCCTCGCCGCCGAAGGCGAAAAGCCCGAAGTCCAGACCGTGCTCGGCCAGGCCTACCTCGCCCGGAACGACTTTGCCCAGGCCCGGCAGGCCTTCGCCCGGGCCCTCGAACTCAGTCCCCAAACCCCCGGCCTCCACTTCCTCCTCGGTGCCGTCGAGTGGCGCGCCCAGAACATGGCCGCCGCCATCGAACACTGGCGAGCCGGCGCCGCCGCCGAGCCCGCCAGCTTCGAACTCCACTTCGCCCTCGCCGCCGCCCTCATCGAACAAGGCGACCCCACCGCCGCCCAGGCCCCGCTCGCCCGCGCCCGCGCCATGCGCCCCGCCCACCCCGGCGTCCTCTATTACCAGGCCCGCCTCGCCTGGCGCGACAAGCAGCCGGCCGCCGCCGCCCTCCTCGAACGCTGCCTCCAGGCGGACCCCGCCAACCGCGCCGCCCGCTACCTCCTCGGCCAGGTCTACCTCCACCAGGGCCGCCGCGCCGAAGCCAGCCGCCAGTTCGCCCAGGTGCGCCGCATGGCCGCTGAAGGCGTCACCCAGGACGTCGACATCCTCGAGCAGGCCCGAGGCCGGTAAGAAGGGGAACTTTCCCGGCCCGGCCATCGTCCTACCCTGCATGCTTGCCGACCTGCGCTCCGGCTTCCGCCTGCTCGCCCGCAGCCCCTGGTTCTCCCTGGTTGTGGTGCTCGCGCTCGGGCTCGGCATCGGGGCCAACACCGCCATGTTCACCCTGGCGAACGCGGTGCTCTTCCGAGGCCTGCCGTTCGACAACCCGGAGGAGATCATGTTCCTCTCGGCCACCAACCGCAAAGCCGGGCAGCGGGAACTGCGGCTCTCTTACCCCGAGTTTCAGGCCGTCAGCCGGAACACCACCGCCTTCCAATCCCTAGCCGCCTTCGAGCTGGACCGCCCGAACCTGGCCGACCGAGCCTCAACGCCCGAGAACTACTTTGCCGCCCGCCTTACCGCCAACGCCCTGCCGATTACGGGTGTGCAGCCGGTGCTGGGCCGCGGCTTCCGGCCGGATGACAGCCAGGCCGGCGCCCCCGCGGTGGTCCTGCTTGCCCACCACGTCTGGCTGGCCCGCTACGGTGCCCGCCCGAGCATCCTCGGTGAGACCATCCGGATCAACGAGGTCCCGCACTCGGTCATCGGCGTGATGCCGGAAGGCTTCCGTTTCCCGGTCCGCCAAGACCTCTGGCTGCCCATCGTCCCAGGCCCGGATCTCGAGAAGCGGAACCACAGAGTCTATTCCGTTTTCGGCCGCCTGGCCCCGGACGCCGCTCCACAGGCCGGCCAGGCCGAGGCGGACCGCATCGCCGCTCAACTCGCCAAGGAGTTCCCCGCCGACAACGCCCAGATCGGCTTCAACGTCCGCCCCTATAACGACGTGTTCAACGGAGGTGAAATCCGAACCCTGTTCCTGTCCCTGCTCGGTGCCGTGGGCTTCGTCCTCCTCATCGTTTGCGCGAACGTGGCCAATCTGCTGATGGCCCGGTCCCTGCGCCGCGTCCGCGAGATCTCCATCCGTGCCGCGCTCGGCGCCGGCCGCGGCCGCATTGTCCGGCAGATGCTGGTGGAAAGCGGCATGCTCGGATTGGCCGGTGGTGTCCTCGGATTGGGTGTTGCCTCGGCCGGTGTCCGTGCCTTCGACCGCGCCGTGGCCAACGTCAACAAGCCCTACTGGATCGATTTCTCACTCGACCTCACCGTCTTCTCTTACCTTGCCGCCGTGTGCCTCGCCGCCGGCATCGCCTCCGGCATCTTCCCCGCCTGGCAGGCATCCAAACTCGACCTCAACCGCGCCCTCAAGGAAGGCGGCCGCGGCAGCACCGGACAAGGCCGGGTCCGCTGGATCACCTCCGGACTCGTGGTGGCGCAACTTGCCCTCACCGTCGTGCTGCTGGCCGGCGCCGGGCTCCTGGTGCGCAACTTTCTGGAGCAGACCGCGATGACCGCCGGCTACCCGGCGGACAGGATGCTGACGATGGATGTCAACCTGCCCGCGGCCAAGTACAAGGAACTCGATGCGCGGATCCGGTTCATGGACGCGGCGGTTGAACGTCTGGGCGGCATGCCCTCCGTGGTTCAGGCGGCGGCCGTCAGTTCCTTGCCCGTTCGCGGCTCCTCCCGCTGGGTCTTTGAGGTGGAGGGAGCGCCCGCCCCGGACGCCGAAAACGCCCCCCGCGTCGACGGCATCATCGCCACACAGAACTACTTCGGCATTACCGGCATCAAGCTGCTCACCGGCCGCCTGTTCACCGATGCCGATGGCGCCCCAGGGCATGAGGTGACTGTGGTGAACCACCTGTTCGCCAACCGGCACTGGCCCAACGGAACCGCGCTCGGCAAGCGGGTCCGCCTGATCAAGGGCGGCAAGCCGCAACCATGGCTCACGGTGATCGGCGTGGTGCCCGCCGTGCGGCAGCGGTTCAACGCCGCCGAACTCGCCCCCGGCCTCTACGTGCCGTACCGCCAGGACCCGGCGCCCGACATGAACTTCATCGCCCTCACCACCGGCCCCGCGGGGCCACTGGCAGACACCGCCCGCCGCGCCATTCAGACCATCGACGCGGACCTGCCCGTAGCCCGCGTGCAGACCCTCACCGACGTGTTCCGCGAGGCCGTGTGGGGCTTCCGTATCTTCGGCACCATGTTCTCCATGTTCGCCGCCTTCGCCCTCCTGCTGGCATCGATGGGCCTCTATGCGGTGATGGCGTACTCGGTAAGCCAGCTTGTGCAGGAGTTCGGTGTCCGCATCGCGCTCGGAGCCACGCGGGCCGATATCCTGCGCCAGGCCACGCGGGATGGCGCCTGGCAACTCGGTCTGGGGCTGGTGCTGGGCACCGCGGGCGCGTTTGGGATCACACGCGTTCTGAGCGGCATCCTGGTGCAGGTCTCACCCACGGACCCGCTGGTCTTCTCGACGGGCATTGGCACCCTGCTGCTGGCGGGCCTCTGCGCCTGCCTCGTTCCGGCGCGGGCCGCCACGCGAGTGGACCCCGTCACCGCCCTGCGCTATGAGTGAGCCGCCGGCTCAAACGCCAGCGCTTCGGAGTTGATGCAGTAGCGAAGGCCGTCCGGCGGCGGGCCGTCGTCGAACACATGGCCCAGATGCCCGCCACAGCGCCGGCAAAGGACCTCAGTGCGTTCCACGCCCAGCGACCCATCGGCCTGGCGGGCGATGTTCTCCTCCGCCACCGGGCGTGTGAAGCTGGGCCAGCCGGTTCCGGAGTCGAACTTGGTGGCGGAGGCGAACAGCCCCGTGCCACAGCCCGCGCACCGGTAGACTCCCTGTTCGTGGTGGTTCCAATAGCGGCCTGAAAACGGGGCCTCGGTGCCCTTGCGGCGCAGCACCAGGAACTGGCGGTGGCTCAGCCTGGCGCGCCACACTTCGTCTGTGTGATCGATCCGGGGCACGGTCTCGATTCCGGTTGGTGTGCCGTTGGCATCCACGGCCGCGATCACCACCTGAGGGGCGGCCTCGGGGGTGGCCGCGGGCTCCGGCGTTGACTGTTCCGTGTGGTCCTGCCGCCGGCACGAGAGTAGCCCCCAGGCGCCGAAAAGGAGTAGCCTTCGCCGAGGGGTCATGTAGCCCCATTCTACTCGCCCCTGAAAAAGGGCCGTTCGCCGCTTTTTGGCCGGAGTTCGCCCAATCGGGCGACCAACACCCCGCCGCGTTTCGTCTTCCACGGCAAGCCAACGAAGGAAGGCCCACACCATGCCGTTATCTGGGATCCCTCTAGCAGCGGCCGTTCTTGCCGTGGTGGCCGCCGCGCTGCCCGGCGCACCCGCCGAATGGGAAGATCTGAACCGGAAGGCCAACCGCCTGCAGGAACGCGGCCTGTACACGGAGGCGCTCGGTCTCTACAAGTCCGCTCTGGAAGTGGTGGACCGCGAAGCGACGTCTCCGCGGGAGCGCGCGTCGATCACCAACAACCTTGGTGCGGCGCAGTACCGCTCCGGCCTGTTTGCCGAAGCGGAGGTATCGTTCCGCAAGGCTCTTGAGTTGTGGTCCTCCGACGCGGCGCCACTCCACGCCGAGAAGGCTTCCGTCCTGAGCAACCTGGGTGAACTCTATCAGGCGCAGGGCCGCCACGCTCTGGCGGAGGCGAACCTCACCCAGTCCATCAAACTGCGCGAGGCGGGAGGCGGCAACCGCGACCCCGATCTCATCGGCCCACTGACCATTCTCGGCAACGTCTGCATTTCACTCTCAAGACTGGATGAAGCCGCCGGGTACCTGGACCGGGCCTACGACATGGCAAGCCGGCTTCCCGCCGACCAGCGCGGGCGCCTGGCCTTTGTCCTTTTCGCGCGCAGCGGCCTGCGCCGCGCTCAGGGGTTGTATGAGGAGGCTCTGGACTCTTCAACACGAGCCAACGTTATCTGGAGCGAGTTGCTGGGCGATGCCCATCCGCAGACCGCTTCGAGCCTGACGCAACTGGGCCGGTTGAATCTGCTGCTGGGGCGTCTGGACGATGCGGAGCGGGCGGTAAGGCAGTCGTTGGCGGTGCTCGAGAAGTCCCTGGGCGCCGATCATCCGAAGCTGGCCCCGGCGCTGGTGGATCTGGCGGAGATCCTGCGCGCCCGCAAGCAGCATTCTCCCGCCATCGGATATCTGGAACGTGCTCTGGGTCTGATTGATGTTGCCTATGGACGCCGGCATCCCGACTATGCCGCGGTGGGCCTGCATCTGGCGGACACGCTGCGGGCGCAGGGCAAGGTGGAGGAGGCAACGGAACGGTATCGCGCCGCTCTGGACGCGGCGGAAGCCGCGCACGGGCCGCGTGGAATTCAGGTGGCTGCCTTCCTGAATAACCTGGCTGTTCTGCACTACGAATCGGGACGGTTGACCGAAGCGGAGCCGCTGTTCCGGAGGTCCCTGCTGGTTCGGGAAGGCCAACTGGGCGCTGACCATCCTGACCTGGCGGTCACGCTGACCAACCTGGCGGCGATCGCCCAAAGGCGGGGACGCCTGCCGGAATCGGAAGACCTGGTGAAGCGCTCGATAAGAATCCGGGAGATGGCGTTCGGGGTGATGCACCCCGGCCTGATCCCCGCTCTCACCCTGCAGGCGGAACTGCTGCGGCAGACGAACTGGAAAGGCGAGGCGAAGAAGGTGGAATCGCGGCTGCGCGCGCTGGTTGAGGTGAACAACCGCCAGACCCACGAGAAGCACGTGGTGTCGTTCTCCGAGTTGCGCTCATTTCAAGACCGGAACAACCAAAACCGGAACGCGAAATAGGCCGGTTAGCCCCTGAAAAAGTCCGTTTCACCCGATATGGATTCTGTTCCACAACGTCAGGCGGTATCACTATGGATAACGCATACACTGGCGCACTCCAGGGGTTCTGATTCCCCAACTGAGAGCCCCTGGGGTACCACTCAAGCCGATTCCGGCGCAAGTGCAGGGCGAAGTACGCCAGAATTGAGGAGGAAGCCGTGTAGCATGCATCAAGCGGAAGAATCTTCCCGTTGGGAACTGGCTGATTTCATCTTTGACCGTCTGGGTCCCCGGACGCGTACCGCGTTGAAAATCTGGGCCGTGTGGACGCTGCTTGGCTGTGTGATGGCCATCCAGTCGCACTATCGGATGGCGCTGATGGGAAAGGGCAGGCCGTGGTACAGCGTTCTGTTCGCCGAGTTCTCCTACACCTGGATGTGGGCGCTGCTGACACCGGTGGTTCTGTTCATGGCCCGGCGTTTTCCGTTGACCAGGGTGTTCTCCTGGCGCATTCCGGGCCATCTGATGACCGGCATCTCGATGGCCATCTTAACCCACATTTCCGTTTTGAGCCGCGCGTGCGAATCTCCTGGATGCTCGTCCGCATCAATATCGATAGGGGTTTGAAGGCAGCGAAGACCCCTGCGGAGGACAGCACCCAATGGGTGACAAAC